>OOBP01000214.1_pt1 | contig 64094 bp, 57 predicted proteins | sample 1671681 | NCBI WGS metagenome assembly OOBP01 (sample SAMN06348181, study PRJEB24527) | human gut metagenome
AGGTAAGAACTTTAAAGCATATCTTCCAAATATTTTCGGAAGTTTTTTTATTTTTTCTTTTTTTCCTGTATTTTCAAATCCTTTAAACAAGGATAAGAAAAGCAAAACAAGAAAAGTTCTTTTTCTTTGCGAGTCGGACTGCAAAGATAAGGAGAATTATTAATAAGTTCCAAATGTTTTTCGAAAAATATTTTTATCTCTTTTTATTTCTCTGTGTCACCTTCCACACTTCTGTTTCAGTATTTCAATCTTACCACTTTCCTTCTCTTGGAAAGCGGGTGCAAAGGTATAGGTTTTAGCAATACAAGCCAAACATATTTACCATTTTCTTTTAATAAAAATGAAACTTTTTTTATAACTTACTGATTCATAAACGCATTTCGAGTGAACAATTTTGGAAAAAGGGAAAAGAGAGAAAATAACTACACATTATATATATATGCGTGCGCGCGAAGAACGCGGAGAAAGAGAATAAAAACATTTCATAAGTATGCCGGATTAGGTGGTGCAGGCTCCGTCAAAATTGTCGCCGCATCAAAGCAGGGACACTGTTTCACCCACTCTTCCGGCTCTATCTCCCCGTTATGGTTCAGGTCGGGGCTCAAGTCGCGGTGACCGCACAGCCGGGAACCGGGATAATCCTTCAGCAACAGCAACACAAGCACACGCAGGGAGTGCCTTTGGAAAGGGGTGCGTGTATCGGCAGGGCGACCACACTCGTCAAGACCGCCTTCGTAACAGACACCGATGCTACCTGCATTCCAACCCCGGACATGGGCACCAGGCAGGGCCAAGGGACGCAGGGACTTGATGTCACCGTTCTTGCGGATATAAAAATGATAACCTGCGCCGGAGAAGCCCCGGCGCAGGTGGTCTGTCGTCAAGTCGTGCTCCGTATAGCAGCGGTCGCAGCGGGTGGCGGAACAATGGACGACGATAAGATTGATGAATCTCATGAGAATTAAAAATTAGAAATTAAAAATTAAAAGTGAAGGAAACCCGCTACACTATCATGGCATGGGCGCTCAAGGCACCAATAAGCGCGGAGGCTACAGCGATTATCACTTTCAGAATCTTATCCCAAACAGATGATTTTGTACTCATAAAATTAAGGATTAATAGTTAAGAATTAATGGTTAAGGATTAGTGATTAAGGATTAAGGGCTAATGATTAATGGTTAATCATTAGGGATTGATTAGCGATAAGCGATTTGCTTGTGTTCATTAACCATTAATCACTAACCCTTAATCATTCCTTCTTTATCCCAGCGGATTTTCGCCCTGGTCGCCGTCGTCGCCGGAGCCGCCTCCGGAACCACCGCCTTGATTGCCGCCGCCGGAGCCGCCCTCCTCGGGCTTGTCGAGCACAAAGCCCACATTCGCCGGGCTGCGGGTCACGGCGGTACTGCCGTTCACCAGCTTCAGCTCCTTGTCGGGGATAAAGCGGATATTCACCTTCGAGATATTGCGCACCGTACATTTGTCCGAGGCCTCCATGCCGGGACAGCGGAACGTCATGTGGAAAGTGCCCAGCTGGTTCAGCTTCACCTTGTCGCCGTTGGCAAGGTTGCCTTGAATCTCCTCCACCAGGGCTTCGATGACGTGCTTCACGTCGCCCTTCGTCATGGCACAGTTTTTCTGAATGGAGGCGGCAAGGACATCGATGTCCACGGTGCCGCAGGTCTTGGGTTTCTGACGGAGATAGTACAACATGGGCGAAGCCGGGTTGCTCACGATTTTACGGCGCTGGAAGCGCTCTACAATTACATCCATAAATTTGAAAAGTTAAGGTTTAAGTTAAGAAAAATGAGTTATAAGAGAGAAGTGGGTAAGGGAAGGGATAGGGCGCCCGAATCAATGATTATTCCTTTTCTTAAGCACATTACAAAGATACAACATTAAGAAGCGGAAGTCAAGTGTTTTGCCATTTTTTTTACTACAAAAAACACGGAGACACAGAGTTTTTCAAGCAATAAGAAAAATCTCCGTGTCTTTGTGTCTCTTATTCTATAAATTTCCATCCATCACTTTGCATTCCTCGTCAGCCACTCCAATGGTGGTATGTAGTCCACCAGTTTTGTCATGCTTTGGTTATGATGGAAATAGACTTCACCGGTTTTGCCATTACGGTGCTTGGCTATGATGACGATACCCAGGCCATCGGTGGGATAAGTACTCTTCTTATCGACGGTCTTGCCGTAGAGGGCAGGGCGGCAAAGCAGCATTACCATATCCGCATCCTGCTCTATGGCGCCGCTCTCGCGCAGGTTGCTCAGGGTGGGGCGATGGTCTATGCTACCGTCGCTCGCCCGGTTCAGCTGGCTCAGCAGCAGTACGGGGATATCCAGCTCCTTGGCCAGCAGCTTTGCCTTGCGGCTTGCCTGCGCCACTTCCTGCTCGCGGTTGCGGTTTTTCTGGTCACTCCTCATGTCACATAGTTGCAGATAGTCCACAATCACCATGTCACAGCGATTCTTGCTCTTCAGCAGGCGGGCGGAAGAACGCACGCGGTCCATGCTCGTCATCGGATGGTCGTCTATCAGTATGGGCAACCGCGACAACTCGGCAGACGCCTCATGCACCTGCCTCACCTCGCCGGGTGTGAGCTGGCCGCTGCGCAGGTGTTGCGGGTCTACCCCCTCCGTAGCTGCAAGCAGCCAGCGGTCGCCCAGGCGCTCGCCTTGCATTTCGAGGCTGAAGACCACCACATGACGCCCCGCCATGGCAGCGGCACGGGCCAGGTGGAGGGCAAAGGCCGTCTTCCCCACCGACGGACGGGCAGCAAGGATGTTCAAGTCGCCGCGCTGCCAGCCCGCCGTAACGTGGTCCAGAGCGTCAAAACCCGTAGGGATACCCGTAATGCCGTTGCATCCGTGCTCCATACGCTGCTCCACCTCGGCAAGCGTGTCGTCCATCAGCCGGTCTATGGAGCGAAGGTGGTCGGCTACGCCGCTCTCGTCCTCCAGCCCCTCCAGCAGTCGATGGGCTTCCACCAGGATGTCGTCAATATCCATCGACTCGTCGGCACTGAACGCCAGCAGTTGCTGGAATCCCGTACGCATGATACGCCGCGTGTGCAATTGCCTAAGGATGAGCGCATGATACTCCAGATGAGCACTGGAGCTGACCTTCGAGCTGATGCGTAACAGTTCGTAAGGCCCGCCCACGGCATCGAGTTTGCCACGGGCTGCCAGTTCGTTCTTCAGCGTGATGGTATCTATGGACTTCGCGCTGCGATACATCGATTGCAGGGCGACAAAAATTTCCAGATTCTTCTCCTCGTAGAACATCTCGGGACGAAGTTTGTCCGCCACCAGAGGCATGGCAGCGCGCTCTATCATGCAGGCACCGATGACAGCTTCTTCGAGGTCACTGTCGTGGGAAAAAGTAGTTTCAGTCATCATATTCATTTTCAAAAGATTTGTCCGCCAGATAGGTGGCGGCTTGTTTACAATATTTTTGGTTGTTCAGATGGTCGTAATATTCGTCGATGTTGTCCAGTGCCCGCTGTTTCTCGCCTGCCGTCAATTTTTTCCATTCGCGACGGGCCCGGCCGATGTTTACCTTGGGATGCTCGGTGATGTCATGAAACTTTTCCCAGAAGATGCAGAAGTCCTCTCCCACCCCAGCCACCGGCGCTGCCTTCTTCTTCCGCGGGGCTGCTTTAGGACGGGCATTGCCAGTAAGGAAATCATAATCGGGGATACGGATGTGCATCACGTAGGGGTTGGCCACCCGCTCCACGATGCCGGCGTCGAACATCTTGTTGAAGAAGTAGCGCGTACGGTTGCGGGGCCACCCCAATATCTCCATCCAGCGGGCCAGGGAAAGTACGGACTCGCCACGTACACAGTCGAAAAGGTGTCCCCTGACGTTGCAGGTCACCGTGCTGTAGTTGACGTGTGTCAGCACAAAGACAAAGGCTTCGAAGGCATCGGCGGCTTTCTCTCCGGTTTTCATATTCATTTGTTCCTCAAACAAGGCTTTGGGGAAGAGGAGATAGCCTTTCTTCAGCATCTCCGTTGTCATGGGTCTCATTTCTTTTTCCATTTTTGTCTATTCTTAATTCGATAATGCGACAAAGGTAAGGGACCAGCCAGGGGGATACAAATAAGCAGTTAGAATCGGCTAAAAATTAATGAAATACATAAGGTGGCGAGAGAGGGTTTCACCTCATCCTCCACCACCCTATATAATAATATACTAAAATAATCAGAATGTATTAGAAATACATTCTCTATTTCGCATATTTTTTAGAGACCAGAAGATACGGATTTTTCACGGCCATATCCTTCACGTGGTCGGGCATCCCCCAGTAGCTCAGGAGGATGCCTATCTGTACGGGGGTGAGGTGGGCAGTCCTGGCGGTATAGCCCTGGTCCGTCAGATCCTTCAGCAGGCAAGCGTGTTCCGCAATGGAACGGCGCAGGGCCTTTACGGCCGAGCAGGCATACGCGTAGTTTGGGTAATAGGCCACTGCCACATCTGCAATGCGATGGCATCCCTCGAGCAGCCATTCAAAACTTTGTTCTTTTATCATTTTGCATATATTTATTAATAAAACATGTTGCAAAGTTAGAATGGGAGGGAAAACTGGGAAAGTTCGAGTGGCAATAAGAAAACTTGCTCAAGAAAAATGAATGTGTCAAAACGGTTGATGACACACCCTCACTGTCTTATTGATAAAAGCAACACTTTCATACTATAATAGGGAAGCACACATTTTGCGTATTTCATGTAACTTATCGGTCAGCGATTTTTCTTTAAGAGAGACAGCCATATTATATCTCGCCTGCCTATTAACGAGGAGTTCCGCACTAATCCCTAAGGCTGCTTCTACCATAAGAGCGAAGTCACTGGTTACGTCTCCCTCTCCCTCTTGAAGTACCCCAGCACCGTGGCCGGTGTAAGACAGCAGCGTTCCACACTTTTCAGGCGGCTCTGAAAAGTATATCGGGAGCATAGCACAAGGCAGAACCAAGTATAGTTCAAGCTACGGTGCAAGCGGTGCTGAAGGTGGTCGAAAAAACGGGAAACACGGGCAAAGAAGCTAGCGATACGCTCGCGGGGGACAAAACGGGAAGGCTGTGCGGCAGCATTACGGGAGCGCTTGGCGGTACGTTCCATCTGTGCAAGGGTATACTCCAGTTGCTCGATGTCATTGCGGGTGTTCTCCATGGTTTGTTCCAATTTCTCGCGTCGTGCCTGCTGCTTGGTATATCGTTCTTTTCTGTCAGCGATTCGGTTTTTGAGGTCTTCTGCGGTGAGGTTTATTCCTTTGTTCTGGATTGATTTCATTATAAACGTCTGTTTTATAGTTGTTTGTCTGTATATAAGTTCACGAAAACACATCATCCGTCTGCACCGAATGCATAATGCATAAAGGGCAAACGGATGATATATCAGGAGCAAATGTACGATGAATATTGCAGATAAAGTTCTTAATGACCATTAAGTCTTGTTATAAAACATGATATTATCTACTGCAAATTTGGAGATTATCAGAAAACACGTACCTTTGCAATGTGTTTTTCATAGTATTAGATTTAAGGTTAACAAAAGATTGGCTGTCTGGGATAGATAGCCTTTTTTTTTGAGCATATATCAACTGAAAACGACAAGCGTCGATCAATCACAGCAAGCACATGACTATTCTGAAACCGGACGAATTGTAAATCCCCAAAAACGTTCAAAATCAATCAAATCAGCGGCTTCTTTTTCCACTACTTCCAAGAAACAAAAATATTCTCCAGAAAGAATACTACCGCTCCAATAGCATCCGCGAATTCCATTTTTCTCTGCTTTTGCACCTCTACGATAACCTGCCGCCGGAAACACAAGGGTATTGGTGACAGAAGTACCCGGAAGGGTATAAGAACACTTACGTCCACTATTACCACTGTTAGAAAACCAGCTGTTTTCCAAGTTCAGCATAGCAGTAATGTTTTTCAATTCCTTCTTGTACACCGGTAATCGCCAATTGCCTCCAAGCTGCACATGGCAGATATCATGCTCTGTACCACTTATATTACTGGATGTAACAGTGAACACATAATCAGCATCAGCCTTACTGGTCATCAGTCCCGAAGCATCCCCCCAGCCGAACGCATTCCACTTGGTACCAATAGAGCAGGCGGAATAACCATTCGTAGCACTTTCAATGATACCTGTGGGAGCCACATAAGGAGAATCGACAGTACCTTCAACTGCCGTCTCTTCAGCCGTAGCTATATGAAAAGCAACAGTCGTAGTAGGAGTCTGACTAGATTCCTCTCCCGTTTTCGTAGCAATAAGATTACCGGTAGCCCAATAAATAGGAGTAGCGGAAGACTCTATACTACCGTCCTTATTTATGCCCATATAAAGGGCAACAATCCACTCGTTTTCATAAATACCGATAGAACTTTGCGGAGCATCGACTCTCGTTATGGGAGAAGAAGTGGGCAATATACTGCCACCGTCTTTGTCGGGAAGGACAAGTTCCTTACCGTTAAGCTCTTCTGCAGTCAGAGTATGGAAATATTTCACAACTTTGGGAATACAAAACCAGATGGGTTTACCACTATACGCATTCAAATCAGTTAATATAACGGCCTTACCGTTGGCAATGGCAGTACCTCCCAAAGCTATCTGCCTGCCTGAAGCATCATCTTTCCAGGTACCGACCTCCAAAGGTAAATCGTTATAATCATAAGTAGACGCACTGATAGTCGTCTTGACCGTAATAGGAGTGAATTCTTCCATATCCGCTACAGCTGTATACATTTTACCGGCAGTAAGGATACATGAAGGTGAAACAATGGCTTTATAGTATTTTCCATCTACCTCGGCTGCAACCGTCAGATTGCTCAGAGTGCCAGGAAGGACATGCAAGTAGACTGTGGCAGACGGATGGTCATCCGAGGAAAGAGTAAAAGAACCACTCAGAGAAAGGGTGCCTTCTGTTTCTGTCGTATATGTAGGCACAAGGTCACCTCCATCACTCGAAGTATGTGTAATATCAACGTTCGCCCGACTGACTAAACCGGAGGAAGCAGCAAACATAACACTACTCACCGATGCGCCGGAAAGAGCCCGGGTAGTGGGAAGCCCCTCAATATCCATGTCCTTGACACTGGTAGAAGATTCCAACGGAAACAGTAAAGTCACCTTCAAAATAGAAGTAAGATGTGAAAAATTAAAGTTCAGCGTATGACTGTCTGCATTGTATGGACTCACAGCGGCCATGTAGACCTTATTTTCATCCGGAGCACCACCCTTCTGGCCCGTCATATCCAATGGGATGGACGTGGCAGCGAAAGCGCTACCTTCCGAAACATTCAGCGACGGATAGACACCATAGTAGGATATACCCTCCGCAGGAGTTATTTTACCCGTAAAGGTAGCCGTGTGGGCATCGGTAGCAAGCTCTGTCAAGGTAAACATAGAAGGGGGCAGTTTTTCCGTTCCGCCAAGTACGGAAAAAGTTTCGGCACCGGTATCCAAAGAGCGCCAGACTATCTTCAGTTTACCACCACTTGTGTCCTCATCGAATCCTAATCTAGTAGTGATACCATTACGAGGCATTTCCGCTCTGGCAGTTACTGTAATCTTACCTTCTCCGGGAGAAGGAGGAATCTCCACCGAAGCAGTATCATCACTGCATCCGGAAGCCCCCCAACTGAAAATTACGGCAAGGAGGTACATAAGAACTTTTTTCTTTTTCATACTAATTTATATTTAAAAAGGATATTATTCTTGTCAATAGATTCACCGTAATGGAAGGAGGCTAAAAATAACAGTGTTTTCATTCTGTTCTGCAACCAGTGTAATTACTTACCAATAATCATAAAGACATATATAAAATGAAAACAAGTTCCAAATAAATATAGATAAATCATCTATATATCAATAATTTATATACGAGTTTTTATTTTCAGTTGTTTTCTACGTTTTCAGTTGCTTTGCTCTTTTTAGGTACATTTTTGTTTCTTGTTTGTTTCTTGATTTCGTTTTTTATTTGTACCTTTGTGATAGGAAATAACGAATAAAAGGACACAAATATGCCAAGGACCAGAAAGCCAATAAAAGTAAAGGAGCCGATTCGTCTTCGGACGAAGGAGTTGGCCAATGGCAGCAAGAGTTTGTATCTGGATATATACCGAAATGGTAAGCGGACATACGAGTATCTGAAAATGTATCTTATTCCGGAAACGGATCGTAATGCCCGCCAACAGAACGAAACGACAATGGCTGCCGCAAATGCAATCAAATCGAAGCGTATCATAGAGTTGACAAGTGGTGAAGCCGGTATCATGAATCACAAGGATAAGGTTTATCTGCTGGACTGGATGCAACTCTATAAAGAGGAACAGAAGAAACGTGGTAAGAAAAACATAGGCCAGATAAAATCTGTTACCGGTATCTTGAAAGAGTATGCAGGAGAAAGATTCACATTAAATCAGATTGACCTCACTTTTTGCCACGGCTATATCGACTATATGCTGACAAACTACCATCCCAAAGGAAAACCCATCTCGGCTTCTACGCGTAATACCTATTACCAGATTTTCAACGGTGCGTTAAATGCCGCTGTCCGTGCGAAACGGATCTTAAAGAATCCATTCAACGAAATGGAAAAATCGGAGAAGCCCAAGATGCCGGAAAGTGTGCGTTCGTATATGACTATTGAAGAAGTGAGATCATTAATCGCTACACCAATGCAGAACGAAGGGGTAAAAAGTGCCTACCTGTTCTCCTGCTTCTGTGGACTACGTATCAGTGACATTATCGGATTGCAATGGAAAGATGTGTTTATTGACAACGGCCAATACCGCTTGGCAGTAGCCATGCAGAAGACGAAAGAACCGATTTACCTTCCGCTCTCCAATGAAGCGTTGAAGTGGATGCCGGAACGTGGGGACAAGACAGCAGACGACCATGTGTTCGATTTGCCTTCTGGTATCAACCAGCTTATCAAACCATGGGCCAAAGCCGCCGGAATTTCCAAGCGATTCACCTTTCATACCGCCCGCCACACGTTCGCCACAATGATGCTGACATTGGGGGCCGATTTGTACACTGTATCTAAATTGCTCGGTCATACATCTGTAAAGATGACCCAAGTGTATGCCAAAATCGTCAATAAGAAAAAAGACGATGCAGTAAATCTGACCAACGGTTTATTCGATTGACAATGCAATGAACATCAGATATGTAACCACTTATAAGGGTGTTGTTCCGACAGGATTCTCTTTCGGGAGCAACACTCTTATAATATATCATATAAATCCAATTTAAAATATTTCATCATGAAAAGACCTAACAATGACCCTCTCTCTTTTTGGAGGGAAAAAACATCTGCACCATTTTGTTGCAGAACAGGATGTAGCGAAAGAATTATTCGCATTGCTCGTTGAAGCAAAAACAATGTATCTCCGTGATGTCGTGACGGGCAATAAGCAGTACTACCGTTACGTGGAGGATTTCGTAAACAGCCACCGGTATATCGACTGTGACCATGCGGTCTGCCGGAACTGCCATGAAATGAACATTCATATCGTCAAGGGGCTATTAAACGATTGCTCCCATCTTATCCGAGCATTTTTTACCGAAGCAGACTTCTCGTTCGAGAAGTGTATGGAACTGAAACGAACGTATGATACGTTTGTGCCACCATCACAGTCCGTCACGTGCTGCAAAGATGGACCGACAAGAATTTATCCTCTTTCTTTTGGATGCAATCTCACTCGTAAACAGATGATAGGTATTACAGCTTGTGCCAATGCTTATCATCTGTTTTGCGTTTCTACCCTACACGTTGAAGATATGGAAGCCCTGCTTTCCTGTAAAGAAGGATTCTGTATTCGTGTAAACAATATCCGCCATGTGGCCATCCTGTTTGATACACTCCTTGAGCACTCGTTTATCCAAGCCAAATGGCAGTCCGTTCTTAGTAGTGGGCGGTTCTTGCAAACCAAGGATGGAAAAGGATTCGTTTCAGCTTCAAGCCTTTCATCCGCTCTGTCTGCCTTGCGTAACAACATGACATCAACAGGTTACGGTATCAGACGAGCTATTGATGAACTGAGAGAGTGGTAAGAAGTGCCAATAAGCGAAGTATGTGAAAGGTAAAAGCGTGACAGTTGCCGTGATACGTGGTTACTATCACGGTACAAACTCACGCTGACCTTTTGGGTTGCCCTATCTTTGACCTCCGTTAGCGCGCTACATAACGGAGGATATACTTCATTGTCTAAATTTATAATAACTCATTTATGCAAAATAATAGATTGACATTCATGGAACGGCTGAGTGAACGGCTTACAAGCGTCGAAGCCATCCTAAAGAAATTAGATCCGATAGAAAGTCTGTTGGAACGCATCGCATTGCTGGAAAAAAATATATATACCACCAAACAGGTGTTTACCTTCCAAGAGGCTTGTATGTATATCGGAATATCCGAGAGTATGCTGTACAAGCTAACATCAGGCAAGGAGATTCCGCACTACAAGCCACGTGGCAAAATGATATATTTCGCCAAAGAAGATCTGGACGAATGGCTTTTGCAGAATTATGAACCAACCGTAGATGAAGCAGCACGTATGGCAAACGAGGCCGCTGCCACACAACCTTTCTTTAATCAAAGACGCCATGGAAAACGAAAGAAGAACTGAATATAATGTGGATATGAGGCCGGAGGAGGATTTCTTATCGGATATCCTCTCCGCCTCGCAGATTCGGGCGACGGATACCTATGAAACGCCGCCACAGATTATCTGGATAGACAACTCGACCATTGCTACGCTCGGCAACTTCAGCGCATCAACCGGCAAGGCGAAATCAAAAAAAACATTTAACGTTTCGGCCATTGTCGCTGCATCGCTGGCAGGGAAACAAGTGCTGAACTACCGGGCGCACCTCCCGGAAGGTAAACGCAAGATTCTGTACGTGGACACGGAGCAGAGCCGCTTCCATTGTCATAATGTACTGGAACGCATCTTGCGGCTTGCCGGACTGCCCACTACAACCGACAGTGAAAACCTCGACTTTATTTGCTTGCGCGAATACTCTCCGGCCATACGCATTGGGGTCATCGACTACGCCTTACGCCAAAGAAAAGGATACGGACTTGTAATTATCGATGGTATCCGTGACCTGATGCTTGACATAAACAGTACCGGTGAGTCCGTGGAAGTCATTAACAAGATGATGGAATGGTCATCAAAGTATGACCTGCATATCCACTGTGTGCTACACTTGAATAAAGGAGATAACAATGTGCGCGGGCATATCGGTACGGAAATGAGCAACAAGGCGGAGACTGTACTGGTCATCAGCAAAAACAACGATTGTCCCAACGTCAGCGAAGTTCATGCGTTACACATCCGTGAGAAAGAGTTTAAACCTTTTGCTTTCACTGTCAATGAGGGTGGGCTCCCGGTTCTCGCAGAAGGGCATTTGTTTGAGAATGCCCCACATCAGAAACCGAAACAACGGACGGGTTTTATGGAACTAAGCATCGAACAGCACCGTGAAGCCCTTTCCGCTGCGTTTGGAGACAAACCCATCCGTGGGTTTGAAAATATGCTGCAAGCCATGATGACTGCTTACGAGGCAATCGGATTTAAGCGTGGGAGAAACGTAATGGTCAAACTGCTGCAATATCTGACTGACACCTTAAAACTGGTTATCAAACGAGATAAACTTTTTTATTATGACATGACACAGGCAGAAACCATGCTTTTCGATGAAGAATGAGAGCGGGCGCGGACCTATATAATTCAGTTTAATTTAGTATTTATATATATAGGGGCGCAAACTAAACTAAACCGCTTTTGTACAAACAAGTGAAAAGAAATTTAATATGACCATAGACGAAGCAAAACGAGTGCGTATCGTGGACTTTTTGGCCCAGCTCGGCCACCGTGCGCAGTATATGAAATCAGAGCAATATTGGTATCTTTCGCCTCTCAGGAAAGAGGTGACGCCATCGTTCAAAGTCAATGACTGGCTGAATGAATGGTATGATTTTGGCGAGGCCACCGGAGGCGACCTTGTGGAACTGGGTAAGTACCTTTGCGGAACTAAAAGTGTGAGTGAAGCATTAGCATACATCAAACGGTATGTCAATGGTGTGTCGCTGCCGAGACCCCGGGCGTTGCCCGCAACCTCTCGACCAGTGGAAGCCGACATGAAGAATTTGATTATCGTGCCGCTGCGACACCACGCACTGCTCTCATATCTCCATTCACGTATGATTGATTCGGATATCGGACGAATGTTCTGCAAGGAAGTCCATTACGAACTGCGCCAGAAACGTTACTTTGCACTGGCCTTTGGCAATATATCCGGTGGATACGAGGTACGAAACCCTTATTACAAAGGATGTATCAAGAACAAGGACATTTCCTTGATACCCCAATCGCGTGGTGAGGCACAGAGCCGTGTCTGCCTATTTGAAGGATTCATGGACTTTCTGTCCTATCTAACCCTAAAACAGACGGACGATAGTGCCATTTGCATTAATGCCCCCTGTGACTACCTTGTTATGAACTCGGTCAGTAATCTGAAAAGGACATTAACGTATTTGCAAAAATACACGTATATTCACTGTTACCTTGACAATGACCTTGCCGGACAAAAGACAGTGGAAACCATAGCCGGGATGTATGGCAGATGCGTCTATAACGAATCAAACTGTTATGCCGGTTACAAAGACCTGAACGACTACTTACGTGGGAAGAAACAATGAAAAAACCGCTCCCTAAGCCCTCCTTCATCACGGAGGGCTTTTTTTTATATCCCGACTTTTCCTGTTTTCTTATCTAAAATTATATTTGAATATGATTTTGAAATATGATTTTTGGATTTTGAAAAAATATTATATTAAAACGATACGTTTTATAATCAATAATTTTATCTTTCAAATTATCCATTCTTATTTTGCACACACAACCAAATATAAAAATCATATTATACAAAAATATATGAAATCATATTTTATTTTCACCATTGTCCTGACGGTTGCCTATCTCGTCTATTATGCAGTTATCATCGTGCAGGACCTTTATGGAAAAAAAGGAAATGGCAAGCCGGAAGAAGAGGTATTTGACCTCGGTGCGCCAGAAGATGAACAGAGTGTGTACGTGACGGAGAGCGATACGGGATTCAATGTGGGTAATGAGAAATATGAAACAGATGTTGCCCCTACCGCTTCGCCTGCACCACAGGAGACGGAAACCGCAGACAATAATGGCGAGATAGCCGTGGCGGAGAAACTAAAACGCCTGAAAGCCCAAGCGGAGGAACAGATGGAAGAAACCGCGACCTACCTGTCAGACGCATACACGGCAGACGAACTGTACAAAGCGATGCTTGCCAAAGGAAAGACGGGCAACCGTCCGGAACTGGTGTGGAAACCTCTCAAAGACCGATTGTAAAATGTCGAAAGCAAAAAAAATATTATGTGCACTGTGCTTTGTCCCTTATGCGGCATTCGCCAAAAGTGGCAGCGTAAACTACAGTTGGGGTGCAGACGCACTGGCAACGATGCACGACTTCGTGGTGACGATGATGCTGTACGTGCTGTACATCTGCTACGCTGTCGCCTCGGTTTTCGTAGTCGTTGCCGCGCTCCAGATCTATATCAAAATGAACACAGGCGAGGACGGCGTGGTGAAGTCTATCGTATCACTTGTCGGTGCGTGCCTCTTCATCATTGGTGCTTCAATCGTGTTCCCTGCTTTCTTCGGCTACCGCATATAGGTGGCTGACAGAAGTGTAAAATAAATTCAAAAAAAACAAGAGTACCACAAAAATGTAATAAATATGTTTCAGAAATTCAAAAGAATGTGCCGAAAGGCAAAGAAAACCATCATGCAAGTTTCCACCAAAGTAAGAATGTTAATCATTGCCCTGTTGGGAGGCATACCTGCTATGGCTCAAAGTACGGCAGGCGATTACTCGGCCGGTACGACAGCTCTATCAACCGTAGCGGAGGAAATTGTGAAATACGTTCCTGTCATGGTCAAACTCTGCTATGCCATTGCTGGTGTCGTGGCCATCATCGGAGCCATTTCGGTGTATATCGCCATGAACAACGAGGAACAGGATGTCAAGAATATCTTAGTCCTCCGAAATGCGTTTGAAAAGACAAGAAAGCAAATGAAAGCAAATGCGCTAAGTATCAATACGTTAAGTGATAATTTGAAATTTCCGATGTTTGCTGAACTCACTCTTAAAAAGACATAAAAGACTGTTTCTTGTTTCCGTTTTGTTTCTCGTTTCTCGGTTTGTTTTCTTATCTTTACATCAGTTTTCCGAAGTAAGGGAAGAGAAAGAAAAGCAAATGTCAGCATTGGAAACCATATCTGACACGAACTTTCAACAAGAGGGAGAAAGACCCTCCAGACAGCAGAATACAAAAACAAAATAACACTTCATACACCATGGCAAGACCAAAGAAACAAGTAAAGCTGAAAGAGCCGATTAAAATTCGGTTGAAGTCGCTCGCAGATGGCAACAAGAGCATCTATCTTGACATCTACTATAAGGGAGTGAGAAAGTATGAATACCTCAAACTATATCTCGTCCCCGAAATCAATCCCGTCTGCAAGGAACAGAACAAGCAGACTATGGCGATTGCTGAACGCATCAAGGCAGAGCGCATCAAAGCCCTTCATGGTCACGGCATACAGGACTGGGAGACAGTAAAACAAGGCTCGATGCTTCTTACCACATGGATAAAGAAGTATTGTGAAGGTGGTGTCGGCATCAAGAAGTCAACGCTCCATTGCCGTGTGGAAATGCTGCACACCATCGAGAAGTATCTTGACGAGACAAACAAAGGCTTCATTGCGCTTGAAGAGGTCAATGCGGAGTTCTGCCGTGGTTATGTGAAGTTCTTGCGTAACTTCCCAAATTCCCATATCAAGTATGGCGAGCCAAGACCTATCAGTGAGAATACGGCAAGCCGATACCTCGGAATGTTCTCCACTGCTCTCAATAACGCTGTGCGCCAAGGCATTATCCGCAACAATCCTATGAAAGAACTGGATGCACGTGAGCGCATTCAGCCCAAGGACGGCAAGAAAGAGTATCTGACCATTGAGGAACTTCGCACCCTCATGGCTACGGACAGTTACCGTCCGGAAGTCAAGGAGGCTTTTATCTTCGCCTGTTTTACCGGATTGCGATTAAGTGACATGTACCGTCTTGCTCCGATGCACATCTTCAAGACCGCTGACGGAAAGGGCGAATACATAGACATGGAAATGCAGAAGACGGAGAAGCCAGTTATAATACCTCTTTCGGAAGAGGCTAAGCGGTGGTTGCCAAAGTCAAGAGGAAATGATATTCCTTTCTTTGATATACCAACCACACAGACCGTTATAGGCAGAGCACTCCGCAAATGGGCGGAAGCAGCTGGCATTGAGAAGCATATCTCATTCCATTGCTCACGGCACACGTTCGGAACGATGATGCTCACTCTCGGTGCAGACCTTTTTACCACAAGCAAGCTGATGGGACATTCCAATATTCAGACCACGGAAATCTATGCTAAAATCGTGGATAAGAAGAAGGAGGAAGCCATCAACCTCATTGACGGTATGTTCAAATAACTAATTGACAACGAAAATATATAGAGACATGACAATAACTATCAGACAAAAGGCACTTGCCAACGACAACATAAGCTTGTATCTTGACATCTACGATGGTGGCAAGCGCAAGTTTGAATTCCTTTCCCTCTATTTGTTGCCAGAGGTTGATGCAGAGACCAAAGCAAGGAACGAAGAAACATTGCAACGTGCTCACCAGATAAGAGCAGAGCGTATTCTTCATCCAGAGACCATCCCAGAGGTAGGTCACTTGATGATTGTGAAGGAAATCCCCAATGACGAGTCTCCCGAAGTCTTGGACTGGATCCAGACCTACATCGACTGGATGAGCGACAACACAGACTATTCCAAGGCTATTGTTGACCAATCAAAGTATCTGAAATACCTAATGAGCGAGTTCCTTGCCAACAAGCGCAGACCTCACATCACTCTGAGGAAGTTCGACAAGGAATGGTTAAAGGCTTTCTTTCTTTGGTTGAAGAACGACTATGTACCCCAAAAGTATGTACGAGTTGAAGCCAAACCTTTGTGTGAAGGTTCCCTTCACAATGTTCAACAGCGCATAGTGACGGTGTTCAACAAGGCTGTCAAGTTCGGCAAGTTGAAGGCTAACCCTTTCTACCAGTTGGAGAAGTCAGACATCTTTCCCAAGCCAAAGGCATCACATAAGCAGTATCTCACTCCAGATGAACTGAAAAGGTTCATGGCTTCAGATGAGAGAAGTCCAGGAGTTGCAGAGACACAGAGAGCTTTCGGTTTTGCCTGTCTAACAGGACTTCGTATCAGCGACATCAAGGCTCTGCGGTGGAGTGACATCAAGAGGAACGAGGAAACAAACACGCTTGTAATCATCCAAAAGAAAACCAAGGCTCTCAATGCCGTACCAATCGGCAATACCGCCTTGTCATGGATGCCACCCAAAGGCAATGATGATTTTGTGTTTCACCTTCCTGCCAAGGCTAATGTGGATGCAGCCCTTAAAAGGATAGCTAAAAAGGTGGGCATTGAGAAGAATATCTCTTTTCACTGTGCCCGACATACATTCGGAATTTTGGTGCAGGCGGTTACTGGTAACATTGAGACTACCAAGAAACTGATGGGACACAAGTTACTCAAATCCACCGCCATCTATGCAGATGTGCTGACGAATGAAAAGGTCAAGGCTGTTGACAACACAAAGAAAGCCTTTCGAGGTCGCAAACAGCGTGAAGAGAACAAGCAAATACCAAGGACAAAGCGGACAGCAGCCACCAACACCCATCCACGCAGAATAACTTTTATACAGGATAACAAGTAAACAGAACTTTTCAGGATAACAACCAGTTAATTTCACTTTTGTAGTCCCCATTTATCGGGCAGGGATTTCTCTCTGCCATGGGGGACTACACTTTCAAAACAAGCAGTACAACGAATTACAAACAATTAAATTACAGGATAATGAACAAAACTATCGACACCGAAACTCTTATTTTGAAGGTAGAGTCACATGAGCACCGCATTGGAATAATGGAAAACCTCCTCCGTGATGCCAAGCAAGTATTGACATTGGAGGAAGCAGCCTTATTCATGGGTATATCAAAGAGCAGTCTCTACAAGATGACACACAAGCATGAACTTCCGTTCTTCCGTCCCAACGGCAAGATTATCTACTTTGAGAAGTCCGAGCTTTTGAACTGGATGCGCCAGAACCGCAGTATGTCCGAGGCAGAGACAAAGGCTGCAGCGACCAAGCACATGAGTGAACTTTGTAAATAGACACGGCGATGATGAAGGATAATATTTCCCATGAGGAGTATAGAAGCAAGTTGGCAAATGTCGCTGACCTTGCCGTGAGCTACATCAATACTGGCGACGGCTACTTTCGGATGCGTGATGCTTTCAACGGACTTGCCGAGCAATGCGGAGCCAACAAGGGCATCAATGATGAAGCAACTGTCGGCAGAAGAAAACTTCTTGCCCAGTCTGTTTGCATTGAGTGCATTTCACGATTAAGCAGCCATTCTAATGACAGGTTGCAAGGCGAACTCTATGTTATCGCAGAGGACATTTCCCCAAGGAGAGGACGGCACAGATGATTTTCTCTTTACTGAGAAAAACAGCCTTGCCAGTTATGGTTATAATATTCAAAATTCACAGAAGATGGATAAACAAAAGATACATTACTGCTTCACGCTGTCCGATGTACAGATGGAGTATCTTCGCTGCAAGAAGTACAAGATTGACCGCATGGAATGCTTCATGTCTCTTGCCTCTCTTGCTGAACGTGAAACAACACTTGTTTCTATCAGCAAAACCCAACAAGTGGAAATCTTGTGTGGGCAATGTATGGTTGACAATACCCAACTTGCCAAGCTCTGGGATAAAGACCGCAAGACCGTCCCCAAACTTTTACAGGCTATGGAGGCTGTGGGCATTTCCTCTTCACAAAAAGTTGGAGACAACCGCATCATTACCCTGCATTCACTCTCTGGTTGGTATGTGGACGGAAGATTTGTCAAGAACGGCTTTTCATTGAAGCGCAATGCGGATGGCTCTGCAATCGTCCATACGGAAGTTCCACAAGCAAGAGTATTTGTTACGACAACGGAGGATGATACAAAGTCGGACAAGGAAGATGGACATTTTTCCAATGGAATATCCGATACAGACAACAAGGGCAATTCTTCTACAGCAGATATTTCTTCTTCCCTAAATTCGGCTTCATCTAATGATAATGGAAGCGTGGGTAAGATCGAAACTAATGGCAATCTTTCCGATGCTATTACTGGTGGAATTTCCCCACAGCAAAACTACTCCAGACAGTCTGTTGGCAATCCTTCTTCCCAGCAAGAAGCAGATGCCAAAGAGAATGAGGGAGAGCACAACACATATCCACAGCATCAGTTTGGAGGTCAAACACAACGGTCTAACGGTTCTAATGCCAATGGCTACAAGCCTAACGAATACCATAACGGCAATCAATAGGCATACAGAGGCTAATGAGCCACCATACCGATAAATCATCCCAAAGGACGATTTACAGCCATAGGCTACCGCCGAACTGTTATACGTTTAAGCAGCCTTGGGGACGGACGCTGTTAAAAGTGCCGTCATTTTATAGGTACTTTTCGAGAAATCCTTTTGTAATACAGAAGCCGTGTCCGTCTTTCTGTATTCCTAAAAGTTTCTCGGACTACTCGCAAGCTCGCAGTCGTGACCACCTTTGTAAGATGCTTGTAATCATCCCTTTTTAATCAGAGACAAGGACAAATGAGAAAGAAAAACATCATAAGAAAACCGCCTACGGAAGTCCATACCTACCGATGCACGAAAGAGGAGTTGATGCAGCTCCAGACGCTTGCCAAGGAGTGTGGGTTAAGCCTGAGTCGCTATGTCGTTGAGACTGGCTTAAAGCACCGTCCACGCATGAGGCTTACCAAGGATGAGGTGGACGCTCTCAACTCTCTCGCCATCGCAAGGACGGATTTGATAAAAATCAGCAACGTGCTATCCAAGAAAACGGCTGAGGAAAAGGCTCGGTTCTTCAAGAATGAGAAGTTCATGCGTTGGTGGATTGATGCCGTTGCAGGACTTATCCAACATTGGTACAGCATTGAAGAGAATATCGCAACAAACGTACAGACCAAATCAAAGGAGTAATCATGATTATGCTCGCAAAGGTAGTATCGTATGGAGGTAACTCCGTAAGGTACGCATTGGAAAAGGAGAATGCAAAAACGGTCAAGGTGAACAACATGCCCGATGGTCTTGACCCTACCGCCATCTGGTACATGATGAAACATCATTGCCAGTATCATCAGGCGGAAAGGACTGTGGGCAGAAAGTTGGAAAGGTTCATGACCACTTTTGTACTTTCCCCATCAAAGGAAGAGTCTGCAAACTTCACGATTGAAGATTGGTCTAACCTCCAAGACGAAGCATTGGAAGTTTTGGATTCTGTTGGACTTACGCCCAATGGTTTCTCCAATGAGATAAAGACCAACTTCACCAATTCTATGAATGTGGGTGGATTGCACTCTGATTCTATGTCTGGAACGCTGCATCTTCACATTGACTGTTGTCGCGTGGACATGGAGGGGAATACCAATGATGTACACGACATTCATCTTCGGGCAATGAAGGCTGCGGAAATCATCAATATGCGTCATGGGTGGGAACAACCGCAGGAGATTCGGAACATGCGGAAAGTGGAACTTGCGGAAGATTGCGAACATACTCTTAAAGATATGCAACAGTTCAACATTGACAGATACTTCAATCTGTTGCGCATGAAAGGCTATGAGGTAAAGCCACGTTACGATAAGCAACGGAAACTTGTCGGCTACACTGTCGGCAAGAACGCTTCCGTGTTCAAGGCTTCAGAGATTGGCAGAAAGTTTATGGCATCAAAGATTGAAGACACCTGGAAGAAACTGCACCCACAACCTACACAAGTCAAGACAAAGCCTGTTTCTCCATCCGTTGCTTCTACGCCTCGCCCAGTTCGTCCTGTCGTTCAGACTCAAACAGCATCACAACCAAAGGCGCAACCTCAAATTACACAAACTGCATTCACAATCAACATTGGCGATGTAGTCAAAAAAGTGTGGATTCCGAACTCTGTCAAAGATGTCTTTACTAATGAGGTTCAGATTCCAGAGGATAATGATATAGCGACAACAGAGAATGTCGCTCATGTAGCGATGCTGTTGTTTGCAGGATATATTGATGCTGCCACTTCCATTTCGGAATCATGTGGCGGTGGCGGTTTTGCTCCCTCTTCTGGTTGGGGCAAGAAAGACGATGAAGATGACTGGAAGTTTGCCCACCGTTGCGCACAGATGGCTCATGCCATGTGCAAGCCTAAACCACGCAGCAGAAGTTTCCACCGATAAATCAATGATAATATGGCAATCAGAAAAAGCAAGATAAACATAGACACAGAAGAAAGAACCGACTTCGACAACATGTTGAATGATGTCGAAAACGAGGTCGAGGAACAGCAAGCCGAGGATGGACTTGTAAACCGTGTTCCTGAGTTGAAGCAGTTGAGTGAGGACATTGACAAAGCTACAAACACCTTCATCAATGCCACACTTGAACTGGAGTCTGCCATTCAGCAGTATCAGCGTGCAGAAACCAAATTAGGTGGTGCTTTGACTACTATCAGCAAAAAGGTTGATACCATCAATCAGCACATAGACAAAGTTTTGGAAAATACTCCCACAAAATTAAAGGTGTCTGTAAATGTCAATGATGCTGACTGGCAGAAGATTCAAGAACTGTTTGCCAAAGAACGCCAATGGATGACCGCACAGATGCAGACGCATATCCGTGAGGTCAATTCCATGTTTGCTAATGAACGGAAGAAAGTTCGTGAACGATACAAGGAATATGATGGTTGCTACCTCGGTCACTATGCCCAATGGTTCTTCTGGTTCTTCTTCACGATTGGTATTTTTGTGGTCGCTGGTGGTGTAGGAATGATGATTGCACAGAACTATACATGAGATAGACGAGTTACTGCCTAACATTAAGTTTGCACTTAAAGTTAGGCGATTACTATTATTATCTCGATAACCAATCAACCAATTTTATTGCCTTCTTCGTGCCATAATGTTAAGAATGATGCTGCGCAAGAGATACATTATCGAAACCATAAACAATATGTTGAAGAACATGGCGCAGATTGTACATTCGCGTCACAGGTCTGTGAACGACTTTATCATGAACCTTATTTATGCCTTGGGAGCATATGTTGCTACAATGGCGGTCATGCAATAATGACCGCCATTGTACTATTTCTATTAAATTGTTTTTTTAGATACAGATGTACAAGCCACTGATTACATATTCTTTTCTTAAATTTTTAATGGCTTCTCCCATCGTGGAACCATCTGAATCTTTACCTTCATCTGGGTCATAACAAACGAATCTATCTTCTTTTACATGCTTTACAGCAATCCAATGTTTATTATTTACCAAGACCAATATATAATCCCAGGTTGTTTCAGAAAGGTCATCTAAAGCTTGAGTTTTCATGCCCAGCCTTTTATCTGTTATTCTGGTTATTTCTTCAGATATCAAATTCTTTAAAGGACCACTTTCAAAATTTGTGTTATAACATACCGTAACGGTTCTATCTGTTACATAATCTTTAAATGCAGCGCATATCCCCGATGGCAAAGACATAAGAGTGCCGCTTGATTTATTGTCCAGCAAGTATATGCTTGCCGAAGAATTCGGATTCTTTTCAATAATCTCTTTATTCTGATAGTCCTGTATCCGCATATAAACCTCTATGGGACACGTGCCACTTCCCAGATCCACCAAGACCGCATTCAAAGCGAACCCTCCACAGAAATTATTGGGGGTTGGAAATGGAGTTATACAATGTTCAGGTCTATTCTGGTTTAATTTATTTCCAAAACACATTATATTTCATTTTTAATGGTTAATACTAATTCTGTTGTTCTGTATTATTCTTGTTCATAGCCTGGAGAAGTTTCTTGTAGTCTTCCACAAACTTAGATATAGTTACAAATCCTGCTGCCATTTCATCATCGGATATCTCGTCCATGATGGTACTCTTGTCTGCTGGTGTCGCTTGCAGATAGTAACCGATAATCTGAGGAGTGGTAATCTTGATGTTGAAACTCTTGTCCGTGGAGCTGGTGTGGATGCCAGAAGAACCGAATGAAGAACTGCTACTTTTTGCACCGCTGAAAAGCAGGAAGCCACCGCCATGTGAGACATGCTCTTCCATGGTAGCCGAGAAGGTGTTCGAGAGCTGGTCGCTAGTAACCACTTGGATGGAAATGTCTTTGGCGACGAGCATGGCCACAGGATAACAGGGTAGGATATGGCTGCGACTCATGTCTGAAAGCCTTTCTTCTGTAATTTCACTGTAATCTTTTATTGGAGACACACGTGAGGTGGACACGTTAAACATATCCTTGGTCAAGACAAAAATCCCAGGATTAAACCATTCTCTCTCGATGCCCACTTTTGCCACATTCATTCCGACCCGAACAGACGTATTTTGGGAGTGGCATAGCTCTGCAAAGGTCGAAGAATTCGTTTCTTTCTTCCCTGAGTAACCTGCGAACCATAAACTGGCACCGTATGGGCTGTTTGAAGCAGACGAGTGGCTGTTGCTTTCCTTGTCTATCTGTGAGGCGGCTACGTCGATTAGTACCTGCGTGAATCCTTCAGGAACAATCGGTGTCTGTACGCTTTCAGTCTCTTTGCCTGAATTTACCGTTTGGGCAACTTTCATTTTCTCCAAGATTTCCTGGATTTCAGTATTAATCCTCTCCAGCTGTTCTTGAATTGGTGGAAGCAGTTGCTTGAGTTGCAGGAGGTTTTTATTTATCGCCTCTTCCAGTAAGACATTGGATAACTGTTGCGATTTAGTTATATAATCGTTTTGAAGTTTTTGGTTTTTTGACAGTATGGCAGTAATTTTATCGACCAAACTGTCTACACTTTGGTCATTTTTATCAAATTTTAATCCGCTTGCCAGTCTGCTGATGATACTATTAGGTACTCCTCCACTGAATATCGGTGCAATGGTAAATGCGGTATCAATGACAGTCTTGACACCTTCACCGTAAGTGCTGATCAATTCATTTTGAGCATTATTCAAAGCGTCCCTTGCATTTTCGGCGTCATTTTTGTTTTTTTCCAGTTCTTTACTCCTGTCTTCTTCATCAATCAGATTTGTCAGATTGGAGATTTGTGAGGAAAGGGTAATCCTGCGTGAAGACAGATTACGCAATCTCATAGCCAATGACTCCGGGGAATCAAGTAAGTCGGACGGGATGAAGGATGTGTTCAGCAGTTCAAACCAGTTTGTGGGGTTGAATTTTACGGGATAGACAATGCCTCCGTCTGGAGTCAGCCTCTGAATGTTTTCCAAAATCTCTCTGGCCTGCTCCAGCTCCGCGCCTGAACCGCTGTCAAGTACTCCATTGAGGATGTCCATATCGTTGGGGGAGAAGACGGATAACACTTTTGCCCGCTTTTCGTTCAATTCCAAAGATTCTCCTCTTGCAACTGCTTCATACCATTGCAAGTATTCATTGTTGTAATGAATATTGTTCTCCTCTGAAGTATCAGGATAAATTTTTCTTAAAGCTTCTTTTTTCTTGTTTTGTTTTTCAGACCATGCTCTTTCTGCAGCCACATAGTCATCATATAGGCGATAAAATACCTCCTGAAGCGTATAGCTTTTCGTATTTTCGTCACCGAAATCATAAGGATATGGGGTCAGCAGCAGCTCGCGCAGTTGATTTTTTGCTTTTGCGATTTTTTCGTTCAATTTAGGAGTTAATGTATCCAGAGCCGAACGGTACTGATATGGCAATGTCATGCCGTTATCACCGCCTGTAACGCGACAGGGATCGAAGAGCTTGTTGGCTAAACGCGATTCGTTGGCTTCCACCATCGGCCCTTTTTCCGCATTGTTTTTGTAGTCGTAGGCAAAGTCCTTGGCTGTGAGTGCTTGCCCTGGCAGGGTCAGACAAAGAAACTGATTCGGATTTTCACCTCCGATTACGCTTTCTATCTGATTGTATAGCAAGTCTATGAATGGCTCACTCGCAAGGCTTGCTCCACCATTGTCCTGTATGCTGGATTGGGAATCGCCTTTACTGCCGGATTTGGAAGCTTCATTGGAATTTGTCTTTCCTTTGGAGCCGGTATCCTCCTTTAACTTAGGAGGAGAATCATTATTAACTTCTTGAGGGTCATTTGAAATCACAGGAACAGCAGTTTCCTTTACTTCTTTTTTAGTATTCTCGGGCAAATTCTGTTCGTTCATAGTTTTTACTTTTAATTATTGATTAATACTACTCTAAGAATCATCCAATTTACTATCAATTGAATGTACGAATTTAGTCTGTGCCTGACAAAATTTTGCAGACACAACCTCTCTCATTGGTGGATTCTCCGTGTGTTCCATCACGTCCTCCTTTCTTTATTGGGGTTATACTTCGGTTCTTTCCGTTGCGAGCGGAACTTTTCCGCCCTACGGTTTACTGCTTCCTCAAGGTAGGCAATGCTCCGTTAAGTTCGTAACGCCACTCTGAACCAGCGTTCTGCAAGGCGGTGTTCATGGCATCAACGGCTTTCTGCCAGGTAACGCCAGTGCCGTCCACCTTCGTGACTTCGGTGACGGTGCCTGCCTTTTTGTAGCCGATACCTTGTTCATGATTGTTCTTCCAATAGCAGGCGGTCACGTCGGTGTAGTTATCTCCCAAAAAGCCGCCGATATGCACATTGCCAGTGCTACTACCCGTACTGGTTACGTTGCCCGTGGCATAGCAGGCACGAACGCCGTTTCCTCCGTTGAATCCCACCAGACTGCCGCCAGAGATATTCTTTTTGGGGGCTATTTCTATGATCACGTTGCCCGTGGCATAGCAAGCAGTCATGGTGGCACCATCATTCGTCTGACCTACCACGCCGCCGACATCGACCATTCCCTTCACTGTGGCCGAGGAACTGCATCCGGTGATGGAACCTTCCCATTGAGCACCCACTACACCGCCGACGTACACCGTGCCGCTGACGCTGCCCGACACCGAGCAGTTTTCAATGGTGCCATCGCTAAATCCTGCCACGCCGCCGGCAAAGCCCGAACTGCGATTGCTTGTTATCTGTACGTCCTCCATCACCACGTTCTTCACCGTACCAGCTTTACCAAGACAGCCGAACAAACCCGCATGTTCGTCATTTGTCGTAACGGTCAGCCTCGTGATGGAATGGCCGCCGCCGTCGAAGGTGCCGGTGTATGAGTTGTGGAAGCTTGTGCCTATCGGCGCCCAGTCTTTGCCTGTGAGGTCGATGTCGGCGGTGAGGGTAATGTTAATGTCGGTCTTACCTCCGTTCACTAATTCGGCAACATTCATCAGTCCATCGGCGGAGGTCACGGTGTAGCTGCCGTTGCTCTCTATGGTATAGCCCAGGTCTTTTGCCGCAGCGAGGGAGACGGTGTAGGTATATTCACCGCCCGCCTGCCAGTCGGTAGCATTCTTCATCTTATAAACGAAGGTCTTGCCGTTAGTGAAGGTGCAGGTAATGAAGGTCGTGCCAGCTGCCACACTTTGCGGGGCGACGATGGCGGTGTAGGTGTTGCTACCCTTGTCATACGGGACGATTATATCCGGGTTGTCGCCTTCGGTGGAGAGTCCCGTCATCTGCACGGATGCCAGCCCCTCGGTGTAGTCCGTCAGAACGATGGTCACTCGCGCCGTGCGGTGGGTGAAGCGAAGCGTGGGGCTACCGTAAGTCACCGTCTGTCCGTCGGCTACGATGAGGTCGCTGCCCTCAAAGTCTTTCTGGGCACTTTGGTTGGCTTTTACCTTTACCGCAGGTGGGATTGTCTCGCCAGCGGTGTAGGGCCACCACGCAGTGACGGTGATGTTGTGGTGGTTGGTCCAGTAGTACGGGTCGGTGGAGGTCAGCGTGGCGCTGGTGGGGTCGGCGGTGGAGGGCGTCACGTTGTACGTCTTCACCGTGCCGTCCATCATGACTGCCACGCTCTGCACACCCGTCCAATTGCCATCCGCGGGGGCACGGGTGCCGGCGATGGCTGTCGCGGCGGGATTCAGCCCCGTGGCGGTGAAGACGATGGGGGTGCCTTCCGCCCCTTCCGGTAGGAAGCCCGCTTCGTCCTGCGTGCAGGCGGCGAGTGAGAGGGCGAGCGCTGCAAGTGCAAAAAATCTTATCCTCATAATATCTGTTATTTTATTACTCTGGTTGTTTCCGTTGCGGGCAGAACTTTTCCGCCCGACGGTTTACTGCTTCATCAAGGTAGGCAATGCTCCTTTAAGTTCGTAACGCCACCTTGAGCCTGCGTTCTGCAAGGCGGTGTTCATGGAATCGACGGCTTTCTGCCAGGTAACGACAGAGCCGTCCACCTTCGTGGCTCCGGTGCTTTCCCTATTGTAGCCGATGCCTTGTTCATGATTGTTCTTCCAATAGCCGGCGGTCACGGTGGTGTAGTTATTTCCCAAAAAGCCGCCGATATGTACTTTGCCAGTGCTACTACCCGTACTGGTTACGTTGCCCGTGGCATAGCAGGCAAGGAGGCTGCTTCCTGCGTTCATTCCCACCAGACTGCCGCCAGCGATATTCTTTGCGGGGTTTATTTCTATGGTCACGTTGCCCGTGGCATAGCAAGCGGTCAGGGTGGCACTCGAATTCGTCTGACCTGCCACGCCGCCGACATCGACCGTTCCCTTCACTGTGGCAGAGGAACTGCATCCGGTGATGGAACCGCCTATTTGAGCACCCACCACACCGCCGACATACACCGTGCCGCAGACGCTGCCCGACACCGAGCAGTTTTCAATGGTGCCCCAGCTATATCCTACCACGCCGCCAATACTGCCGCCATATATTTGATTGCTTGTTATCTGTACGCCCTCCATCACCACGTTCTTCACCGTACCAGCTCTATTGAGCCAGCCGAACAGACCCGCATATTCGTCATTTGTCGTAAAGGTCAGCCCCGTAATGGTATGGCCGCCACCGTCGAAGGTGCCTTTGTATGAGTTGTCGTAGTCTGTGCCTATCGGTGTCCAGTCTTTGCCTGTGAGGTCAATGTCAGTGTCGAGGGTAATGTTAATGTCGCTCTTACCTCCGTTCACTAATTCGGCTATATTCATCAGGCCGTTGGCGTTATAGACCGTGTAGGTCTTGGTGTTGCTGTCGTAGATGTAGCCCAAATCCTCGGCTGCGCCGCTCTCGCCGCCGCCGTCAGCCCAGCTGCCGATGGTGCAACCCTCTAACGTCAGGCCGGTGGCGTTCACCTTAACGGTATATTTATAGCGGCTGCCCGCTTCTAATACGACGTTGTTCTGCGGACGGAAGTAGAAGGTGCCGCCGCCGAGTTCCACCTTGACGAACGGTTTGCCTGCCGCAACGGTCTGCGGGGCAGTCAGTGCCTCGTAGGTGTTGCCGCTTGCGTTGTAGGTCTTGATGGCGGTCGGGTTGCCGTTATCGGCGGACAGGCTCACGAGGCTCACCGTGGCACCAGCAACGCTCGTGAATCCCGTGCCGGGCTTCAGTTCGATAGTCACGCGTGCCGTGCGGTGGGTAAATTCAAGAGTCGGGTTGTTAAATTCCACCTTCCGGTTCTCAGCAGAGATGAAGTCGCTGTTCTGGAAGTCAGCCAATTTGCTTTGGTCTTCGGCCACCTTCACGGCAGGCATCTGTGTGATGTTGGCATTGTCGAAGGGCCACCATGCCGATACGGTAATCGGGTCGCGGCTGGTCCAGTAGTACGGGTCGTTCTCGCGTGAAAGCGTGGCACTCTTGAAATCGGTAGAAGCCGTTACGGTGTATTCCTTTAACGCATCGCCCATCTTGAGTGCCACGGAAGTGACGCCCTGCCAGTCGCCGTCCACAGAGGCACGGGTGGAAGGGGCTGCCAGCGGCGTTGCTTCTACGGACAATCCGGTGGCACGGATGACGACGGGGTATTCACCTTCGGGCAGACGGTTATCGCCAGCAAGTTCGTCCTGCGTGCAGGCGGCGAGGGCGAACAGCAGTGCGGTGGCTGCGGGGAAAAATAATCTATGTCTCATAATTCTTCATTCTAATCGATTAATTATTAACATCCTACAGGTCAGCACCCACATCTCCACCGTCTATATCGTTCCACTTTGCAATGGTGGCTTCGCTGACTTCAAGGACTTTGTTGCGTACCTTGACGGTATAGGTATAGTTGTTGCCCGCCAGCAGTGCGCCATCGGGCATGGTGAGTGTGGCATGAAATTCCTGACCTTTGTAATTCACAACCAACGGCAGGGATGCAACTGTCTGCGGGAAGAGGATGATCGATGACGTGAGATTGCCGTCTGCCAAATTCATGGTCAGTTCTCCGGTCTGTAGTCCGTTGTCTGCGGTGGCAATACCGTCGGCCGTGTTGAACGTACCGGTGAGTAACAATCCGTCCAGCGTGTAACGTTCAGGCTTGACCACGCTGAAATTCACGCCGTCGCCCGCCTCGAAGGTAAGGGTTATCTGGCTCATGCGGTGGTGGAAGGAGTTGTCTTCACCGCCTTTGGCGGTTTTGTCGGTGAAGCTTACTACCGGGTTGTTTCTGTCTCCCGTGGCTCCTGAAGCAAAGAGGAAGTCGATGGCAGGCTGGTTTTGCTGCGCCGTGGCATCGGTCGTGGCTGTGAGGATGCCTCCCGCCGCGTTGTACGGATAGTAGGCGCGGAAAGTATGGGTCTTTGTATCTTCGATATAGATAACCTTTCCTTCTGCCTCAAATTTCCCGTTTTTCAGGATGAAAGGCACGTTGCCGTACTGGGAATCGTTGCCGATGTCGGTGATGCCGATACGGTCGCCGGCAGTCCAGGTGGTTCCGCTGGCGCGGGTGGCGGGGGCGATGTTGGCGGTAAACTGGGCGGCCACGGGGTCACCGTTCAGGTTCTCGTTGTCGTTGTTGCAGGCTACCAGCGCGAGGGCGAGCGCTGCAAGTGCAAAAAATCTTGTCTTCATTATATCTATAATTTTATTATTTTACAAATCAGCATTTACATCATCACCTTTCACTTCTTCCCAGCCGTTGATTTCGGCTTCGTCCACTTCCATGCCTTCAGGAGTCTCAACCAGCGTTCCGCCGAGGGTCAGCGATACGCCCTTTCCGGTGTTGAACTCCTTGAGAGCTTCTGTGAGGTCGCTTTTCAGCGTGGTGGGGCTCGGGTTGCCGTCCGCATAGCGGATTTCACCCGTCAGCAGTTGTTCCGTGCCGGTCACACCCAGCAACCGCACCGTGGCTTTCCACTTGCCGGCATCATCACCTTCGGTTATCTTGGTGAAGGGCAGCACGACGTTCGAAGCGGCTCCGTAGGTATCGGTAGCGAAGTCGAGTGTTTCGGCTGCACCCGTCAGATGGGCAACAATCTCCGTAATGCGTCCGGCGGCATCACCCGTCGGTTCAACGACAAGCGTCAACTCGCGCACCTGCTGCTTCATTGCAGCGGTCAGCGAATAGCCCTTGTCTTTCTCTATGCTCACCTGTTCCGTATAGGTGAAGAACCATCTCGGGGCATTGTTCACAAAGGCATCCGTGCCTGCCCGGGTTCCTGTGGCTGCGGCAATGGTGGCGGTGGTGCCGTTCACCGTGATTCCTTCAGCTGGGTTCCACACCGCAAGGGTGTAGCTGCCCGGAGCAAACAGATGATCGGGGGTATGAGTGGCGGAAGTCTCCGTACCCGTATAGTCACCCATGGTGACCGTCCATGTGGCAGGTATGTCGATACCCTCACCGCGTGCCGACCAGTCGGCTGTCACCGCAATCTTCCCATAGTCGGGATGCGGCGTGTCATAAAGCGTGTCCTTCACGCAGGAAGAGAGCAGCACGGCGGCTGCCATTCCCATCATATATATATATTGTCTTGCTTTCATACTCTATTCCTCCGTATTAGAATAACTTCCATACCAATGTCACACCGGCGTTGATGGGGCCACACCAATTTTTTGTCTCGTTGCCACAGCGCACGCGCACACCATCGATGACTTCATATTTTTCGAAATCGGCATTCAGGTAGCCCATGCCGAGGTTGAAATCAAGAGTCAGTGCCTTGTTCAGCCGTAGCTGATAGCCAGTGGTGATGCCGCCACCCATCAGGTCGCCCTGTTTGCCTGTTTCGGAGAGCTTGTAGTTGAACTGTCCGGTCTTGAACATAAGACCGAGATACCAGACTTTCTTCTCACCCATATAGTAACGCACTTCCGGAGCCACTTCCCAGAGTGCATAGCGGCGGTCCTTGTCGCTCCACGTCCAAGAAGTCCACGAGCCGTTTACGGCAATGCCACACGACGGACAGATGCGCCATTCAAGTCCTAAATCGGGTGTCAGGGTAGCCCAGCGCAATAGGTTGGCACGCAGGAAGAGATGATAATCATTTGTGATTTTAATATCCGACAGCGTGCCGGCAAGTGCATTTTGTAGAGCATCTTTCTCGGCTTCTGCCTTTTGCCTTTCCCTTCGGCCGGCGACCGTTGGTTCAGCGGCAAGTCGGGCTTCTTCCGCCTTGCGCTGCTCTTCGGCACGCCGTTCCTGTTCGGCACGCGTCTCGGTTTCTAAGCGTTCTGCTTCTGCCCTGCGTCGCGCTTCCGCTTCCATCGCGGCTGTTTCCTTTGCGGGTACCGTTAGGCGCACGATTACAAAATCACCCCCTGTCGCATGATTGTGGGTAATGAAGTTTTCTTCCTTGATTTTCGCGCGTGTAATCAGTTCTGATTTTACTCGATTGGCACGGATCTTCGCCGTTGCAAGGTTCTCGGCTTCACCGCCCAGCGAATTGCAGTAGCCGTCAACCAGTAGCGGCAACTTGCCGTTAAAAATTGTTGCTTTACTGTTTTCGATACATTCCAATAGGCGGGCAAGTTCAGTGTCATTGCCATTCCAAGGAACGTAGAACATGTCCTTCTGCGGAACGAAGCGGAAGGTGTAGGTTGTGTCTGTTTTCTGCTGCGCAATGACAGGAAAAGTTACCGTCATCAGCCACAGAAACAAGGTAAGAAAAGTGATTTTTCTGCTCATATAAACTTGCATTTATTATCTTTGTCCTCTCCAAAGATAATAAATGTCATTCTATGCCCAAAAGATTAGAAAAACTTTTGCTGTAAAATTTTATAAATAATGTCGTTTGAGCATCTTTTTGTCGAATTAGCACTTTTTGAATTGTCGAATTAGCACTTTTTTGTCGTTTGAGCACTTTTGGGAAATGGGTTTCTGTGACCTTTTCCGATGTTTTTTACTACACAAATTATTCCCGATTTGATTTTTTCCATTTGGCAGGCGTACATCCTTCTTTCTCGGAAAATAATTTGATAAAGTTACTTTGGGAAAGAAAACCAGAAGACTCAGCCAGCTTCTGTATATTGATTTCTGGATGCTCCTTCAGTATGTTTTTCGCATACTCCAACCGGAGACTGGTTATCCATTCGCGGAATGTCATTTTATACGTAGTCTTGATATAAGCGGAAAGATAGGTACGGTTCGTATAAAGTATTTCGGACAGTTCTTTTATGGTAAGTCCCTGCTGGACATAGCCGTCTGTCTTTATCCAGTTGTCAACCCTCTCTATAAATTCTGTATAGGACCTAGGAACTTCTTTCTCAGAAACTATTTCATGTTCAGTTTCCGAATTTGTCAGAAGTTCTTCTTCAGATTGTATATCCTGCTCAAACGCATTTTCTACCTGTTCATAGAACAGCAGGTAGTTCTGATAGCTGTAGAAAAGATAGCTGTAGAACGGTATTGACGACAAAATCCAGATAAAAACATATTCGTCTGGCAGAAATGTCAGCAATCCGCATCCGACACCGAAGATAAGTGCCCAATAAGTGAATATGGAAAGCCATTCGATATATGCGCCTATATCATCCGCCTGAGTTTCATTGAAAATCCGAATGGCTCTACGATATGCAATTATGACTCTGCGAGCTAAAACGACTCCAAAAACGACTAACCAGGCAGCTAAAGCAAATAAAGAGAATTTTTGCATGATTCCGCTTGGCAACAGGAACAACACAACTCCGGAAAGAGTTGAAAATATAATCCATAAAATGATATGTGTCCACACACGCCGTTTGGTAATGTAAAAACGATCAAGCAACATTATCAATGCCGAACTGAACAGAGAATAGCACAGAAAGTATGTGGACATGTTCATCAATATGGCAGAATCCGCATTTTTGAATCGGATACCAAAGAAGAAATGTACCGAATAGTTTGCTGAAAGCAGCAACATAGCTATACCCATAATCTGTCGGGAGCGGAGATAATTCTTGAAAATTTTCTTTTCAGGAGTCTTTGCAAACAAAAAATAAAAGCCGAAGAATAACATTAACGGCAGTGCGGTACAAAGTGAAAAACTGTATATAGATGGTTCCATTGTTATGCTTATTTAGTTTTGATACAAATTTTGATAAAATTCCCGAATTATAAGCCAGTTGGGATAAAAAACAGAAATGAATATCTCCGAGTGCTCGCTGCTTGAGTTAAAATGTCAAGACCGACTCACCTAAGATTTTGCATCAACGTGCTCTAAGTCACAAATTACATTAATTTTGGGAAGAAATCATTAGTTCGTTGCTCCTTCTCTCCATGAACGAATTCATACCATAAATTCAGTATATCTTGCGCTTTATTTGCATATGGTATATTTACTTTTGAGTCTTTCAATTGTAAATAATGAGTAACCAATGCAAACTTGCTCGATAAATGGTATAAGATTACCATTTTTATCAAGCGACTCTTTGCCAAATATTTATACCTTATCTGCACGTTTCTTATTAAAATCAAATAATGTGAATGAAGTATTTTTTTTTCATTACAATTCTTTATAAGGATTATGTTCAGGAACCCTAATGAGTTCTTTTATATCAACTTCCAGACATTGAGCTATCTGTATTAATGCTTCTAAAGGTGGTTGACAAGCATTGGTACACCATTTGGAAATGGTTGCTTGGTCTCTACCGAGTTTCTCTGCAAGCCATTTGTTCGTTTTCCCCTTTTCTGCAAGCATAACTTTTATACGATTAAGATTTTTCTCAGCCATTGCGTATATTATTATTGTTTTCGGTTGCAAAGATACTCATTTTTCTCCAAATATTGTTTGCTCAATCCGAAAATCGTTATAAAAAGCGGAAAATAATTTGTCTAATTAGAAATTCCATTGATTTTTGCATGATTTACAGTGACTCTTTCCCTCTTTATCTTGCATATCTCTATACTCAGTTAAAATGAAAACAGAATATGCCTACTTATAACTTTCTTCTTTTGGAGTTGAGTTATGAATACCAAAATCGGAAAATTATCGTTGTTTTCTGTGTTAATTTTTGTTTTCTCATGCTTTCATTTTGGGGTTTCTTGATTTTGTTGTTTCCATTTTGTTTCTTTCTCCATTTCGCTTACACAATATATATTGAATATCAGCACATTACAAACAATCAGTAAGATTTCAAGAAGAAGATCATGATGGTAGTTGGGGCGTGCCTTTTCTTGATTGCGGCAGCCCAAGCATTACCTCTGTTCTTCGGAATTAACGCATAAACAGTCAAGAAATGATTAATGACGGACGTTATCCGGATTATCCGCTGTTCAAGGGGTTACAACGGCCTTTGGAGCTGATGGGATTACAAGGCCGCTACATCTATTGGGCGGCAGGCGTGGCTGGTGGAGCCATTGTGGGCTTTATCGCCGCCTACTGTCTTATGGGCTTTGTGGCCGGACTGGTCGTATTGGCAACTGTCTTATCTGCGGGAATCGTGCTTATCATCCTCAAACAGCGAAAAGGGCTGCACAGCAAAAATGTAAAACGTGGAGTGTATGTGTATGCCTATTCGCACAAAGTATGACTATAAGAAAAACCATCACGGCAATGTGTGTGGCTGATTGATTGTTGAACGCGGGCGGGTCCGCCTCCAGCCGAGGCAGACCTGCCCCTATTTAATGAACGAATATCGGAATGACCCTATATATCATTTTATTTTTCATCGCCCTATGTACGGGTATGGCCTTGTCAGTCTATACGTTCGGTACGGGCGGCAAGCGCAAGCACATCTTTCAGAATATCTATTTCTCTGTGGAAGATACAGATGGTGTGGGTGTGCTGTACACCAAGACGGGTGAATATTCCGCCGTCTTGAAAATCGAAAATCCGGTACAGAAGTATTCGGCGGACATTGACAGCTATTACGATTTCACGCATCTATTCTCTGCCCTTGCGCAAACACTGGGCGAAGGATATGCCTTACACAAACAGGACATCTTCGTGAGAAAACAGTTCGCGAACGAGCCGGAGCATAATCAAGAATTTCTCTCAGCATCGTACTTCCGTTATTTTAATGGGCGTCCGTACACGGACAGCCTTTGCTATCTGACTATCACACAGGAAGCCAAGAAGAGCCGTCTTTTCTCTTACGATAGCAAGAAATGGCGCGATTTCCTCGTGAAGATTTATAAGGTTCGAGACCTACTACGCGACAGCGGTGTACAAGTGAAATTCCTGAACAAAGCCGAGGCAAGCGAATATGTGGACCGTTACTTTGCGATGAACTTCAAAGACCGTACGGTCTCGATGACGAATGTCAAGGCTGACGACGAAACGGTATCTATGGGTGATAAACGCTGTAAGGTGTACAGCCTCGTGGACGTGGACTGCGCCGCACTCCCCTCGCTGATACGTCCCTATACCAATATCGAGGTGAATAATACCGAGATGCCAGTGGATCTTGTCTCGGTGGTGGATAATATTCCGAACGCAGAAACGGTGGTGTACAACCAAATTATTTTCCTGCCCAGTCAGAAGCGTGAACTGGCATTACTCGACAAAAAGAAGAACCGGCACGCAAGCATCCCCAATCCGAGTAACCAAATGGCCGTAGAGGACATCAAGCAGGTACAGGACGTAATAGCCCGTGAAAGCAAACTGCTCGTGTACACGCACTTCAACATGGTGGTGGGCGTGCCTGCCGACACCGACCTTCAAAAATGCACGAATCACTTGGAAAACGCTTTTGGGCGCATGGGCATACATATCAGTAAGCGTGCATACAACCAACTGGAACTGTTCGTCAGTTCATTTCCGGGCAACTGTTACAGCCTGAACGAGGAATATGACCGTTTTCTGACCCTCTCCGACGCTGCGGTATGCCTGATGTACAAGGAACGGGTGCAGCATAGTGAGGAAACGCCGATAAAAATTTATTATACTGACCGTCAAGGTGTTCCGGTAGCTATCGACATCACGGGAAAAGAGGGAAAGAACAAGCTGACCGACAACTCGAATTTTTTCTGCCTGGGGCCTTCGGGCAGCGGAAAGAGTTTCCACATGAACTCCGTCGTGCGCCAGTTGCATGAACAGGGGACGGACGTGGTAATGGTCGATACGGGTAACTCATACGAGGGGCTATGCGAGTATTTCGGCGGCAAGTATATCAGCTATACCGAGGAACGGCCCATCACGATGAATCCGTTCCGCATCAATCGGGAAGAGATGAACGTAGAAAAAACGGGATTCTTGAAAAACCTCGTCTTGCTTATCTGGAAAGGTACGCAGGGAACGGTCACAAAGACGGAAGACCGTCTGATAGAGCACGTCATCACGGAATATTACGACGCCTACTTCAATGGTTTCGAGGGCTTCACACCCCAACAGCGTGAGGACTTGCGTAAGAGCCTCGTTATTGATGACCGCAACAGCAGTGAGAAGCGGCACGAAAGCGAACGGGAACGCGCGGTCCGCATCGAGGGTATCATTGACAAGATAGAGGGCCGACGCAAGGAACTGAAAGTGGAGGAACTGTCATTCAACTCTTTCTATGAATATTCCGTGCAGCGCATCCCGGATATCTGTGAGGAGAACCGTATCACGGGCATCGACCTCTCGACATACCGCTATATGATGAAGGACTTCTATTTGGGCGGCAACCACGAAAAAACGCTGAACGAGAACATGGACAGCTCGCTGTTCGACGAGACGTTCGTGGTCTTCGAAATCGACAGCATAAAAGATGACCCGCTGCTTTTTCCTTTGGTCACGCTGATTATCATGGATGTTTTCTTGCAAAAAATGCGCATCAAGAAGAACCGCAAAGTCCTTGTCATCGAGGAAGCATGGAAAGCCATCGCCAGCCCGCTGATGGCGGAGTACATTAAATTTATGTACAAAACAGCGCGTAAATTCTGGGCCAGTGTGGGCGTGGTGACACAGGAAATACAAGACATCATCGGCAGCGAAATCGTGAAAGAGGCCATCATCAATAACTCGGATGTGGTGATGCTGCTTGACCAGAGCAAATTCAAGGAACGTTTCGACACCATCAAGACGATTCTTGGCCTAACGGACGTGGACTGTAAGAAAATTTTTACCATTAACCGCCTTGAAAACAAGGAAGGACGCAGCTTCTTCCGCGAGGTGTTTATCCGTCGGGGCACGACCAGCGGTGTTTATGGCGTGGAAGAACCGCGCGAGTGCTACATGACTTACACGACCGAACGAGCGGAGAAAGAGGCTCTGAAGCTTTACAAGCGCGAGTTACAATGCAGCCACCAAGAGGCTATCGAGGCATATTGCCGCGACTGGAATACCAGCGGTATCGGCAAGGCATTGCCGTTTGCGCAGAAAGTTAATGAAGCGGGATGTGTACTGAACTTAACCACTAAAATAACATCATAATGAAAACGAAAAGGATTTTAATCACCCTGTCACTGGGCTACGGGATAAATATGATGGGGTTTGAAAGCAGCTTGACGCGCGAACAAATCTCTGTCAGCAATCCGGAACTCACTGTTTTGTCCCTCCGGGAGTTTTGTATGCTGTCCAAGGAGAACCTGCTCCGCATGGATGACATGACACCGGACAAAGTAGCCGCCATCGAACGGTTGTTGGCAGAGTATTCCCTTCGGTTGGGTATGTCCGATGTAGAACTGGAAGCGTATTTGAACCGGTATTATGAAGAAAACCCCAAAGAAAAGGAGTTTTACGATATGTGCGACAGGCTATGTAACAGCAAACCTGTCTTCGATGAAAACAGGTTTCGAGAAGAACTATTCAGGGAACTGAACAGTAGTCCGATGAGTGAAAAAAGACTAAGTGACTTGGGATGGCTACGTTATCAGACCGTGCGCGAAACTTATCTAAACCAGCCTTTCTTTTTGAGATGGTTCGGCTCCCAAGAAGCCCGGATCAAAAGGGCCATCAAGGATACTACCATCATACATGATATGTTCTGCCGACTTGTCACGGAGAATTGTATCGAATCTGAACGGTGGTATTTCAATCACAAGGAACCGGAATACATAAAAGAGGTCTGAAACGATGAAACGGCTGTTTATCTTTTGGGTTATCCTATTGCCTGCCCTGACACAGCACGTTCACGCACAATATTACAGCGTGAACTATGACGCTCGTACCGTGGCGGCCATGGCCGCAGCATTCGGCACGGAGGCAGTAGCCGAAAGCTACTACCGCGAGCAGGTGGATGATATTCTGAAACACTATACGGCGGCAGAAGTGGCGGCAGCAGGGATATTTTCTTCCAAATTTTTGGAACACAAGGCTCTGTCCGACCTTGGCATCTGGTGCAGCAGCACGGAAAATTACTACTATCGTCGAATTTACCACATGGTGGCAGAAAAAATCATGCCGAAAATATGGGTGGTGGCGAAGCTGATGCTGCGCTCACCACAAACAGCAATCCACTGGGGCAGCTACCTGATGAAAGTGTGCGACGATACGAAGAGCCTGTGTATGCAGTTCGAAAGTGTGGTGACAAACAGCACGCTGTCGTTCTCGGACATCGCTTTTCTGGAAATTGACCGCGACATTGCCACCTTGCTGAACCTCGCAGAACTGGGCGGTACCGATTGGCAACGGATGTTGGACAACTTTACCAAAGTGCCGGGCAATTTCACGATTGAGAACTTAAAGGGCGACATTGACAACCTTTATAACATGGGCGTAGGGCTGGCAACATCAGGTATGGAGAACCTCGGTGACGCTCTACTGCAAAGTAGTGCGTTCCATGACCTATTGGGTGGCAAAGTCAATGAAATCGGCAACCTGTATGAACACTACGGTACTCTCTTCGAGCAGGCGGAACATGACATCGGCAGTCTGCTAATCGACATGGTGGGCGGTCAGGATAGCGTGGCCGCATTGTTCAATTTCAGCAATTACGACCTCACATCGTGGATGACCGACTATATGGACAATGCTGTCGGGAACTATTACACGCAACGGTGGTATATCGCACGGCGTGATCAAGGAAGCATTTCTCTATGCGACTACTACCCACCGACAGACGACAACAGCATATTGAACGGGGGTGCATGGACACGCTTTAACACGAGTGATCCGGGATTTTATCCGAACGCTTCGCAACGGGAGCAGGCCCTCGCCAATTCAGAACGGTATGCCGGATGGTCAAGAAGCCGAGTGCAACAGCTCAACAATAGCAACGATGGCTACACCTATACTATCAATACCCGACAACAGGCCTATATCATCAGTAAGGGTAACAAACAGACAAAGAAGGCATACGCCTACGAGATACACGTGACACAGAGTTGGAATCGGATGGAGGTGGTCTATGAGGATGTCTTCGACTCCTATTCGATGGATTTGAATACGTTCAAAGCGCAGCTCAATGCCCGCCTCTCGGAGTTCAATGACAACGAGGAAGGCTATGTCTATTACATAGCATCCGATGCACGGAACTATTATCAGGCGACGGACGCCGCAAAATTGCAGGGATGCGAAAGCGTGACCATCAGTGTAACCTGTTCAGACGGGGCGACGCTGGGGCAAGGCTCGACACAATACAAGTGTCGCAAGTGTGGCGGCTCACTGGATGCCCACTCCAAAGAGTGTGTCATGCAGACCTCGGTAACGGAGAACGAACTGGATCTTTCAGAACTGGACGCACTGATACGGGAAGCGGACAATCAAGTCGCCGTTCTTCAATCTCAGATTAGTGCCTTGGAAAAGGAAAACGCCGACCTTTTGAAAAAAATTGCCGAGGCGAGCGTGGAAGACGCAGCAGCTTACCGGCAACAATATAACTCCAACCGGACACGTATCGAGGAACTGAAAAGCGAACTTGCCGAGTGGCAACAAAAACAGAAGGAGTACGCAGATGCAAAGCAGGAAGCGGAAGCAGAGAACGATGTGCCGACAGATGATTACTACCGCCTACCGGCTATCATGCAGGATTGCAAGACAGCCTATAGCCTCACTTGGCAGGACGGAGGTACATGGAGCGGCTATACGTTCGTCCGTAAGGCGACGATGCCGAACATCAATGGTATCATTACGTTCCGTGCGACTATTTCTATCGCACGGAAGCCGAAATACTTTCTGGGTATCAAGATTCACCGTGCCATTATCCAAATCAGTTGGGAATTGACTTCGGCATACACAGACACGCACGTTGCCGATGTACTGACACTCGATCCGAACCTGTCGAACGAGGAAAAGACTAAAATCGTGAATAATCGCATATCGGAAATCGCACGGGAATATCCCAACTGTAAAATCACTACCGAGTATGCCCGTACAGAACCTATGGAAGAAGTACCGAACAGCGACGTGTACCACCTGCTTTGGTCAAGTGACCGCCTCGAAATCGCACGAGAAGTGGATTCACGTATCACGAAAATATACGCCGACCTCGTATCCTTGGAGAAGATGATGCACTACAAGCGGAACATCATCGACGTACTGAAGGATGTGCTACCGGAACTCGATACGGACGAGGGTCGTAGGCTGACACTCGTGGAAGAGTGCCATGACCGCTGGGTAGAAAACGCACGGACATCCCGAAGTGGCAGAAAGGAGGTACGGCCATGAAACGCACTATACTGATGGCCATTACGTTGCTTGCGCTACTACCCGATGTCGCCAAGGGCCAATGGACATTCGATATCGTGTCGGTGGAAGCGTACATAAATGACCACAAAAAACAACGCAGCCTGTTGCTGGCCCGAAGCACGCTGGAATACAGCAACCAACTGCTGCATGAGTACAGCCGTGAGGAGACGGGCAAATACAAGGAAGTAAATATCGACCTTGACCGCTATACCCGTGCCTTTGATGTCATCGACGTGATGTACCAATCCCTGCGGACGGTGCTGAACGTGAAGGATACCTACAGCTCGGTAAGTGACCGTATCGGTGACTATAAGACCATGCTGGAGGCTTTCCATGAGAAAATCCTGAAACATGGGAACATCGAGCCGTCAGACGCACTGATACTGACTATCAATGAAAAAGCAATACGGGACATCGCCAACGAGGGAGAACACCTCTATAAGTCGGTGAGCGACCTCGTGCTGTATGCCACGGGCGCAGCGGCCTGCTCGACCAGCGACCTGCTGATGGTACTGGAGTCCGTGAACAAGTCGCTGGACAGCATTGAGCAACACTTGAACCGGGCATACATCGAGACATGGAGATACATACAGGTACGTATCGGCTACTGGAAATCGAAGATTTACCGGGAACGTACCAAACGGGAAATTATTGACGGTGCTTTCGGACGATGGCGCAATGCGGGACGACTGGATTATTGACGGTAAAAGAGGAAGGAGGTAAATAATGCCATAATGATGATTATGACTTCTATACACCGAAATTGATAAGGAATATCTTAAAACGCAGGAAAAGCGTTTCGTCCTGAATGTTCGGAGAAGTACAAACAGAGAAAGAAACTTTAAGTACAAACAAGTCTATCTGGCCTATAACCAAGAGGCAAATGGACATTTGGATTAATAAAAGATGTAATGAAAAAGATCGTTTTTGAAAAAGACATTACGCTATATAAAGCCGATTGCCTTGAAGTAATGCCTCTTCTCCCAGAATCAAGTATTGATTTAGTTCTATGCGACCCACCTTTCGGAATTACAGCCTCGCAATGGGATAAGATAATACCATTCTCGAAAATGTGGGAGGAGATTAGAAGAGTGAGAAAGGATAATGCGCCTACGGCTTTATTTGGCAGCGAACCGTTCAGCAGCCTTTTACGCTGTGGCAATTTAGCCGAATTTAAATACGACTGGGTATGGGAAAAGTCAAAAGCAAGCAATTTCCTTCTTGCTAAAAAGCAACCTCTAAAAGCGCATGAGCTAATCAGTATCTTTTGTAACGGCAGAACTCCTTATTATCCAATCATGGAGGAAGGTGAGCCTTATGAGAATCGTACAAAGAGAGGAAGTAACTGGACAGGAGTAAACAAGGTACCAAATCCTACATTCAGAAATGAAAACAAAGGAACGAGATACCCACGAAGTGTGAAATATTTTAAAACTGCGGAATCAGAGGGCAAAACGATTCATGTTAATCAAAAACCAGTCGCATTGTTGAAATATCTGATAAAAACATACACGAAAGAGGGTGACACAGTCCTTGATTTTGCCTCTGGAAGCATGAGCACTGCAATCGCCTGTATTCATACGAATAGAAAATGTATTTGTATTGAAAAGGATGATATGCACTTCTTGCGGGGAGAGGAAAGGATTAGAAATGAATATAATATAAAAAGAAATGTAGAATAATCCTGGTGATTAACTGATTGAAACACATTGAGTATTGAAAGATTAATAACAAATAACCGAAAGTAAATATGGACAGAATACTCTTACTCGTGACGGTTACAATAATTGCAACCACGGCGGCAAAGGCACAATCCGTGACCTATAACCACGATTCGCCGAAACAAAACCAAGTAACAGTAATGGAAACCGGTACGGGAGCACTCTCGCCCGACCTCTACTATTCCATACTGCACAACAAGTATAAGAAGTCGGCAGCAGTCAAGAACAAACTGTCGTTCCGCACACTGGCGGGCGTCAACCTATACAACCAAACGGACGAAGCTGAAGCCATCGACTCGGCATTGGTGAGCCGGGCAAAGATAGAAGCCTTGAACGTGGCTGACCGTCAAGCGGACATCGCATGGGTCGCTGAAGGCGATAAGGTCAACGGACAGATGGTAAGGTTCAAACGAAACATAGACCGCATCTTGCCTGTCGGGGGGACACCGGAGGATAAAGACAGATGGACGGAATATTACCATATCTACCAGTGCGCCATTGATGCAACGAAAGATGCCTATATGCCCAACGCACAGCGGAAGAAAGAGTATCTGCGCATCTACGAGGATATAACTCGACAGAACGAAATCCTTGTCGGCTACCTTGCCAAACGGCAGAATACTACGATAACAAGTACGCTACTGAATGCTACCGCTGACCGTACTCTGGATAAGGAGAGTATTGTCCGCGATGCGGTGAACCGATGGCACGAATCGCGCTTTGCCGTGCGCGGCCCGCAATCAGGCAATAACACGGGTGGCAGCGGCGACGGAGATGAAACAGTAAACAAAGGGAACTGAAAAAACAAAAACGTATGGCAGACGGAAATATACTCTCGGATTTCGGTATTAATATCCTTGAAGAAGAAATAGACGATGTGATTTTTCAAACGAACGAGTTCCTGACTGATGCGACTTTTACCGGCTCGCAGGGACCGTTCTGGTGGATACTACAAATGTGCATGGCACTGGCTGCCCTGTTCGCTATTGTGATGGCAGCGGGAATGGCGTACAAGATGATGGTGAAACATGAGCCACTGGATGTGCTGAAGCTGTTCCGTCCTTTGGCTGTTTCAATCATCCTCTGTTGGTGGTATCCGCCAGCAGACACGGGTATGGCTGGCAGTGGGAGCAGTTGGTGTTTCCTTGACTTCCTGTCTTACATCCCGAACTGCATCGGCTCGTACACGCATGACCTGTACGAGGCAGAAGCCACCCAAATAGCGGACAAATTCGAGGAAGTGCAGCAACTTATCCATGTACGTGACACGATGTACCAAAGCTTGCAAGCACAGGCAGATGTCGCTCACACGGGTACCTCCGACCCGAACCTGGTAGAAGCGACCATGGAACAAACCGGAGTGGACGAAGTGACGAAGATGGAGAAAGACGCAGCCGAACTGTGGTTTACCTCACTGACGGCAGGAGTCATCGTAGGTATCGACAAAATCATCATGCTTATCGCTCTGATTGTGTATCGTATCGGATGGTGGGCAACAAGATGTAAAATTCTATAATTAACTGATTTACTATAATTTATAGTGTCTATTAAAAAGTAATTTTATAATTCAGTACCATTTTAGTATCACTATTTAGCCATCATAAATAAATCAAGAGATGACGCAAATGGCATTGGACAATTAACTTCTCTGGCTGCATAATCCACATTCGTTTACCACCGTTCTCAAATCGGTCAACACCTTCCGGAGGTAATCAGACGATTAATTTGCAACTCCAATAAATAGCTATTTGCTGATTTTGTATTTATATTGTGTAGTTTTTCTACGATAATCGTGCTTATAGTTTGTCGTGTGGGATTTTATTTGTACCTTTGCACCGTACAATTAGATAAAATCAATAATTATGATAGCAGAGTTCAGCATTGAGAATTTTTTCTCCATTAAATCGGTTCAGAAAATCAGTTTTGAGCCATCGGCAGATACTTTTATGTCTAATGAGTATTCGTATGAAGTTAAGGACGGGGTAAGATTGCTGAAAGTGGGAATCATCTACGGTGCCAACGCTTCCGGTAAAACGAATATATTGAATGCCATCGAATTTTTCAAGATGCTGGTTTTGAGAATGCCTAAAGACCGGACCGAGAAAACCGGGGTTGTCCCTTTCATGTTGGATGACACTTCAAGAAACGAAAAGACAAAGATGTCAATGGTGTTCTATATCAATCAGTCGAAGTACATTCTTAGTTTTGAATTGGATGCAAAGCATATCTATTCCGAGACATTGATTGTTTATGATTCCATTCGCCCGACCAAACTGTATAACCGAAGTTATGATACTGCGACAGATTCCTCGACTATCGACTTTGGCGTAAATCTGAAAATGACAAAGAAAAGCCAGGATGTAATTTCTGGCAACACTATCAATAATTGCAGTGTGCTTGCCGCGTTTGGCAAAAGCAACGTGGAACGGACAAGACTGAATGATGTGTACGATTATTTTGCCAAGCAGGTAAAAGATGTATTGGCTCCCAGTATGTTGCTTTCGGGATATGTCAAATCACGATTGGATAAAGACGAGGCGGGAGATTTGAAGAAATTCATTTTAAATTTCCTGAAAGCGTCCGATTTCAATATAGAAGATGTGGTATTAAACGAAGAGGAAGAGCTGATTACCCCTGAGTTGGAACAACTGATTCAGAATGCCCCTATTGATAAAGATGCAAAGGCTGAAATGCTTAGAAAGGGGAAAATTATAAATACAGAACTGACTTTCAAGCATAAGGCAGGCGATAAAGTATATGATTTGTCGGAAGAATACGAGTCCAATGGCACCATGAGGTTCTTGGGAATGGCGGTGATATTAAATTTCCTGTTAAAGACCAATAGGTTTGTGTCTATTGATGAAGTGGAGACAAGTATTCACTATGAGTTGTTGGCTTATTTCATAAAAGTTTTTTTGGCAAACAGCGACGGAACGTCCCAAATGCTCCTGACAACGCATGACATTAATCTTCTCAACGAGGATTTCATTCGTCGTGATACTATATGGTTTACCGATAAAGACGAACTCGGCGAAACTAAAATTGTGCGCCTGTCTTCTCTTGGTCTGCACAAGAATCTTTCTCCGTATAATGCCTATAAGCAAGGGAAATTAGTAAAGCTGCCGTTCCTGGGTAGTCAGTATATTAACCTAAACGACTAATGATATGGGGCGGACAGTAACAAAAAGTATTGCCATCATAGGCGAAGGAGAAACAGAATGGTTCTATTTCGACTCTCTGAGGATTGCGTGTCGGTATCCTTTCAAGGTTGCGCCGGATTTTCCGCAGCACAGTGACATCAATCATATACTGAAACTGGTAGAATCTTATTTGAACAAGCAATATGATTATATTGTATGCCTGTTTGATATGGACAGGCTGTATCAATATCCTTCCGAAATGCAGTTGTATCAGCGGGCAAAGAAAGAGTATAGCAAGAAGAAATATGCCGGAAAGGTGATGTTTGTAGAAACGAATCCTTGCACAGAATTTTGGTTCCTGCTCCACTTCTTGCCTAATGTGGCTTGTCGGCGATATGAGAGTTACGAACAACTGCTTCCCGAATTGCAGAAATATATGCCGGGGTATGAAAAGACAAAGCGATATTTCATACGCACCAACCTTTATAAATACCTGACAGAGATTGGTGATTTGGAACGGGCAATGTCAAATTCTGAAAAACTGTGCCAACTCTGTAAGGAATCGCCGGAGGATTTGAAGGCGTATTCGGAGGTACATAAGGTGATAAGATTGCTCAATGAAATAGGGTTATAGATTTAACATTTACAAAAGCAAGTAGCGCATGAAAATACAATCTGTTCATATTAGGAATTACCGAAAATTGAAAAATTGTCATATAGATTTTGGCGAGAAGAAAACAGTTTTAGTTGGTGCAAATAATAGTGGCAAGACTTCCGCTATTAGTGCTATTGTTTGGTTTCTAAAAAACACAGATAGATTCACTTTAAAAGAGTTTACCGCAACAAATTGGGCAGCAATTAATGAGATTGGCGAGAAATGGCTCGAACATGATTCTGTAGATGAAGCATTATTGGATTCTCATCAATGGGATAACATTGTGCCATCAATGGATGTTTGGATAAATGTCGAAGATGGAGAACAATATCGAGTAAATCACTTGATACCATCACTTAGTTCTTGGGATGGTAAAAAGGTTGGTGTCCGTGGACAATATGAACCCAAAGATGTAAAAAAGCTCTACATTGTTTACAAGGATGCCAAAATAAAGGCAAAAACTTTAGAGGGTACTGAAGAATGGGAGAAAGCTGGCTCTCCAGATTTATATCCAAAAAATTTATGCGATTTTTTAGGCAAAGGTCTAAATCTTAGAGAGTATTTTGATGTGAAATACTACATCATAGATCCTTCTCTTGATCCTGATAACGAAGACGAAGTGCAATCAACGCCAGACAATGAGATAGGCAACAATCCACTTGACGGACTAATCAAAGTAGATACTATACTGGCATCAAGAGATTTTTCAGATCCGGAAGGACAAACAGACAGTGATATAGATACGTTGTCTAAACAGTTTCAACAGTACTATAAGAGCAGTGGGCAAGAAGATGAGGAATTGACTTGTGAAGGGTTGAAACTCCTTGGAGGTATTGTAACAGCGAACAAAACATATGATGAAAAATTAAAAAAGACTTTTGAGGTTCCTGTTGGAGAATTGAAGAACATCAATTACCCTGGATTCCAGAATCCTGAAATAAGAATACGAAGTAAGATTCAGATTGAGGAATCCATAAAACATGACTCAGCAGTTCAATTTGCTATTCAAGGTATGGAGGAATTAGTACTTCCTGAGAAGTACAATGGGCTTGGTTATAGAAATCTTATCTCTATTTATTTGAAGTTGATTGACTTCAGGGAAAAATGGCTGAAAGAATTAAGTGAAGGAAAGAATATTGAGCCTATTCATATAGTGTTTGTAGAGGAACCAGAAGCGCATTTACATGCCCAAGCACAACAAGTATTTGTAAAGAAAGCTTTTGAAGCCTTGTGTAACAATAAACTAATTGAAGAAAATCCTTGGCTAAGCACACAACTTGTGTTAAGTACGCATTCAAATCATGTTGTCAACGAACTTGACTTGAATTGTATGCGCTACTTCAAACGAGTAATAGATGTTGGCGAAAAGATACCTGTTTCAAAAGTTGTAAACTTATCTAGTACATTCGGAACAGACGATGAAACAAAGCAATTTGTAACAAGATATATACGTTTAACTCACTGCGATATATTCTTCTCGGATGCTGTTATTTTTGTTGAAGGCCCTGCGGAAAAGATACTTGTCCCCAGCTTTCTCGCAAAAGCCGGATTAGATTCTTATTATATTTCTGTTATAGAGGTAAATGGTCGTCATGCGCATAGTTTCCGTAAACTTATTGAAAAAATTGGAATTGCAACCTTGATTGTGACGGATATAGATGCGACTGACACAAAAATAGAAGACGGAAAAGAAAGACATCCGTCCGTGATTACAGCCAAAGGAAATGATTATAAGACAGGTAATCCCTCCATTAAAAGTTGGCTTTCAGGAAAAGAACAAATAGACGATTTGTTGGCATTGGATGGAAAAGAAAAGCTTGTGAATAATGTAAGGATAGCATTCCAAACACCGGTAAACGTCAAGTGGGATAAGAATAAAGATGACTTGACTGAAGTATGTCCTTATACATTTGAAGATGCATTGATATTTACCAATCTTGAATTATTTCGACAGGAAGGGTTAAAGAAAATGGGTACTATTACCACAATAGCGAATCTGTTGAAACATAGTAATTCTGCTAATGAATTACAAAATAAGATATTTAAAAAGTTGGAAAGCAAGAGTGGTTTTCAGAAGGCTGACTTTGCTATTTCTCTGCTTTATAAAGACGATTTTGTCGATTTGGTTGCCCCAGTATATATTCAGGAAGGGCTTGAATGGATGAAGTCATATTTGGATTCTAATGGAAACAGAAATGGAGAATAATATAGACTTTCAAGTAGATGAGACACTAGAAAAGTGCATTCTTTCAACACCGCGTAAAAGTTTCTTTCTTTTTGCTGGAGCAGGCTCAGGGAAGACTTACTCTTTGGTTCTTCTTTTGAAAAAAATACATAATAGTATTGGTAAAGACCTTTTGTTGCAAGGAAAGAATGTAGCTGTTATTACCTTTACGAATGCTGCCACAGATGAAATAATCAACCGATTGGATTATAGTCCTATTTTTCATATTTCAACAATTCATAGTTTTGTTTGGGATGTTATAAAGTATTATCAGGCAGATATAAAAAGATTGTATTGTTTTTATATTGAAGAAGATTTAAAAGCGTTGGAAAAGAAGTTAGAAGAAACAGAAAACAAGACTACCAAAACATATCTTTCCAACGTAGAAAAGTTTGAATACCAAAAAGAACGGTTAGCAAAAGCGCAGATAATAGAAAAGTTTGTGTATAATCCCAATGGCAGTAATCCTGAATATAATGCATTGAAGCATGCTGAGGTTATTAAAATATCTGCTCAAATGATTCTTGAGAACAAAATGTTACAGCGAATCATAGCACAACGATATCCGATACTATTGATTGATGAGAGTCAAGATACGAAAAAAGAACTAATTGATACTTTCTTTGAAATTCAAAGAAACTTTGCTGATATCTTTACTTTAGGTTTACTTGGAGATCAGAAGCAACGAATTTATGCAGATGGGAAAGAGAATATAGAAGATTCTATTCCTGTCGGGTGGGAGAAGCCGGTAAAGAGGATGAATTATCGCTGTGCTAAACGGATAATCCAGTTGGCTAACAATATTGGAAAGGATATTGATATTCATGCAGAACAAAGACCGCGTGAAGATGCTAATGATGGTTTGATTAGGCTTTTTGTTATACAACAACGTGAGGGGCTAAATAAAGATGAAATAGAGCAAAATGTGATGAGGATTATGAGTGAGCAAACCCAAGATGCAAAATGGACGACCATAGGTACTGAAGTTAAAGTTCTAACATTGGAACACATGATGGCTGCACGAAGGTTAGGATTTTCTCGTTTTTTTGCTCCACTTTATAAAGTTTCAAAATATCAGATGACATTCCTCCAGGGTTCTGTATCAGAAATAGAATTTTTCACAAAAGAAGTGCTACCAATTGCAGAATCTATAAAAGAAGATGGACGAGTTGCTTTAGAGATTTTGAAAAAATACTCGCCATTATTGAGCGGACAGAATACAGAAAAACCATATGAACTTTATTTGAAATGCAGAGAAGAAGCAATAAAGGTTGCTAATCTTGTAAATGAGAATGGAACTATCCGTGTCGTGGTAGATGAAATTATAAAATCTCAACTATTAACAGTACCGGATGTTGTAAGACAAGCGTATATGTTGAGCCCATCGGACATAGAAGATACAGTAGAAGAAGAACTACGTGCCTGGGTAGAAGTAATGGATTTACCAATTAACATGGTACGCAGCTATGATGATTATGTGAACCACCGTTCACAATTCGATACACACCAAGGGGTTAAAGGTCTTGAATTTGATCGAGTAATGGTTATTATAGATGATTCTGAAATAAAAGGATTCTTATTTAGCTATGACAAACTATTTGGTGTTAAAGATTTATCTAATGTAGATTTGAAAAATAAAGAAAATGGTAAGGAAACCTCCATTGAACGAACTCAAAGATTATTTTATGTTACATGTACTAGAGCAAAGAACTCATTAGCTGTTGTGATGTATACAAATAATCCAGAGAGAGTAAAAACTGAAACTATCAGAAAAGGCTGGTTTGAAGAGAATGAAATTATTGTAATGTAATATTGGGATAATATGCACAATAAGAGAGACTGTGCCGGTTTATCTTGCATACCGCAATATACGGAAGAAGTGGACCATGCCACTGGCTAACTGGGCTACAATCTCACAACAATTAGCCATAAAGTTTGGAGAGCGATTTAAATTATTGTAATTTTACGCTCGTCGGGACGGGTGGTCCCGCCCCTTGGCGCTGGCCGTTCCCCGACCGATGAGTTTTCTAATAGGAAATAATGCGTGACACAGTTTATTTTACATTACCCAATTGTGAGTTACTGGACAGCCTCTCTTCTGTATATTATTCTTTTGAGGTAAGAACCTCTCGTATATACTGTTGATTCTTATCGTCAATGCCAAATAATTTATAAAGTTGGTCGTTCACATCACCATTGTAATCAATAATGCCATTGGCGTCGGAGTAGTCCAATAAGTCAGGAACCTTCTTTGCCAAAGAGGTCAAAGATTCATCAGTAAGTAAAAAGGCGAAGCGGATTATTTCGCTTGTAGCATATTTGAAAAAGTTTTTGGCTTCTTGTTCTGTAGCTAATGTTTTCAATGCTACACGGGAACGGCCAAATGCACTATGGTTATCTGCGATTGCGATTTGATTGCTACGCTTTTGTCCTCCTGCATTGGCACTTGAAACGATGACTTTCCATCTATTCAAGTGTTCCAACCCTGTTGTGATAACATTTTTATTTGCGATGTACCATCGGGCTCTGCCGCTCTTGCCTGCTTTGTCATTTGTGAAGAGTTTTATTTCTGATTTTGGGTCAAAATAATCTCCATCGTTATATTCTCTTACAAGCGTTGGATTCCGTTCGACAAAATCACTTTCAATAGAAAAGAGTTTCTGAGATAAGACAGAATCGTGCAAGCATTTGTATCTGGCAATAATAGTATCTAAACAAGAAACAATTTCATTATCAAGAGGATTTAATGGGAATAAATCTTCTTTGGGGTTATTAGCATTAACTATTATATCTTTTCCATGGATAGAATAGATGTATTTAAAACCACCACTTCCTTTCTGTGTATCTTTCATCACAATAGATAAGCCATCAGCAATACCGACTTCCTTGAACACATCTGTTGAATCAGGGAAAAATTTCAGGAAACATAAATGAGGATCATTGATTTGTGAAAGTCCAAACTGTTCAAGTCCTTTTCCTGAGCGATGAATCCATCTTGCACCGGGATAAATTAGTGAAGTGTATCTGCCCAATCTGTCACTTATTGTTTGGAAATGTTGGAATATACTTGAACTTCGTTTTTGGCCGTTGGTTGTTTCTTTTTGTGCAACAACCTCTTGATACGGTGGATTCCCCACTATCGCATTGATTTTCATATTCTTTATTCCTGTTCTTTCTGTGATGAATTTATCTACCTGCTTGATAAAATGTTCCGGTTTGTTCTTGATTTGATTGATTAAGTCCTCGAAATATCGGGTGTTTACCTTTGTTTTTCGGAAGCCTATAAGGGTGCGTTTGGTAATGCTCTTTGCCATCGGAGTTTTGCAGATGACGAAGATGTTTTCAGCCACGACCTTGTCCCATATACGCTGTTCATCCTCAATGCTTGACACCGAAAACAAAGAGTTCTTGACCCTTGCGCGGTAAATGCTGTATGCCATGTATAAAGGGTATAATCCGGATTTGGAATTGATTTCAAGGATTCGGGAATCCGTGGCAAAAACATTGGCGGTCACTTCGCCATGGTCAATGAAACGAGGTTCTGACAAAGTGGTTTCATACCCCTTTTCAAAGAAGTTATATCCTCCCAAACAATCGCCAAGGTGCATGTTTACCACACGCCAAGGCGTGAGCACTGTTTCCTTGTCAGGATTGCGGAACGTACTGAATATATCCGTAATACGCTCGATACGTTCCTCAACGCTAAGTTTGTCTGCAGCACGAGCCATGGCACGGATGCGCTTGCCTGCCGCACAGAATATTTCCGGGTCATAGTATTTCTTGATGCTGTTGAACTTCTGTTTGGTAACACCCTTGGGCATGAACTCCTCCCACGATTGCGGATCAATGAGTGAAGCGAAGTTGTCAATCGTTATCTCTTGACTCTCATCACTCAACTCTGCTCCGTAGATAAGCAATGGCATACGGATGGAGATACCCCGAAGAATGGAAATGGCAGCCTCGCGGTTGTTCTTTTTCTTTTTCAATTCTTCAAGACGTTTCTTTTCCTCTTCCGTCAAAGGTTGCTTGTCCTTACCTCTCTTCTTGGATTTCTTTTCAAGGTCTTCAAGTTCCTCGTATTGTTCATCGGTCAGTCCTTGGTTGTTGATGTCCACCTGATTGGTCTTGGGCATTGCCTTGGTCTGGCCGATAATTTTTTTCAGGTCGTCAAACTCCTGCAATTCCAAATCGTTGAGCTTCATCAACTCGTCATTATACAGGCTCTTGTCCTCGAAACCGTTGCGGACAACCCTTTCCACATACACACGTTTGAGCTGCTCCAACATCTTTGGTACATCGAACTGGCTCATCTTGGAGCCTTCGATGGAGATAATCGGACAGAAGTTCAGGAACTCACCCATAATCTTGCGGTCGTTCCCGCTGCTCTTTCCTGCCTTAGAGGAAATCTTCGCTGTCTCGGCAATAACTTTCAGTGTTCTGTCCGGCGCAAAATCAAACACATAACACTGTTCCTTGACGCGTCCGTTGATGGTGGCAGGTGTCTGCACACGGAAGATGGTCTGCATATAACTTGATGCGGCGGTATTATAAGAGCCGGACAACATGAATACGCCCGTCCACGCCTTGACACTGACACCCGTGGTCAATCGTCCGCAAGACAAGGTAATGGTACGGGTGGCATCAGGGTCTTTGCCGATGGCTTCTTCCACCGCAGCAAGAGCATCCTTGCTCTCTTCGTCCTCGTCACCGTCTCCTGCCACATTCACCACCTTGAAATGCTGGAATACAGGATGTGATTGTAGTAAAGCACTCATGGCACGAGCCTCCTTCACACCCGGCAACATCCATAGCGTATGACGGAAGATGTTGCGGTATTCTTCGTTGGCAAACGGATAGCAACTGTCCTTGTCCTCCTTGGAGATAAGATTCAAAAATGCCTTCACATCTTTTTCATGGATGAAAGTTCCGTTATCATTTACCCGGAAAAACTCGCGGAAGTTGAAAGCCACGTCTTCATCTACAAACTCATGGAGCAACCGCCCGAGGTCGTATGTATAGATGTTCATCGTGGGCAGGGAGGCGTATGGATTTGGATCACCGAAATGGGTCAAATCCCATGAAGCCTTTGCCCGTTGCTCCATCACATAATCCCAAGTGTAAATCTCGTCCTCCTTGAAGTCATCCAACAGATTGAACGGTGTGCCGGAAAGTCGCAGTATCTTGGTATTTGCTTTTGTCAGTTCTTGCATGACAGCCTTGCCGAGTTCCGTCTGTGTCCCTTCGTGTGCTTCGTCCACGATGATGCAATCCCAAGCTGTGGCAAACACCTCATTGTTCTTGTCGAAGTTGCCGCCCACAAGTTCAGAGCCGCGCAAATCCTGCATGGAAGCGAAATACACATATTGGCATTTACCCTGCTTCGCTCTCACTTCAAGTGAAGCATGGCTGTCACCATTGTTCTTTGAACCGTATGCAAAACAGGGACAGTCATAGAATATCTTGCCGAAATCCTCGAACCAGCCACTGTCCACCACGGGGCGATGGGTAAGAATCAAAGTGCGGCTGAAATCCATGTCTTTCACCACCTGCAAGGCCGACAATGTCTTGCCGAAACGCATCTTGGCGTTCCAAAGCATCTGGTTACTTTTCTTGAATTGCTTCTTGGTCTTTTCAATTGCCTCCCGTTGTTCGGGACGGAATACAATAGGAGTTTGGTCGTGTGAGACCTCGGCCGAAGACAACGATTCCCGACCTTCCTTTACGGCTGTAATTGCCCGCTTGACGGTTTCAAGGTCGGTGATGAACCACTCGTTAGCCTTGTTCTCGGTATCGAATATCTTTTTTCTGATGCCGGAACGTTCCAAAACGCTATGCACTTCCTTGTCGTTGAAAGAACACAAGCCCTTTCTGCTGTTGTATATCGTAAGCTCCGTATATAAGAGGTCGTACGCGATACCTGCCGTTTGTGTATATTGGTTGATGCGTTTCTTCGCGGACTCGTTGAGAGCCTTGCTGTTCGGAGCAAGACCGAAAACATTGTCATTGTCACAAGTGGCCTCGCCCACTTTCAGGCATCCCCTATGTGCAGCATCATTGATGCGGAACACATATATCAGTTTTAATTTTAGTGAAGATGTGAATTTCATACTGCACTATTTTATGAGGTCGATAAATCGGATTCGTTTTCCCATTTTTCCCGTTTTAGGGTCTTTGGCCCGCCAGTCCTTGATTTGGCAATAGATACCGTTGTGCCTGCGGATGTCATCTTTCTGACAGCCTTCGCATTGACAGACTTCTTCCCTTGTCCCGAACAAATCAGCTACAACAGTCTGGCGTTCACCGCAACTGTTCGGGATGACACCTTTAAGCCCGTCCATCTGCCAGACGTTCCATGAAATGATGTAAGCGATATAATTGATGGATTTCAACAAGGGTCGCTTGCCGAACTTTTGTTGATAGTATTCGATAAAGGAGATAAGCATGGATTCACGGGCAATCAGCAAATTGTCACCTTGCCATTCGTAGGCGTAAATGCTCTTATACGCTTCCTGCGCCCATTCCAACCATTTGCCGGAAGTTTCCGTGTTTTCGCCTACAACCCGCAACTTGCGGTCAAGCAAACCGATGCGTTCCTCAATAGGAATGGTCTCTCCCGTTGTGGTGTCATAGCGACTGACGATATAAGGGGCTTCCCCGCAGGTTATCTCCAGTCGGTTGTCACGTACATAATCTTTCCAAGTCTTACCTTCCGGAAATTGAATTTTCTCTGAGTTGGGTCTCCACCGATGACAACCCTGTTCGTCGGTGTACTCCGTATTGAACACATCCTTTCTTCCAAACCATGCTTCATCGATCAGGTTGTTCTGCGCATTGCATATCCATGACGGAGTGAACACCTCTGCCATTTCTCGCGAACGTGCGGTTTGGGTGTCACGACTTTTGAGGATACGCGGCATGATGACATGCCCGTTATCTCCGGTAATAAGACAGGGAAGAATTGGCGAATCATATTGATACCCTTCGCCCAGATATTCATAATCGGAAGTAGCCCAAAAGATATTGCGCTGAATATCCTCCTTGCTCGTTGTATGGTCTTTGAGCAGGATATTCAACAGTTCGGTCGAAAGCCGAAAGATACTATCTTCCAATATATCAACTTCAACAGGCATTTTATATCGGGTTTATGAGTATCTCTTGATAAGAGATATAGTTTATTTCGCAAAGGTACGCATAATATTTCAAATACCGTGTTCAATCCTCATTTATAATGATATATGAAAGGTATTTTGCGAGAATCTGTTTTGTAAATCCGTCAAATCGGGTTCTTATAGCACTGATTATTAGTGCTTATTTCTTCGGGATGGCTCTCTTATCAAGAGATTCGTCTTTTCGCTCAACACATTTCACCATAAATATCCGGTCAAAAATCTTTCAGGATAAGGCTGTTCGCCTTGTCCACCACACTTGTGTCAAGCGATGCGAGATAGATGCGCGTGGTCTCTTCCGAATCATGTCCCATGCCCTCGCTGATGACTGAAAGAGGGATGTTCTTGCTTTTGGCAACGCTCGCCCAACAATGCCGGGCAACGTGCATAGTCAGCGGTATGTTCAATCCTGCCAGACCGGCAACTTCCTTCAATGCCACATTGATGCGACAGATAGCGTTACGGTATTGTGTCCGTTCATCGGAACATGGGTTGGTGATTATAGGCAAGAGGTAACGGGTAGCCGTATTCTCGCCGTACTTGGCTATAATGTCTTCCATGCACTTCTCCCACTTGACGGTGAGCTGCTGCCCGGTCTTTCTTCTCCTGTACGTGATGGTTCCGTTCTTCAAATCCGATTTTTTCAGATAGGCCATATCAATGAATGACATACCACGGGTATAAAAGGAGAAGAGGAACATATCCCTTGCATAGTCCAGATGCGATTTCAGGGTCAGATCAAGTTCCTTGATATGTTTGATGGCTTTCAACGGGATGGCGCGTTTTACCGTCTTCCCGATGCCCGTGTAAACGTGTTTGAAAGGATGCTTCTGTTCCGTCAGCTCCTTTTCCACGGCACGGTTGTAAACGGCACGGAGTATGCGCATATAAAAGGAAACCGTGTTGGGGCAGATGCCCTTGCCTTTGAGCCAGGCCTCGTAAAGCATCATCGTGTTGCCGTCTATCTCGCACAAGAGAATGTCCTGCCCCTCACGGAACTTCATAAAACTGGCCAATGCCGCCGTATAGGTTTCTGATGTGCGGACTTTGCCAAGCTGCTTCAACTGTCCTATGATGCCCTGCATGAAACTGAACAGCGATTGTTCGCCTGTTTGTCTGTTGAATTTCTCGATGATGCTGTCAGCGGAATAAATTCCTCCCTGCCTGTCGCATTGGGCGACTATGGCTTTCAACCGTCTGGTGTCCCAGTCGATATGTTCCGCTACTTCTCGGAGATACCGTTTTCTGTTTTCGCCGATTTCGGGCAGGATTTTTACAAGGGAAGTTCTTTTGTCCCATTCCGTGTCAAATATGCGGTAGTCCGTCTTGACTTGGCGGACTATGCGCCCGTGGATTACCTGATAATATATGCTGCCCTCCTTGCCGCTTGCGGTGGAAGGACGGTATTTTACTTTGATAGATGCCATTCACTTTATTTTTGTCGTTTGGATTGATTATCTTCTTCTCTCACTGTCTTGACCTGTCTGTTGAATATGGCCAGAGTGGAATCCACGCCGACAACATCCACCAGTTTCTCGTAAGCCCCTACGGTCACGGCCAGTTCCGGGTGCAACTCGTTAAGCATGATTGTAGTCACATGGTGTTTGTCTGCAACCGTTCTCAACCGCCTGTTTTCTTCCCGGTAGTCATGCCATTGTACCCAACTGACAATAAACAAGGCAAAGAATACGAGTGTACAACCGATACCAGCCCATGCATAAGGGTTCTTGTGCCAGCCATCGGGAACTTTGCCCCATAACTGCCTTATTGCGCTTATTGCCTTGTCCGGGCGGATTATCTGCCATAGTTCCGATATGGCACTTTGCTTTTGGCGTGACTTTTCCGAAGCCAGTTTGTCATTCTCAATGTGGCTTGTCAGCCTTTCCAATATCTTGTTGAGCTGTTCCTTGATAGTGGGAATTCCATATTTGCGCATATCCTTCTCGTTGGCTTCGGTGTATAACCGCAGACTTGCTACCGCTTCATCACCTATTGATTGCTTGTATTCCTCGATGGCTTCCTTGCTTCCGAAAATGGCATTGACATTTTCCGGTGCATTGCCATTGAAGAACCGTATAACAGGCTCCAGCTTCGCTTCCAGCCTTTTCAATGCCTCGTTCTTGTCCGAACTGTCCTTTGCGTCCAGTTTTTTCTTGACGTCCTCGATGTCCACTGCCAATGCCCCGATAAGGTCGGTTAAGTTCTGCTTGTTGTCCTTCATCTTTTTCTCCTTCTTGGTTTATGTTTGTCCTTTTCGTTGTCATTCTCACCCCAGCCGCTTTCGTTTCCTCCACCTCCGCCACCGGATGAGACCTTGGCTTGGTGCGGTTGTACGCACAACTCCATGAGTGTGCCGATGGTCACTTGAACGATATTTGAACTGGATTCAGCAGAACCGCTAACATTGCCGTCCGCTTCCGTTTTAATCGATGATGACTCTTTTATAAAAGTATCTGCCGTATTGTTGTGAGATTCCACATCCTGCCGGGTCGGTTGTGGCTGTTCTTGCACACGGGGCTTCCATTCCATACCTTCAGCAATACGACTTCCGAACAGCCAGTCCAACTTATAAAAGCTCATGCTCCGGTCTATCCGTGATCCGCTGAATGAGATTTCATTCTTCGTGAACGACACTCCGATAATTTTACCTTCATTTCTATTGTATTTGAAATTCACCCCGATACCCTGTTTTGCCAGCATGTCACACAAATCCGACCAGCAGTTGCAATGGGGTAATGCCGCCTTGATAGCGTCATAGATTTGGTATTTCACCTTGTCCTTGCCACGCAGACGGTCACGCTTCACGTTCATCTTGCCCTTGGAGAAGTGCAGTCCGTATTCCCTCGTGAGAGCTTTGCATACTTTTACATTACGCACATTATCGTTGCTGTCACTGATGGTGTTCCCGTCATTGTCCACCCTGTTGGCCACGATATGCAGATGCTGGTGTTCCCTGTCGGTGTGGCGGCACACGATGTACTGGGTGTTCGTTATGCCCATGCGCCGCATATACTCACGGGCGATTTCGACCATCAGAGCATCCGTCAGCTTGGGTGCGTCCTCGTGTGCGAAGTCCAGCGAGATATGGTACACCGGATTTTTCAGCTTGCGCCCCGGCTTGTCGTCCGCCTGCCCCTGCATACTTCTTGCGATGGTGGCATTGTCATCAAGCCTCACGTCCTTGCTGTCGATGATCCTTGCCTTTTTCGGGTTGTTCACGTAGTTCACCACTCTGGCGAAGCTCGCCCGTTTTTTCAAATCGCCCATCATATCTTCCCGATGATTTTGTTGAACTCGTCCAGCAAGTCCATGATTTTGCCTTTCAAAAGAGAAAAGCCCTGCTGGTGCGCCATCTTCGTCAGTTGGTTCAGATTGTTGCATCCTCCCTCCAGCATCCTTATCTGCTGCCTGTCCTCCTGTGTCCGTGCCGCCACGACTTTGCCGTGCAGTAACAGTTCGCGCAGGAAGTGCGACGGTTTCTTGCCTGCATCTGTAATCCGTTTCATAACCGCTTTCCACTCAGCAAGCGTGAGCCGTGTGGATATGGTCTTTGTCCGCGCCCTGCCTTTCACCGCCTTGGGGCGGCCTCCCTTGTTCCTGTTCTCCTGATATGTCATATCCGCTTTCTTTTATCCGTTAAACCGTTCTGTTTTTTAGGGCTGTAATCCGGACTTGCCGTTTCCCGTGTGGCCGGGTCGCCATTGGTGGCGTGGTTTTCGTGGACGAAAACATTAACTTGCCAGCCCTAAAAATATCCCTTCTAAAACGCTATCGCTTGCCATTCCTGCCGCTTCATTCCTGTGGCTGTTCCTACTCCCGTGAACCGGATAAGGTACTGTCTTCCTCTAAAAATGGTGTGTTGTCGGCGGCATCCACGACTGCATTTTCCGCAGAGCCTTTCACTTCGCTTTCGGTTGTTGCAGCCGTTTCGGTTTCCGCTGTTCCTATTCCTTCTATAATAGGATTGGAATGGGTCGGATTCATGGACGGCAAGCTATCCGTTCCCTCTGACGTTTCTTCTGTCGTTTTTTCTTTCTTCTTCCTTGCCGAACTGCGGCGCAAGGTCTCTAATTGTTGCCCGTTGAAAAGGAATATCCGTACCCCTTCGTATGCCTTGATTGTCTGGCAGTATGTCGGATTCTCGATGAGCCGCCCTGCTATCATCCACGACTTCACGCACACCATGTCTATGATGGAAGTCACGGGATTGGAATCAACACGGATTAGCCCGCGTTCCGAGAAATCCTCCAACAGACGGGACACCGCCTTGCGCCCGATGCCCCATTCCTTGGCCAGTACCAGCATGGAGCCGTCCGCCTGTCCGGGATGGACGGCATAGCCCAATCCCCGTTTGGTGTTCTGTACTTCCGATACTGTTATCTTCGACAAGAGGGAAAGAAGATAGGTAAGGTTGCATATCCCGTCCGTGCTCCCGTGCAGGAAGTACCATGCCTCCACGGACATTGCCATCTCCAATTTGTAGCACGGCAAAACAAGCTGTTTCAAATTCTTCATAAGCCTTGATGTTTTTGTTGTGCGTCTTGCAAATTATTCCTTGGCGTTCTTGTCAGCCTTCCTGTTGGTAGCTTTCAGGCTCTTGATGCGGTCTATCTGTTCCTTGGGAAACAGGACACGCCGTCCAATCCGCTGTCCTTTGATGTGTCCTAACTTCTCGTGCCGCCAGATGGTCGCTATGCTCACACCCCATTTCTCCGCCAGTTGCCGGATGGTGTAATACTCCGACGTGTCCTGTGGTGCCCGTTCCTGCCGGTATTCCTCAAACGCACACCTCACGCTTGCGCCGATAAGCTGTTGAAGCTCGTCGCGCGATACCAGTACCATTTCTGTCTTATCTGTCATAATTCACTGATTTTAAGTTCATGGCGGCAAAGGTAGGGCAATAATAAAACCTGTGAATTTGTGGCGTTCTGTGAAATGACACCGCATGAAAAAAGCCGTCAAACAACTGGTGCTTAACGGCTTGTGGAAGTCTGTGGGTTGTGGTGAATTGTAGCCACCTGTGGATTATGTCACTATTTTATCATGGGAAGCAGTTCTTTGAGCTTCGCTATAAAGGTTTTCTCCACGTTATACTTGGCGAGGCTTTCGGGTGTCAGCCCCATGGAATGGGCTGCGACTTCCCTGTAACCTTTCCAGTCCTTGAAGTAGGCTTTGGACAGCAGGATGACGACACATCGCATCTTGCCTTTCACGCAACTGCCGTATATCATGGAATAGTCGGCACGCATGACGGCACGGAGGAAGTCCCGGTCGGAAACGGCATTGCCGTCCAATAGCGGCTTGCCCTTGTCGGGGCCGCTCTGTACGGTGAAAGTGGTAAGGAAACGGTACAGCCTTAAAACGGGAACTTGCGCGGTCGTACTGAACGCGCCGCCTTGCATTGTATCTGTGGCGGTAAAACCGGATAATACCTCTTCCGTACAAGAGGGTATTGTTTGGGATATTGCCGACTTGGATGCGCTTTCATACAGCACGTTTCTTTTGACATATCCCATCGTCATTGCGATATGGAACATCTTTATTCCTGCGGACTGTGCTTTCACATCATCATTTTGGGACAGCATGGAAAGGTGGATGGCTTCCGCAAAGTGTTCCGTGAAGAGTTGTGCCAAATCCTTGTCGTTGGCATTGACAATATACTCCTTGACGGCTTGGATTTTCGCCTTGTCCACTTTGGCAAGCATGGCATACATTTCTTTCCCTCTGTTCCCGTCTGAATCCTTTGCACACTTCCGTATGGCGGCACGGATGGTGTCGATGCAGTCGGTGGCTTCGGTACGTGTCATTGGCTTGGGAGAAATATCAGAACCTTCCGGCGATACTTGCTCCTGTTCTTTTTCGGGAAAGAAGTATTGCCTTATGACTTCCATGCTCAGGTAAGCCACCCCTGTACGGAAAGTAGCCTTGTTCAAGTCCGCATATTTGGAGCAGATGCCGTGAAGCCTTTTCGTGTCATCGTGAAGTTCGACAAACTTCCGTGCCAGCTCCTTATCCTCGTGTTCGGCGATATATTCCCTGATGCCGGCCAAAAGAAAAGGCAGGGGTTTCAGGCTGTATCGGACGTTCCGGCAAATATCCTTGCAATCCGTTTCGTCACTGCCGGAAGATTTGTCGTAAAGCGGTTCCGCAAATTTCAGGCTCTCACTGATTACGTTGGACAGTTTGAACAGGTCGCTAATAATGTCAAACCTTGATTTTTCCATAAGCACCTCCTTATATTTTGATGATACCCTTGAAATCCTTTAACGCTATGACGGCCTTTTCCTCCGCGTCCAGTTTCAGGTAGCGGCGCAGTTGTGCCTCGCTGCTGTGTCCCGTGATGGCTTGGATGGAAGGCAGAGGGACGCCAGCCTTGTATGCGTTGGTGGCGAAACTCCTTCGGGCTGTATGGGAAAGGAGCATGTCGCAGAACCTCCTTCCCCGTTTGGGGTTGAGACGCTTCTCGTCAAAGCCGCAGTCATGTGTCCAGCCGAGCAACAGGCCGATGGTCTTCACCAGCTTGTTCATTTCATTGGGATGAACCGGGGGTAGCTTGCCGTCATACTTCGCAAGTATGGCTCTTACTCGCCTGTCAACGGGGATATAGACTTTCTTTTCCGTCTTCTGCTGGGTAATGAGTATGAACTCCGTGCCGCCTATTTCCGTTATCATGTCCTCGCATATCCTTGAATAGTCGGAAACACGCTGCCCGGTCAGGCAGCCCACGATGAAAATGTCTCTTACATGTTCCAGTGTCCTTATGTGGGTAATCCTGCATTTGGAAAGTTGTGCCAATTTCTCGTCTTCGCTGATGTCAAGTGATTCCAGTCTCTTTTTCACAGCCTCTTTGGTGGAAAGGTCGAGGTCAAGCATTTCCTGTATCTGTTCCGGCGTGAGGTAGATGTTGTCCACCTCCTCCTTTTTCGGCACGAAGTCGGAATGACGGAAATCATCGCATTTGGTCAGTTTATCCTCGTAGGCCGCCTTTGCCACCGTGCGGACATCGGTCATGTACGAGTTGATGGCGTTGGGCATCAAGCCCCGTTCCTTCCAGTAACCGACAAGGCTGTTGCGTGTCTCCATCGTCATGTCATCCAGTCCGAGTTTGCGGTGTGTTTCCTTTTGGTAGTTGCGAATCTGTTTTTGGATAATGCGCAGACCTTTTATATAGGCAGGTGATACTTTCACGGTACGGCCTTTCTTGGTGCGCCGTCCGGTTTCCATGTCTTCTATATAAGAGGTAAGGAAATCCTCGAACAGCATTTTGCCCTTGGGCTTGACCTCCACAATCTGCATCATCCCGTTTAGCACATCGTGTTTCACGCTCTCGATGATGTTTTTTGCCTCCTTGGGATTGAAACCGTCCGCCTCGAATGCCGCCTTTATCCTCGCAAGGACTTGGGCGAACTGCCCGTACTTTATTCCGATGCTTGACATCAGGGCTGACGAGGTGTATTGCAGGCTGCGGTACTTTTCCCATTCAAGCTGCTTGATGGTGAAGCCCGTCACGACTTTCATGTTTGCCTTTCCGCTGCGCACACGGGCATAGATGGAACCGTAGTCCTCCTTTCCTGCCTTGGATGATTTGATGAAGATGAAATCCATACGCGATATATCCTTTGGTTACATGATGCAAAGGTACAAAATATATCCCGAAATATAGTATCAAATAGTACCAATATTTTCTAAAACCGTGAAATTTTGTGAGTATGCAAACCAAATGAAAATATCCGCAAATAACTGATATACAAAGATAAGATATAAAACGGAATTTCACTGAATATATTTAGTGAATAGTGGGCAACCATCTATTGCCAGCAAATCCTACTGGGCATGTTAACAATATTCGGACCTATACAATGGGCGTTCTCGCTGTTGCCCAAATGGGAAGGTGCATGGGCGAAGTGGCTTATAAGGTATCTGACAGTACATTTCTATGGTGCAATGCTCTACTTCGTGGGATTATTTCGATGTGTAACTCGCTGATTATCAGTGTTGATATTTTGCAAAACACCTCCACGTAACAAACGTGCAACAAAAATTTCCAAATAAAAAAGAGATAATTGCGTATTTGCAACTATAAAATTACAGCCCAAGCACCATTTCTGCATTTTATGGCTGTTTTGAGGGTTTGACAACCAAGTTCCAAAAACAGCGTTTCTCTGGTATTCTTACTATCGTTTCTAAGTTTGATGTTGTCTTCACTTTATTTCATCCAAGTATGATTTAGAGTATGAAACAACTTCATTATTATAATATAGCTTAAGATTTCGTCATTGACCAAGCATTTCTAACAGAATGAGAAATATCTTACATACCTTTGCACCACTTTCAACTTGCAATCACAAACAATGGTCATGATGAAATAGTCAAATTAAAACATCAACAGATTATGGAATCACGAACCAATCAAAGTGTAACTCCAGATGTTCAAGCACTCATGCTGGAGAACCTAAAACTCGCCAAGCGAGTAGAAGTGCTTGAAAATACCCTGTCAGCAGGTAAGGAAGTGCTGACTTTGGAAGAAGCTGCCCGATTTATGGGAGTGACAAAAAGTTCGCTCTACAAGATGACCCATGAGCAGACCATTCCTTATTACAAGCCGAATGGCAAGATGGTGTATTTCGAGAAAGCGGAACTCTTGACATGGATTCGCAGAAATGCGATTGCGTCAAAGGCGCAGGTTTCAGAAGAAGCCAACCGTATCTTGAAAAATTTAAGTGTCAAGTAGCCATGAGGACAACAGAATTTGAAGCCAAGAAGGAACAGGCAGTCAAACTGTCTGTCCTCTGGGCTAAGACAGGACTTCGTGAACTATCCATGAGGGATGCCGTCAATGATTACATTGAAGCAACTGGTGCAAACCATGCCATAGACAATGACGAACAAGCCATTTTGTATGGAAGACGTGCCGTTGCATTACGAGTAAGCATAGAGGCAATAAACAGTCTTAACCAAGATGAACTTCAACGCTTGGATAGAAAACTCATGGAGATTGTCAGTGAGGATATGCCACGGCAACAGCATGGTCTTCACCGATGATTTGTTGTCCTTTCAGTCATTCACCATTTATAAACCATTCGGACATGGAAAGAAAAGAGATAGACAAAACTCGCCCTGTCACTTACTATCTGTCATTGACGGATGGAAAATCCAGTGTAAGCTGCCCCCTAAAACCAAGCGATTCTGCCCCCTTAAAA
>OOBP01000215.1_pt1 | contig 63908 bp, 77 predicted proteins | sample 1671681 | NCBI WGS metagenome assembly OOBP01 (sample SAMN06348181, study PRJEB24527) | human gut metagenome
GTAATATTTTCAAGTAATTTCCATTCATCTGTAGATAGTTCTGCCAGTGCTTCGATAAGCCGCCTTTTGTATGAAGGTTCTTCTTCATTTAGCATATCTACCATAAAATCTGCAATGGTTTCACTTCTAGTTTTTCTGATGAACATTTCTCCTTCTCCAGTTCGGAGCCATTTTTCATTTGCATTAAATTTTTCGCAGATATCTTCAATCAGTCTATCGCTTGGAACATATCCAGAAATTATGATTTTTGAGATATAAGGTTGAGATACAGAGAGCTTTTCAGCAAATTTTGTTTTTGTAATACCTAATTGTTTAATTAAATTTTCTATTCTTTCGCCAAATGCGTCCATTAAATCACCTCCTTTAAAGTCATATTATCATGGGTTGTTATAAAAATCAATAAAAAATATAAATGAGTTATAAAAATGTTGACAAGATAAACTAGTTATGTTATGTTATAAATAAGTTATGGATGGCGGAAAGAGAGGTGAAAATATGAACCAACAGGAAAAGCAGATTATCAAAAACATTGTAGCAGTATTTCCGATGTTAGATGAAAGCAATAAAAAATATTTGCTTGGTTTAAGTGAGGGTATGGTTTTGGTTCGGAAACAGGAAAATGCAAGCTAAAAAGGCAAAGCCGCCAAGCGGCGGCTTTACAGGGTGCGTACTATCACCAAATAGGACAGGATTCTGCTGAGGCAGACAAGAGCGAGCGTAGAGATTAAATAGCCATAGCCGCCGAGCATGCCTGCCTGCAGGAGAACACGTTCCCGTTTTCCAGGCGTGCAATAGGCAAGGAGACGGAAAACGGAAAACAACGCCCAAACGCCCATGACTGCGACTGCGAGGGCAAAGAGCACCGGACTGATATACAGAGAGACCGCAACAACAACAACCCAAACGAGCTGATAAAGAAAGCAGGCTGAGTTTTTGGTGCAGAGATAGGTCAGCTGATTATCATAATCCGGGGATGGGCGATTCAGACTTGCCCGAAGATGACTGCTTATGAAGGTAGTCAGAACAAAGCCGAGCAGGTTGATAGCAAGAAGTTTCCAAATCAAAAAGAACACCCCCTTTCTATTTGCAAAATGTGACAATTTCATTATAGAGGGGTGGGCTTATTTTGGCAAGGATGGCTACAAAGTTTAAAAATTTAGAAGCAGAACAGGCAAGAAAAGGATACACAAATGAGCAGATGGCACAATTCCTTGGCATGAGCAGGGGGAATTATGAAGCAAAGCTGAGAAACGGGCGGTTTTACGCGAGAGAGGCATTGGTTTTATGCAGGCTGTTTGAATGTGATTTTGTGTATTTATTTGATGAGGAGGAAGAAAAGGCAGTGGTTTAAAAAGGAGGTGTGATGGCGGCGGACGGAGATTTTGCATTATGGTTCACAGCATCAACACTGGGCGTGCTGCTTGGTGACTACATTTGGTCGCTCTGGGAAAGGAGGAAAAGGAAATGACACAAAGGCAACAGGAAATCCTTCTACTTGCAGGAATGTATGCAGAAGGGCTGCGCTGGCTGGCGAGAGACGAATATTTTGGCAAATACAGAAACGATTTGTGCGGCTACAGAGAAAAGCCGCACAAGGAAGGCGATGCACATAACGGGGAAAGGGTAATCTACTGGGCAGAGCCGCGGAGCATGGGCAGCTTCGTAACTAATTTTGACGGATTGGTATATCATCTTTTTTCCGAAATCAAAGGGACAGATGCAGAGCCGACGAACATCGGCGAATTATTAGCCGAGAAAATTCTGGAGGAATTGAGCGGCATTGATGCCGGAGGAAAGCAGATTCAAAATTTTTTCCAGCGTCAGGGTTTCCTTTAATTTGCCCCAAAGGGTATCATCCTCCAGCAAAGAGAGAAATTGATAGCCGGCAGGGGTGATGCCATTGATTTTAAAAACGGCAGGAGCTACATGGGGATGTTCCGGGTTTGCTCTGGTGAGCATTCCGGACTGAACCAGACAGGAGACGGCTTGAAAAACATCTATAGCCGAAAAGGATTCGGAGAGGTCACCGGCAATACGCCTTGCGTTGATGCCGAACATTTTTCCGTTACGTTTCGGAACGAGGTTTTTATCAAGGTACTGCATTACAGATTTTATACAGGATTCATTTAGCATTGGGATTCCCCTTTCGTATTTTTGAGGTTTTGGTGATTTCATTATAGAGGGGTGGGCTTATTTTGGCAAGGCAGTGGTTTAAAAAGGCAAAGCCGCCAAGCGGCGGCTTTACAGGGGGAAGGGAGGTGGTGCGGATGGCGGCTGCGGTGTTGGAAATCGTAAAAAGGATAACAGGGTTCATTGTCGGCGTTCTGATTGGCTGCGCGATGGAAGGATGGGCATACAAAAAAATATGGAATCTAAAGAAACCTTCTCGTGTGAAGGAGATTTCTATCAGATTCCTGCAATGGGTGATTGTGCTGCTTCTTGTGTTCCTGTTTCTGGTTGCGGTTGACCTTCTGGAATATGCAGCCATTAAGGCGGTGGTGTGATGGAAGTATCAAAATTTGCGGAGGAGGAGCTGCGGCGGACGGAAGCGATTAAAAGAGACAGGACGCTGCAGGCGATGATTCAGACAAGGGACATGCAGATTCAACGGCTGCGGCGCAAGCTGTGGCAGTGGCGGTGCTTGGGAATGGCGTTTCTCACTTTGACAATGATACTGCTAATGATGCGATAGGAAGGAGAAAGAGGATGGAGAGAAGGGAATTATTGTATTTATACCTGGAAAGAGAGAGGCAGATGATTTTTGAATACAGCGCAGACTACCAATTCAAGACTGCGAAAAAGGGATTTGAGCAGGAGCATGAGGAGGCTGTGTTGCGGGCAAGCATTTTGCAGGAAATGCTGGACGAGATTGACTTGGAGGGATAAGGAAACGGCACAGGCCCGGAAGGGAGTGGATCAGGATGAAAATTATATATCCGAAGGGCGCTGAAAGGCGGAAAAGCGACAGATATATGAATTGGGACGAGGTGCCGCTGATTTTGAGCATCGAGGATCTTTCCCGCTTGACCGGATACAACCGAAACACGCTGAAGCTTTACTGTGCGAAGGGGTTGCTGCCGGCATACAAGCTAGGGAAGGAATGGAGAATTAACAAGGAAGATTACATGAATTGGGCGGAGCAGCAAAAGGTGAAGCCCATGAGCAGCTGACGGCAACAAGGAGAAAGAGTTGATTTCAATGACAGGAAAGGAAATGACGGCTTATGCGGCAGGGACAAGATGCCGGAGGAAACCGATTGTACCCCAGATAACGAAAGCGACCGCGGAGAAATTGGGACTTGCTCCGGGGTGCGAGGTTATCTTTCACTACACAGTGACTGGGACGGGAGAACAAGCATTGCGGAAAATACGGAAAAGGCGGAAGGGAACCGTAACAGACCTTTACGCGCACCTTTTCCGCATTACATGGGCAGGGGCAAAGTGGAAGGAATGCTTTGCCTACAGCATGCTGCAAAGGAGAGAAGGAAGCTGGATAGAGATTAAGGGGGTGAGATAAGATGTACAGCGATCAGATGTTTTTACTCTTAAGTGCCGCGGTGGCTTTGATTGAGATGGCGGCGGTGTGCTGGGTATGGGAAAGGAAGATGAAGCAGGCGGAGCAGCGGGAGCGGACGGCGGAGCAGCGCAGGAAGGCGCGCTGCCATGACGACTACTGCGCGCAGGAGGCGGCGCGGCTATACAGAGAAAGAGGGACGAGGCAATGAACAAAGTGATTTTAATGGGGCGGCTAACAAGAGAGCCTGAGGTGCGATATTCGCAGGGGGCAGAGCCTGTGGCGGTGGCGAGGTACACGCTGGCGGTCAACCGCAGATTCAAGAGAAAGGACGAGCAGGAGGCGGACTTCATCCCTTGCGTTGCCTTCGGCAAGAGCGGCGAATTTGCGGAAAAATATTTCAGAAAAGGGCAGATGGTTGCCGTGACGGGACGGCTGCAGGTGCGCAGCTGGGACAAGGACGGCGAAAAACGCTGGACAACAGAGGTTGTCATTGAGGAGCAGTACTTTGCTGAAAGCAAGGCTGCACAGGAGAAGGCGGCGGAACAGAGCAAGCCTGCGGCGCAGACCGGAAAACAGATGGGGTTAGCGGAGCAGAAGGGATTCTATCCCTCGGAACCGCAAGCGGCGGCCCCTTCCGATGGATTCTATCCCATTGACGAAAGTGTTGAGGATGACGATTTGCCATTTTAAGAAAGGAGAACAGAGGATGAAGAAATATATTGGGACAAAACTGATCGAGGCAGAAAAAGCGTTTAAGATTGGCGACAAGATTTACAGCAATGAAAACGATGGAATCAACGAGGTTACGCTTGCCGATGGAGAAATTGCGGTAATGGGCTACAAGGTGCGCTATGCGGACGGATACGAAAGCTTCAGCCCGAAGGGGGTTTTTGAGAAGGCGTATCTGCCCTTGGAGGAAAATAAAAATCTGAAAACGGATGCGCCCTCTATCAGCGCGCAGATGGTGGAGGATTTCATTGACGAAGTATTTGTTTCCACTGCCGGAGAAAAGACAACGGTGGTGCGTGCGGTACTGGTAAACGGATTTGAGATTTTGGAAAGCAGCAGCTGCGTGAGCAAGGAAAATTATGATCAGAAGCTTGGTTTTGAAATTTGCATGGGGCAGATTCGCGACAGGGTCTGGTACCTGCTGGGCTTTTTGCTGCAGACAGCCGTAAATGGTGTAAAGCGGAAAAGCAAGAAATGGACTGTTGCAGAGGAAGTCTTGGAGAAATGCGAAGAAAAGGCGCGAGATCTGGAGCAGGAATATGCGGAGCAGGTACAGCAGGAGCAGGCAGAGGAAAACAACAAGCAGTAGCGGACGTTGCCCTTGCTTATGACGAGCGAACGTCTGACCGACAGGTTGGGTGAGGCGAGGAATAAGGGAAACGTGTTATGCCGTTGGGGCAAAGCCCCGTAGCCAGCGGCACAGCCGCAATGGGTTTTCGAGCGTAAGCGAGAAAAACTTACCTAAGATGAAATTACAGCATGGCGGAAGCCATGCCTGTAAACAAGCTGCAGATGGGGAATCTGCGGTTTGTTTATGGCTTATGAAGTGAAGTGAAGAAGGAGGAGAAGGATGGAGCTCAGAACAAGCGGCCCAAACGGGCAGTACATGGTGAAATGCGGTGCGGTTTATTTGAATTCCTTATATGACGAAATTGGGAGAATATGGAGGGAGGATTTTTCAAACTGCAAGATTTCTGCATTATCGGTGATAGACGGAAATCATGGGATTTATTATGCCTTTATTGTTTTTGAAGAAATGAGGGAGGGATAAAGGCGGTGTGAACCGGAAGGGAGGGGGAGTGTTGCCCAAAAGAAAAATTTACATGGCTGTGACGAAGGATGCGCTTTCCCTTCCGCTTGCGGTGGCAGACAGTGCGGCGGAGCTGGCGGAGCTGCGAGGGGTGCAGGTAGAAACCATACGATCCTTAATTTCAAGAGGGAGGACGGGAAAGATCAAGCGTCCCGGATACATTGTGGTTGAGGTGGAGGAGGACGCGCCCCGAAAGGAGGACGCGCCGCCGGAGCAGAAGGCGAGCCACCGCAAGCAGAACGGAGAATTTGACGGGGAGATGTTCCGGGAGAGAATCCGACTACTGCGGAAGGAAAGCGGCATGACAAAAAAGGATTTTGCCGCCTTTACCGGAATAGCGTACATCACGCTATACAACTACGAGAGGAAGGAAATGGTGCCGGGGGTGGACATGCTATTTCGGATTGCGGTGAAAACGGGATGTTCGGTGGACTGGCTGATTGGGTTGAAGGAGGAAGAAGAAAAATGAATGAAATCACTGTTTGGTTACCCTGGGTTGGGAATGTGCGGCTGGATGAGCCGCCGGAAAACTTAGAATTTTATGTGATGAAAAGCTTTCACAATTTTACGGAAGGAACGGCGAAGGTGTACGAATTCGAGGACAAGCTGCGCTATTTAGACAATCTGCGGAAAAGTCTGCACGCAGGGAGCACTGACGAGCATGTCAGAAGGCTTGTATGCAAGCGTGTGGAGCACAGAATGGAAGAAGAAGGCGATTTCCCGGACAGAGAGGACTTTCTCTGCATTGAATTTATGGAGCACTGTTTTGACGAAGGGTTCATGCCATTTCATGACACCTATTATTTTGGAAGCAAAAGCGGAAACGAGGAGTGTCTGCGGTCTATTTTGCGGATTATCCGCACGGTTGTGAATTATTCCGAAGAGGAATATGAAAAGCTGTTGGAGGGGGAGGAATGAAAATGGATGCAATAAAGTTTTTCAAGGAGAAAAAGAGGATGTGCAAAAGCCTTGGGGAAGGCTGTACCGGATGTATGATTCACATAAAAAAGTGTGAACTGCGGTGCTGGCAATTTTGTGAAAAATATCCGGAAAAGGCGGTTGACATTGTAAAAGAGTGGACGAAAAAACATCCGCGGGAAACAAGACTGACAAGGCTTTTGAAGAATTACCCAAATACGCCGTTATTAAATAAGGACGGTATACCCGTCTACGTTTGCGCAGCTCATTTAGGGCTGATGGATATAGATGATTGTGACAATGATTGTATTATCTGCTGGAACACGGCGTTGGAGGAGTAATAAGCCAAGAAGGAAAGAGGAGGAGAAAAAATGAGAATTTTGCAATGCAGACTGACAACGATTGAGGCACTTTTAGGCACGGCGAGCAACAATAAAGCGTTGCACAGCGAATTTATTGCGAGCCATGCGCCCGATGCGCCGAGCCGTGAGGAAGAAATTGCGGCGGTGGGTGTGGATGAGGTGATTGAGAAGGGGACAACGGTGTTCTCGAGAAACGAGGACGGGCGGCCTATCCTGTGGGACTACCAAATCAAAGGGTTTTTCAAGGATGCCTGCGGTGTGCTGCGGAAGGTGAAGGGCACAAAGAGCAGCAAAATCAAGGCTTACAAGAAGGAAATTGACGGGCTTATTTTTGTGCAGGAGCGGCAGATTTTGGTGCAGACGGCGGAGGAGCTTACAAGCTGCCAGAGACCCTTGCGTGCCAACACGCCGCAGGGGGAGAGAGAGGGCCTTGCAAACAGCGAGGAGATTGCGGCAGGAGCTGTGCTGGAGTTTTCCATACTGGTGATGTCTGACGATTTGGTGCCGGCGGTGAAGGAGTGGCTGAGCTACGGCAAGCTGCGGGGGCTGGGACAATGGCGCAACAGCGGCAAGGGAAGATTCCTTTGCGAGATTCTGGAGGAACGGGCGGCGGAGTTTTCGGACATCTTAGACTGAGCAAGGGCTAAGCAAGGAGAGGCACTGCTTGGCATAGCGAAGGCACAGCGGAGCCAAGAAAAGCATGGCGAAAGCACAGCAATGGCATTGTATTGCATGGCTCAGAAAAGCACAGCAATGGCGTTGCATTGCAAAGAAAGGCATAGCAAGGGCATAGCATAGCTGCGCACGGACAAGCATAGCAAAGGCTAGGCAAGGCAAAGGACAGAAAAGCACAGCGAGGGCAAGGCCAGGCACCGAAGCGCAAAGATCTGCGTCGCAAAGCAAAGGCATAGCAAAGCAACGCATGGCGATGGCATGGCGTGGCAGGGTAAGGCATAGCAAAGATTAGCATAGCAAAGGCATAGCCTTGAGGAGCAAAGCACAGCAAAGGCATGGCTTGGAGGAGCAATGCGGCGCAAGGCAAAGGCATAGCAAGGCTTGGCATGGCAATGGCAGGAGGAAGGCAATGGGGAAAACGGAGATTTGCGACATGGACTGCTTCCGGTGCAAATACCGCGACTGCATCAACGATGAGACATTGACGCGGCAGGCGAGATATTACCGGAGGCACAGGGAGCGTGTGCTGGAGAAGAAAAAAGAGGACTACCAAAAGAGAAAGGCGGAGAAGGATGGCGGACTACAAGAAAATGCAGGAAAACATCAAGCTGATTTGCGATAGGGTCAGCATGGGCGAGAGAATGGCGATGCTTGCCGAGGAGACAGATGAGCTTGCGGATGCGGCGCGGCTGCTGCTGGAGAGCATCACGGAGAGCAGGAGGAGGGGGCGGAAATTCGCCTGCGGCAGATACGCAAGCGAGGAAGTGGCGGAGGAAATTGCAGACGTTTTGGCGGTGATGCTTTGCACCTTTGACGGGGAGACGATTTACAAAGTGCTTGACTACAGCGACAGCCATACGAAGCCGGCACGGAGCGCAGGGGAACTGAAGAAGGGGCTGCGGGAGCTGATTGCGCTTAGCGGCATTGTGCGGTACGTTGCATTCAAGAGGCGGAGGATTGGAAACAAGGAGAACCCGACAGACTGGAGACAGGAGCAGGCGGAGGAGTTTTTGAGCGTGTTCGTCGGAGGTCTGCTTGCGGCGATGACTGGCATCCTGCGGCAGTGGCAGCTTGCGGGAATTTGGTGCAAAATGGAGCAGAAGCTGGACAGATGGGCAATGCGGCTGAAAGGAGAGACGGAGGATGGGAATGACCTACAGCAAGATTGAGAGAAGCTTTTGGGAGACGGACGAGGCAAGGGAGCTGACACCGGAGGAGAAATACTTCTGGATGTACTTGCAAACCAATGCGAACGTGAACACCTTGGGGTGCTATGCCTTCCGGATGCGAAAGGCTGTGGACGAGACAGGCTACAACAAGGACACGCTGGAGAAGCTGCTGGACATCATGATCCAGCGTGGCATGATTCTTTACGATGCGACAACGAGGGAGATTTTCCTTCTGCACTGGGGCAAGACGAATTGGAACCGCCAGACAGCAACCCTGCGCGCGATAAAAGCCGATTTGAAGGAGATCCGCTCCGAAATGATAAAATTCAAAATAAACACGCAGTTAGAAAAAAGCGGCATTTTTACGAAGGAAGGCGAAAATGATAAAGTTTCCGAAGAAAATGATAAAGCCGAAAATGCCGAGATTTCAGCAAAAACAGCGAACAAAGAGAACAATTCGGAACAAATGGAAACAATCGGGAACAATCAAGGCGGAGAAGGAGAAGGAGAAAAGAAAAAAGAAAAAGAAAAACGCAGCAAGCGCGTTTTCACACCCCCGACACTGGAAGAAGTGCAGGCATACTGCAGGGAGCGGGGGAACCGCATTGATCCACAGTATTTCTTAGATTACTACACATCAACGGGATGGATGCGCGGAAAAGTCAAGCTGAAGGACTGGAAGGCGGCTGTACGGACATGGGAGCGGCAGGATGCAAAGTGGCAGGGTCAGACGGATGACCGGCGACAAGGTACATCGGCACCCGGAGCGGCAGCTGCTGCCAAGAACAAGGCACTGATGAATCGCCGGGATTTGGTCGGCGGCTAAGGGGAAGGAGCGTGAAGCAGGATGGACGCGTTCAAGGATTTACACAGCGAGGAGACGGAGCGCGCGGCTTTGGGGTGCATGTTTCTGGACGGGAGCGCGGCAGCACTGGGGAAAACGATGTTGCTGGCGGAGGACTTCTACACGCCGATGTATCGGGTGATTTTCGAAGCGATGCAGGGGGTAGAGGAGATTGACGCGGTGACGGTGATGAACGAGCTGGCGCGCAGGGGCGAGGCTGAGAGGATCGGGATTGACCGGATTGCGGGGATTGCGCTCGGAATATCCACGAGCGTTTACCTACGCAGCTACATAGACGACCTAAAGCGGCTTGCTTACCTGCGGCGGGTGGTGCGGACGGCGCAGGAGATGGCGCAGGCGGCATACAGGCAGGACATCGGCGGCATTGACCGGAGCATGGCAGCCATGCGCGGGGACGGCTGGGGCAGCGCGGAGATTGTGACGCTGGCGGATGCCACGGAAAAGCACATTCGCGAGATTGCGGCGTTACGGGAAAGCGGCAAGAAAATCGTCGGCTTGCCGACGGGCTTCACTGACCTTGACCTGATGCTTGGGGGACTGCGGAACGGGGATTTCTGCATTCTGGCGGCAAGACCGAGCATGGGCAAGAGTGCGCTTGCCTTAGACATTGCGAAGCACGCGCAGAAAAGCATGACGGAGCAGGCGGACAGGGTGGTTTTCTTCTCACTGGAAATGCCGGACAAGAGCCTCGGAAACCGCGGCTACACATCGGAATTTCTGATTGACAACGACCGCTTTGCCGTTGGGGCGAATGATGCGGCATGGCAGGAGACGCTGCGAGGGGTGGCGGAAAACCGCGCGGACTACGAAAGCGGCGCAGGGCGGATGATCATCCGAGACGAGACGGGGCAGACGGTGGAAAAAATGAGCGCGTTTCTGCACGGCTTACAGGGGCAGGGAATCCGCCCGCGGTTCATCGTGGTAGATTACCTGCAGCTCATCGTGAGCAAGGGGCAGGACAGGGTGCGCGAGGTTGGGAACATCAGCCGCGGCTTAAAGCAGATGGCGCGGGACTGGGACTGTCCGGTTCTGGCACTTTCCCAGCTGAGCCGAGGACCGGAAGGGCGCGCAGATCACCGACCGATGCTTTCCGACCTACGGGACAGCGGCGACATTGAGCAGGATGCGGATGTGATTCTGTTCCTCTACCGTGACGAATATTATTTCCTGGACACGGAGAAGAAAAACTGCGCAGAGCTGAACATTGCGAAGCAGCGAAACGGCCCGACAGGCACGATTGCGCTGACATGGATGCCGAGAAGCACGACCTTCCGCAGCGCGGCAGGCTTCCGGGAGACGAAGGAAGCACCGCCAAAGGAATGGGTACAGGAACATCTTTGATTTCAAGGCGGACGAGGTGATAACATGAAAAACGAGAAGCAGGAAAGCCCGGCGGCAGAGATTCTCTGGCTGCGAGGGCTTCGCGCCTTTGTGGCGGAAAACAGCACAGAGCGGCTTTTGGCGGAGGCGGATGCCCTAGATGCGGCACGCGCGGAGGCGGAGGCGGACAAGCAGGCGCTTTTCCTGCGAACGCTTGCGCTAATCGAAAAAGGGGAGAAGGCGGACTTTTACAGCCGGGTGCTGCAATATGCGGAGCTGAAGGAGAGAGAGGAGAAGGGCGGCGCAGAGAAGGCAATCCGCAGGCATTGGGGGGAGCTGCAGCAGATGGAGAGAGGGATAAAGCGAAGATATGAAAAGCTGAGGGAGGGGTGCAGGTGACGAGCAAGAAAGAGATGGCGCGGCTGATTGCGCAGATGGCAGATACACCGGAGACAACGCAGTGGCTGCGGGAGCGGAACGAGGCAATGCGCAGAAGTTTGCGGGACATTTCGCTTTCCGCAGTGCAATATGACGCGGCGGGGGGCAGGAGCGGACACGGGGACAGCACAGCCGAGAAGGTTTTGAAGCGAGCGGAGACAGAGGAGCGAATCCGCACAAACGAAAGAGCGATTCGAGACAGGCTGCGTCTACATTCTGACTTAAGCCTTGTGATGGCGGAGGCACTGACGGCGGAGGAGCGGACGATCATCTGGGGGAAGCATGCGGAGCATCTGGCATGGGAGCGGGTGGCGAGGAAGGCGAGACTTTCCAGAACTGCCTGCTTTCGGAAGGAGGCGGAGGGGATGGAGAAGCTTTGCAGGGCTTGGGATGAGAAGGAAAAAGAAAAAAGCAAGGACACCTGAGGTGTCCTTGCTTTTTTGGTGAGACATTTTTTTATTGAGGCGGATTTTTATTTTATGGTAAAATGAAACAATAAACGGAGTTATATTATGGAGGTGAAGAATATGCAAGAAAGATGCGACATGAAAGAGATACAGAAGATGCTAGGTTCTTTCAGTTGTCCGGAGTTAGCGGAATTGAGTGCGCTAGCAACAAAATATAAAATGAATTTTGCTGATTTGGGAATAAAAAGAGATTTGATTGATCCGAAATTAAAGGATAACCTAGAGGAAATATCAAAAGTAATGCGTTTATGGAGAGAAAATATAGATTTTCAATCATTGGAAAAGACAATAGAGACATTCAAGACAAATAATTTTTTTGGAAGTCCTGAATATAGTGCTTTGATTAAGAAAATGGAGGAAATTGCAAAACCGGGTGCAGCTTTGCAAAAATACTGGAAGGGTGCACTGGATACGATGCAAGAAGTGGCTCTCCATAACCCGAATGCGGTGGCAGATTCAGTAGGGAAAGAGTCTGATTGTTCTGTCATTCAAGAAGAAATATCTTTCAGCGAAGAAGAGATAGAGCATATTTCTTCGGAGGAATTTGCAGAGGCTTTTAAAGAACAGCTTGAAAACCCGGAAGGATTTCAGGAACGGGTTGCGAATTGGACAGAAGGAAAGAAAAAAGAATACTATATTTTAAGGGTAGTATTTAGTATTGTGATTCATATTATATATGATGTAGCACTGCTTCCTTGGTTGCAAAGTCTTGTAAATCTAAAGTGAAGTTAAGAAGAAAATGAAAAAGGCAAGGACTGAGGTGTCCTTGCTTTTTTGTTGAGACAGTCTATTGACATTATCACTAAAGTTAGTGATAGCGGTTTGTGCATATTGTCACTTGAAATAGTGATATACTTTTGTTATGATAAGAATACGAAAGAAGGAGGTGCATAAAATGGGTATCAGCTATGACAAAATGTTGAAGCTATTCCAAGAAAGAGGTATCACAAGCTACACGATGAAAAAAGAAAAAATCATCGGGCAGGCAACTTGGAAGAAGATTCATGAGGGCGGAAATATTGACACAAAAAGTCTGGGGGCGTTATGTGGGTTTCTGGACTGCCAGCCGGGGGATATACTGGAATATGTGAAGGATTGAAGGGAGTGTATGGAATGAGCGAAAGAGAAATGGCGGCAAGCTTACTGGAAAGAGTTCCTGATTACAAGATGGGCTATGTATTGGCATATTTGCAAGGGATAACAGCGGACGAGGCTGCGGATGATGCTTTTTGCGAAAGGATGTACGAAAGCTATCGGAATGACCCCGATCCGGAGAAAGACGTTACCTATTCTTTAGAGGAGTGCAAAAAGGAATGGGGGCTTGATTGATGTACAGAATCATCATCAAAAAGAGGGCGAAGAAATTCATTGACAAGCTGCCCAAGCAGGAGAAGCTCCGCCTTGTAACAGCCATTGAAGAATTACCGAACGGCAGCGACATCAAGAAAATGAAAGGGCATGACGACCTGATGCGGCTGCGGGTGGGTGATTATCGTGTAGTTTATACGGTAGACAACGGAGAATTGATTGTACTGGTAATTGATGCAGGGAACAGAGGAGAAATTTACAACAGATATTGAACGGAATGGGTGCCGAAAACGGCGGAGGAGTGAGAGAAAAGCGCTGCGAGGTGGTCAGTTTTCCTCGCTTTGCTTCGGAAACCGCTATATTTCGGCGTTCATTCCTCGCCTCACACAGCATTCGCTATACGTTCGCTCGTCATAAGCGAACGCCTCAACCGCTACTAGTGCAGCGTTTTTTTATTTTCTGCGGAAAAAATGTACGATTTGGGACGATTTGGGACGATTTGGAACGATTTTGTACGATTTGGTACGATTTGGTACGATTGACATGCTATAGTGGTATACAGGAGAGCTCGCGAGGGTTCTCTTATTTCATTTTTTCTTTTTATCCTCCTGGGGCGGCTGCCGATTTCGGCGGCTGCCTTCCCTGCATAAAGAGGGGGGAGGGGCTGCATAAAATGCGCCGAGAGGGGCTTTTTCGGGGGTTATTTAACTCTTTGGGGAAGTGTTAAGCAGAGGCGGCGAAAAATGGATTTCTTCCTAATAAGGGGGAGAAAAAGAAATATTTAACACAATGTTATGTTATGTTAAGAAGAAAAAGAGCGAGGAAAGCGGCGAAAAGCATTGATATTTCGGGCTTTCTTGGCTCTTTTGCATTTATGCGGCGATATACGCACGGAAATTTATGCAAAAATTTTTCGGCACCGAAAACAGCAAAGTGCCGAAAAAAAAGGGGGTGAAAAGGTGGCGAGCAGCAACGAAAAAAAGATATACGAAAACATGGAAAGCCTTGAAGAATGGGCATTTGCGGGACTTTCGCAAAAAGAAATGGCGGAAATGCTGGGAATGGCATATTCTACTTTCAGGAAACTCAAGGGGGAAATTCCGGCACTTTCGGCACTCTTGAAAAACAGTGCCGATTTTTTGAAAGCGGAGCAGAAGAAGGAAGTTGAGAAGGTGGAGGTTTCGCTTTTGAACCGATGCCTGGGCTACAACGCGGACATCAAGAAGCACCTGAAGGTGAAGAAGCCGATGCTGGGGGCAGACGGCAAGGTTTTGACGGACGCGAACGGGAAAGTCATCACGGAGGAGGTGCTGGAGGAAGTGACGGAGCAGCAGCACGTTCCTGCGGACGTAGGGGCAATCAAATTTTATCTTTTGAACAAAGCAAAGGACAAATGGAAGGAGAACCCCGACAGGCTGGAGCTGGAGAAGAAGCGCGTGGCGAACGACACGAAGCGCACGAAGCTAGCGGAACAGGCGGCAAGCGGAACGGGGCCCAGCGGAAAGACGATAGAGGAAATCTTGGAGGAAGCGGAAAGCGGTGGAGCAGATGCCGAGGTATGACGTTTTACGAGATGCGAAGAAATACATTGAAGCCTTTCTTTGCATCAAGACAAAGGAAAGCAAGATTGTACCCTTCCGGCTGAACTCTGCGCAGAAGCGGCTTTATGACTGCATCAAGCAGCAGCAGGCAGAGGGCAAGCCGATCCGCATTATCATTTTGAAAAGCAGGCAGATGGGCTTTTCCACGCTGACGGAGGCGTTGATTTATTACAAAACGGCGACCAGAAGCAACGTGAACAGCTTCATCATCACGCACAAGGACGATGCGACCACGAACCTTTTCAACATGAGCAAGCTATTTCAGGAAAAGAACCCTGCAAAGCCGCTACTCAAGAACAGCAACGCCAAGGAATTGATTTTTGAGAACCCCACGAAGAACCCGCGCGAAAAAGAGCGGCTTCCCGGACTGAAAAGCAAGATAAAATGCGCAACGGCAGGGGGCAAGGGTGTTGGGCGAAGCGACACCTTAACGAACGTGCATGCTTCGGAGCTGGCGTTCTGGCCGGGGGAGATTGCGGAGACCTATTCCGGACTGATGCAGGCGGTGCCTGCGACAAGGGACAGCATGGTTATTATCGAAAGCACGGCGAACGGATTCAACTTTTTCAAAAGCATGTGGGATGACGCGGTAGCCGGAAGAAACGACTATATCCCCTTTTTTGCGGCATGGTTTGAAATGGACGAATACCGCAGGGAATGGCACGGGGAGCAGCTGACGGAGGAGGAAGAAGCACTCAAGGCTGCTTTTGGCTTGGACAACGAGCAAATCATGTGGCGCAGGTGGTGCATCCGGAACAACTGCAACAATGACATGGATCTATTCCATCAAGAGTACCCTTCGACACCGGAGGAGGCATTTATTGCAACGGGGGCAGGGGTATTTGACAACAAGGCAATCATCATACGGCTGCGGACGATGGAGGAGACACCCAGAAGGGGACGCTTCACCTACACAGAGGCACAGGAGAGGCTTGACCGTATTCTTTTAAAGGAGCGGCACTTTACCGAGGACGAAAAGGGGGAGATTCTTCTTTTCAAGGAGCCGGAGCAGGGCAGACCCTACACGCTGGGCGGCGACACGGCAGGAGAAGGGAGCGATTCCTTCACGGTGCAGGTAATTGACAACATTACAGGGGAGCAGATGGCGCGGCTGAAATGGCAACGCTGCGACGAGGACAGCTATGCAAAGCAGGTCTACTGCTTAGGCAGATATTACAATGACGCACTGGCGGCGGTGGAGACGAACTTTTCCACGCATCCGCAGAAGGTGTTGGAATACTTACACTACCCGAAGCTTTATGTGCGGGAAATCTATGACAACTACGAGGGCAGGCTTCGGAAAAGCTTTGGCTTCCAGACGAACGGACTGACGCGCCCTGTACTGGTGGCAACGATGCAGGAATTCATGCGGAGCAACCTACATCTGGTGCATGACAGGGACACCCTGCAAGAAATGCTTTGCTTCATTCGCAACGAAAAGGGGAGAGCGGAGGCGGAGCAGGGCGAGCATGACGACCTTGTGATGGCTTACGGCATCGCACTGATGGCAAGGGCGAGCGGACAGCAGCGGATGGATGTGCCGGAAGAAAAGAGGGAGAAGAAAGCGAAATGGACGGCGGACATGTGGGAGGACTACAGAAACGCCGGAGCGAAGGAGAAGGAATATCTGCGTGAAAAATGGGGCGTGCCTTGGTAGCGGATGGTAGCGGTTGAGGTGAAAAGGGGGTGATGGATTGAAATATGTGATGCCCATTGAGGACAGGAAGATGGTGGGCGTGATTGGGGACTATCTCAGGGAGCGGAACGAGAGAGACTATGTGCTTTTTATGACGGGGGTCTACCTTGGGCGCAGAATCAGCGACATTTTGCAATACAGGGTACGAGATCTGAGAGGAAAAGACCGCATTGCCATTGCGGAGCAGAAAACAGGGGAGACAATCCTATTACCCATCAACCCACATTTGCAAAAAATATACAGGGATTTTTTCAAGGGAAAGAAGGACTATGAATTTGCGTTCCGCAACAGCAGGAGCAAGCAGAACACGCCGATTTCCAGAATACGGGTGTGGCAAATTCTGAACGAGGCGGCGGATGCGGTGGGCTACAAGGAAAGCCTGAGCTGCCACACGCTTAGAAAGACATTCGCCTACTGGCTTTACATGGACACAGGGGGCGATATTGTGATGGTGCAGGAGGTGCTGGGACACAGCGACCCGAGCATTACGAGGAGATACATCGGGATTGACCAGCAGAAGAAGGAGAAGGCAATCAACGGATTACATTTTTAATTTTTGCATTTGGAAAGGAGGGGACAGCTTGGACGGGAAGAAAAAAGCGCAGGGAAAGCTGCCGCTGTGGCAGGAGAGACTGCGCAGAAACAGCGCAGCGATGCGAGAGGAATTTGACCGCATGGACAAGAGAACCGCCCTTTACAACGGGACGCGAGAGATTGACAAGGTGCCAAACGCGAAAAGCCAAGGCACAGCACAGGCAAGCGGCGTGCGAAACATTGTGGCGGAGCTGATGGAGGCACAGGTTGACAGCAGCTTTCCCATGCCGAAGGTGACGGCAAGAAGGCAGGAGCATGAGGAGCTGGCAAAAACGCTGGAGGACTTCCTCCGGAACGAAACAGACCGCCTGCCATTTGAAATGCTGAACGACATGGACGAGAGAATCACACCCATACAGGGGGGAGACATCTTCCTTGTGGAATGGGACAGCAACAGACACACCCACGAGACGAGAGGGGAGCTTTGCGTGAGCCTGCTGCACCCGAGGCAGGTGATTTTTCAGGACGGGGTAAACGAAATCAACGACATGGACTTTATCATTGTGCAGATAGGAATGTCGAAGAAGCATGTAAAGGAAAAATACGGCGTAAGCGTGGATGACGAGACGGAGAGCGACCCCCAGAGCAGAGGCGGCAGAAACACAGCTGAGGACGTTGTGACCGTCAATTTCGGGTATTTTAGAAACGAAAAGGGCGGCATCGGGCGATACACATGGGTGAATGACATGGAGCTGGAGGACTTGGAGGACTACCAAGCAAGGAAGATGAAACGCTGCACGAAATGCGGGGCGGAAATGACAGGCTTGGAGAAGTGCCGACACTGCGGCAGCACGCAGGCGGAGGAATACGACAGCGACGAGATGGAGCTTTACGAGGACATTGAGACGCGAAACGGCGTGATTCCCATGATGACGGAGGAGGAGACCTTTCCGGAAGGCGTAAGTGAGAACGGCTTGATGATGGACGAATTCGGGAACGCTTACGAGGCTGAGCCGATGACGGTTGAGGTGCCGACAAGGATTCCGAGATACAAGCCCGACATTTACCCTATTGTGGTGCGCAAGAACGTGAGCAGCTGGGGGAAGGCACTTGGCGACAGCGACATTGACAAGATTATGGACCAGCAGAACATGATTAAGAAATGCGACAGCAGGATTCAGGAGAAGCTGGACAAGGGCGGCAGTATTTTCACCAGAAGCGAAAAGACAGAGGTTGCCAAGACGGACGAACAGCTGAGAGAGGTTATCTTTCAGGGGGCGGACGAGGCAAACCTTTTCGGGGTGCATAATTTACAGGTGGACACGAGCCAAGACCAAGCCATTGCAGAGGCAAACTATGAGCAGGCAAGGCGCACATTGGGAATCACAGACAGCTTTCAGGGCAGACCCGACCGCACGGCAACCAGCGGCACGGCAAAGCAGATTGCGGTGGCGCAGAGTGCCGGCAGACTGGAAAGCAAGCGCATTATGAAAAACGCAATGTATGCAGACCTATATGCTGTGATGTTTCGTTTTCTTTTGGCTTACAGCGACGAGCCGAGGAGCGTGCGGCACAACAACATTGACGGCAGCACAACCTACAGCGAATTCAACAAATATGACTATCTGGCGCAGGATGCGGCCGGGGAATGGTACTGGCTGGACGATTTCCTTTTCAGCGTAGACAACACCTCAAGCCTTGCAGGGAACAGAGAATCCATGTGGCAGGAGATCCGCATGAATTTGCAGACGGGGGCATTCGGCGACCCGAGCGACCCTGAGACGCTGATTATGTTCTGGGAAATGATGGCAGGGCAGCACTACCCCGGCGCGGCAGAGATTCGGGAGAGACTGGAGAAAAAGAGACAGGCGCAGCTGGCGCAGATGCAGATGCAGCAGATGCAGCAGACGCTTCCACCGGAGACACAAACACAGATGCCGACACAGCAGGGGGCAGAGTCTATGGGCGTGCCGGACATGGCGGTGGAGGATGCCGGAGGTAGCACGATGGAAATGATGTTGTAGTGGAAAGCAAAAGGAGGTTTGACAGGTGGAATGTAAGAAATGCGGCATTGAGCTGATGATTATGGACAGAACGCGGTTATTGTTTGAAAACGATGACAGGGCAGACATGCCGACAAGGGCTTACTATATCTTCAAATTCGGATGCAGAAACCCGGAATGCGAGGAATTCCAAAGGGTTCAGCATGAGGAAAAGGTTTATATTGACGATTGATGAAAGGCTGGCAGCGAAAGCGACCGGCTTTTTATATTACCGCCATGCGCAGCGTAGGGAAACCAAAATGCGTAGTGGTAGCGGACGTTGTCCTTGTTTATGAGGAGCGAACGACTGACCGATAGGTTGGGTGAGGCGACGAATAAGGGCAACGTGTTAGCGGTTTCCGAAGCAAAGCGAGGAAAACCTACCGACGGCAGCGGAATTTTTTACAAAGGGAAAGGGGGTGAACGATATGAGAAAGCATGGAAACGGGCTGGAAGTTGGTAGAGCCGGCACGATGGAAGTGAAGGCAACAAAGGGGGCTGAAAGCACAAAGGCACCCAAGAAGCAGACAGGCGGCGACCTGAGAAGCGGTAAACGCTAACTTGAAATCAGGATTTTGATTTGGAAGAAGGAGGAAAGCAGAATGGCAGGATATGACGAAGATTTCTGGGGCGAGGACTTCTTGGAAGGAGAGGAGTTTTCCGATGAGCCCTTAGAAGAGGGTGCCGACACTGAGCGCGGCGGAGGTGATCCGACAGAAGAAACGGAAGAAACAGAAGGCGGCGATGGCGCAGGAGCGGACATTGACGGCGAGGATGCAGGCGGCGAGGGCGGAGAGCCTGCGGACGATGACGAGGGGTTTGGCCCTGAGCTTTTGGCACGCATTGAGGCGGAAACACAAAAGCGTGTGGATGCGAGCATTGCAAGGCAGTTTGAGGGGATTTTGAACCCCTACACAAACAAGCCGATTTTGACAGAGGCAGACTTGGCCGCTTACCGCAGTGCATTTGCGGCAGAGGAGCAGAGACAGCAGCTGGAGGAAATGGGCGTTTCCAAGGAGGTTTTGGACAACTACATTCAGAACCACCCTGCCATGCAGCAGGCACAGCAGGTGATCCACCAGCAGAAGCAGCAGGCGGCGAACGACTTTATGGCGAAGGAATTTGAAGCGATGAAGAAGGAATTTCCGGACTGCGGACTGGAAAGCCCCCAGCAGCTGAACGAGACAGAGGCAGGCAGACGCGCCTTGCAGATGTGGGCAAACGCACCCGGCATTACGCTTGCGGATGCCTACGCGGCAACGCACAGAAGGGAAATCAGCAAGAAGCAGAGCGCAGCGGCAAAGCAGGCTGCCATGAATGAAATGAACAGCAAGGGACACCTGCGCCAGACGAAGGGAAGCAACGCAAAGGGAGATGTGCCGGCAGAGATTGCGGCGGAGTACAAAAAATATTTCCCCAATGCAACGCATGAGGAAATTGCGGAAATGTACAGAAAAAATTGTGAGAGTACGGAATGAAAAGGAGTGAGAGAACATGTTTAAAGTAAAAGACAGACAGAACAGCTGTGTAGAGCCTTTTGAGTTTTTGCCTGCGAAAAGCGGCGAGGTCTACGCCTTGGGCGAGGCACTGACCTATACGAACGAGGTGACAAAATGCGCGGCAACGGCGAAGCCTACACACATTTGCATGGGCCCCGGGGACGGAAACGTGGTTCCCGTGATGCCTGTGCTGGCAACGACAAGATTTGAAGCACCATATGACGCAAAGCCTACGGCAGGGACAGCGGTGACACTGGGGACTACGGCGGAAAGCGTGACAGCGACCACGACAAGCGGCGTTTTCACAGTGACGGATGTGGACGAGGCGGCGGGCGTGTGCTGCGGATTTTTCAGGTAACGGTTGAGCCGTCCGGTTATGACGAGCGAACGTCTGACCGACAGGTTGGGTGAGGCGAGGAATGGACGGCGAAATATAGTGGTTTCCGAAGTGTAACGAGGAAAACCTACCGACACTAAGCGGCTGAGCCGCTAACTTGAAAGCAGGATTTCAAGTAATCAATCAAACATAACGGATGCAGTCAGAGGATGACTGCTTTTTTATTGCAAAAAAAAAGGAGTGAACTACATGAGCGGAATTATTTTTTCTCAGGCAAGCGGCCTGAACGACAGCGTTTTCGGCAAGAGTCAGGAGCCTATTAAAAGCATGATTACGGCCGGCGTAGAAAGTTTTGAGGAAACCAGCCTGCTGAGCAAGATTTTCTACATGGACAAGACAAAGAACTTTGCGGAGAAATATGCAACCATGACCTCTCTGGGCAACTTTCAGGATGTGGGCGAGAACGGCGCGACACCACAGGACAGCTTTCAGGAGGGCTTCTGCAAGGTGATTGAACCCAGCACATGGAAGCTGGGCTTTAGCATCACTGCGGAAATGATGGAGGACAACAAAATCGGCGATATCAGCAATGCGGCGAAGCGTTTTACCACAAGCTACGGCAGAACAAGGGAGCAGTTCGGCGCGGCACTGCTTTCCAACGGACACAATGCAAAAATGAAATGGGGCAAAAAGGAATACAGCATTACCTGTGCGGACGGCAAGCCCTTCTTCTTCAAGGAGCATCCCAGCAAGGTGGACGGCGTTTCGCTGAAGCAGAGCAACCTGTTCAAAGGGGCATTCAGCGTGCTGACACTGGACGCGGTGCAGGAGGCTATGCAGGACTTCAAGGATGACAAGGGCAACCTCTTGAACGTGAAGCCCGACACCATCATTATTCCCAACAGCGGCCCTCTGAAAAGAGCGGTTCTGGCGGCGGTCGGCAGTGAGCTTGACCCCAGAACGAGCAACAATGCTTGGAACTTCCAGTGCGGGTTGTGGAATGTGCTGGTGTGGGCGGAGCTGCCTAAGACCATCGGCGGCGAGCCTTACTTCATCCTGATGGACAGCGACTACATGCAGCAGTACGAATGCATGCCTTGGCTGGACAGAATCAAGCTGAAAGTGGACAGTTATATTGACCACAACACAGATGCCAATGTATTCAAGGGCAGAAGCAGATTTGCGGCAGGCTTCAACAACTGGAGAGGTGCGGCGTTGTGTGGCGCAGGGCTGACAGCCGGCACAGATTTGACTGCGCTGAACGCTTAAGTCAAAATCAGGATTTTGACTTGGGGAGACAGAGGAATGAACAGATCAGTTCCGGCGCAGGCTTGAAACTGCCTGTTCTCCTCGGCGGAAGTGAATTCCGCCTGCGGATTCCATGCGGGGCTTTGCCCCTGCACCCCGTGGGCGGTTATTGAGAAATGCAAAAAAGGAAGGAGGCACGAAGAATGAGCATTACTTGGAAGGAATTACAGGAAACGTGCCTGCGGAAGATGGACAGCTTGGACGGGGCGACGCTGACGAAGGACAGCAACAATGCGGCATACCTTTACGGTATGCCTGCCGCCGCCAATGAAGCCCTGATGCTTTTGGCAACGAACGGGAGATACTGGAAGAAGCTGCTGACCATTACGCAGAAAAAAGGGGAGACCGCCACAGAGGGAGAGCCTTTGGGCGGTTTTCTTGCCTACGACCTGCGGCAGCTGGCGGAGGGCTTTTACTGCATTGACAAAATCAAGCGGGCAAGCGGCACAGAGTACGGCACCTATTCAGGCTATTTGATGGAGGGTGACCATGTGCTGCTGCTGCCGGCAGAGGACGAAGGGACGTTCCGCATTTGGTACAACGCATACCCCACGCGGATTACGGCGGAAACGGCGGCAGACTTTCCCATTGACCTGCACGAGGAGGCGGCGCATTATGTGGCGCACTACATGGCAGGGCAGCTATACAAGCATGACGACATCAGCATTGCACAGATTTACATGAACGAATTCTTTGAATGGATGGAGCGGCTTGCGGAAAGCGGACGAAAGGCAGACGGCAGGAACGCCGGCAGCGGCGGATGGGTAAGCGTGAAGGGGTACTACTGAGCCGCTAAGCGGCTAACTTGAAATCAGGATTTCAAGTTGGGGGACAGAGGAATGAACAGATCAGTTCCGGCGCAGGCTTGAAACTGCCTGTTCTCCTCAGCGGAAATCAATTCCGCTTGCGGATTGGATGCGGGGACACCCCTGCACCCCATAAAGATAGGAGTGATGAAGAATGGGGAGATTCAGTGTACCTTCCTCTCCTGCCAGAAACGTGGTGAAGATTGAGACCTTCAAGGGGGTTGACCTAAACAGCAGCCCCAGCAACGTGGAGATTACCCGAAGCCCCAACGCGCCGAACATGATGCGAGATGTGCCGGGGAAGGTGCGCAAGCGGCAGGGCTATGAGAGGATTGCACAATTTTCCGGCAAGCGCATCAACGGGGTTCACATTCTCAGGAGCGCAGAGAAGAACGAGGAACGGGTACTGATTCATGCAGGAGACAGCCTTTATCTGGAGGGGAAGGCGATTTACACAGGGATGGCGGACGAGAGAAGCGTGGGGCGGCAGTTCTACGGCAAGCTATTCATTTTTGACGGGAAAAAGGCACTTTGCTACGGCGAATTTGAAACAGAGGAAAAAGCCACAGCAGAGACGGAGACGGACAAGGCGGAAAAGCCGAAGGCGTTCATGGTAAAGAGCTTAGAGGATGCGGCATACATCCCGACGGTGATTATCAGCCGAAAGCCGACCGGCGGCGGCACAACGCTTGAGCCGCTCAACCTCATCGGGCGAAAATGGAAGGAAAGCTTTCTTTCGGACGGGACGGCGAAGGTGTACCAGCTGACGACAACGGAGCTGGACGCGGACAAGGTGACCGCACGCATCATGACGAAGGAAGGCGAATGGACAGAGAAGCAGGAAGGCACAGATTTCACGGTGGACAGAAAGAAGGGAACTGTGACCTTTACGACCGCGCCGGGGGCAAGCCCTGTGGTGGGGTATGACAATGTGGAGATTACGGCGGCAAAAACAAGAAAGGGCTATGCCGAGAAAATCAACAAATGCAAAATTATTTCTCTTTTCGGCGTGAACGGGGCAATGGACAGGATGTTTCTTTCCGGCAACCCGGACTTTCCGAACCGAGACTGGTACTGCAAGATGGCGGACGGGTTTTTCTGGGGTGACCTCTGGTACAGCACGCTGGGGCAGGACGGCAGCGCGATTGTTGGCTACAGCATCATCAACGACAGGCTTGCGGCGCACAAGAGCGACGCAGAGGAGGGGCGAAACGTCATCCTACGCAAGGGGGAAATGGGCGAGAAGGACGCGACCTTCCCCATCATCGGGACACTGACGGGCAGAGGGGCTTTAGGCAGCCACACCTTCGGATACCTTGGGAGCGAGCCTTTATTCCTGACGGACATCGGCATTATGGCGATTACGGCGGCAGACCTGACGGGGGAGAAATACAGCCAATCGCGCAGCTACTACATCGACAATGCGCTGACGGCGGAAAAGGGACTGGCGGATGCGTACGCATATATCTGGCGTGATTTTTACCTCATCAGCACCGGAGGCGGCAGGGTTTACCTTCTGGACGGACTGCAAAAAAGCTACGAGAGAGACAACCCCTACAGCAGCTTTCAATACGAATGCTATGTTTGGGAGAACGTGCCGGCAAGGGTTTTCTGGGAGGATGCCGAGGGGCGGCTTTGCTTTGGGGATGCAGAGGGAAACCTCTTCCGATTTTTTGACGATGTGACGAACCAGAAAAGCTACAACGACAACGGCAGGGCGATTTCAGCCAGATGGGACACGGCGGAGCTTTCCGGAAAGCTTTTCTACAAGAACAAAAACTTCCGCCGGCTTGACTTTGTGCTTGCGCCTGCGATTGCAACGGGGGCGAAGGTTTTTGCACAGGTGAAGGGGGTCTGGAGTGAGGTTTTCGACAGCGGCGCGCGGGCGATGTACTTCGACTTTACGCACATCAACTGGGAGAGAATCAATTTTTCGACAGACGACACGCCAAGAACGATTGGCGGCAAGATAAAAATTAAGAAGGTGGACAAGGTTGCATTCAGCCTGCGAAACGAGCAGCTGAACGAGCCATTCGGGATTTACTCCCTCGCAATGGAATACACAGAAAACGGTAACTACAAGGGATAAGGGGGTTATTATGGCAGATACGAAAAGAGAGGAAGCTGCGGCTTATGCGATTGCACCGGAGAGCTTGGTGGGCAAGGGCGTTTCGGCACAGACAAACCCCATGGAGAAGCCGGAGGACGAGGCGAAGGCGGTGTTTGACGAGCTTTCCAAGGACATTATCATTCCTGCCTTCAACCGCTTTGTGCTTTTCATGGCGGCGCAGCTGGGCATGATTGACATGACGAAGGACGCGGACAAGCCGATTTCCGCCGCGATGCAGACTGCCCTTGACGGAAAGCAGGACAGGGAGAAGCGGACGGGGAGCGAAACGCTTTACAAGGTGCTGACGGACAACAACTTTACGGACGAGGCGGCGGAGCAGCTGGCGGCAGCCTTTGCGGCACTGCACGAGCATGCAAACAAGTCACTTTTGGACGGGCTGACGCAGACGGACATTGACAACTGGAACGGGGCGAACGTGCTGACGAAGGACAACATGGAGCCTTACGAGCCGAGGGGCGAATATCAGCCGGCTACGGTACGCTTTGTTCTGGACAGGGTGGTTGCGATTGGGGCGGCAGACATGCAGGCGCGGATTTACGACCCACAGAACCGACAGGCGGACATCTTCGGGGAGATAGACACGACAGCGGCGGCACTGCGAAAGGAAATGGCAGTTGTCTCGGAGGATGCAAGATACATCATTGACGATGTGACCGGGGAGAAATACCGGCTTGGGGTTTCGGGCGGCGGCTTATATTACAGGAAGGAGGAGAAGGCATGAGCGAACCGATTTTTATTGCGCGGCAGGACACGCTGGAGCAGGAGATTCTGCCGGCACACTGGCTGGCGCAGTACAAGCTTTTCGGGGAGGAAAGCTACACCTTTCAGGACAAGGGGATTTGGAAGAAGCTCTGCATGAGCAGTGCTGCGGCAAATGACAGGGACATACACGCAGAGGCACTGGAGGAAATGCTGACGACATTTTCCGCAGAGCACACAGGGAAATGGATGCTTTTGGTTTACGGGATGGACGCGGCGGTGCTGGAGGGGCTTGCAAGCATGGCGGCGATTGCGGCAAATGGCACAGCCATGGCGGCGGTGGCAGGCAATGCGCTTTTGATGCACGCCATTGCAAACAGCGAGACAGCCATGCAGGCAATCAGCAGAAGCCAGACGGCAATGCAGAGGATTGCAAACAGCACCACGGCGATGGATGCCATCAGCGGAAGCCGAATTGCGAGGGGCGCAGTGCAGGCTTCACCCTACTACAACAGCTGCATCAAGGAGAATGACATGGCGATTGCGAAGCTGGCGGTTGCTTTGGCAAACCTCGAATCTGCAGGCTACTCCGGCATGGCAGGAGTAGCCGCAGATTCGACCGCTATGACCGCCGTCGCTGCGAGCGCGACCGCTATGACCGCCGTCGCTGCGAGCGCGACCGCTATGACCGCCGTCGCTGCGAGCGCGACCGCTATGACCGCCGTCGCTGCGAGCGCGACCGCTATGACCGCCGTCGCTGCGAGCGCGACCGCTATGACCGCCGTCGCTGCGAGTTCTGTGGCAAGAAATGCGATTTCGGCTTCGCCTTACTATGATGAAAAAATCAAGGAGAACGACATGGCGATTGCGAAACTGGTGGTTGGCTTTGCAAACCTTGCATCTGCGAACTACTCCAGCATGGCTGGAGTAGTAGCAGATGCAACAGCCATGACCGCAGTTGCTGCGAGCAGCACAGCCATGACCGCAGTTGCTGCGAGCAGCACAGCCATGACCGCAGTTGCTGCGAGCAGCACAGCCATGACCGCAGTTGCTGCCAGTGCAACTGCCATGGGAAAAATTGCGGCGGTGGATGCGGCATTGAGCAAGCTGGCGGCAAGCACTACGGCGATGGATGCGCTTTATGCGAGAAAGAAGAAGCTGAATGGCGGCAGTGCAAGCAAATCGGGGAAATTTATTATTCTTGAAATTTCTCAAAGCAATGCTTTCAACACATCCAAATACGGCTATGCGACATTATCGGACGGCAGTAAGCCTGACTGGAGCAGCTATTTGGCAAAGTATGCGTTTTTCCAGAAATATCCGAAATATGCAACATACATGCTAAACGATACGGATTCTGACGATTACATCTATTACTTTGACATTGCAAGTCCTTGATAGGGGGTGAAGGAGCATGAAAGGATTTTTGAAGGAATTGCAGGAGGGCAATGCCGCAGGCGGCTTTGAGACAGTGCGCACGGGGGAGGTTGCCCTCACGCCGAACAAATGGCATACCATGGCGGTAATCAGCGGAACGGGAAAGCTGCTGCAGGCGGATTTGTTTGGGTGTATTCCATACAATTCTTCAGGTGCGAATATTGGCGAAGGTGCTTGGGATATGCGTATTCTGATAGACGGAGAGATATTTGCCGATGTGCGGATGGCTGTAGCCAGTACTAATTATGGCATGGTTGGACATCTGCTTGCAACGGACTTTACCTACCTTTTGCCGAGCTTGGAAGGGAGAAATACGATCTACCAGCGGGATCTTTTCGGAAATTTGCAGGTAGGAAACAGTTGGGTCAATATTCTGGCGGAAAAGATTACGGAAGGAAAGGGTTTCAGCAGTTCCGCAACCGACCGGAAGGATGGTTACATGAACGTGATTCCGTTTATCGGATACCTTCCTTTTCAACGCTCTTTGGAGATACAGATGGCTTTTCTTTTTACGAATCCATCGGAGACATTGCCGGAGGGACGGCAGTGCCTTGGGAGCGTGGACATTGCCTATCAATTAGACGAGAAATGAGGTGGAGCGGATGCAGAAGGAAGAAGCGCACGCAGGCAGCGTGGAGCGGCACTATAAAAACGGTGCTACGGTACGATTTTTAAAGGGCGAGCCGCCGAAGGAGCCGGAGCCTGTGCCGGAGATGCTGACGGAGCAGGAGCAGGCGATTTTGGAGACGGCAATCAATGTGGACTATTTGGTCTGCATGAAGGAATTAGAGATTTGAAAGGAGAGATTGCATTATGACTTACGCAAGACTGAAAAAGCTGATTGAAAGAGGGGCTTACAACAAGGAGGACATGCTGAACAAATTAGATGTATTTCTGATGGCAAACCGCATCACTGAGGAGCAGTATCAGGAACTGGTCGGCATGATGGGATGAAAGGAGACAGGCGCATGACAGGTGCATTTTGCAAGGTAAACATGATTGGCGGCGCGCTTTTGGCGGCGATGGCGGCGGCATTGGGGAAATACTGGTTTCTCTTTGCCGGCTTTCTGGCGTTCAACCTCATCGACTGGCTGACAGGCTGGGCAAAAAGCCGCATGAAGGGGGAAAGCTGCAGCAAGGTTGGCGCAATCGGCGCGATGAAGAAGGTCTGGTACTGGGTGGTGATCGCCATCGCCTTTTACATCGGATATTCCTTTGCGCAGATGGGCGAGACCATCGGCGTAGGGCTTGGCTTTATGCAATTTATCGGGTGGTTCGTGCTGGCGAACTATCTGGTAAACGAAATCAGAAGCATTTTAGAGAACTTGGTGGAAATGGGCGTAAACGTGCCGCCTATGCTGATTAAGGGACTGAAGATTGCAGCGGAGCGGATTGACGCTGCGGCAAGCATCGGGGGCGAGGACGATGGCAAATGAGACGAAGGCATGCAGAGACATCGGCGCGCTTTTGCCTGCGGCGCAGGCGGCGTGCAGGGCATTTCTTGCGGCATGCGAAAAGGAGAGACTGCCCGTTTTGATTACGGAGACATACCGCACGCAGGAGCGGCAGGACTACCTTTACGCACAGGGCAGGACGAGAGCCGGCGCAATCATCACATGGACGAGAAAAAGCCGCCACACCGGACGGCTGGCGTGGGATATCTGCAAGAACAGAAAAGGACAGGAATACGCCGATGCGGCATTTTTCGACAGATGCGGAAGGATTGCGGCGCGGCTTGGGATTACATGGGGCGGCAGATGGGACACGCCCGACCGTTCCCATTTTGAGGTAACGAGCGACTGGAAGGAAAAGAGGGAGACAGAGATGGAAAAGCGTTACGAAACGCTTGCGGAGGTGCCGAGCTGGGCAAGGGAGCTGGTGCAGGAGATGCTTACAAGAGGATGCTTTGCAGATTCGCACCGACTGCACCTGAGCGAGGACATGCTACGGACAATGGCACTGACAGACAGGCTTTTAAAAGCAAGGGAGGGAAGGAAATGAACGAACCTTTAACATTACTGAAAAGCCCCAGAGACGAGAGGGACTGGCATTACGGCAAAATCGTATGCGCGGGGGGAGAGCTGCCGACGAGGGTGAGCCTGCGGCAGAGCTGCGGACCGATTCGCAGACAGGGCAAGAGCGGCTTTTGTCACAGCTTTGCAGGAACTGCGCTGAAAAATTTGCAGGAAACGCAGGACTGGGGCGAGCGGAAATACAACTTTTCCCCTCTGGGGCTCGCCAGAGCGGTGAAGGCGAGAGATGGCATTGCCTTCACAGAGGGCAGCACGCTTTTAGACGTTTGCAAAGCATTATGCAGCGATGGGGTGTTTGACGAGGTATTTTACCCCTTTGCAAGCTATGACCAAGAGAGCTTCAAGAAAACAGGCAAGCTGACCTTTCCCCCGATGGCAGTATCGGCGGAGGAGGAGGCGCACCTTCCGAAATATTACTGCAAAAACTATGCGAGGGTGGACACGCTGGAGGAAGTGAAGCGCGCTCTCGCCAATCAGAATCCCGTGCTTTTAGGGATGACCTGTTCGGAGGAAATCTATTCGCCCACAGAAGGATGTATCGGACTGCCTTTAGGGACATTCCTCATCGGCGGACATGCGGTGCTGATTATCGGCTACGACGACACGAAGGAGAGAACGATTCACGGCAGACACTACAAGGGCTTTCTGGAATGCCAGAACAGCTGGGGCGAGGACTACGGCGAGGACGGCTTTTTCTGGATTCCCTACGAATACATCACCTACCGCACGAAGGACCTAGGGATGGGGTTTGTGATGGACATGTACACCACGATTGACCTTGCAAGGGAGGATTTGCAGGGGACGGCGGTGGAGCTTTTCATCGGGAAGGACAAGGCATTTGACGACGGGAAGGAGATTTCCCTTGACCAGCCGCCCATTGTAGACGAAAAGACGGGGCGGACGCTTGTGCCCCTGCGCTTTGTGGGCGAGAGCCTTGGATGCAGGGTGGAATGGCTTGCAAAGAGCCGCCGCATTATCATCCGCAGCAGGGCGCACGACATTGAGCTTTCCATCGGCAACCAGACGGCACTGGTGGACGGCGGCAAGCGGCTGATGGAGCAGGCACCCATCCTGGACGAGAGAACGGGGCGGACGCTTGTGCCCCTGCGCTTCATTGCAGAGACGATGGGCCATGCGGTGCTCTGGGACGGAAAGAGGAGAAAGATTACGATTTTGAAATAGTAGCGGGGGAACTGTTACAAGCATAAGGAAAAGCGGCAATGCAGGACTTGCAAAGCCGCTTTTTTCCCCAAAAAAAATAAGGAGGTGAGATCTTGGCAGGCTATTATAACCCGAAAAAGGACTACGCGGCAGCCATCAAAAACGAGAAAAACCCTGCAAAGAAGGAGCAGCTAAAGGCAGAGAGACAAAACAAGATTGATGCCATGAACGCCGCAGGGACGAACAAAAAGGGCTACACCAACAGCATTTACGGCGGCTCTTACAGCTCTTCCGGAAAGGGAAACGCTTCCTCCGGCGGAGGCGGAAAGGGAAATAGCAGCGGCGGCTATTTTGACAAAAATCTGGACTATGCGGCAGCCATCCGGAACGAGAAAGACCCCGTGAAGCAGGCGCAGCTGATTGCGGAGCGGCAGAACAAGCTGAACTGGATGAACGCCGCGGGGACGAACACGAAGGGCTACACCAACGACATTTACGGCGGGATGCCGCAGGCAAGCGCACCGCAGGGGCAATACCGTAGCACGGAGGCGGCACTGAACAACACGAACAAGGCGGCAATACAGCCGACAGCGACCACGCAGACCCAGACAACGGCGGCGGCAGAGGCGGAAAACCCGACCGCGCCGACCTCCTTCGGGAACACGGACGCGGCGCAGCGGGCAGCCCTACAGGCTTACATCACAAGACAATACGCCCACCAGAAGGCGGAGAGCGGCGAGGGAACCTACAACGGGGACGGGAGCATGAGCCTTCCCGACCAGGGGCTTTTAAAAAGCTATCAGCAGAAATACAACGAGGCGAAGGCGGCAGGCGACCAAGGCGGCATGACAGCGGCGCACAGAGCGGCAGAGAAGCTGAGGGACAACTACAGATATTATCCCTTAGCGAACAGCAACGGCTACGGCTTAGGCGAGAACGACATCGGCTGGGTACGAGATTTGGTGGTGCGCGGTGACGAGCTTGGGAACAAGATTGTAGACCAATACAACAGGGGTACCTTTACGACAACGACCTATGACAAGGACGGCAATTTTGTGAACCGATACACCGGAGGGGACATTGCCGGACACGATGCACGGGTTGCAAAGGAGATGCAGAGAGTGAACGAAAAACTAGCGGGAAAGGAAAACAACACCTTTGCCTTCCGGCTTTCCGACCCGAATGATGTGAAGCTTTCCAATGCGGAGCTGCTGGCAAAATACGGCGGCGGCATTACGGAGGGGAACAACGGCATCGGGCTTTACACTGCGCCGAACGGAATGGCGATGAAAACAGCATCCGGCGGCGGAAACAGCGGCATGGCGGCAAGCGGCACGCCACTGACGGCGGCAGGCTACGGCGGACAGGCAGGCTACGGCACAGGACAGGACGCGGCGGCAAATTCCATTTACGGGCAATTCGGCTACTTCGACCCGAACAAGGACTATGCGGCGGCGATAAAGAACGCAAGCAACACGCAGGAGATGGTGCAGCTGGAGAAGGAGCGGCAGAACAAGCTGAATTGGATGAACGCGAACGGGACGAACAAGGGCTACACCAACAAAATCTACTCCAATTATGACAATCTTTTCGGAGAGAGAGAGCCTTTGCCCGAATACAACGGCATGACGAAGGAGGAGCTTTTCGGCGGCTACAACGAGATGGCAGAGAGCCTTGCGGAGCAGAGGAAGGCACTGCTTTCCGCCGCACTGGCGCAGAACCGGACGGAGCAGGAGAAGGCAAACAGCAATTATGACGAGCAGGCAAGGCAGGCATACATCCTGAAGCGGCAGAATGAAAACGCACTGCCGCAGCAGCTTGCGGCAATGGGCATCAGCGGGGGCAGCAGCGAGAGCGCGAACCTTGCGCTTGCGGCGAACTATGAAAACAGCCTTGCAAGCAACGAGCAGGCAAGGCAGCAGGCATTAAGAGACTATGCTTTGCAGGCATTGCAGGCGCGGACACAGGCGGACAGCGACATCAGCGGCTATTATGCGGACGCAAAGCAGCAGGCGATGAACGCATGGCAGAACGAGGCGGCGAACCGAAACAGCTGGAACCAATGGGCGGCGAACTACAAGCAGGGACTGCGGGAATACAGCGACAGCATGAACAGCCAGACCTATCAGGAGAATCTGGCAAGCAAGCAATATGCGGACACACTGCGGCAGCAGCAGATTGACCTTGCGCTGCAGATGGGCGATTACAAGAAGCTGGCGGCAATGGGCTATGACGTTAGCTATTTGAAGCGGATGCAGGATGCAGAGCTGGAGCAGCTTGCACTGGACGCGATGCTGACAAGGGCGAACATCGCTAAGGTGAACAGCAGTGTGACACGAGGGAGCGGCGGAGGGACAAGAAGCAGTAAAAAAGGAAGCGGAAACAGCAGCGGCGGAGGCGGAGACAACAACACGGATGTGAGCAGCCTGCCCACAGGGAACGAGATGGGCGACGGCTGGATCATGGTAAGCGGCATGGGAAAGGTTGGCTTAAGTGAGGTTGACGAGATGCTGAAAAGCGGCACGCTGAAAATGACCTCCTCCGGCGGAAAGAAATATTACATGAAGAAACGATAAGGAGGGCTGAGACATGACAGAGAGCGAGAGACTGCGCAAGGAGATGGAAGAAAGGGGACTTCTCGGCACAACAGGAAAGAAGGTTATTGTCTCGGCGGCACAGAAGAAAATCAACGAGAGAAAGGGTGGGACGGCGAAAAGCCGTTCTGCCGGCTCTGCCTCTGCAAGCAGGACAACAAGCAAGACAACCAACAGCGCAAAGCGTGTGCCTGACACAAATCTTTTTCGTGGGATGCAGCTAAATAGACCAACGGCAAGGAAAACCAGCGCACCTACAATGGGAAAGGACAGTGCTGTTTTGCAGAGGGCAAAGGCACTGAGCGCAAATAAGGGCTTGAGCGGCAAGGAAAGAGAAAAGCAGATCGGACAGGCGCAAAAGGAGCTTGGGCGAATCCGAGACAAGAACCTTTTGGCCTCCTTCCTTGGAAACAAGGAGGCAAAGGCAAGAATCAGCCAGGTAACAAAATTGCAGGGAGAACTTTCCAAACAGCAAAAGCGTACTGCCTTCGGCGCAGGCTTTGGACAGGCGGTAGGACTTGATATTTATGACACTGCCGTAAAGAAGGCGGCAAAAAAGACAGGAAACACGGCCCTTTCCAAGCAGATGGCGGCACAGGATAAGGTGCGGCAAGAGGTAAAGACGGCAAACAAGAAAAGCTATGGCAGAGGCGAGCTTGCCGGAGAGCTAACGCAGGCGGGTATTCTTTACGGAACGGCAGGCGCAGCGGCAGAGAAGGCGGCACTCAAGGGCGTGGGCAAGCTGACAGGCGGCAAGACACTGGGCAAAGCCGGCACATTTGCCACACGGATGCTGGGACAGCAGGCGGCGGACACGGCGGTAAACACGCCCATGACGATTGCGGCCGGCATGGCAGACGGAAAGAGCCGCAAGGAGATTGCGAAGGATGTTGGAAAGCAGGAGGCAATGGATGCAGCGTTCAACGTGGGGCTTGGGGCGATTGGCGCAGGGGCGAAGAAGGCAGGACAGGCATTTAAAAAGGCATCCAAGAAGGGCCCGATTGCAGGGATTGATTTTGAAAAAATGGGCTACAAGATGGCAGATGTTGACGATGGGATTTTAGAGCACATGGAATATCTAAAAAACAATCCGATTGACAAAAAAATCGACTATGCACTCTCTCCTGTAAATGAAAGAATGGCAAAGGATGTTAGCAATCTGGTTGGCTTTGATATTAGTGGATATGGAAATAATCTGAAGCCAAACGCATTTGACCATGTGAACAAAAGGCATGGTGCAGATGGTATTCATGACAAAAGTATTGCAAAGGTGCAATATATTCTGGATAATTATGATGACGTTGCTTTGGACAAAAAAAGAGCTGCTGGGTTTACAGACAGCAACGGGAAGCTTTCTCAAAAGGTGGTATTCAAAAAACGTATCAATGGCACATACTATGTTGTGGAAGCGGTACCGAATACAAAGAAAAAAAGAATGGAAGTCATAGGGACATTCATGCAAAAGCCGAAAACAAAAAAAGAGAACGTGCTGCCCGGAGATGTAACAAGCCCCTCCGTTACGTCCAAAAACGCAACTGCACAATTCTCTATTGATACTATACCAAAGACGGCGGAGGGTGTCAAGGGAGCAGATGCGGCCGGAGCGACTGCGAACACTGCCAGAGAGGAAACGATTCAGGCGGCGGCAGAGAGCATGGCGGAGAACAGAAACGTGCTGGCGGAGAAGATGACAAAGGCGGAGCGGCAGAAGATGGAGGCAGAGCTTGCACAGCTGAACAGTGCAGAATACAGAAATGCGAAGCTGAAGGAAATCGACGAGAAAACGGGCGGCGACCCGAAGGCAATCCGCGAGGCAACAAGAGCCTTTGAGGAAAGAAAGCAGGAGCTTGCCAAACTGCTGACAACACAGGAGACGCTGCGGACAGAGAAGGGGATCTTGCGAGATGTGGCAGACGAGGTGAGCGATATTTTTAATCTGCAGGGCAAGCGCAGCAGACAGCAGATTTCGGATGCACTGCAGCAGGTGATGCTTGAGGCAAAGGAAGGGAGTATCAGCGAAAAGACAAGAAATGAGCTTTTTGAACAGCTATTCCGGATTAGCGGAGAAAGCAAAACAGGGACATACGGACTGAAAAAGAAACTGAGAGAGAAGAAGCTCTTTCTTGGGGTGGACGCTGCGGCGGACATTGCGGACATTACGACATGGAACCACAAGATGAAGGGTGTGCTGGGGAAAATCAAGATTGGCAGAGACACCAACATTACGCCCTTTTACAACGAGCTGCGGCGAGATTTTCCCGCATACTTCCCCGAAGGGATTGACAACGAGGCAGAGCAGCTCTGGCAGATTCGCAAGATTGCAGAAAAGCTCAAGGGAAACATCGGACTGGAAAAGAGCGATTATCAGGCGAACTTTAACCGCGCATTGGACAGGCTGACAGACACGATGGCCGTAAAGAAGGCTTACGGGGAAAAGGTTGCCGCAAAGGCGGACGCAGTACATTCCAACCTTTTAGGAAAGATTGACTACGGCAAGGTGACAACAGGCGAGGTGCAGGGCTGGCACAAGGAGAGATACCGCCTGCAGAAGGCAGCGGAGAGGCAGAAAAACGCAGATCTGAGTGAGATGGAGAAAAACGTTCTGCGAGACATGCTGGACGGCAATGTGCCGGAGGTGCAGGCACAGAAATACCTTGGACCGAGATATGCACTGGTAAAGCAGCAATACGATATTCAGAAGCCTTTGCACGATGTTGAGGAAAAAATCATTGAGCACAAAAGATTTGTTGCTGCCAAACGGCACAAGGAGGCGGCAGAGGTTATCGGCGATATTCACTTAAAGGAAGGCGCAGAGGAAGGCTGGAAGGACAAGGCGATTGCGATTGGCTACGGCAGGGAGACACAGGAGCGAAACCTTTACGACATTGCCCCTAACAAGAAAAAGGCAAAAGAAATCATTGACTGGGCTTTCAACCCGATTCATGAAAACGAGAGAAAGCGCGTGCTGATGATTAACGATTCTGCTCAGGCACTGGAAAAGCTTAAGATTGACACGAGGAACAATCTGAACATTCAGCTGCCGGAGGTGGACAAGAAGAAAATCAGCGAGAGCGCACTGGTGCAATATTTAGGGGAAAAGGAATTCGCCCTGCGGCAGGCACAGGCAAGCGGTGCGCCTGCGGAAAGCTATGCTGAATTGCAGAAGGAGATTGCAAACATCAGAGAGCAGCTGCGGCCGGAGCAGCAGGAGAGAATTGACAAGGGGATCGTTTTTTTACAGAAAGCCTACAAGAAGCTGCATGGGATGGTTAACGAGGTGCTGATTCGCAACGGCTTTGACCCGATTGGCTACATTGACGGCTACTTCCCCCACATGAATTTTGACGACCCGAAGGATCCTCTGCTGCAGATAGCACAGGCGATGGGGATTGACGTTGCGGCGAAGGAGCTGCCGATGGATATTGCCGGAAGAACGGAAACCTTCCGACCGAGAAAAAGATGGAGCGGCAACCTACTGGAAAGAAAGGGAACACAGACAGATTATGATGCTTTGCGTGCCTTTGACCAATACTTTGAGACAGTTTCTGATGTGATTTACCACACGGATGACATCGGACGAATACGGAGCATGGCAGAATATTTCCGATACAACCTTTCTGACGAGGGGATTAAAAAACAGATTGACGAGCTGCGGAAGAAAAAGCCGAAAACCGAGGAAGAACTTGAGGAAATAAAAGACCGGATTGCAAAGAAATACGCAGACGGAGACAAAAACCGCAAGATGCAGAATTATGTGAACAACCTTGAGCTTTACGCAAATTTACTGGCAGGGAAAAAGCACGACCTTGACAGGGCACTGGAAAAGCACGGAACAGGGCGTTCCTATTACAGGGTGATTGACAACATCAGCAATAAGGTTGCCGGAAACATGGTAGCCGGCAACATCGGCTCTGCACTGACAAACCTGATTCCTGCGACACAGAGCATGGCGCGAATGAGCATTGGCAGCAACCTGCGGGGGCTAAAGGAATCGCTTGTAAACATGGCGAAAAGCGACATGGACGAGCTGACGAGAAGGAGCGCCTTTCTTGCGACCAGAGGCGGCACAGAGCGCACCTACAAGAACTGGCTGCAGAAACTGCAGGAAACGGGCGGCAATCTGAACCCTCTGCAATGGATGGAGGCGGCGGACAAATTCACCACGCAGGCAGTTTGGCGCAGCCGCTATTACGACAATCTGAAAAAGGGCATGACGGAGGATGCAGCTATTCAGGCTGCGGATGAATTTGCAAGAGGACTTTTTGCCGGAAGAAGCAAGGGCGCAATGCCTACGATTTTTCATTCAAAAGCATTATTCATCAAGCCGCTGACAATGTTTCAGCTTGAGGTAAACAATCAGCTTTCCCACATTATCAAGGACATTCCGAGAGAGGAACAGAAAAATGCAGTTGGGATGTTTCGGGCATACATGGGGATTGCGATTGGGGCTTACATCTACAATGACCTTTACGAAAAAATGACAGGCAGGAGAAGTGCATTAGACCCCATTGGAATCGCAAGAGAGGCTTACGGCGATGCAACGGGGGAAACCCTGCGGAACACGCTTGACATTCTGGGGGATGCCATAAAGGGGGACGGCGTGCAGCTGACGGAAAAGAGGGAGAAAAAAGCCCCCTCTGCCGTAATCGAAGGTACAGCGGAGGAAATTGGCGGAAATATCCCCTTTATCGGTGGGGTAGTATTCGGCGGCGGACGAACGCCTCTGCAATCGGCACAGCCGCACCCTCTTAGCCTTATCGGGCATATTGCGGATGCAGAAGCAGGAGAAGAAAGAAAGGAAAAGGCAACAGCAGAGATTTTGAGGGAAACGGCGATTCCTGTGGCTACTTACTTAAATCCCTTTGTCGGGGGCGGACAGGTGCGAAAAACCTTACAGGGCATCAACATGATGCGAAAGGGCGGCAGCTACACCCAGACGAACAAGGGGGAAAAGCTACAGTTTGCGGTTGACCAAGACAAGAAAACAAACTGGCTGCAGGCGGCACTTTTCGGGAAATGGGCAGTGCCGGAGGCACAGGCGCACATGGAGAAGAACCGGACATTGAGCGAAAAAAGTACGGAAACCTATGAAAAGCTGCGGCAGGCAGGGGCAAAGAACACCACAGCCTTTGAAAGCATTAACAAAATGAACCGAGAGGACAAGGGGAGAGACAAGCGCAGAGCGATTCGCAGCGCACCACTGAGCGCGGAGCAGAAGGCAATCCTTTACAGAAGTATTCTGAGTGACAAGCAGAAGGACAAGGAAATTCTGGACTACTTTAGCTGGACAAACAGCATGGGCGAGGTTGCGGACTACCTGATGCGAGCAGCGGACTATAAGGACAATGCGGCCAAAAAGGCTGCTTTGCAGGATGCGAAGATTTCGGACGATGAGAAGGAATACATCTACATGGAAAAATTTGTGCAGGATGAAAGCAGGGAGAAGGAGCAGGGCAGAATCCGCACGCTGCGAGACGCAGGCATTGGGATGAATGATTATCTGAAAATCCGAACAAAATATGGAGAACTGTATGACTATAAGGATGCAGAAGCCAGAATGAGACAATGGTTGCAGGAGGAAGGCTTTAGCTGGCAGGAGCAAAGTGTAATCAAAGAGCAGTTTATTTTCTGGGGGATGCACCCGAAGAAATACAAGGGGTAATTTTCTATACCACCATTTTGTTGACCGCAACAAAATGAAAAGAAAATTTGCAGAAAAGGGGGATTTTCTTTACACCCCCTTCTGCAAGACATGCTATAATAGCAGTGCCGAGACAGAAAGTTGTCAGGTTTCTTTCTCATTAAGCTGTAGAGCGGCATTTTTCCCCTTGCCGGGGCAACCCGGCACTAACGCAGCAAGAGAATGGGCACAAGCGAGTGCGCCGGTTCGATTCCGGCAGCTGCGAAGAAATCCTATCTCCTTTAAACTGATAAGCTGAATATGCCCCGATGCGGCATTGCGGGGCGAGAAATTGAAAACCGAAAGGTTTTGCAGGGAGCGGTGCATCTGATGCGCTACTCCTTATTTTTTTTGGGAAGTTATCAGAAAAAGCTGATTTGTGATAAGTTGGAGGGAGGATTTATGGGGAAAATGTTTTTTTCTGACTGGAACGGAGGTTTTTTATGCGGCGGAAACCATTGATTTTTCAAGGAATTTTGAGAATCAAGCTGACTTGAAGAGGGCATGGGAAAAAATGTGATTGCGTGCCGGGCTGGGGCATGATACAATGAGGGGGAAATCAATTTTTTTTTCTCGTTTGCTGCTGTTGGCGTTTTATTTGAGAGGATGAGCGACAATGGCGAAACGAAAACTGACAAAGCGTGCTGACGGGAGATATCAGTCCCAGATTTATCTCGGAACAGACGCAAACGGAAAAAGAATCGTTAAGACACTTTATGGCAGAACACAGAAGGAGCTGGAGGAAAAGGAGCGCATTTTGAAGGTGCGACTAAGCAAGGGCTTTGACATTATGGCAGAGCGAAAGACCTTCGGCGAATGGGCGGAGCTGTTTATGGAGGCAAAAAGGGCGGAAAACATTTCAACGGGGCGGCTTGCGAATTACGGCTATGCCTTAGAGAAATTTGCACCCATCTTTTCCTATCCATTGGAAAAGCTTTACCCGATTGATTTTCAAAGAATCATTGATGCTTGGGCACAGGAGAATCCGAACACGAAGAAGCCTTCCTCTAAGGCACTTTTAACGGAAATGAAGCGTGCGGCAGGCGGCGTTTACCGCATGGCAATTTCAAACAGGGTGGTGGAATTCAACCCGATTACGGATGTGAGAATTTCTGCGATTCAAAAGAAGGAGCCGAAGCGGATTTTGACGGAGGAGGAGCAGAGATGGATCCGAGAAATGCCGCACAGAGCACAGGCGGCGGCCATGATTATGCTTTATGCCGGACTGCGGCGCGGGGAGCTGGTGCCGCTGATGTGGAGTGACATCGATTTTGCCGCCGGAACGATTTCCGTCACAAAAACGGTGGAATGCGTGAACGGTAAATTTCTTTTGAAGAACGGCGCAAAATCGGAAAGCGGCGTGCGGACAATTACAATGCCGCAGATTTTGAAGGAATTTTTGCTGAGACTGCGGCAGGAGAAGATTGTGAGCCTTTACGTTGTGCCGGATGCCAAGGGCTGCATGATGAGCGAGACGGCTTTCAGACGGATGTGGAGCAGCTACATGACGCAGTTAAATTTTCGTTACGGAGATTTTTCCGCATACGGAAGAATGACAAGCGTACATGACCCGAAGGGCGTGCCGATGGTGATTGAAGGCTTTACGGCGCACCAGCTGAGACATACATACGCCTCTATGCTTTACATGGCGGGGGTGGATGTGGTGACGGCAAAGGAGCTGATGGGGCATGCGGATGTGCAGACCACGCTTGAGATTTATACGCATTTGTCGAAATCTCACAAAGTGAAGGAAATTTCCAAGTTGGATGAATATTTAGCGAATCTGTGAAAACGGAAAACAAGTCAGTGTATAGTCAAAAAGTGCGGAAAGTGTTGAAATTACAATAAAAATCGGGGCTCTTTGTATACCTTAGGGATGTAGAGGTCGCAGGTTCAAATCCTGTCGCCTCGATGGCAGTTTAAGAGACGAATATGATTCGTCTCTTTTTTCATATTCGGCAGTGATTTGAAAAAAATTGGAAAAAAGAGAGAATCGGCACGGCCTACGGAGGTGAACCGTTTATGACCGACCAGAATGAGGTACGATTGGTCAAGAGGGCGAAGCAGGGGGACATGCACGCCTTTGAGGAACTCATTTTACAGCACGAAAAGATCGTTTATAACGTGGCACTGCGCATGATGAACCACAGCGAGGATGCGCAGGATATTTCGCAGGAGGTGTTTCTGAAGGCGTATCGGAATATCGGAAATTTTGACGAGCGGTCGCAGTTTTCTACATGGATTTACCGCATTACGGCGAACACTTGCATTGATGAAATGCGAAAGCGGAAGGGCAGGCAGAGTTTTTCGCTAGAGGAAGAGCTGGAAGGCGAGGAAGGCAGCATGCAGCGGCAGGTTGCGGATGCGGGCGAAACACCGGAGGAAAGCATGCTTCGAGAGGAGCAGAAAAGCGAGATTTTACAGGCATTGGAGAGCCTTTCGCCGGAGCATAGGGTGGCGGTTATCCTGCGGGATATCAAGGGGCTTTCCTACGAGGAAATCGCGGAGATTCTGGAGCTTACGTTGGGAACGGTGAAGAGCCGTATTTCCCGTGGGCGAAATCAATTAAAGCAGGAAATTTTAAAATTACGGGAACAAGATGCACATTTTATTCGTCATAAGAGAGGAAAGGAGGGAAGGCAATGAATTGTGATAAAGTGAAAGAGCTGCTCTGGGCGTATTTGGAAAACAAAACCACGGCAGAGGAAACAGCAGAAATCGAAACGCATCTGGAAGGCTGTGCGGCTTGCAGAGAAGAGCTGGCGCAGCAGAAGGAAATCAAAAACGCTTTGGCGAGCCTTCCTGACGAGGAACTCCCTGAAGACTATCATACAGAGCTGATGCAGAAGCTGCAGGCGGAGCGCAAGGTTGTGCCTTTCCCTGCAAAGAAGAAGCATGGCTGGAAGCAGATGAGCATGATCGCGGCGGCGGTGCTTGTGGTTGTGGTGGCAGGCGGCACGAGGGGGATGCTGGAAATGCGGCAGAACCAGAACGAGGAGATAGAGCAGATTCTGTTTGAGGATACTGCGCTGATGGCGGATACGGGCGAGGAAGCGGCAGAACAGACTGCGGCGGACAGCGCGACAGAGAACAATGCGGCGGAAAAATCCGATACCAAGGAGGATTTTTCTGAGCAGGAAACAAAGAAAGCAAAAAAAACTGTTTCGCAGAAAACGGCACCAAAAGAAACCACACCCAAAGAAGCAACTCCGAAAGAAGCAACACCCAAAGAAGCAACTCCGAAGGAAACGGCAAAATCTTTTTGGTCGGATGGAGCGGCAACCATGCCGAAAGCAGCTTTATATGCAAGCGAAGCGGAAAATGCGGTGGACAGCGAGACATTGGTGAGCGACACACGCGCGATGGACAGCAATGCGGCGGACAGCATGACACTTCAAGTAGAAAAAAAGGAGACAGCCTTGCAGGCAATTCGTAAGAGCATAGAGGACTGCGGCGGTTATGAGGGAAGCAGTGCGGATGATGTGATTCAGGCGGTGATTCCTGTGGCAAATTATGCGGATTTTCTGGAGCAGGTCGGCAAGCTGGGCGAAATACAGGCGTTTTTCCAAGGCGAGGAGGACGGCGCATCGCGTACAATCAGCATTTCGGTAACGGAAAAATAAAAAGGGACACGGTGGATTTTTACGAGAAAAGCCGTGTTCTTTTTTTTGCTAAAATTTTCTTGGGGACAGAGAATTTTGATATGTTTTGCAAAAAATAGCTTGACAAATCTCTGACAAACGCATATACTGGTCTCGTAAATAAATAGAATCTTCAGGGCGGGGTGAAAGTCCCTACCGGTGGTACAGCCCACGAGCCGCAAGGCATGATTCGGTGAAACTCCGAAGCCGACAGTATAGTCTGGATGAAAGAAGATGGATGAACGAAGGAAAAGTGTTCCTTTTCTGTGCCTTTTTGAGATATCTGCTCTGGATTGTTTTTGAACATTCCGGAGCTTTTCTTATTTTGGCACAGGGATTCTTTTGGTGTGTGTATTTCTGATGCTCTGAGCGATTCTGTTCGGAGCATTTTTTATTTTGCATTTTTGAAATCTGTCTGGAGGGATTCTATGAAGGATTCAGAATATATGGAGCTTGCACTTATGCTTGCGAAAAATGGGCTCGGATGGACGGCACCAAACCCGATGGTAGGGGCAGTGCTTGTGAAGGATGGTGAAATCATCGGTCAGGGGTGGCATGAAAAATGCGGTGAGCCGCATGCAGAGCGAAACGCATTGGCAAATTGCAAAAAATCGCCGCAGGGAGCGACGCTTTATGTCACATTAGAGCCTTGCTGCCATCAGGGCAGACAGCCGCCTTGTGTGGATGCCATTCTGGAGGCAGGCATTCGGCGCGTGGTGGTCGGCTCAGCAGACCCCAATCCACTTGTGGCAGGAAAGGGAATTCGGATTTTGCGAGAGCATGGCATAGAGGTAACGGAGCACATGCTGGAGGAGGAATGTGACCGCTTGAATGAGGTGTTTTTCCACTATATTCAAACAAAGCGTCCCTTTGTGGTAATGAAATATGCGATGACGATGGATGGAAAAATTGCAACCTACACAGGTGCATCCAAATGGATTACATCGGAAACGGCAAGAGCGCATGTGCAAGAGCAAAGGCATAAATATACTGCAATCATGGTGGGTGTGGGAACGGTATTGGCAGATAACCCCATGCTGAATTGCAGGATGGAGGGTGGAAAAAACCCGATTCGCATTATTTGCGACACACACCTTCGCACACCGTTGGATACACAAATTGTTGCAACGGCGAAGGAAATACCGACCATCCTTGCAACCTGCTGTGCGGATAGGGAAAAACAGGAGGCATATCTGGCGGCAGGCTGTCAAATCCTACAGGTGAACGAAAAAAACGGGCATGTTGATTTGCCGGAATTGATGCAAAAATTAGGGGAGCAGGAAATTGACAGCATTCTGATAGAGGGTGGCGGCACACTCCATTGGACAGCATTGGAGGAAGGCATTGTGCAAAAGGTGCAGGCATATATCGCACCGAAATTATTTGGCGGACGGACGGCAAAAACCCCCATCGAAGGACAGGGCGTTGCAACGCCGGCAGAGGCATTTTATTTAAAGAACAGCAAAATCATTCCTCTGGGAGAGGATTTTCTGATAGAGAGCGAGGTGAGCAGAGATGTTCACGGGAATTGTTGAGGAAATCGGAAGGGTTGAGAGAATCAAGCACGGACAGCATTCTGCGGTCTTGACCATTCATGCGGATACGGTTTTGGAGGGAACCAAAATCGGCGACAGCATTGCAGTCAACGGCATTTGCTTAACGGTAACGGAGCTGTTTTCACATGGCTTTTCCGCAGATGTGATGCACGAAACGCTGAACCGCTCCTCTCTGGCAGGGCTGACAATGGGAACGCCTGTGAATCTGGAAAGAGCCATGGCGGCAGACGGACGCTTTGGCGGGCATATCGTTGCAGGCCATGTAGACGGTGTGGGAAAGGTGATCCGCGTGCGTCGGGATGATACAGCTATTTGGTATACCATACAGGCAAAGGCGGAGCTGATGCGATATATCGTTGAAAAGGGCTCCATAACCATTGACGGTATTAGCCTGACAGTGGCGGAGGTCGGAGAAAGCGAGTTTTCCATTTCTGCCATTCCGCATACGGTCAGCCAAACCATTTTGAAGAACCGCAGAGAAGGCGATTTGGTAAATCTGGAAACGGATATTATTGGGAAATATGTAGAAAAGCTGATTTGTCCGAAAGCAGAGCAGCAGCCGAAAAAGACAATTACAATGGATTTTTTATCGAAATACGGATTTTAAGGAGGAAATACATTATGCAGTTTAACACAGTAGAGGAAGCGCTGGAGGAATTGCGCAACGGCAAAATCATTTTGGTAACAGATGATCCTGATCGGGAGAACGAAGGGGATTTCATCTGTGCGGCAGAATTTGCAACCACAGAAAATATCAACTTCATGGCATGCTATGGCAAGGGCTTGATTTGTATGCCTATGTCTGAGGAATATGTGCGGAAATTGCGGATTCCTCAGATGGTACAGCAGAATACGGATAATCACGAAACAGCATTTACGGTTTCCATCGACCATGTGTCGACCACAACAGGCATTTCTGCGGCAGAACGCTCCATCACAGCGCTTGCCTGCGTTTCGGAGGACGCAAAGCCTGAGGATTTCCGCAGACCGGGGCACATGTTCCCTCTCCTGGCAAAGAAAAACGGCGTTCTGGAACGGGAAGGGCACACCGAAGCAACCGTTGATTTATGCAGACTGGCAGGCTTGAAGGAATGTGGGCTGTGCTGCGAAATCATGCGTGAGGATGGTACCATGATGCGGACACCTGAGCTGATGAAGCTGGCAAAGGAATGGGATATCAAATTCATTACCATTCGGGATTTGCAGAATTACCGCAAATGCCATGAAAAGCTGGTGGAACAGAAGGCAGCTGTCAAAATGCCCACGAAATATGGTGATTTTATGGCGTATGGCTTCGTCAATCTGCTGAATGGCGAGCATCATGTAGCACTGGTAAAGGGCGATATCGGCGATGGCAAGGATGTGCTTTGCAGAGTCCATTCCGAGTGCCTGACAGGGGATACCTTCGGCTCCCTGCGGTGCGACTGCGGACAGCAGTTTGCCGCTGCTATGACGCAGATTGAAAAGGAAGGGCGCGGTATCCTGCTTTATATGCGGCAGGAGGGGCGCGGCATCGGCTTAATCAATAAGCTGCGCGCCTATGAATTGCAGGAGCAGGGAATGGATACCTTGGAAGCGAATCTTTCCCTTGGCTTCAAGGGCGACCAGAGAGAATACTATATCGGCGCACAGATTCTGCGCGAATTGGGCGTAAAAAGCATGCGTCTTTTGACCAATAATCCCGATAAGGTATATCAGCTTGAGGAATTTGGGATTGAAATTACGGAGCGTGTGCCTATCCAGATGGATGCAACAACACATGATTTATTCTATCTGAAAACAAAACAGGAACGCATGGGACATTATCTGAAATATTAAAGAATCTGAAATATGAAGGAAAAAATGAAAGAAAAGAGGGAATAAAAATGAAAACATTTGAAGGTAAACTGGTATCGAAGCAGATTAAAATCGGTATTGTAGCGGCAAGATTCAACGAATTTATCACAGCAAAGCTGTTGAGCGGTGCGATGGACGGTCTGGTGCGGCATGATGTGGCAGAGGAGGATATCCATGTGGCATGGGTGCCCGGCGCATTTGAAATTCCTCTGATTGCATCCAAAATGGCGAAAAGCGGCAAATATGATGCTGTGATTTGCTTAGGCGCAGTCATCCGTGGTTCGACAAGCCATTATGATTTTGTCTGCAACGAGGTTTCCAAGGGGATTGCGGCAGTTTCCCTGGAAACAGACGTACCTGTGATGTTTGGTGTGCTGACAACAGAAAACATTGAGCAGGCGATTGAACGTGCCGGCACAAAAGCAGGCAACAAGGGCTACGATTGTGCGGTCAGCGCGATTGAAATGGTAAACCTGATTCGGGAATTGGAGAAATAAAAGGGCTCTTCGGATATAGATTCGGCAAATAGGCTGCTTCTGCTATTAAATAGGTAGAAACAGCCTATTTTATTGCAGAAAAAGCAGAAAAAGACAAATGTCCACTGGACAGAATGCACAAAAACGTGTAGACTATATTGTAAAATTTGAGGGATGTGCTTTAGCGTTCTACTTGACTAAAGCGTTAAAATGCGATACACTATTTTCAGAACAGAAAGGGTGTGGAATTTGAATGAAACCGGAAGAAATGCTTTTGAAAAAAGAGGAACGGGTCAGCTTCAGCCTGCGTGCCTTATTTGAACAATATGGCTATCGGAAATTTAAGATGAGCAAATTTGAGGAATACGATTTTTATGCGGAGAACAGGAGCTTTCTGCACAGCGAAGCCATCCTGACCTTTACGGGACTGGACGGCAAGCTTTTGGCACTCAAGCCGGATGTGACCCTTTCTATCGTGAAGAATACGAAGGGAAGCCGAGATATGGCAGAACGCGTGTATTATAACGAAAATGTATACCGTGCCAGAAAGGGCGCTGGCGAATACAAGGAAATCATGCAGGTTGGCTTGGAATATATCGGCGAGGTGGATGCATACGCCACGCTGGAGGTGCTTTTACTGGCGCAGAAAAGCCTGAAAGCCATCAGCGATGCTTATATACTGGATGTTTCCCACATGGGCTTTGTGGCAGGGCTGATGGAGGAGGTTGCTTTGCCCTATGCACAGCAGGATAGAATCCTTGATTGCATCAGCGAGAAGAATATTCACGGGATTCGCGCAGTTTGTAAGGAAAACGGCGTTGCGGCGGATTTGACTGAGAGATTGGAGGGACTGGCGAGTCTGTATGGCAGTCTGGAGGAAACCCTGCCGCAGGCGAAGGCACTTTGCTGTAATGAAAAAATGGAGCAGGCGGTGCAGGAGCTGGAAAATATCCTGCGGTGTCTGAAAATCGGCGGCAATGAGGAAAAGGTGAATCTCGATTTTTCCATCGTGAACGATATGGATTACTATACGGGCATCATTTTTCAGGGCTTTATCAACGGTGTGCCCAACAGCATTCTCAGCGGCGGCAGATATGACAATTTGCTGCGGAAATTGGGGAAGGATGCGGATGCCATCGGCTTTGCGGTTTATCTGGATTTGTTGGAACGCTTTGATTCCAAGGAAAAGGAATACGATGTGGATACACTCCTGCTTTATGAGGAGGGCGCGGATGTGGCGGCTCTGGCGCAGGCGGCGCAGATGCTGACCGATAACGGGCAGAGCGTTCTGGTGCAGAGAAAAAATACGGGAAACGTGAAATATAAACAGCTGCTTTGTATGAAGGATAGGGGGCTTGAAATCGTTGCGGAACTGGATTAACATCGCACTGCCGAAGGGCAGATTGGGCGAAAAGACGTATGATATTTTTGAGGCAATCGGCTATGGCTGTCCTTCTATTCATGAGGGCGGCAGAAAGCTGATTTTTGAAAACGAGGAAAACGGCGTGCGGTATTTCTGGGTAAAACCCTCAGATGTGGCGGTTTATGTGGAACGCGGCGCGGCGGATATCGGTGTAGTTGGGAAGGATATTCTTCTGGAGCAGTCCTCGGATGTGTATGAACTCTTGGATTTAGGCATGGGCAAATGCCGCATGGCGGTGGCAGGCGTGAAGGGAGAACGCCCCGATGGGGGACATACCCTGCGCGTGGCAACAAAATTCCCCAATATCGCAAGAGAATTTTACAGAAAGCAGAGCAGAGAAATTGATATTATCGAATTGCATGGCTCGATTGAGATTGCCCCGATTCTGAAAATGAGCGATGTCATTGTAGATATCGTGGAAACGGGAACAACCCTCCGAGAAAATAATCTTGAGGTCATTGAAACGGTTGTGCCAATCAGCGCCAGGCTGATTGCGAATAAGGTCAGCTATAAATTCAATAACGCAAGGATTCGCGAGCTGTGCGATCGGATTGCGGAGAATCTGGAAAAAAAGGACTGATAAGAAGAAATGAGGTGAAGGCATGATTCAAACCTATGCTTACAAAGACATTAAAATAGAAGAAATTTTTGCAAGAGAGGAAGAAAAAACGAATGTGGCGGACGTGGTTGCGGAGATTATCGCAGAGGTACGCAAAGGCGGCGATGCGGCACTGAAACGCTATGCGGAGCAATTCGATGGCGCGGCACCTGCGGTGTTTGAGGTTTCCGAGGAGGAACGGGCGGCGGCGTATGCACAGGCGGACGCGGCGTTTCTGGAGATTTTAAAGGAAGCGGCGGCGCATATTCGTGCCTTCCATGAAAAGCAGAAACGGACGGATTTTGTGCTGACGGAGCGCGAGGGTGTTGTGCTTGGGCAGAAAATTATCCCTCTGGACAGAGTGGGGCTCTATGTCCCCGGTGGGACGGCAAGCTATCCCTCTACGGTGCTGATGGATTGTATTCCTGCGAAGATAGCAGGGGTCAAGGAGGTTTGCATGGTAACGCCGGCGAAGGATGGGAAATTAAACCCCGATATCATTGCGGCGGCGGAAATCGCAGGGGTTGACCGTATTTTCAGAATCGGCGGCGCACAGGCGGTTGCGGCGCTGGCGTATGGCACGGAAAGCATTCCTCGTGTGGATAAAATCGTAGGCCCCGGCAATGCCTTTGTTGCAGAAGCGAAAAAGCAGGTGTTCGGGCAGGTTTCGATTGATATGATTGCAGGGCCGAGCGAAATTCTTGTGATTGCGGACGGCAATTCCGATGCGGAAATCATTGCGGCGGATTTGCTTTCGCAGGCGGAGCATGACAAAATGGCTTCGGCGGTTCTGGTGACGGAAAGCGAAGCCTTGGCACAGGCGGTAACGGCAGAGCTGGAACGGCAGATTGCACTGCTCCCCAGAGCGGAAATCGCAAGAGCATCCATTGACAATAATGGAAAGATTATTCTGGTAAAGGATATCGCGGAAGCCATCGCGGTTTCCAATGAAATTGCACCGGAGCATCTGGAGGTTTCAGTGGATGAGCCGTTTCGCTATCTGGCGGATATCCGCCATGCCGGCTCGATTTTCCTTGGAAGAAACGCACCCGAAGCCTTGGGAGATTATTTCGCAGGGCCGAACCATACCCTGCCGACAAGCGGTACGGCGCGGTTTTCCTCTCCCTTGGGCGTGGATGATTTTGTGAAGCGTTCTTCCTTTACTTACTATACAAAAGAGGCATTGACGGCGGAGGCAGAGAAAATCGGTTTCTTTGCCAGAAGAGAGGGCTTGGAGGCGCATGCCCGTTCCGCTCTGGTGCGAAAAGATAAGGGGGTTATCCAATGAGCAGATTTATGAGTCCCCGCTTTGTGGGCTTGGAGGCATATACACCCGGCGAGCAGCCGCAGGATCAGCAGTATGTGAAGCTGAATACGAATGAATCGCCCTATCCGCCTTCGCCTGCGGTGGTGGCGGCGATTTCCGCCGAGGAGGTCAGCAGGCTGAACCTTTACCCCGACCCGACAGGCAGGGCGCTGAAGGAAAAGCTTGCGGCACTTTATGGCGTGAAAGCAGAAAATATCTTCCTTTCCAACGGCTCGGATGATATTCTGAATTTCGCCTTTATGGCATTTTGCGACAGCGAAAGAGGGGCGGCATTCCCCGAAATCAGCTATGGGTTTTATCCCGTTTATGCCGACCTTTATCATGTGGACTGCGTGAAAATCCCGCTGAAAGAGGATTTTGGCGTGGATTATCGGGATTACTGCAATATCGACAGAATGGTTGTGATTGCGAACCCCAATGCGCCCACAGGGATGGAAATATCCCTTGCGGAGATTGAGGAAATTCTGAAAACGAACCCGAACCGGATTGTGCTGATTGATGAGGCGTATATTGATTTCGGCGGCACCAGCTGTGTGGATTTGATTCGGAAATACGATAACCTGCTTGTGGTACAGACCTATAGCAAATCACGCTCCATGGCAGGGGCAAGACTGGGCTTTGCCATTGCAGATGCAGGCATCATTGCGGATTTGGAAAAAATCAAGTATTCCACGAATCCCTATAATATCAACCGTCTGACGCTGCTGGCAGGCGAAGCGGCGGTGGAAAGCAATGCTTATTATGTGGAAAATGCGAAAAAAATTGCGGCAACCAGAGACATGACGACTCAAAAGCTCCGCGAGATGGGCTTTACCGTTCTGGATTCCAAGGCGAATTTTATTTTTGCAAAAAGCAACGCCGTCAGCGGCAGGGTGCTTTATGAGGAATTGAAGAAAAAAGGCGTTCTGGTGCGCTTCTGGGGCAAGGAAAAAATTGAGGACTTCCTGCGCATTACCATCGGCACGCCCGAACAGATGGAGATTTTATTTGCGAAAGCAGCGGAGATTTTGCAGGAGCAGAAAGGGGATTGACATGAGACAAAGCGAGATTATCAGAAAAACCGCGGAAACGGATATTTGCCTTTCCCTTTTGCTGGATGGGACGGGAAGGAGCAGTGTGAACACAGGCGTTGGCTTTCTTGACCACATGCTGACGCTTTTCGCAAAGCATGGCAGATTTGATTTGGATGTGGTCTGCAAGGGCGATATTGAGGTGGATGACCACCATTCTGTAGAGGATATCGGGATTTGTCTGGGACAGGCGTTTGCCAAGGCTCTGGACGAGGGCAGAGGAATTGCCCGTTATGGGGATATCACCCTGCCGATGGATGAAGCACTGCTTCTGGCGGCGGTTGACCTTGGAGGCAGAAGCCATCTGGAATACGGTTTGGAAATTCCGACGGAAAAGGTTGGCACGTTTGATACAGAGCTGGTGGAGGAATTTTTCATTGCCTTTGTGCGAAATGCAAAGCTGAATCTGCATCTCTTACAATTCAGAGGAAAAAATTCCCATCATATTATAGAAGGAGCCTTCAAGGCAACGGCGCGCGCCTTAGCGAAGGCAGTCGCGGTGCAGAAGGATTATGCGGATGAAATTCCATCCACAAAGGGGGTGCTTTGATGATTGCGATTATTGATTACGGCGTGGGGAATCTGTTTTCCCTGCAAAGCTCTCTGAAATTCATCGGGGCAGACGCGGAGGTCACGAACGATATTGCAAAAATCAAGGCGGCTGATAGAATCATCCTGCCCGGCGTGGGTGCGTTTGCGGATGCGATTGCAAAGCTGCGCGAAAGCGGCATGGAGCAGGTTGTTCTGGAGGAAGCGGCAAACGGCAAGCCCTTGCTTGGCATTTGCTTAGGGATGCAGATGCTTCTGGAAAAAAGCTGCGAATATGGCGAGCATGCAGGCTTAGGCTTGATTGGCGGCAGTGTGAAACCCATTGCGCCCATGATTGGGGAAGGGCTGAAGGTGCCGCATATTGGATGGAATCGGCTGATTTTCCCGAAGGACAGAGAAAAATCCAAGCTGTTCCAATACATCAACGAGGGCGACTGTGTCTATTTCGTACATTCCTACGCAGGGGTGGATTGTGATGCCTTTGTTTCTGCGAGAACGGAATACGGCGCAGAGCTGACAGCGGCGGTGGAGCGCGGCAATGTATACGGCACGCAGTTTCATCCCGAAAAAAGCGGCGAGGTCGGCTTGAAGATTCTGAAGGCATTTTGCGAATTGTAAGAAAGGGGGAAGGATTCGATGGAATTATTTCCTGCGATTGATTTGATTGACGGCTGTGCGGTACGTCTGGTGAAGGGCGATTATGCACAGAAAACGATATACAGCGAGAATCCTGCGGCAGTGGCGCGCTCCTTTGCGGCGGCAGGGGCGAAATATCTCCATGTGGTTGATTTGGAGGGGGCGAAGGACGGCGGTACGCCCAATCTGGAAACCATCCGCACGATTGTAGGCAAAAGCGGACTTCTGGTTGAGGTGGGCGGCGGTATCCGTTCCGAGGAAGTCATCAAGACCTATCTGGATGCAGGCGTATTCCGTGTGATTCTGGGGACAGCGGCGGTGCAGAACCCTGCCTTTCTGGAGGAAATGGTGCGGAAATACGGTGAGAAAATCGCGGTCGGCGTAGATATCAAGGATGGAAGGGTTGCCATCAAGGGATGGACAGAGGTTTCCGAGGAAAGCTGCTTTGCCTTCTGCGAAAAGCTGCAAAAAATCGGCGTGAAAACGATTATCTGCACGGATATTTCCAAGGATGGTCTGCTTTCGGGCACGAATCTGGAATTGTACCGACAGCTTTCCGAAAAATGCAAGGTGGATATCGTTGCAAGCGGCGGTGTAACCACTCTGGATGATGTGAAAAGGCTTGCGGAGATGAAGCTTTACGGTGCGATTCTCGGAAAGGCACTTTATACGGGCAATATTGACCTCGCGGCTGCCGTGGCACTCACAAAGGAGGGAAACGAATGATTACAAAAAGAATCATCCCCTGTCTGGATGTCAAGGATGGCAGAGTGGTCAAGGGGGTCAAATTTGAAGGACTTTCGGATGTTTCCTCTCCTGTGGAGTTAGGGAAATACTACAGCGACTGCGGCGCGGATGAATTGGTTTTTTATGATATTACGGCATCGGCGGAGGGCAGGGCGCTGTTCACCGATATCCTGACAGAGGTGGCACAGAATATCTTCATTCCGCTGACGGTCGGCGGCGGCATCAATACCCTTGCGGATTTTGACCGTGTGCTGAAATGCGGCGCGGATAAGGTGAGCGTGAACAGCGGCGCAATCAGAAGCCCTGAGCTGATTCGCGAGGCGGCGCAGAAATACGGCAATCAGTGTGTGGTGCTTTCTGTGGATGTGAAGCGCGTGGATGGGAAATTTATGGTGTTTGCCAAGGGCGGCAGAGAGAACACCGGCATGGAGGCATTGGATTGGATTGCGCGCTGTGTCCGGATGGGCGCAGGCGAGGTGGTTGTGAATAGTATTGATACGGACGGCGTGAAGCAGGGATTTGATTTAGAGCTGCTGCAGGAGGTCTGCGCTTTGGTGAATGTGCCTGTGATTGCATCGGGCGGTGCAGGCTGTATCGAGGATTTTGTAACGCTGTTCAGAGAAATTCCCGATATTGATGCAGGGCTTGCGGCATCCATCTTCCATTTCGGTGAGGTGGAAATTTCCGCATTGAAGGAACGGCTTGCGGCGGAGGGCATTATCGTCCGCAGATAAGAGAAGGAAGGGAGAGAAAACCGTGGTAAACATAGATGAATTGCGTTTTGATGAAAAAGGGTTGATTCCTGCGGTTGTAGTGGATACCTACAGCAAAAAGGTTTTGACCGTGGCATATATGAACAAGGAAAGCCTTGCCATCAGCATGAAGGAGGGCAGAACCTGCTTCTGGTCGCGCTCTCGTCAGGAGCTTTGGCGCAAGGGCGAAACGAGCGGCAATGTGCAGCATATTGTCTCCATTACGGCAGACTGCGACAGGGACGCCCTGACGGTTGAGGTTGTGAAGGAAGGCCCTGCCTGCCATCTGGGGACAGAATCCTGCTTCTCCGATTTCGTGTATCTGAATCCTGCGTATCAGTCCTTCTCTGTGGATGGCTTGATGGAAATGCTTGCGGGCAGAAAAGAGAAGATGCCCGAAGGTTCCTACACAACCTACCTTTTTGAAAAGGGCTTGGATAAGATTTTGAAAAAGGTCGGCGAGGAATGTACCGAGGTTATCATTGCGGCAAAGGCGGAGGACAGAGCCGAAACGATCTATGAAATTGCGGATTTGACGTATCATGTGATGGTGCTGATGACGGAGCAGGGCATTTCCCTTGAGGATATCCGCAAGGAGCTGGCAAAGAGACACATTATTGACCATAAGGTAAAGCAGGAGAAGATGACAAAATGAGATTTCCGAACATGAATTTTCATACCCACACCACCTACTGCGACGGGAAGGAAACGGCGGAGCAGATGGTGCAGGCGGCGATTGCGAAGGGCTTTACGCGCCTTGGCTTTTCGGGGCACGGGTTCAATGATTTCCGTCCGGAGGATCAGGAGGTCTGGTGCATGCGTCCGGAGGATGTGCCGAAATATCAGGCGGAGGTGCGCGCCCTTGCGGAAAAGTATAAGGATAAAATTGAAATTCTCTGCGGCGTGGAGCAGGATGCCTGTTCGACTGCGCCGACAGAGGGCTTTGATTATGTGATTGGCTCTGTGCATTATGTGGAGAAGAACGGGATGTATTACTGCGTGGATGAAAGCCCTAAGGTGCTGGAGCAGGGCATTCGCGAGGGCTTCGGCGGTGATGTATATGCGCTGACGAAGCGGTTTTTTGAGATAGAGGCGGAGGTGGTCTCCCGAACAAATGCGACCTTTATCGGACATTTTGACCTTGTGACGAAATTCAACGAGGGCAGCCGTTACTTTGACCCCATGGATAAACGCTACAGAATGGCGGCACTTTCCGCAATGGATGCCCTTCTGGAAACGGGAAGGCCGTTTGAAATCAATACAGGCGGGATGTATCGCGGTCTGCGGACGGAGCCGTACCCCTCCTTGCAGCTTCTGCGTGATTTGAAGGAGCGAAGGGGGAAAATACTGCTTTCCAGTGACAGCCATGACGGGGCTTCTCTTGGCTTCCGTTTTGCCGAGGTTGTGCAGGCGGCGAAGGAGATAGGCTTTGGCTCCGTTCTGGTGCTGAAAAAGGACGGCTGGGAGGAGTTTAAATTATTATAGGAGTTTAAATTATCATAAAAGAAGAATTAAAAAATGCTGTCTGCAAAGGAAAATCTGCAAACAGCATTTTATTTTTGATGAAGCTTTGATGTTTTCAGCCGTTACAGCGGAACTTTGCCGCCACATCGGGATTTTTTTCGGCATATTCTGCCGCCATATCTGCCAAAGTGATGTTATCTACAACCTCATCCAAAGCCACCTTCATTTTCTTCCAGATGGAAAGGGAAACGCAGTGGTCGGAATTGGCGCAGTTGGGATGGTCAACACAGTCCACAGGGGACAGAGAGCCTTCCAGCACACGCAGTATCTCGCCGACGGTGGTTGCTTCGGGGGGATTGGTCAGCATATAGCCGCCCTGCGCGCCGCGAAAGCTTTTTACCAGACCGGACTTGGTCAGTGGGTTGATAATCTGCTCCAGATATTTTTCGGAAATACCCTGATCCTTGGCGATTGTCTTCAAGGGAATCGTGCCGTTGTTGTAGTTCAAAGCCAGTGCAAGCATCAGACGGATGCCGTAACGGCCTCTTGTTGAAATCTTCATAAGGTCACCTCGCTCGTCTTTCGTGTGATTTCGGTGGGTATGATGTTACGCTTCTTCCTGCCAGCCCTTGCAGATATCGACCCATTCTACGCAGTTGCCGTAATGATAAAGCTCGTCGCAGGTCAGCTCGATGGCGGAATTGCTGCTGCCTGCCGCAGGGAATACGGTATCAAAGCGCTTCATAGAGATATCGGCATAAGCCTTTGTGCCTTCGGGCAATGCGAAGGGACAGACACCGCCGACAGCATGACCGGTTGCTTCTAAGGTTTCTTCAGGAGAGAGCATTTTTGCCTTTAGACCAAAGGTATCCTTGAATTTGCGGTTATCAATCTTGGTATCGCCTGCAACACAGATGACGATGGGGCCCTCCTTGCTCATCAGACAAAGTGTTTTTGTGATGCGTGCAGGGATAACGCCTGCTGCCTGTGCCGCCAGCTCAACAGTTGCACTGGATTGCTCAAATTCAATAACCTCCTTGGGGCAGTTCATATTCTTCAGATATGCTCTTACTTTTTCGATAGACATGGTACCTCTCCTTTTGTTTCCTTGTTTCCATTTGTTTCCTTTTGCTATTTTATCGGGGAAATTTCTCCGAATGGTTTCTATTTATACTCAGCATAGCAGAAAAGCAGCCTTTATGCAAGCAAAATACTAGGAAAACAAGGAAAAGAAAAAGTGGTTGTTTTTTTAAGAAACCTATGGTAAAATATTTTCAAACTTTGCTTATGGCGTGATTGCAAAGCGAAGCGATTGCATCGGTATTGTTATGCAAAGTCTTTAAGAATTCCTAACCATGCGAAAGACGAAGCGATGATGATACAAGGAAAGGCCCTTTTATATCCCCGTATAAGAGGGCTTTTTATTTTTGGGAGGGCTTTTTATTAGGTATAATTTTTTTCGGGGAAACAGAAGACGGATTTTGTGTTCTCATTCTTGACGAAGGAATTTTCAGATGCTATACTCAAACTTGATTTAATATGGAATAAGAATCGAGGAATGAATATGATTCGAAATATACTGGAATATCTGGAGAAGACGGCGAAACGCCTGCCTGATAAAATCGCTTTTTCCGGTGCGGAGGGGACGATTACCTTTGCAGAGATGGAGGAGACGGCAAGGCGCATCGGCACATACCTGACACGCTTCGGCGGCAGAAGCTGCCCAATCGCGGTGATGATGCAGAAAACGCCTGTTTCTGTGGCGGCGTTTCTGGGGGCGGTCTACAGTGGCAATTTCTATACGCCTATTGATGTGACAATGCCGAAGGAGCGCGTGCTTTCTATTCTGCATACGCTTCGGCCGCAGGTGCTTCTGATTGATGAAAAAAGCCGAAAGGCGGCAAATCATCTGGGCTACGAGGGGGAAATCATCGTTCTGGAGGAGATTTTGGGAACGGAGATTGACGATGGACTTTTGCGGAAAATCCGCCTCTCTGTGATTGATACAGACCCTCTGTATGCGCTTTTTACCAGCGGCTCAACGGGGGTGCCCAAGGGCGTTGTCATCAGCCACCAAGCTGTTGTGAACCTGACGGAATGGTACACCGAAGCGTTTTCCATTTCCGATGCGGAAATCATCGGCAATCAGGCACCGTTTTATTTTGATTCCTCTGTAAAGGATTTGTATGCGGTGCTGAAAACGGGCGCGCAAATGGAAATTATCCCGAAGATGCTTTTTTCCTTCCCGAAAAAGCTTCTGGAATATCTGGAGGAAAAGCAGATTAACTATATCGACTGGGTGCCTTCTGCACTGTGTATTGTGGTGAATACAGGGGCGCTGGAGAATTTCCAACCCTCCCATCTGAAGAAGATTATGTTCTGCGGCGAGGCAATGCCGACCAAGCAGTTCAATCAGTGGAGAGAAAAATATCCCGATGCCATGTTTGCGAATATCTATGGTCCGACGGAAACAACGGTGGACTGCACCTATTATATTGTAGACAGGGACTTTGCGGATGATGAGCCGCTGCCGATTGGCTATGGCTGCCGCAATACGGATGTGTTCCTTTTGAATGGAGACAGGCTTGCGGCAGAGGGCGAGAGCGGTGAGCTTTGCGTGCGTGGCAGATGCCTTGCGCTTGGCTATTATAATAACCCTGAAAAAACGGCAGAAGCCTTTATCCAGAACCCTTTGAATCCGTATTATCCCGAAAAAATTTATAAAACGGGAGATATTGCGAAATATAATGAACGGGGCGAAATCGTCTTTCTGGCAAGAAAGGATCATCAGATTAAGCACATGGGACACCGTATTGAGCTGGGCGAGATTGAAACGGCTGTCAATTCCATTGAGGGGATTGAAGCGGGCGTTTGCCTTTATGACGAAGGAACACAGCGGATTCTGCTGTTCTACTGCGGCACGGAGGAAACGACACAGGCATATATTCTGAAATGCCTGCGCGATAAGGTGCCGAAATATATGTTCCCGAATTTGATGTTAAAATTGGAAAAAATTCCCCAGACTTTGAATGGAAAGATAGACAGATTGGCTTTAAAGGAGTATTATGATAACGATAAGCAAAATACCTGATGGAAAAAACTGGGTAGATGCAATCGCTCAGTATCGTTCCAAAGGAATGCGGACAAATTTTTACGCTGCGGCGGAGGAATTCCTTCCGCAGTTGCAGTGGCTTTCCGAACTGAAATTTGACGGCGGCTGTTATCTGTTCCATGAAAAGGAAAAACAGATTGACCTGTATTTCTTTCTGGAGCAGGGGAGAAAGGCGGAACAAATCCCTGTGCTTCCCAAGCCTGTACTTCTGGAGCAGGTCGGCGTGACAAAAGCACCGCCTGATTTGGCAGAATGGGAGGAAATCGGCTTTACACGCTATTTGCAGCGAAAACGGCTTTTTCTTTCCGCAAGGAATGTGGAAAAAACAGAACGCGTACCTTCCTTTGCAAAAGAAGAAGAAGCGGAAACAATTCTCGCGCTGATGCAGCAGTCCTTTGAGCCGTATACCTCGGCTTTGCCCGATTTGGACACTCTGCGGCAGGATATCCGCGAAAATCGTGTGCTTGCGGCAAGGGAGGGGGAGAATCTTCTTGGTTTTCTGCGCTTCGGCAGGGAAAGGAAGGTATCCGTCCTCTGGCAGATTGCGGTTGCGCCGGACGGCAGAGGAAAGGGCATTGGCAGCCATCTGGTGCAGGATTGGCTTGTCATAGAGAGAGATGAGGCTGCAAAATTTCAGCTTTGGGTGCGGGAGGATAACCCTTCTGCGTTAAGGATGTATGAAGCAACGGGCTTTTTGCCGGACGGCAGAATCGCTCCGGTGATGATGAAAAAGTAAAAGAAAGAAAGGAAATGAAGCATGGAAACATTACTGAAAATTCTGGCAGAACTGAGACCTGACGTAGATTTTGAGGAGAACAAGGAATTGGTTGACAGCGGCGAGCTGGATTCCTTCGATATTGTTTCTCTGGTAGGCGAGCTGTGTGATGAATACGATATCGAAATCGGCGCAGATGAAATTGTTCCCGAAAACTTTAACTCCGTAGAAGCAATCTGGGCATTGGTGCAGAGATTGCAGGAGGACTAATCAATAAGAATTATGGAGGAGTAAAGCGGTATGGCATTTACATCATTTCGATTTATCGTTTTTCTTGTACTGGCTGCCGCAGCATATTTCCTGACACCAAAGCGTTGCCGATGGGTAACGCTTTTTGTTGCTAACTATGTATTTTATTTTATTTCCGGTGGGCGGATTTTTATTTATCTGTTGGCGACCACGGTGACTACATATCTGGCAACGGTGAAAATCGGGGATATGGCGGCAAAAAACAAGATTGCCTTTAACGAGGCAAAGGCAGAATTGGACAAAGAGGGCAAAAAGGCATGGAAAGCCGCCTTTGCAAAGAAAAAGAAACGGATTCTCATCCCGACCCTGTTGTTCAACTTCGGGATTCTGGCAGTGCTGAAATATTCCGGCTTTGTGACAGAAAACCTGAATCTGCTGTTTGCAAAAATCGGCATTGGGACGGAGCTGCCCGTTTTTCGGTTTCTTCTGCCCTTGGGCATTTCCTTCTATACCTTTCAATCCATGGGGTATCTGATTGATGTTTACAGAGAAAAGCAGGAGCCGGAGCGGAACTTTTGCAAGCTGGCGCTGTTTATTTCCTTTTTCCCCCAGATTGTGCAGGGACCTATTTCTCGCTTCGGCACATTGGCGGAGCAGCTGTTCCGCGCGAATGAATTTTCCTATACACGCATCAAGTTCGGCGTACAGCTGATGCTCTGGGGTGCGTTCAAGAAAATGGTCATCGCGGATAGAGCGGCGGTTCTGGTGGATAATGCGTTTGGCTTTCCCGAAACCTTCGGCGGCACCTATGTTGCGGCAGCGGCGTTGGCGTACGCCATCCAGATTTACGGCGATTTTTCCGGCGGAATTGATATAGCAACAGGTGCGGCGCAAATTTTTGGCGTAACGCTGGATAAAAACTTTGAGCGCCCCTATCTGGCAACCTCAATTCCCGATTATTGGCGCAGATGGCACATGACGCTCGGCGCATGGTTTCGGGATTATGTGTTCTACCCCTTGTCCCTGTCGAAATTCTTTTCCCGTCTGGGGAAGAAATGCAGAGGGATTTTCGGGAATTATATCGGCAAGCTGATTCCCGTGCTGATTCCGCAGTTTATCATATTCTTCCTCATCGGTATCTGGCATGGGGCAGAATGGAAATATATCGCCTTCGGCTGCTATAACGGTACGCTGATCGTGCTTGGCATCCTCTTTGAACAGCCTCTGCAGAAGCTGGTGAAAAGGCTGGCGATTCGCACGGACTGCATCAGCTGGCGGATTTTTCAGGTGCTTCGCACGCTGATTCTGGTTGCAATCGGCAAGATTATCACGCGCGCACCCGGCGTTTCCGCAGCGAAATATATGATTACCTCCATGATAAAGAACTGGAATACGGATGTCCTGCTTGAGGGCGGACTTTTGACGATGGGTCTGGATGTGAAGGATTTATGGGTGCTGTTCCTGTCCTGTCTGGTTCTGCTTTCTGTCAGCCTGATGCAGGAAAGCGGTATCAGGGTAAGAGAGACCCTCGCGAAGCAGAACCTCTATTTCCGTTGGGTGATTTATCTGGGTGCCTTGTTCTCCCTGATTCTTTTTGGCGTGTATGGCTTGAATTATAACGCCGCTGACTTTATTTACAGGGGGTTCTGAGTATGAATAGGAAAGAGTGTTTGAAAATTATGGTAAGATGTGTTGCATTTGTGGTGGTTTTCTCCATGCTCTTTGGCAATGCGACGGATTTGCTGATGCGGCATGATGATGAATCCAATGAAATTCATGCCTTTTACAGTGAACCGGAGGATACGATAGATGTGCTGTATGTCGGGAGCAGTCCGCTTCTGCGTGGGGTATCCCCGATGGTGATGTGGCAGGAGCATGGCTTTACGGGCTATGTCCGCGCGTCGGCACTGCAGGCACCCTCTGTCAGCTATGGACTTCTGGCGGAGTCGCTGAAATATCAGAATCCCGAGCTGGTGGTTCTGCTCTGCGATAATATCTTTTCGGATTACGATTATGCGGAGCGGGAAGGGGATTTACGCCGTGGACTGGACGGCATGAAGATGTCGAAATATAAGCTGGATATTATCAAAGAGGTGACAGCTGCGGATGAATCACAGTCCATGCTGTCCTATGCCTTTCCGCTGATGCGCTACCATGACCGTTGGAAGGAAATCAATCTGGCAGAGGATAAGCCGGAGCCATTGCTGGAGCATTCCTTTAAGAAGGGAAATGTTTATCTGAGAGAGATTGCGCCGCAGACCTACCCCGAAAACTTCATGGAGCCGACAGGGGAACCCGCCTCCTTTGACGAGAGCGCAAAGGGCTATATTGAAAAATCCATCGCGCTTTGCAAGGAAAAGAATATTCCCGTTCTGCTGCTGCATCTGCCGAAAATGAGCTGGACGTATGCGCAGAGCGAGGCACTGGAGGGCTTTGCTGCGGCGCAGGGTGTAACCTATCTGGATCTGGACAGAGCGGAATACAGAGAACAGCTTGGCTTAGACCCGCAGGTTGATTATTATGATCAGGGACACATGAACCTCACGGGGACAATCAAGCTTTCCCGTTGGCTTGGTGCTTGGCTCGATGCGCAGTATGCTTTGCCTGACCATAGAGAGGATGCCGCAATCAGCGCGGAATGGAACGCGGATTTCAAGGAATACGCCGAAAAAACAGGCTTGCAGGAATAAAAAAGAGAACGATGCTTTTCCAAAAGATAAGCACCGTTCTTTTTTTTATCATTTTCTCTTTTTCCCGTAGGTTTTTTCTTTTTTTGCGATTTCGATATGCACCCGCTTGCCCTTGATTTTTGCGTGCTTCATGCCATGCAAAATATCTCTGACAAATTCGTTCGGCACATCCACAAAGGTGTATTCATCAAAAATGGCAATTTCACCCAATGTTTTTCCCGGAATACCTGCCTCATTCGCAATCGCGCCCACGATATCCTTCGCGCGGATTTTGTTTTTTTTGCCGGCATTGATGAACAGGCGTACCATTTTTTCGCCTTCGCCGCCGTAAAGCTCTGTGCCGCCCAGATTGATATCATCCAGTGCATCAATATCATCTGCATTGACATCAGAAAGGTGATCCTTCAATAACGCCGCCGCAATGTCGATACTGGTGTAATCCTCCTCCATCAGGCGGTCAACGAGGTGGATATATTTCGTCAGATGTCCTTCCTCGATGATACCCTTGATTTTTTCAAGATAAATATTGGTTTTCATTTCCTCTACATCGCTGAGGGTAGGCAGCTTTTGCTGCTGAATCTTCGTTTTGGTGTAGCGCATGATGTCGCGCAGCTTATAGATTTCCTTGCCGACGCAGAAGGTAAATGCCTTGCCTGCCTTGCCTGCACGTCCCGTACGCCCAATGCGGTGTACATAATATTCCTCATCCTGCGGTACATCATAGTTGAATACCACATCAATATCGTCAACGTCAATCCCTCTTGCGGCAACATCTGTCGCAACCAGAATTTCAATCGTGCCATTGCGGAATTTCTGCATGACCTTATCACGCTGTGCCTGCTTGAGGTCGCCGTGCAGCCCTTCTGCAAAATAGCCGCGTCCCTGCAACATTTCCACTAAATCATCCACGCGTTTTTTCGTATTGCAGAATACCATTGCCAGCTTGGGGTCATACACATCAATGATGCGGCAGAGGGCATCCAGCTTTGTTTTTTCCTTTACGTCAAAATAATACTGCTCGATATTGGGAACGGTCAGCTCCTTGCGGACGATTTTGATAAATTCGGGGTTCCTCTGGAACCGCTTTGTGATATCCAGAATTTCAGGGGAAAGCGTTGCGGAGAAGAGCAGTGTCTGATGCTCCTCTGGAATTTTCACCAGAATGGTTTCGATATCCTCGCGGAAGCCCATATCCAGCATTTCGTCCGCTTCATCCAGAACCATCATCTGTACGGTTTCCGCCTTGATGGTTCTTCTTCTCATGTGATCCATCACGCGACCGGGTGTACCGATGACAACCTGTGTGCCTTTTCTCAGTGCGGCAATCTGTCTGTCGATAGGCTGTCCGCCATAAATGGGCAGAACGCGGATGTTGTCCTTATATTTCAGCAGCTTGCGGAATTCCTCACTTACCTGAATCGCCAGCTCTCTGGTGGGGCAGAGGATGAGCGCCTGCAAGCGTCTGTCCTCGGGGTTAATGCGTTCCAGAAGGGGAATCCCGAAAGCGGCGGTTTTGCCTGTCCCTGTCTGAGACTGTCCGATGATGTCCTTGCCTTCTAAAATAACGGGAATCGCCTGACTCTGGATGGGGGTTGCTTCTTCAAAGCCCATATCCAGCACTGCGCGGCAGATTTCGTTGGAAATATTCATATCTTCAAATCTTAAGTGTTCCATGTTTTCTTCCTTTCTCAAATTAAAGCCATAGATTTTTATAATAACAGGAAAATGCAGGGATTGCAAGCGATTTTTCTTGATTTATCAAGGGATTCTGCGGGGTTTCGGCTTTTTTATACGCAGAATTTATGGTACAATAATAAAATAGCGATAGGGGGGATGAGGATGACAGTATTTTTTCATGCACATATAGACGAGCTGGAGTATATGCTTCGTATCGCGATTGCGGCACTGTGCGGCGGCATCATCGGCTTTGAGCGCAGCCGTATGCGCAAGGAGGCAGGCCTGCGGACGCATATCATTGTTGCAGTTGGCGCTGCACTTCTGATGATTGTTTCCAAATACGGCTTTATGGATATTTTGGATACGCCCGGAATGCGGGTGGATGGCTCACGCGTGGCAGCAAATGTCATTACGGGGATTTCCTTCCTTGGGGCGGGGGTTATCTTCGTGCGCGATGTTTCTATTAAGGGGCTGACAACGGCGGCAGGTCTATGGTCGATGGCAGGGGTTGGGCTTGCGATTGGTGCAGGGATGTATGCAATCGGGATTTTCTCCACCGCGCTGATTATGCTGATTCAGGTGTTCGCGCGCGGAAAGCTGCGCAAGCTGGACGGCCCTGTCCGTGACACCTTCAGTATTACCTACGAAAATATGCCAAATGGACTGGAGGCGTTGAAGGCACAGCTGAGAAACCGCAATATTTTTATTCATCATATTGAGATGGAAAAGAATCCGGATGGGACGGTAAAGGTGACACTGGATGTCAGCCGTGAGCATGCCATCACCTGTACGGATTTGGCAGATATCTTAGCGGAGGATGAAAAAATTAAGGCGTTCCGCTTATAATGAGAAAGAGAACCGAGTGTTTAGGTGTGTTCCAATAAGAAAACGTGAAGAAAATGAAATAGCTGAAAGTCTGCGGATACAAGGAAGTTTCCCGCAGGCATCCTTTGACTTAGGCTGTCAAGGGGAACT
>OOBP01000217.1_pt1 | contig 63543 bp, 54 predicted proteins | sample 1671681 | NCBI WGS metagenome assembly OOBP01 (sample SAMN06348181, study PRJEB24527) | human gut metagenome
CGTGCCGCGTTTCTTATACCCTGCCAAGGGCTACGGGGATTTGATAGCATTTCTTTACTAACTCTCAATTTACAGCATTCCAAGTGCCGATAGCAACGCACCGATGATAATGCAGAAATCTGAGCAGTTGAATACGATCTTGCGGAACGCCTGCCATTTCACCGGGAAGCTCACATAATCCACCACATAACCTCTGCGGAGACGGTCATAGGTATTGCTGAATGCACCGCCAAGTAACAGCGCTAGACCCAGTCGCAGCAAATTGTTGCCTCGACGTCCCAGACTCACAATAAAGACAACGGTCAATATCAGTGTAAACGCCAGTGAAACAACAGCCACCAGACGCCTTCTCTTCTGTCCGGCATTGAGCATCATGCCTTTGTTGTGATGCTTGCGGATCAGAAGTTTCCCCCTGCAGATCTCTCGTTCTTCCCGCTCGTCCACATGCGACTCTATATAATTTTTTAAGAAAAAATCTCCCCAGAAAATTCCTGCCAGTATCACAAGGCATACCACTGTCATATATTCCGCTCCTTATTCACGCCGTCCGTATTCCCCCTTGCAATCCGCTTATTCGCGCTCTGCTTTCCGATTCTTTATCTTCAAAAACGCCAGAAGTGCCCCATACAATACTCCGGCCACAGGCCATACGACCCAGGTAATGTCCCAACGCATCGTCGGCAGGCTGATAGCCAGATAAACCGCTGTCCAGACACACCAGTAAATTGCTGTCACATGCTCATACTTCCGGTTAACTGCCTTATTCTCCACAGTATAATCCCCCTCCTGAAGCAATTTCTGATAACTGCCCCAGATAATACCGGACCACACGAACAGCCATACAGCGATCGCCACTACAATGAGCAAAGCATCCGTAGCAAGGATTACCGCATAACCATTATTCCCGAAAAAAATAGATACTGCCAGCAACGGTACCACTCCCAGAATACACAATACAACACCCAGGGTTATGCAGATCCGGTAGGTTCCCGCAAATGTTTCTTTTGCTTTCTCCACGATTCCGGACACCCCATATTGCAGTGTCAGCTTTTCTTTTTCCAGATATTCATATTTATTATACGGGATTCCGGTGAGAAGAAATACCGCTACCGCAACTACCACCATCAGTAACAGTACGATGAGACCGATTCCTCCTGCGACATTTTCTGTAACCGCTCCTCTTTTGGCACCTGCCATTCCCAACAACCACAACAATACAACAGGAGAGAGCACACATAAGGATACTGCCGGAGCAATCCGGGCAGCATATTTTTTTGTAGCTTCCAGAAACGTATTAGCTTCCTCCACCGTGATCACTTTGCCCTCTGTGATCTCCGGTGTCATTCCATCGGTGAATTCCGTCTCTTCCATTTCATCTTTTAATAAGTAATCCGTAGTAACTCCGAACAACTGGCTCATACTGACAATGCGTTCCAGATCCGGGATTGAGACTCCACTCTCCCATTTGGATACAGACTGTCTGGAAATGTCCAGGCGTTCTGCCAGTTCCTCCTGGGACCACCCATATTTCTTACGCAACATTATTATTTTTTCTGACAGGATCATTTTCATTCTCTCCTTCTTTTATTAACGTTTTCTTGTGCACACATAGATCGTCGACATAGGAAAATCATAACAAAAGAGCCGGTTGACAACTACCAAGTGCCCTTGAAATTTTGTCAACCGGCAGTTGCGTTTCCGGATTTTTCTGAAATTTTCAGCAATATTACTGTACCTCACGGATCAGACAGTATTGCTTTAGTGGGAAATTCTTTTCCATCACGCCATATACCTTGAATCCAAATTTTTCATAAAATTCCACGTTTTTCGGATTATGAGTCTCCAGGGAGATCATCAGCTTGTGCTTCTGGGCATAGTCGATGGCTTCCTCCAGAAGCTCCGCTGCAATTCCGTGATGCTGCATGGTGGGATCCACTGCCAGATAAATGATGTGCAGCCGTTGGTTCTGATGCAGCTGATCCGTCCAGCTGGAATTCAGATAATCCTCACCCTTCATAAAATTCCGAAATGTCTTTAACGAAGGATCCTCCTTGATCAGATAGGAATCCGTCTGTAAAGCAGCCATGGCCTCTGTAAAATAGAACTGAAATACATTGTACGGCTCCGCTTCATCCGATACCACCAATACACTGTTCAGATCCGCGCTGTCTGCGAAGATCTCACAGGTCGCATAAAATTCATCCATGTCACATTTAAACAGCTCCGGCATCAGATTTTTACGGACTTCCGGATCCGGAATCAGCGTCTCGTACAACGGATCGTGTGCAAAGCACTGATTCAGCATTTTCTCCACTTTCGGAAGGTCTTCCTTCTGCACACGATATAACTTATCACTTTCCATAATTGTATTTACTGTTATCTCCTTATTATGATGATGTCAGTCCCCAGCTTTGTTGTCTGTGGATCGTTCCGTGCTCTGCTCTCGCCATCATTACAATTCGAATATCTCTGTCACAGATCTCTCCATTTGTTGCACGATATTCATCAGGCTGACCACAAGCTTGCTGCATGCATGCTCCAGGCTGGTAATTTCTTCCCGGTAGTCCATTTCCTTCATACCGGATCCTGTCAACATCTCCAGTTGTTTTTCTTTTTGGAGAAGCTGCTTGACCGTTCCATATAGATTTTCATGCTCCGGCAGCCTTCCGTAACCCCATTTCAGGCGATCCTTCGGCTGATGGAATACATAATCCGTAAAATGCCTATATACTTCTTCATCAAAATTAAAGGCATAGGCATTGTTGTCTACCTGATAAAGCTTACGAAGTGCGGAGGAAAGTCTCTGTTCCTTCAGATTTCTCACCGCTCCGCCCAGAAGTCTCAGATTTGCACTGCATATCTCATGAGGATACAACACATTTCCGTACCAGTCAATCCGCACAAAAGCGTCCTGCTCCTGTTGGAACCTTGCGAGCAGCTTCTGTTCCAGCGGTCTGATCTGCCGGAAAAGTTTCTCCGCCTCGTCGTATTTTCCATCTCTAAGCAACTGTTTGTAGTTACGGTTGTATTCCTCTACCGCTTCATATTCCTCCCGGCATCTTCTGAGTGCCCGGTCACTTAAAGTCTCCAGTTCCTCAATTTTTTCAAGCAAAACCCGTTTTTTCTCTCCCAGCTGCCCCGCCACATCGGCGCGGTAGCAGATTTCCCGACACTGTTCCAAGCCCTTGCGAATCCGCTGCACCACCGGTGAAAACTGCAACGGTACCACTGCCGTTTCATCGAGTGCCAGGATCAACAGGGCAAACAGCTCATGATGCAGACGATATACCTGTTCATCATAAAACTCATCGTTATCAAACTGAGAATGGTAGTGGGTCTCCATAAAGCTTCCGCCGGTGAAATCATTTACCATGGACGGTACACCTGCGATCGCCATGGAAAAATCATCCGACCAGGTCTCGATCGGAGATGTCACTGCTGTCTCTTCCGGATAGGCTATCGTCAGATTCGGCAGATCCGCCAGATATTCCTCCAGAAAGCTGACGTATTCATAGCAGCTGCGGATCCTCGCTCTGGTACCATGCGCCAACGCAGGGAGTTCAAAGTTCAGGTCTGCGATCACCTTGCCCACCCATTCGGGATGTGCGGTGAATATCTGCTCATAAGCTCCCGTAGACCAGTCGAAATTGGAATCCACCACGCCCCATTCCTCGGATGCCATGGCACAGATCACAATGGTATTGTTCGGTTGAAAACCACTGTCCAGCAACGCCTTTGCAATACCAAACATCAGGGCGACCGCTGTATTGTCATCCTGGAATCCGTCAAAATAGGAGTCATAGTGGGCAGACAAAAGCACCATGCGGTCAGGATGTTTTCCGGGAATCCTTCCCACAATATTATAAGTCGTGCAGTTTCTGGTCACCCTGGATTCCGCATCAAAGGTGACCGTTATTTCCTCCTGATCACGCAGCAGCTCCAGCAGGCCGGCCGCATCTTTTCTGGAAATGGAAAAAGCGGGAGCATCCTCCGGTCCGGCGATATCCTGTGCATTCAGAGCTTCATCGTCGATTTCGCCGTAGCCGCCGCTCTGCACTGCGATCAAGGCTGCTGCTCCCTTCAGATGTGCCTGGTATACCGGATAATTGATCCACCACTCATCCCTCTGGTTAATCTCCACCAGTACCAGTTTATCCCTGACATCTTTTCCCTGATAGTCCGTCTCCGTTCCTTTTCCCAGATACATCATGGAAAATTCCTTCGGGCCATCGGTGACAAAGGTTGTCTGATAGGCTCCCAGCTCTGCTGACACGATCTCCCCGGCTGCATTCGTATAGCTTAACGCCGCCTTATGAAATTCCCAGCCGTCTACCGTCACGGCATCCTTTGTAACCTCAGACAGTCCGATTTTTTCCATTTCTGTCTTCAGCATCTCTCCGGTCTCAAATTCTGCCTTAGAACCCGCCGGACGATACCCCAGTGTCGGATGTGACCGGTATTGTTCCATTCGTTTTGCCAGTTCATACGAATACAGTATATCCAGATTCTGTAACACCTTTTTCTGTAAAGTCACCCCGTTGTCATGCATATTCTGTCACTCCTGTTTCTATCCTGTCCGTTCTGTCACAGGAACCGTTACTTATTTTTTTACCATAGAATTCATATTTTCAGTAATTTTCTGCAGAATCTCTCTGTTTCTCTCTTCCGCTTCCAGTGTCTCACTGGCATGGGCAGACACTTCTTCCGTAGTCGCTGAGATTGTCTGAATGGAATCCACGATCTCCTGGTTGGCTGTTTTCAGAGCTTCTACTGTCTGAAGCATCTCACCCAGATTATCCACGATCGTATAGCTGCTGTCTTCAATTGCCGTGAAACTGTCCGCCGCGCGCATCGTTCCTTCCCTTTGGCTGCCGATACCGTCTATCATCTGACGGATGACCGTCACCACTTCTCCAATCGCTCCGGACACATTTTGGATCAACTCCGCGATGTTGCCGGTAGCATCCTTTGTCTGGGTGGCCATTCCCGAAATCTCCGTCGCCACTACGGAGAAACCGCGGCCGGCTTCACCGGCTCTGGCTGCTTCTATGCTGGCATTCAGCGCCAGAAGACTGGTCTGATTAGCTATTTTGCTGATGATTTCCACGATGGAATGCATCTCCTGCATATAATGATCCAGCGTTTCCAGCTTCTGTGCCGCCAGTTCACTGTTTCTTGCAGAATCCTCTGCCTGCTCCTTCAGACCTGTCATCTCTTCTTTTCCGGCATCCAGCATTTCTATCGTATGTTCCATATTGCTTCCGATCGTCTCTGCCACTTCACCCACAGTATTTACTTTTTCCTGAATAGCCTCCGTCTGGGACGTCTGCTGCTGAATCGCCGCTGCAGACTCCCCGGAACCTGCAGACACCTCCTCCATGGCTGTTTTGGTACTGTCAAAAGCAGTTTCCAGTTTATTCAATTCCGCTGTGATATCAGCTACTGAAGTCTCCATCCGGCTGCTCATTTCCATGACCTCACGTAAGGTTGCTTCCGCGCGGTCCTGCGCAGCTGTAATGCTCTCTATATTTTCATCGGTGTTCTTCTGGTTGGATATGGTAGCATAGATGGATGTAATGCACAGCAGAATCATTACCGAAATCTGTATAAATCCTGCGTCCTGCCCCAGATAGCCAAATCCCCCTTGTGTGGCTCCCAGGAGCACCACCAGAATATTCTCTACCACCGTCCCCACATTAATAAGTGCAAATGCCTTGACATCATGATAAGGCATGACTGCAAACATCATGGGAATTACAAATGCATACACCATGTTGCACTGTGCCGTAAAAAGCAGCACCGTATAAAACAACGCAAATCCGATCAGTGACAGATGTTTTATAGCTTTGGTTGCATGATCCCTCTTCCAACAAATAAATTCTGCAAGAACCGGTATGATCCCAAGAAGCATCAGCACTACCAATACCGGAACCGACACTGTGTGTTCAACAAATCCGATCACGCTAATGAAAAGCATACATGCATTGATCACACCATGTGCTATCATGGCCACCCGGTTACTTCGTTCCAACTCTTTCATTTGCATTCTCCTTCTCTCCCGTATGATATTATGCCAGGTTCAAAAAGTCTAAGCCCATATGAGCTTGCTTATAAGTGGGTGAAAGACCTTAAATTCATAACGTAATTCCTCACATCCCTTATATTGTAATTCATGATGGTATCCCCGTCAATAAAGCACACGAAAATGCAGTCCGGTTTTCTATGAAAAACGGACTGCATTTTCTGTCATTTATATGTTATCTCCCTGCCGGACAGCTTCCAGCACCCTCTTTATACCTTGAAAACATCCAGTACCTTTTCCAGCTTATCCGCTAATGCCAACAGGTTCTCAGAAGAATTCATCAGTTCTGTCATGGTATCACTCATGCCATGAGCCGCCTGCATGGTACTGTCTGCGGATGCTGCATTCTGTTCGGAGATTGCCGACAATCCTTCCACTACATCACGGATCGCACTTCCGGACTGTCCTAAGACATCCATCTTCTCCCGGATACCGTCAATATGCTGCAGGGAATTCTCCACACCATCCGCTACTGCCGCAGTCTTCACACCGGTCTCCTCTAACTTGCTCTGCTGGTGATTCATGTTGGCTTCCACTTCACCCATGATCTCCACCATTCTGCCGGAAGACTCCATGATATTTTGGATGATCTGCTGGATCTCGGTTGCGGAGCGCTTAGACTGGTCAGCCAGCTTACTGATCTGCTCTGCTACCACTGCGAAGCCTCTTCCCGCTTCTCCGGCTCTGGCTGCTTCAATGCTGGCGTTCAGTGACAGCAGATCTGTCTCGTCCGCAATATCCTGAATCATGGATACTGCCTTGGTGATATTCTGAATTGCTCCGTTCATATCCGTAATCTGTTCCGCTACCCGCAGGACGGATTCCTTGGTGCTCTCGTTGGAGCCGTTCAGTTCCTTCATGATCTCTTCGGAAGCTTTCTCCGCTTCTGCCATCCTACCGGCATAATCCGTCAGAGATTTTACTTCCTCAGATATATATTCGATCTGCTCGCCGATACGCACTACATTTTCATTAGCATCCGTTGTCTCATTGGCCTGATTCCTTGCGCCGTCTGATATCTCGCCGACAGCATGGTATACATCATTCACAGATTCCTGGGTATCCTGTGCCATCTTGATCAGTTTGTTGGAAGATGCTGTCAGATCATCCGCGGAATCCTTGATCTCTGTTACGATCGAACGGAGAGTTTTTTGCAGTTTTACAGAAATACGATATACATCCCCAAGTTCATCCTTTTTACGGCACTGCTTTTCATCCGGCTCTGCATCCAGTTCTCCGTTCACGATCCTGCCTAGGAAATGCTTCGTCTTCTTCATGGTCTTCACCATGCTACGGGATAATACGCTTACCAGCGTTGCCGCCACAAGAACACATGCCACAGCGATCAGAATAATATCCTTCACCTGCATCGAGATTGTATCCTTGACATTCTGCATCGGCGTCGCCACTTCGATGGCACCGATCACAGAGCCATCAGAATTGATCAATGGCTGATAATATACATAATAATCTACTTCGGAAATGTTGCAGTCCGTCAGGAACAAAGCCTCCCCAGTCTGAATCTGTGCATAGACATCGTCTTCCAGCGCCGTACCGTTAATACGTCCTCCTTCCGGCTTGGTCAATGTCGTGATCAGACGCATATTTCCATACAAAAAAGACACCTGGAAGCCTGTCTTCTCCTGCAATCCATCGATCAACTGTGTCTCCCCGGAAATGGATGTGCCGCCCTTGCGCACCTTGCCTCCCTTATCTCTGGTGTAATCGCCTTCATACAGATTCGTGTAGGTTTCATCCACACTGACACCAACGATCTGCAGAGACTGCTCAATCTGTTTCTCAATTCCGGTCTCTAATGCTTTTGCCCCAACCGTAGCCACCAGTGCACATACAATGATCATCGGCAGAAGGCTCAACGCCAGTATCTTTTTCGAAATTGTGAAAAATGGCTTTTTGTTCCCTTTTACTTTCGTTTTCTTATTCTCTGTCTTCTTCATGCTTACCACATCTGCCTTTCTGTAAAAGACTTTATCACATTCGGTTCATCTCGAAAACGTTTAAGTATTTTCTCGGTAAATTCATTGTAACATTTTCCATATAGTAATACAATTCGACAAAATTACAAGTATTTTATTGTTAAATTTGGCCATTTTTCCTTAACGTTAAGTGAAAATATCTCTTTTGTTTACGAAACAGTTAAGTTTTCTACTTCCAGACCGGCATACGCAGTATCTTTATCAATAGCGGAATGATCATAATAAACCACACAATAGGCTCCGCTGCAATGACACCCGGGTATCCGAACATGGGAACCAGCGTCGCCGCGATCACAATTTTCCCTATCATTTCCAACGAGCTGGAGATCAGCGGTACGATCCGCTCTCCCAGTCCCTGCATGGAGTTTCTCACAATACAGATTACCGCTGTCACATAATAGAACAGTGTATCTACCTTCAGATATAATGTGGCATTGTAGATCACTTCCGGAGTTTTGCTGCCGGTGACCAGCCATACCAGCCAGTCACCGATGGTATAAGCAGTCACAATATTAAGCGTACACCAGATGCAGGTATAACCGGTTGCCAACAGGATTCCTCTGCGGATCCGTTCGATTTTGCCGGCTCCCAGATTTTGTCCGCAATAGGTCGCCATTGTCTGACCGAAGACGCTGAACATGATCATGAAGATCTCGGAGATCTTGCGGGCTGCCGTATGGGCAATGATAATATTCTGTCCCAGCTTATTGATGGAGGTCTGCAATGTCAATGTACCGATATTGACCAGCGAGCTCATGAATCCCATGGAAAGACCGGAGCTTAACATATTGCGGAGCATTCCGGCATCCTGCAGCTTCATATCATCCACACGTATCCGCAGAATTTCATACTTTTTCCACAGATAGACCGCACACACCACCACAGCGATCAGCTGCGACAGCACAGTAGCAACTGCGGCACCCAGCACTCCCATATGCAGCACCACGATCAGAAGCAGATCTCCTCCGATATTCAGCACCACCGACACTGCCAGCACGATCAGCGGGGTCACGGTATCTCCGATTGCTCTTAAGGTCGCCGATAATACATCATATAATAAAGTAACAACAAGTCCCGCTATGATCACGGACACATACTGTGTTGCTGTGTGCAACAGATTTTCCGGCACATTCAGGAATCTGAGGATCGGCTGTAAAAATACAAGTCCTCCAAATGTCAGTACCACCGCTGCCAATAGACCAAGCACCAGAGAATTGCCTAAGGATCGGCGCAATCTGTCCATATCCTTCGCTCCGAAGCACTGTGCCGAAATAATAGCAAAGCCATTGCACATTCCCATCAGGAATTGTACGATCAGGTTGCTCAGCGTCGTCGTGGCCCCCACTGCCGCCAGGGCATTATCTCCCAGAAAAGTACCTACGATGCGGGTATCTGCCAGGCTGTAAGTAAGTTGCAATAAATTGGCCAAAAAAATAGGAAGGGCAAACGTCAGTATCAAAACTGACGGTCTGCCCTTTGTAAGATCTTTCATATAGTTCCTCACTTCTATACTTCCGGAAAAAATATGGATTTTCCCCGTGTGATAGGGCTACAGAACTTTTTTAAAACTTTTTCTTGGCATTGTCAAGGTATTTCTTGGTCTCAGCCACCACAACACCATTTAATGCCAGCAGTGCGATCAGGTTCGGGATCGCCATCAGACCGTTGAAGATATCTGCGATGGTCCATACTGCCTTAACAGTCATGTAGGGTCCGATGAATACGCAGGCAATGTAGATCCAACGGTATACTTTGATTGCCTTCGGCTTCTGACCGATCAGGTATTCCAGGCATCTCTCGCTGTAGTAATCCCAACCGAGGATCGTGGTAAATGCAAAGAATACCAGGCATACCATCAGGATAAAGGATGCAATAAAGCTGTTAAAAGGCAGCCCCTGCTGGAAAGCTCTGGTGGTAACATCCACGCCGTCCAGACCTACGTTCCAGGAATCGGTAATTACGATCGTAAGACCGGTCATGGTACAAATGATCAGAGTATCAATGATGGTACCCATCATTGAGATCAGACCCTGTTTGGCAGGAGAGTCGTTCTGCGCTGCAGCCGCTGCGATCGGTGCACTACCGATACCGGCTTCGTTGGAGAAAATACCTCTCGCAATACCCTTCTGCATTGCCATGATAACCGCTCCCAAAGCACCGCCGGCTACGGCACGCATACCAAACGCACTCTGTACAATGGTTACGATAGCTGCCGGAATGGCAGTTACATTAAAGATCAATACTAACAGACAGGCTACTACATAAGTCACTGCCATAAAAGGAACGATGACCTGTGCCACGGTGGAGATACGCTTTAATCCCCCGATAACAACCAGTGCCACGCAGATGGTCAAAAGGATTCCGGAGATCACCACGCTCCAGGAATAGTCCATACCGAAGAGCTGTACGGTATGTGCATTATTTGCATCGAAGAAATTATGTACCGCACTGGTGATACCGTTGATCTGGGTAAAGGTTCCGATACCGAACAATCCTACGCATACACCCATAAAAGCGAAGATCTTCGCCAGCCATTTCCAGCTCTTGCCCATACCGTTTTCGATATAGTAGAAGGGGCCGCCGATAATGTGTCCATCCTCTGCTACCACACGATATTTCACCGCCAGCAGGCACTCGGAATACTTCGTAGCCGTACCTACCAGCGCAGCGATCCACATCCAGAACAAAGCTCCGGGGCCGCCTGCTACAATAGCCGTTGCCACACCAACGATATTACCGGTTCCGATGGTAGCGGACAATGCCGTACACAGTGCCGCAAAGCTGGATACTTCGCCGTCTTCGCCCGACTTTTCATTGGCAATTAAGTGTTTGATTGCATGTGGAAGCTTCGTGATCTGCAAAAAATGAAGTCTGGCTGTAAGAAAAAGACCGGTCGCCAGAATGAGGACGATCAGGGGGATGCCCCAGACGAAATCATCCACTGTGGTCAGAAAGTTACTAATCATGTCTAACATATTCCCTCTCCTTCCGTCACCTCTTGTGACGTCCTATCGTAGATTGATTTCTTCCGAAGAGAATGGGAATAAGCATATAGATGCTCTGTCCTTTTGCCTGAGAGATTGGCAGCTTTACTGCCGTACACCTTCGGCGCCTTCTATACGGAAATATGAAAATTGCTTTCCGTGGAAGGACTCTCCAGAGTAAATCTTTACCGCGCTAAAGCGGCAACAAAATCACAATAGCATACTTTTTCACCCATTGCAACGTTTTTTTATCTTTGACATTGATCTGCCCAACACAGACATTGACTTTTATGGTACCTGATTACTATAATATAATTCATATGAATACTAACACGAACAATCACAAAACTTCATATTCCATTACACGTGGACTGTTTTTCCTGATCATGTGTTCTGTGATTTTTACGGTACTGTACTACAGTCTGCCCAGGCAGAACCGTGAGCCGGCAATATCGGATTATATTGACTTTTCAGAAGGCTGGACCACCTCCGATGGAAGCCCCGTTGATTTTTCCCATATCAGCGGCACCTGCACAGTGACCAAGAAGCTTCCTGCGCTGACTCACGACATGGCACTTTTCTTTTTTTATAAAAGTTCCAATGTCACGATCCTGATAGACGACCGGCAGATCTATGAGGCCATACGACCGGAGGGAGTTTTCTTCGGCAAGACGCCGGGAGCCTCTTATGTCTCTCTGCCCATCTACCGGGAAGATTCCGGGCGCACGCTCACCCTGGTGATCGATAATCCTTACGGAGACGGCAGTGGCAAGATCAATCATATGTACCTGGGACGTAGTGAAGATATCCTGATAAGCCGCATCCGCGACAAGGCACCCGGATTCGGCATCAGCTTCCTGATCGCCCATCTTGGTCTGGCATTTATCCTGTTTTATCTGCCATTACACAAGAAGCACATCATCGGCAGTGAGATGCTTTATCTGGGATTATTTGCTCTGAATACTGGTATCTTTATGTTGGCAGATAACCGTATGCTGCAGCTGATCCTGCGTAATAGCCATATTTATCATACAATTGCGGAACTTTTTATGATGCTGATCACCATTCCACTGTTTCTGTACCTTGGCAAAATGTATACAGAGTACTCCCCTGTGATGGTACAGACAGTATGCCTGATCAGTGTCATGGATTTCAGTATACGTTTCTGCCTGAATCTGACCGGTCTCAAGGACTTCCATGAAAGTCTTCGTCTGACCCATATTACTTTTGGCATTCTGATCGCACTTGTTATCTATGCCATCGGCAAGGGGTTTTATCAGAATCAAAGACAGCATCTGAAGCACAATCTATATCATAACCTTGGAATTCTGTGTCTGTGCTTTGGCGTTCTACTGGATATCCTGCTGCTATGGTTCGGCAGTGCTCCCGAGACCAGCTTCTTCACACGGATCGGTGTGCTTATGTTCCTGATCATGGAAGCAGTCCAGGTTACCCTGCGCCTCATGACCAACTATCAGGAAGGTGTTCGCATGCAGCTGCTCAGCCGCCTGGCTTATCGCGACGGTCTGACCGACCTGCTGAACCGTACTTCCTATATGGAAGAATTGAAAAGACTGGACGCATCCCATAATTTTCATGTGTTGCTGGCACTGTACGATGTGAATAGCCTCAAATATGTGAACGACACCTACGGTCACCAAAGCGGTGATGAAATGATCCGCCGGGTAGCGGATACTCTGTCGGCACATCTTGGTTCCTTAGGAAAATGTTACCGGATCGGCGGAGATGAGTTCGTATTCCTGTCGACCGTATCCGATTCCGAAAAAGAATTTCTCAAGCTGCAAAGAGATTTCGAAGCGTCTCTGGGAACTTTGAAGCTTCCTGACGGTTCCGAGCATCCCATTACTGTAGCCATGGGATATTCCGTACTGACCCATAATATGCCTCGTTCCATGGACGATATGGTCCGGGAGGCCGATGCCAAAATGTATGAGGCGAAACGACGAATGAAAACAGAAAATTGATCATAGGATTTGCAGCGTTTTTGCTGACAATCTTATGAATAGCGTGGCTCATTGCAGAGAACTGCCAACAAATGTGGAGTGCCCTTTGCGAAACATTTATGAATTGGGGACATGGCTCGTAACGTAGGGTTGCCATAGCCCCCACGCAGAAAAGGACTGCCCCCCGGACTCGGATGCTAGCTACAACTGTGGATTTTCTAAAGGAAAGTGGTCAAGTGTTTCTCATCATGATGGGGCCGCCTTTACGCTGCCATCCATGTCGCTTACCGGCTAACCACTTTCTAAGAAAATCTCACAGTCTCCGCCGCATCTACGCCCGGGGGAACAGTCCTTTTCTGCTGGAAACCTTCCGCCTCAGCGTGGACACAGGTGATAGGAACAAGCTTCTCTGTATCCTTAAACCAAGGTATGGGGCGTTACGCACAATATTTGATAATTAAGCCCCGCTATCGTAAGACTGCCGGGGCTTAATTGACTAAATTTGATGATTACGCCCCGCGTATCGAATAAGACAGCGATTTGTGCGCAAGCGCCCATCGCTGTCCTCACTATGCCTATGCGCGGCTCATTGCCCGCGTAACTCTCAATTAACTACGCTTGGCAGCATGTTCCAAATAGAGAAAAAAAGCCACATTCAGAACAATGCCCACTGCAGTAGAGATGGGGGCTGCGAGGCCGATATTGGTGAGACTTGCGTCCGGTTGGATACTCATATAGTAAGCGAAAGGAAGTCGGACGAGAAGTGTCTGGATCAGTCCCTGAAGCATGACCCACACGGTCTTGCCATTACCGTTAAAATATCCCATCATGCTGAACAGCACAGCAGTCAATAGTGTCTCCGGTGCGAAACCTTTCAGATACTCATATCCTCTCTGCACCACTGCCGCATCCGCGGAGAAGATACCTGCCAGCAGATCCCCCCGGAAGAACACCAGTGAAAAGGCAAAGCATCCCACCAAAAGTCCGATGCCGATACCGGTGAACATGGTCTTCTTCGCCCGCTTCTGTTCTCCGGCACCTACATTCTGTGACACGAAAGAAGAAGTGGACTGCATCAGTGCACCGGGGATCAGCATGGCAAAGTTAACGATTTTGCATGCCACGCCGTAGCCAGAGGAAGCTTCCAGTCCCAGGCGGTTGACAAAGGCACACAGTGCCAGGAAAGAGCCTTGCGTCAGACACTCCTGCAAAGCTAACGGCAGACCAATCTGCAGGAATTTACCGCACTGGGGATTCCAACGGAAATCGTATCCGGTAATGGTAAAGGGCAGCCCCTTTTTCACAAGGCGTACAATTGCAAACACTACGCTCAATGCCTGTGCAAAAACAGTAGCCAGCGCTGCTCCCATGGCATCCATGCCCAGTCCTGCCACCAGCACCAGATCACCCACGACATTGACAATGCATGCCACGAAGACAAAAAGCAGCGGTGAATTGCTGTCGCCAAGTCCTCGAAAGATCGCGGACAATACATTATATGCCACGATAAAAAAGATTCCCGCACCGCAGATCCGGATGTAGGCTGCGGTCAGCCCTACAGCCTCTTCCGGCGCCTGCATAAGAACTGCAATAGGCCGGGCAAAACCAACCATGACCACGAACAACACCAGTGAAATCACTGCAAATACAACGGTTCCGCCGCCGATGATACTGCCGATCTGCTCCTCCTTCTTCTCTCCCAGATACCGTGCGATCAGCACGGTGATACCCATGGCCAGCTGAGTCACCACAAAGGTCACCAGATTCAGCACCTGACTGCCGGTGGATACACCGGAAAGTCCGGAGGTGGAGCCGAAACGTCCCACTACCAGCAGATCCACTGCACCGTAGGCCGCCTGTAAGATCAGTGCTCCCAAAATAGGAACCATGAAGCGAAGTAATTTTTTCAAAATACTTCCCTGTGTAAAATCCATCATGTCATTTTCTTTATTTTTCAAAATACTCTCTCCTCTCGCACATCACCTGATAAAAAGTCTCTATGGCGTGTATCATAGCTTCCGCATCTACTTCGGAAATGCTCTCCAGATACGGTGCCAGACCGGCAAAATAATTCTCATTATATTTTTCCGACAGTTTTCGTCCCTCTTCTGTCAGAGAAATATAGGTGATCCTGCCGTCTTCCGCCGCATTGGCTTTCCGCAGATACCCCTTTTCTTCCATTTCTTTTACTGTCCGTGTCACGCCGGGACGGGGGATATTCAGATAGTCACTGATATCTGAAATCTTCACAGCAACCCCCTGCCTCTCCATGATCTGGATCACATCCAGGAAATGAATATAAGAAGGTGTCACGCCTGAGGGCAGCGCCGGAAGCATCTCCCGGATCCGTTTTGCCTGATAACAGGCATCCAACATTCGTTTTATGGTCTGAACCGTCATTCTTTTTCCTCTCTGATATCTTTTTTCTATTCTTTAATTGTCTTTATAGTTACCACTGGTAATTATCTTTGGTAATTATATGGAGCCAATTTCAATTTGTCAATGAGATATTTTCATAAACACAAAAAAAGCAGACTCTTTTGGAGAATCTGCTGTTTTCCTTTCTCTTCATTCAGATCATGAAGTTTCCACCTGGATGATTGTTTACGCATCCGATCTGGCATAGGCATTTTTCATCTGTCCGCTAAGTTCGTACAGTACCTTGTCCAGCGTGTCAGCTGCTGCCTCCCGCAGCATTTGGGCCGTCTTTTCGTTGGCTTCTTCCTGCAATTTCTTACATTTGTCCTCTTCGTTCTCCTGCGCCAGCAATGCATCGTAGCGATTCAGGATCACATGGCTCTTCGCCGCCACATTTTCCTGATAGCGCTCAATGTGGAACACGGATTTGTTGTAAGAAGCATCTGCCATGGCTGCGATCATACGGCTCATCCAGTAGAAGTTCTCCGTGGATACTTTTCCGGTGGTCGCTGACAGGTACTCAGGTGTCCTATCGATGCCGGTATAAAAAGGTGCCAGTACATTAAAGGCATTAGAGGCCAGCGCCAGCCACTGAACCGGCTCTCCCTCCGGACGCATCTGGATCAGGGTCATGACGTCATTGCGGTTGATGCCGATGGAACGATAGGCTCCACACATAGTTTTATCCCCATACGAAGCATAAGGATCATAGGGTGTTCCCTGATAATGGGAAGACAGCACGTATTTTACGTCCTCCACCGTGATCTTCTTCTCAGGCACCATGCACCAGGGCAGATCATCGGAAAACGGTGTGTACTCTGCATTCGGGCCATCCCAGACCTTTGTACGGGGATTCAGGGTCCGCAGCATATACCAGGCTCTTGCGGTATTGTATACATGGTCGGAATCGTCATGGCTTCCAAAGGCATCTCTGGCGGAAAAACTGCCGTCCTGTGACAGATCCAGGTGGTTCTTTTCAATAAATTCTTTCAGATCCGCGGAACACATATGCTCCTTTTGCTCCGTCAGCGCATCTTCCAGATCAAAGGCATCGATTCCGAACTGGTTCGGCATCACCACATAAGCGTCGTCCGGCACTCTCCGGGCGATCCAGTGATGGCCGCCGATGGTCTCCAGCCACCAGATCTCGTTTTTATCGGAAAAAGCAATACCGTTCATCTCGTAGGTACCGTATTTCTCCAACAGGCTTCCCAGACGTGTGACACCCTCTCTGGCACTGTGAATGTAAGGAAGCACCAGAGACACAATGTCCTCCTCGCCGATGCCGCCGGATATCTCTTCCACACCATCCTTCGCCGGAACATATTCCACCAGTGGATCCGCTCCCAGAACTCTGGCATTGGAAGTGATGGTCTCTGTGGCCGTCATGCCCACACCTGCCGCATTGACACCGTGCGCTGCCCAGATACCCTCTCCGTCCAGTGCATTGGGGACTGCGGTATAACGCATGGGATCCTCCGGCAGATCGATCTCCACATGGGAAAGCACGGATTTGTATTTTTTCGGCTGTTCTTCCGGATGCACCACAACGAATTTCTTCGGTGTGAACTGCCCCGAAGGAGAATCGTCATTCCGGGCGATCATGGTGGAACCGTCATAAGATGCCTTTTTTCCTACTAATATGGTTGTACATGGCATAATCATTACCTCCTGATACTGTGTTTCAAAATTTTCTTCTCCGGCACCGGAAATCTGTGTTCCAGTCCTGGCACTTATGCCAGCTTCTGTCCGTTAATGACTACATTTTGAATTGTCTCCGGCCTGCCCTGTAAAGGCTCGATCTTTGTGAACTGTCTGCAACCGGTGACTTCAATATTCTCCATCTGCAGATTTCTGAAATACGGGATGTCGTCCTCATTTTCCATGGCAATGGTCTCTTCCCGGTTCAGGGAATTGAGCACATAGGACATGGTCAGGATTACTGCCTCGCCCTTGATCTCGCTCATATGGATATTGCGGAGAGTGATATTTTCCACCACGCCGCCGCGGCCCAGCGCACTCTTCATGCGGACACCCACATCGGTTCCCACGAAAGTACAGTTCTCCACCAGAATATCCTTTACTCCGCGGGACATCTCACTGCCGATGACGAAGCCGCCATGGCCTTCGTTCACCAGACAGTCATGGATGTAAACATTGCTGCAGGGCCCCTGAATCTTGCGGGCAATGGCATTTTTGCCGGACTTCATGCAGATGGCATCATCTCCGGTCTCAAAAACACTGTGATGAATATGCACATTAGTGCAGGACTCCACATCAATGCCGTCACCGTTCTGGGCATAATAAGGATTGCGGACCTGTATATGCTCCACCGTAAGGTTCTCGCAGAAATAGGGGTGGATATTCCATGCCGGAGAGTTCATGAACGTTACGCCTTGCAGAAGCACATTTTTGCAATGGCGCAGACTGATCATCACCGGGCGGTAAAAATCGTAATAGGGTGCCGCGGCAGCCAGTGCTTCCTCGGTGTTTCCCTGAATGTTGTGGTGATTTCCTTTTAAAATCGACTCTGTGGGCATCCAGATCGCTGTTTCTTTCGTCTCTAACACATAAGGACTGATGGTAAACAACGCATCCCACTGCTTTTCCGTCATCTTAAACTTCTTGATCGGACGCCATTTATCACCGCTGCCGTCAATGATGCCTTCTCCGGTAATGGCGATATTTTCTGCATTTTCCGCGGTAACGGGAGATACGGTGCGAATGCAGTCCTGACCTTCATAGCTGGTGATCCGCAGCGGATAGTCCTCTTTGGACTTGATGAATTTTAACATAGCCTGACTGTCCAGATGAAGATTGACACCGCTTAACAGCCGGAGCGGAGCCACCGCCCAGATGCCTGCGGGAACTCTTACCGTACCGCCCCCCTGCTCCGACACTTCGCAGATCGCGCGGTTAATGGCCTCCGCATTGTGTCTGCCGGTCTCGATCTGCAAATCGCCGCTCTTCGCGCCGTATTCTGCTATGGACACCTCCCGGTCCGGGAACTGGGGAATTTCTACTTTATAATTCTGATTATACATGGTTATTGTTTTCTCCTTTGAATATTTTCATGGATACTTTGACATTTTCTATGTTTCTGATTCTAGCGTGTTCCGTTTCGGACTTCCACCCGGTTTTTGCGTTTTTCCGAAGGGTTCTACTGCTTATTTGTGCCCTTCCGCGCAGATCCAGTCCTCGCCGTCTTTTAAGTGAATCCGTACCTCTTCAAATCCTGCATTTTCCAGCAGTTCCCGGAATTCTTCCGGTGTGGGATTAAACAGATGGAATCTTTGAATGTTTTCCCGTACCTGTTCCGGCAGATTCTCCTTCTGGTAAATGTCGGCCACCAGTAAAAAGGTTCCCTGCTCCTTCAATACCCGGTAGACTTCTTTCAGATTCTCCGCGGGATCCGGCCAGAAATAAAAGCTTTCCACCGTAATGATCTTGTCAAAAGCATTGTCCGCAAAGGGCAGTTTTTCCACTGAGGCTTCCACGAGATCCATTTTTCCCTGCTGCAGTGCTTCTGCATTGGTTTTCCCGGAAAGCTCCAGTGAAGTGGCGGAATAATCCACTCCGGTCAGATGTCCGTCACGCACCTCTTCACTCATGCGTTTCAAAGTTGCTCCTCCACCGCAGCCGATGTCCAGAATCCGGTCATTCTCCCGGATCTTCCAGTGTTCCAGCGCCCAGCCGGTCACTGCGTAGTGACTTTCGTTCATGCGGCACAGCATCTTCTCCCCATCCTCCCCGACCGGTTTCCCGGGGTTGCCGGAGATGGTGATCTCCTGCTGGGTGCGTTCGTTGGTGGTTAGGTTTATGGTATTATTTTCTGTTTTTTCAGTCATGATCTTTATTCCTTCTTCCAGCCGCTTTCTTTTTGGATCTTTGCGGTTTTCTTTGCAATTTTTACTATCTCTATTATAATAGTAACTGTTTATAATCATGTAAAGGGCAATCCCGTTATTGAGAATATCTCTGCATAAGGGATTTGGCAAAACACCCGATACAAAGTACAATCTGCGAAAGCATACGCCGGAAATGCAGTGGAACGCTTGCAGGTTACGGAAAGGCATACATTTTTTATGAAATATTATCTTGCCCCCATGGAGGGACTGACCACTTATAATTTCCGCACTAACTGGAACCGCTGTTACGGCGGCATGGACAAATATTTTACCCCTTTTATCTCCAATCGGCACATGAACAGCAGAGAACGCAACGATGTGCTTCCGGAACATAATGTGGGCATGTACACCGTACCGCAGATCCTGACCAATAAGGCGGAGGAATTTCTGTCGCTGGCAGAGCAGCTGGCCGGATATGGCTACCACGAGGTCAATCTGAATCTGGGCTGTCCTTCCGGGACGGTGGTGGCAAGAAACCGTGGTGCCGGCTTCTTAGGCACGCCCCGGGAACTGGAGGATTTTCTGGACGAGATCTTCGAAAAATGTCCACTGGAAATCTCCATCAAGACCCGCATCGGCATGGACTACATGGATGAATGGGCTCCACTGCTTAAAATATATCAAAAATTCCCCATGAAGGAACTGATCATTCACCCCAGACTGCAAAAGGAAGGTTACAAGGGGACACCCCATCTGGAAGCTTTCGCAGAGGCGGTGGAAGCCCTGCAATGTCCGCTGTGCTATAACGGGGATATTACCTCTCCGGAGTCGCTAACGCAGATTCTTACGAAGCTTCCCCGTATCGATACGGTCATGATCGGCCGGGGAATTTTGCAGAATCCGGGATTATTGCAGGAATTGAAGGCTGCCTCCACGGAGAGTGTTGCGCTGCCGTCTTGTGAAGAGCGGCTGGCTGTCCTGAAAGAATTCCACACTTCCCTCCTGACCGGTTATCAGGAGATCATGTCCGGCGATACGAATACGCTCTATAAGATGAAGGATCTCTGGACTTTCTTAAGCCACAGCTTCGAATCTCCGGACAAATACGTAAAAAAGATCCGCAAAGCCACAGATGCCAGCGACTATAAGCTGGCCGTCAATGCGTTATTCCGGGAGTGCGCATTGAAGTCGGAGAATTCTTGATCCTGACATCATCCCATACCTTTATTCCCCGGTGTCGAACTGTTCTCCTTCGTTGGCGTCTTCCATGACGACCTCCGGCTCCGGGATGCCTGCATTTTCCACATAGCTGAAATGAATGACCGCCTGTGGCCAGTTGAAGCTGATCCGGGCGGTCTTCTGCCGCTCCTCGCCTGCCTTGCGGATCAGTTCCAACAGTTCCTGCAAGACTTCTCTGGTCAGATAGCCTCCCCGCCACTGGAACGTCATGGTCCGGCCTTTTTTTGCCATCTGCTGTGCTCTTTTATATACTTCTTCCGTTTTCGTAAAGGAAAGTTTTTTCTCCTTGTAATAAAAATGATCGTTGTCCGGACAGCCGGGTGCCGGGGCGATCAACGGTTCATGATCCCGGAACACTGCTTTATCTCCCAGATTGAAATAGTCGTAGCGGATCTCTCCGGGTGCTTCCGCATTGCCCTGATGTTTTCCCAATGTATTGTCAAATGTGGCATCCAGATGGTAATACTGCCCGCCGATCCGCACAATATTCCAGGTGTGACGGTACTTGATCCCTTTCTCCGGATTGTTGCCGCAGATAGCGATTACACACCACACACCCAGCGCATCACAAAGCACCTTCACCGATTTGGCAATGCCCTCGCAGACACCCACGCCCTGTCCCAGCGGTCCGATAATCTCATGGGAATAGGGCTTTTTCAACTTATCGTAGGTGATATTTTCGCAGATAAAGTCGTGAATGTACTTCTCTTTTTCCCACTCTGTGAACTTTGCGGCAGGTCTTGCCAGCTTTTCCACCCGGGACTGCATGGCTTTCTGATGTTCTCTGATCTTATTTTTCTCAAACAGATACTCCGGCACGAAGATGATGTTGGGGGAGTCCTGATAATATCTATACCGATAACTCACCACCCAGAAGATCTCCGGATGATCCAGCCGCAGTCGGAAAAATACGTCATACAATTCTTCCGCCGGGATCCGCGGCAACTGGATCTCGTCTGCCAGCGCCAGCACTCCCTGCTGCATGGCGTGATAGGCGGCCTGCTGGGGCTTGTTCATTTTCTGATAGTAATATGGTTCCATGGTAGTTTCCTATTCTATTGTTTTCATCTGTCTTATTTTTACATTTTAACAGAAGGTTTTTCTTTTGGGTGGATGTTTTTGATATTTTTTTGATATTTTTTGAAACTTTTGCAGCAGATGCATAGTCTAACCATCAGAGACCTGTAAGATATGGTTTTATTTAAGAGAGGAGTTTTACTTATGAAAAACAAAATGATCTGTGCACTTTTAACTACTGTGATGGTATTGTCTTTTGCTGCCTGTGGCAGTCAGGGAAATGCAGCAGCTTCGGCGGAAAGTACGGTGACTTCCGAAAGCGGTGCGAAGGCTTCTACTGTTGAAAGTTCTGCTGCTGAAGCTAGTGCTGAGACAACTACAGAAGTTTCTGCTGATGCGGCCAATGGTACTTCATATGAAGACAACTTTGCAGTTTCCACAGAGGATGCTGCCGCTTTCGCTAAAAAGATCCAGGATGCCGTAGCCGCTGAAGACCTGAATGCTCTCGCTGATCTGGTCAATTATCCGGTCTATGTTGCTCTGGGCGATGGCAGTGTGATCGAAACCAGGGAAGATCTGATTGCCTTAGGTGCAGACAAAATCTTCACCCCTGAGCTGAAAGACTCTATGGCTAATGCTGATCTGTCCGAATTAAGCCCCAGCATGGCAGGCTTCACCCTCTACAGCACCGGTGACGGCCCCAACATCACCTTCAATGTCCAGAACGGAGTACTCGGCATCAGCGGTATCAATTACTAATCATTCTCGTACAAATCGGGGGAGCCTTTCATCAGGCTCCCCTTACTCGTGTCGAAATAACCGTTTTCAACGGTACCATAGTGATATCTATGTTCCCGTCTGTCTTCCTCGTGATCAGCGTGGCTCCACGCTGGATATATTGCTTCGCAATGCCGGAATATCCCAGATAATCAATGGACATTCCGTAGGTCATGCGGATGCCCTGATATATCAGGGATAATGTATTCAGGTGATCGTGTCCACAGAATATCCATTTCAGCCAGCCGTTATCCACCGCTTTTTCGAAAAAATGTGGCGGTTGATTCGATATTCCGAAGTACTCGTCCTTTTCTCCGATACTGCCGTGTTCATAAATCACGCTGTGATCGCCCAATTTCATTTTCTCATAAGCTTCCTTAAATTCTGCGGGCGGCATGTGGAAAAATGCCATGGCAGGCACTTTTCTCTCGTTCAGTTTTTCCATGCACCAGTCCGTCTGATCCTCATGGATGCAGTCGAAACCACTGAAAAACCAGCCGTCACCATACATGTTGGAATCCAGCAGAATCAGCGGAAGTAACAGTTTTCCCTGATCATCTGTGAGGTCTACTACAAAATTCCCTACGCCGGTAATGGGATTCTGAGGACTGTGCTCATATCTTCCTTTGGTAAAAACGGCATATTTTCCCGTAGTGAAAATCTCCGCCAGCTGTTCCTTATTGCAGGTGGAGCCCATTTCACAGTCATGGTTACCAAAGACCAGAGTATAGGGAATCTGAAAACCATCCAGAAATGCCAGCAGTTTTTCTGCCTGCTTTCGGTTGTTCATGGTACCGCTTTTCGGGAAAAACGGGAAAACAGAATCTCCGGTCAGGACGATCAGATCCGGTCCCGTCCGGCGGATCAGCTCCGTCACCGCTGCCAGCGCCAGTCTGTCCTTTTTCCCGGAAAACATGCCGAAACCAAGGTGCAGATCCGTCAGCTGCAATATTTTATAATCTCTGTCCGTCGGGATGCAAAGAGAAAAAGTCTCTTCGTCCCGAATCTGAAAGTTTTTGGAAGTATACATAAGAATCTCTTTTCTTTTTGGGGATTAACTCAACGGGATCAATGCTCCTATTGCAGAAAGTACTGTTGAAATCACCATCAGCACCTGAAAAGGCACCGTGCCGATCACACCGCAGATAGGACTGCTGCCCGCCTTTTTTCTGGATTTACCGTATGTCAGCACCAGCATGATACTCACCAGTACCACAACGCCACTCATGATCCGGGTCAGAACAATAAAGCTGTTCACGCCAAACACCGCAAACAGGATGCAGGGAACTGTGGCGATCAGCCAGCTGATGCGGTTGCCGCTGCCGATCTGCTCATGAACCACATCGCGGAGGGCGAGAGTATTGCTCCAGAACGTGGTAAGTAAAGCAAACAGGGAAAATACGCCTGCCAGGATCATCGCCCAGGTACCGATACTCTCTCCCAACTGCATGTATGCCAGTTCTTTTTCCAGCGCTCCCTTGGTTCCCAGGAGAACCGTGCCCGTTACGATCAGGACAAACACTGAGGAAAGCCCAAAACCGATGAAAATGGAGCGGCGGATCTGTTTCGCGTTGCCATCCAGACCTTTCACCACCTGGATCACTGCCTGATTGGCGGAAGTTGCGAATACCACCATGCTGTACAGCGCCAGCAGATTATTCCAGTGGAACTGTGCCCGTTGCAAAGAATTCAGCGGATGCAGAAAAGTTCCTACCGTCATCACTGCCACAATTCCCATGAGGACAATGACTGCGTACTTCTGTGCGATGCCTACGGCTTTCATGCCGATAAACACCACGACTCCGGCGATCACATAGTACAAAATCTGCGCCGCCACGAAAGGCATTCCGAACCAGTTCACAAAAATCTGTGCTCCGCCGTTGATGTTGCCGCTGACACCGATCATAATTGCCAGCCCGTAGACAATAAATACGCCCCAGCTGAAGATCTGTTTCATTGTGCCGTGGAACAGCTCTCCTTCGAAACTTTTTACCAGCTGGACGCCACCGTTGTTATAGGACAACTCGGCAATGATCAGGTGCAGAATCACGTTCGCACAATATGCAATCAATACCATCCACACGACATCCAGCATACTGTTCTTCGTGGCAAGATACGGAACGGCAATGATGCCCGTGCCGATGCTGTTGCCGACGATCATGCTGATGGCTTCGAAGGTCGTGAGATGGGCTTCGGATTGGATGGGGTGGGACATGGGGAGGACCTCCTTGGTAAAAATACTGATTTTCTATAGTTATAAAAGTTTAGCGGTAAGTGCTTCCTGCAATACTTTGGAGCAATTGATTCCTCGCTTATCGGCAAGTTTGGACATCCATGCCGGAAGCGAGACATTTTTGCGAACTGCCTTGGTGTCAGTCATGCTACGATATTTTATAGTGTCTGCCTGAATGATCGTAAGAATATCTGTCGGTAAATGAGGAATCTCTGACTGCGGTGTAGGCTCATTCGGAGTAATTTCCTCATCTTCCAGACCAACAAGACAAAGATTCAATGCATCTGTAATAAGGGCAATCGCCTCTGCCAAAGTCGGTGCTGTAGTAATACACCCGTCCACATCCGGAACCTTTGCATAGAAAGTGCCATCTTTTTCAGTAATAACTGCGGTATATGTGTATTGCATGTCATTTGCCTCCTTCTATATTTGCTTCTTTGAAGATATAGCGCATATCATTTTCATTAAAATCATGACGTTTTACAGGAATTGTCTGCTTGGTATTCGGTTGAAAATACAAATCATGACTTGCTCCATGTCTTCTAAAAATAAAACCGTTCTTTTCCAATTCTTTAATTGTTTTCTTTCGTGGATGCATTCTTTTCTCCTTTTATATTATACACAATTTTGCGCAAAATCAATAGTAAAATACACAATTTTACACAAAAATTCACGTGACATAACATTAAAAATTCAAATTGTTACATAGGAAATATAAATAGATTCTGTTAAAACCAATTTCTAAAGACATCATAGTTATCAACACAACATACGATATCAGACATAAAATAGAATAGTATAAGAAATTATTACAATCTGTTTTGCTTTCAATATAAAGCATTTCTTGTCTGTAAATAAAAAAATCCAAAGAACTAATTATTCTTTCATGTTCTCTTCTTGCATCCAAAGTGGCATATAGTTTCCATCTTTTTGCTTATAGAAATTTTTACTCAAATATCTGTTTTCCGTCTCGTATTCTTCCGGTGTTATTCCGTTTCTCCAAAATGGGGCTTCCATAAGCGTTTCCGTTGCCCAATTGCTTTGCCTGACCGTCTTGCTCAATTAAATGTCCTCCTTCTATGTAATCATATAGTACATTATATACGATTGTCTTTTCTATTTCAATCGTCGCTCCCGCAAGGGGAGCGACGCTCCAAAGTCGATCAGTTCCTTGATCTTGTCAAAATTTCAATCCACGCTCCCACGAGGGGAGCGACTCCGATCTGGTACAAGATGCCGGATCTGTTACGATTTCAATCCACGCTCCCACGAGGGGAGCGACTATGGTAGGATAAAGAAAAAACCATACGGAGGGATTTCAATCCACGCTCCCACGAGGGGAGCGACGCCATGTCGGCAGAAAAAGTCTTCAATGCAGATATTTCAATCCACGCTCCCACGAGGGGAGCGACTAGCATATCATCTGTTACTGATCCTGTTTTTATTATTTCAATCCACGCTCCCACGAGGGGAGCGACGGCTCTTCCTTGTCTTTGACCTGTTCCAACGCAAATTTCAATCCACGCTCCCACGAGGGGAGCGACTCACGTTGTCTGTATTCCGTTCAAAAGCACTTGGGATTTCAATCCACGCTCCCACGAGGGGAGCGACATGTTCGGGTCATAAAATATTCTATACTGGTTCCAAATTTCAATCCACGCTCCCACGAGGGGAGCGACCAGGTCAAAAACAACAATATTAACATCAAAGAAGATTTCAATCCACGCTCCCACGAGGGGAGCGACGCCCTTGCTTTACCCACATGGTATACTTTTTCTTGATTTCAATCCACGCTCCCACGAGGGGAGCGACGACAAAAGATTCTATAAAAAGGAGTTCCAACATATTTCAATCCACGCTCCCACGAGGGGAGCGACGGCTATAGTCCCGCACGTCTCCAAAAGATTCCGATTTCAATCCACGCTCCCACGAGGGGAGCGACGAGCTCAATCCTGATACAGATCTTATCAATTTCAAATTTCAATCCACGCTCCCACGAGGGGAGCGACCAGCTCAGAGGAGGGTATTGATGCCTGTCATAACATTTCAATCCACGCTCCCACGAGGGGAGCGACCCATGTGCTCTCAAAATTCCAAAACTTGAAGTAATTATTTCAATCCACGCTCCCACGAGGGGAGCGACAACTTATCAATATTCTCAGTAATGCTCATGTCAAATTTCAATCCACGCTCCCACGAGGGGAGCGACTTGACAGTCAGAAACTTCTGTATCTTACAGACCTTATTTCAATCCACGCTCCCACGAGGGGAGCGACGTGTAACGGCAAGGATTTCATGGACTTGTGGAGAATTTCAATCCACGCTCCCACGAGGGGAGCGACATGGCGGGAGAGAACGGTGTACCGGAAATGCTAGATTTCAATCCACGCTCCCACGAGGGGAGCGACGGGAATGTCAACAAATATATCCCATTTTATTGGGAATTTCAATCCACGCTCCCACGAGGGGAGCGACCAATATCTAGAACGGGTGAGATCAATAGACTCTGAAATTTCAATCCACGCTCCCACGAGGGGAGCGACTACGACCAGCATGGGAAGTAACTATTTGGTCAATATTTCAATCCACGCTCCCACGAGGGGAGCGACAAATATGGGAACATATTTGTATAATTTAGCAATTATTTCAATCCACGCTCCCACGAGGGGAGCGACTTGTGTTCTACCGTGACAAGCTGCCGAAGTTCCATTTCAATCCACGCTCCCACGAGGGGAGCGACCAGGCAGAGCCGATGGCAACCATTTCAGAGACAGATTTCAATCCACGCTCCCACGAGGGGAGCGACCGTAAAGAGTGCCGTCACTTTCATCCAGCAGACGATTTCAATCCACGCTCCCACGAGGGGAGCGACCGTTTAGCTACTGGTGACTTTGATGGATATGTCTGATTTCAATCCACGCTCCCACGAGGGGAGCGACATGACAAGCGTGAGCGGTTGAATACTGACGAGGTATTTCAATCCACGCTCCCACGAGGGGAGCGACACTATACACCCAACAGCCGCACTAAATCGAGCGATTTCAATCCACGCTCCCACGAGGGGAGCGACCGGATATATGCTCCGTCAGCTTCGGGATCCGGAGTATTTCAATCCACGCTCCCACGAGGGGAGCGACGGAATTTTTGCAGATCTGTATGCCAAAAAGGTGATTTCAATCCACGCTCCCACGAGGGGAGCGACACGATATTGCTTTTGTATCAAGCTGGTCATAGGATTTCAATCCACGCTCCCACGAGGGGAGCGACATTAGCGGAAAGGGCAAATAGATCACTTATGGAGTTATTTCAATCCACGCTCCCACGAGGGGAGCGACAACTGTTTGAGGTTGCCAACGCCGCAGTTAAAAGTATTTCAATCCACGCTCCCACGAGGGGAGCGACTTTTGCAAACGCGATTAAACTAGACAAATTGCTATTTCAATCCACGCTCCCACGAGGGGAGCGACGACTGTATACGCAAACTATACGCAGAAAAATGTATTTCAATCCACGCTCCCACGAGGGGAGCGACATAGCGTATGTATAAACTTCTTTTGTGCTCTCAAAATTTCAATCCACGCTCCCACGAGGGGAGCGACGATGACATCTACCGGATATGTGCGGAGAATGTGTAATTTCAATCCACGCTCCCACGAGGGGAGCGACCCTTGGTCAGATCAACCTCAGTGAGCCCCATACTGATTTCAATCCACGCTCCCACGAGGGGAGCGACCTGGAGTGTCAAAAAAGCTGGGAGCCGAAGAATTATTTCAATCCACGCTCCCACGAGGGGAGCGACTATATTCGCCGGGCTGGGAATCATATCCGATGTAATTTCAATCCACGCTCCCACGAGGGGAGCGACGGTTGCAGTGACATTGCAGATCAGGTAGATTATATTTCAATCCACGCTCCCACGAGGGGAGCGACTGCTCTTATAGCAATAGGAGTTGCTCTTTACAAATTTCAATCCACGCTCCCACGAGGGGAGCGACACTTTGTTCTATTGATAACGCATACATTTATATACATTTCAATCCACGCTCCCACGAGGGGAGCGACAAGGTGTCCGGAACAGGTGTTGAAGCAGGTTCTGATGATTTCAATCCACGCTCCCACGAGGGGAGCGACGGCAATGTCTATTCTATATTCGCTCCAAAGTGCGAATTTCAATCCACGCTCCCACGAGGGGAGCGACGATAACTACACAGAGACAGCAAATCAGTTGGGCATTTCAATCCACGCTCCCACGAGGGGAGCGACCGGTGGCAATGATACAGTCACAGTGTATGGTGTGATTTCAATCCACGCTCCCACGAGGGGAGCGACCGGGTAATGTGCCCTCTCTTGCTTTATCTCCCGTATTTCAATCCACGCTCCCACGAGGGGAGCGACAGAGCGTAAATTAATCAACGAGCACGACAACCTTATTTCAATCCACGCTCCCACGAGGGGAGCGACATGACTGTCACAGATATTGACTGGGAGATTATCAAATTTCAATCCACGCTCCCACGAGGGGAGCGACAGCAATTTTCGCCAAAAAGTTCTCTTTTCTCTCAGCAAAAATTGTCTAAAATATTTAATCTTAACAACAAATTATTTTAATTAAAAATATCTTTGTATGTTATTTCAACAAATCGCATAATTTATAAGGTGCGAATCCACCAGGCATTTTATGTATGCTTGGCTTTCGCATCAGTTACAAAATCAGTGTCTGATCCGGGGCGATTCCTCTGTCTACCCCGATATGTTCAATCTTGGTCTGATATTTATTGCCCAGATAGTAGAATCGAAGACTGTCCTTTTCTGTATCAATAATATCCTCAAGTGTTGCCTTCAACGCAATGCTCTGTGCATTATCCAAAATGCACTCAAATACGGAATTCTGAACTCTTCTGCCATAGTTGACGCATTGCTTTGCCACTTTTCGCAGCCTTGCTTTGCCGGTCGCATTTTCTGTGTTGACATCGTATGTGATCAATACTAACATATCGCACCTCACTTCCACAGGAATGCAGGATAACCGTCCAAGTCGCCACGCAGGAATCGTGCCAACAGCATTGCCTGTACATAAGGAACCATACCCCATTCCACTTTTTCCTGCAAATAGGGATGCGTTATGGTTTCTTTTTTACGATTCTGCCACTCCGTCAGTATTACCTTTCGTCCATCATCATCCAGAAGAACCGCGCCGTTTTCTTTTTGGGTAAAATTTTTAGCTGTGATCATCCGCTTATTTACCAACGACAGCACAAAGCGATCCGCCAGCACGGATCTTAGTTCCTCCATCATATCCAGTGCCAGCGATGCTCTACCCGGACGCTCTGTGTGCAGATATCCCACGCAGGGATCTAACCCTACGCACTCCAGTGCAGATGCTTCCATATTTGTCAGTAATGTATACACAAAAGACATCATTGCATTCATTTTATCGATGGGCGGTCTTTTATTCCTGCCTTGAAATGTAAAATCTTTTTTCTGCTGCAGAATCAATTCGTCAAACACGCTAAAATAAATACTGGCTGCCTCTCCTTCATATCCCCTGAGTTCGTCCCTGGATGTGCTATTCTGAATCAACATCAGAGAATTTTTCAGCATTTCAGATGCCTTTTTTACCCGCTCTGCATCAATCTGCATACTATGATCTCTGACTGCCCGCTCCAGAACCCACCTGGCATTATGTACTTTTCCAAGGATACAATTTTGAGCAATCTCCAATCCCACCTGTTCATCTTTGCTGCTGGCATACTGTTGTTCCCGCAGAATCACGTTCCCCCGCACTTTCCCGGTGACCCGTGCCAGGAATTTTCCCTGGGGAGTCATGTAACACAGAGAAATATTTCGTTCTGCACAGGCACCCATAAGTGCCGGGCTGGTTCCCCGATATCCGAATGATACAATTTCCTCAAGATTATGCAGCGGAACTCTGCCCAATTCTTTCTTGTCATCATAAATTACAATATTTTCACCATCCAGAGCAAGATAACTGTTTTCGGAAGTAACATATAACGTATTCAATAATTTTTTCATACGTTTTCCTCCATAAGTACCTGATCCATATAGTTTTTCACCGAACCGGTTTTTGCGAGTCTGGGCATACAAAGTTCCTTTAAAGAACAGGAAGTACAGTTCTTTCCCATCTTTACTTTCGGTGTATACCGCCGTTCATAATATTGATGCATTTCCTGAAACATCTCCCGCACTTCGCTGCGAAGTTCTTCCGTGATCTCCACGATTTCCCTCCGTTTTGTCTCTCCGTAAAAGAGTGCACCTTCCGGAATCTGTGTGGAAAACATTTCTTCCAGGCACATTGCCTGCGCCGCTAATTGTAATTTGTCTTCCTCTGTGATCTTCGGCTTTCCCTTCTTGTATTCGATCGGATATACCGAAAAATAGCCCCTGTGCCCATGCAGGCGGATTCCATCCCCACATCTATGGAATTCCACCACATCACACTCACCCGTGACGCCCATTTCTCTGGACGCCACGGGTAATGCTCTCGCTATGATTGTGTCTCTTCTTTTTTCGGTAAGATATGGATCATGTGCTTTCTTATGCATTAATTCACCGATTACCGTATGTTCATTTTCAGCCCACTGTTGCTCTATATGGATCAGCGCCCACTGTCTTTTGCAGAATCTGAAATGCTGGATCCCTGATATCATGAGATAATCATCTTCTGCATATTCCATTAATTCATCCTTCTTACTTCCACGGAATCAGGAATCTGTTCCTCGTGAACGGTAACCGTATAGTCCTGATATTTTCTGGGATATTCCACGCCCTCGTTTCTCTTTACTTCTACGGCATCGAACAATTTATAAGCCGGGCAGTCTCCCAGTTCTTTGCTATGCTTGAATACAATCAGTTCCCGCACTGCCATATTGCCTCTCGCTGCAGAATGGTCTACCTCGAACATGTTAAGAATTGCTTCCCATAGCAATTCCAAATCGTCTTCGGAAAATCCGGTTACTTTCCGCGCCAGATTTGCGGAAATATAGCCTTCTGCCCGGTACAGTCCATAAGGAACGATGGTCTTTCTACCCATTTCCGTATTCTTGTTTTCCGCGTCCTTTTCTGTGGTGATGGCAACTCTGGTGATAGTTACTTCTTGGCTGATGATCGGATCGATACTTCTGGCAAATCCAATCTGCACGGGTCCTCTCACCTGACCGCAGTTCAACGATGCTTTTACAAAAGTAGTCATTACGGCACCAAACGTACGGATATCATAGAAATTCCGGCACATATAATCCTTCAATTTAAGATCTACACCGGGATCATTTTTCTTTAACTTTTTAAGTTCCTCTGTCACCTTTTTATCATCCGTTTCGGTGATTCCCATATCCGCACAGGCTTCTCTGTCACTGCGATTTAAGGGTACATCTTCTTTGATGTAAATCTTATATCCCTGAGCATCCTCTTTTACGGTCTCGACATAATTGCGGATCTTACGTTTCAGGCAGACATCCGTTACCAAGCCCAGTCCGCTCTCTGGATCGACTCTTGGCATATTGCCCGCATCAGGATCTCCATTGGGATTACCGTTCTCCACATCAAATAATACTACGAACTCATATCTGTTTTTAATAGCTTCACTCATTTATTTGTCCTCCCCTTTTTTATATTTTTCCTGCTGTTGATGATAGTAGCCAAGTGCAAACTGCCCCTGCTGTTCCAGGGATAAGCGTTTCGGGAAATCGTCAAATTTGCCCATAATTTTCCCAACTTCTTTTTCGTAATAGACTTTCGCTCCGCCTTTATCCCGTTCCAACTTTTTCATATGGCTGTTTTTCAGTTTGAGCAACACCGGGAAAATAACTGCCGGCGTAGCACATGCGGAATTAAAGTAGCGGTCATGAATTGTCGTAGTGATTGTCGGGTTTGCTTCTTTTTGTATGCTTTCCAATACGGAAAACAATCTTCCCAATACATAGGCTATATCATTGCGGTCTTCGTTCAATCCCATGAGATTTTCTCCTTTCATACAATTATAATTTTTGATCAAAAATGCTTTGATGATAGCAGCACGTTTCCAGTTCACGTTACCGCACTCTGCCCGAATGCGGATCAGTGTGTAGGTATACAGACTTGCCGGATATCGTCCGCCCGACAGAATCGCCTGCAATACAAGGGCTGCCATGTTCGGAACCGGTGTCTTATCTTTTGATTTCTGATTCACGGTTTCATTCAGCATGTCACGAATCCCCAGATAATCCTGTTCTTCCCATGCCGGTTTTACAATCTTGAGCCGCTCATAATGGTCTGCTATATTCTGTATGATTTTCCCAAACGAATTTACATAGAAAAAACGGACCGACAATCGTGCTGCATTTGGTGCCAGCGCCAGTATGTAAAAATTCTGTTTCGGATCCATCTCCGCATCTTCTAAGTAAACCCTGGTGCCTTCTTTCAGGCTATCGAAAATGTCCTTCAGTTTTTTCTGATTATCTTTCGTGGGTTTAAACATATTCAGAAAACACTTCTGATACTGCTCTTTACCGCTTTCTGCCCAGTACACGATCATGGAATCCCCCAGGGAAAAGGTGTAATCCCGCTGGGACAGCAGATAATTCAGTGCCGTGGTATATGCAAATTCCGCATATTTTCCCACCGGCGCATTATAACTCTGTTCCTTTCCATAAGACTCAAATGACGGTGCATTGAATGATACCAGCGCCGCTCCGCTGGACTGTGCCCCGGGTACTCCTTTGATTGCTTTATGGATTCGTGATATCTCGGCTTTTTTACCGGTAACCAGGCAAATGCCGTTATCTTCTCCACCATTCCGCGCCCGATAGTTTTCCCAACAGTCTCGAATCTCCGGATCTTCCTGTGCTTCCTGCCCTTCCACAGAGAAAATAAGATTGCCGCCTTCTGTCAATTCTTCCCAGTTTTCCCGAATCACAGGATGTTCTGATGCTTTCTGCGGATCCCATTTTTCAAAATAGGCTAAAATTGCCCGGGCTGTTTTTCCCTGTGCAGATTGCAGAATCTGTCCATGCTTTTCTTTCGTCGCCTGGAAGCAATCCACTACACGTGAGTTCGTTCCATCTGCGTCAATACCCAGCATATACTTGGAATTGTCGCACAGAAAATTAGCTGCCACACCGGAAGATCTGGTCACCATCTCCGGCACGACGAGATTTGCCGGTACCCAGACTACTTTCTTACCACGCATATCCTCTATTTTTCGGGAAGTAATACCTATGATATCCCCCTCCGAAGACAAATTGATTTCATAGGACACTTTCGCATGGCACCATCCCAACCTGGATACTTTCCCCTGTTCTGCCAGATTTTCATAGTATTTTACCAGTGCCTGTAGTATCATCGCAGCACCTCGCAATCTCTCAGATCCACCACGCCGTGACGCATTATTGCCCGGAAAAACATAGGCTGGATATTTTCCGGATCACTGTAATCCATGTCAAACAGCATGATGCCAAGATCTTTTTCTTCTACTACATCATAGGCGGTATGAATTTCTTCTTCCTCGCAGAGAGCAAAATGCGCCGAGAATTCTCTACAACCGAAGTATGGCATATAATAAAATTCTCCTTTACGCAGCCGTCTCATGATAATGTCCTTAAATTTTCCGGGATTATCAGAAGCGTTGGCTTTCTCTGTCATTTCAAAATGAGCTTCGATGGTGTAGCTTACATTGCAGAGCAACTGTGATGCTCTCTGTACAATGTCCTCCTTCGTACTAATATACAATGTTTTGTCTGCACCGTTGTATGCCTGCAATACATTGCTTGCCAGGATCTTGCTTTTTACTTCATTTCGTCGTACACTTGTAAATTGGATAGGGTTTTTGACATAGATTTTGTCGATGATCCACCGCATTCCCGGATGCCAGTAAATGGCTTCCAAAATACCGCGTGCCGCTGAGGGCGTGATGATGTCATAGCTGTAGCGTTCAACTTTGAGTTCGGGTCTCGAAAACAATGCATAGTCTCCCCATACATTTACTTTTACTCCGACTCCCATTTATTCCACCTTCTTTCCACAATTAAAGCGCTGTTCCCGTTTACTGTTCCTTTGTAGTACTATTTTCTGTCTGACAATAATACCCCCTTTGTAAAATACTGTCTTTTCGCAGATATGATATGACAATATTTTAGTTTATCTGTACTTATCTGACAAATTCACTATACTACAAGTCTAATATATTTGCAATGCTTATTTTTATTCGTAATGATAATTTCAATTGAAATTATCGCTAAAACTATTAGATTTTTTTGAATTATATGTTATACTTTCAATGTCAGGTATATCCTGTGGATTGAAATAATTGTAATTTTCATTAACTTACAAGAGTAGCGGTACACTTTTCCATCGTGTACCGCCACTTCCATTTCCTGCAATATTAAACCATCATCATTCCGCCCAATTCCACTTCCAGTTTCAATCCGGTGTCTTCCCGGTATTGTTCCTCCTGCGTCAGCACATAAAAATCCTGCGCATCCGGGTCTACCGCTTCTACCATCCCCGCATCACGCATTTCTTCAAACAACATCTTCCGTTTCTCATATTCCCCTTTTTTCCGAATACTTACACAATATTGCCCTGCTTTTCGCATACGGCTCTTTGTCAGTCCCTGCTGCCGAATTTCCTGCAAAAGAGCCTTCGCTTCCGGTTCTTGGTCGATATATACCGTAACCGTATTTTCTTCAATCAGCTTAAAATCTTTCGCAACCGTCGCAAATTGATAATCTCCACCATCAAATTTCTCCAGAATTTTCTTCATATCCAGGCTTTCGCCCTTGATGCGATATAGTCTCCGAAAATATTCTGTGATATTATCCAGTGCAGTAATATCTCTGCCCTCCGCTAGCAGATTTTTCGTCGTGTCGATCTGCTGCCGCTGTCCGGATACCCTTTCCTTGTCTTCCCACTGGAAGATGCGGACAATGCTCTCTTCCTTTCCTCTTTTATCATTTCGATTACAACGTCCTGCTGCCTGAATAATGGAATCCACACCGGCTAGTTCCCGATATACCGAAGTAAAATCCAGATCCACTCCGGCTTCCACGAGACTGGTCGAAATGACGATGCATTTTTTCCCTGTTTCATCCTTGAGTCGTTTCCCAATCTCCGCAAGCACTCGTCTTCTATGCGCCGGATACATGGTGGTTGATAAATGATAAACGCCCTCTCCCTGCAGCCGTTCGTAAAGCCGCTGTGCTCTTTTTCGCGTGTTCACGATACACAGTGCATGCCACTCCTGCTGTAGTTTCTCCGCCATTTCCTCTTCCGTGACGGTATCAATATTCTGATAGGTTACCCTTTCAAAAAATCGAAATTGTTCCTCTCTCCGTGGGCATAATTCCCGGGCAACATACTTTTCAGGCAGAAACTGCTGTAATGCCGGCTGCGTCGCCGTACACAGTACAATACTCGTTCCATACTGCTGCAACAGTTCTTCTATCATTGCCATGCACGGTTTCAAATAATTTGGTGGAAGCATCTGCGCCTCATCGAATATGATGACACTGTTTACTATATTATGTAATTTCCTGCATTTGGAGGACTTATTGGCATACAGGGATTCAAAAAACTGGACATTTGTGGTAACCACCACCGGTTTATCCCAGTTTTCCGCTGCCAACTGCATGGGTTTGAACTCTTCCGAGCTCTCATAGTCTACATTGCTGTGATTTTCCAACACATTTTCACTACCCAGGATTTCCCTGAACACCTGCGCATTCTGCTCGATAATACTGGTATAGGGAATCACATAAATCACACGGTCCATATGGTTCTCCACCGCATGCTGCAACGCAAATGCCAGAGAAGCCACAGTTTTGCCACCACCGGTGGGTACCGTAAGCTGAAACAATCCTTTGGAGGACTTTCCCATTTCCAGACAGTTCCGGAGAATTTCAGATCGTCTTCCATCAATCGTAGTATCATTCCGATTTATAAGCCATTTTGCTGTGTAATTTTGCAATTTCTCCAAAAGAACATCCATGCTCTCTCCGGAATCCCTTTGAACCGTTCCGTTGTTCATAAACTGTTCTGTATCCAGAAAATCGGCATCCACCAGGCAGGAATACAGCATGCGGATAAATACACTCAGCGCAAAGTTTGGATCCTTTTCCGGATTCATGGCAATGGGTGGTGTGGTAATTTGAGGGATTTCTATTTCCTTTTCATACGCACTGTAATCGCACAACCTTTTCTTAAGTCTCCCCAGCAAAGAGGACGGCAATCCCTCTCGTCCCAGATCCGGCAACCCTGCATGATGCCCTGCTATGCAGTAAGTCAGAAGCCAATAGCAGCCATCTAAATTTTCGCAGACCTTCGCCCCGGCAGTGGAATGATCCACCCGGATATCCAGATTTTCTTTGATCTTCTTTTGAAATTCCGCGGAATATTTTCCAATGTCATGTAACATCCCACAACAATATCCCCAGTCCGCTTTCCTGAATTTTGCAGCAAATTTTTCTGCAAGCTCTGCGGTTCCCTGTAAATGTTCTTTTACTGATTGCTCTCTGTCCCCATCAATGTGTGCAAGGTATTCCATGTTCTTCCCCTCTTTTCTACAATCTATTCCTTCCGCTCCGGCAGCATCCCCTTGATCTTCGCTCCACTCAGGTCCACATCCAGCACGATCTTCACCATCCAGAAAAACAACAACAATACCAACATCGGGATCACGCAGGAAGTAATGATCATCACGGCAACCGCCTCGATAAAGTGATTCAGGGAATTCTCCACCTTCTGTACCAGATCTTCGGTAGAAATCGTCACATTTTCCACAACATTTGCCACCGAATCTTTAGCGCCGGAAATGGCATCTTTTGCCCAGTCGAAAATGTTTGAGACAGAGCCGGAGTTATTGTTGTCCTTCTCCTGCACATTTCCTGTAACAGTTCCAGAAGCTTCTGTTGTTCCGATTCCGGTTGTTTCCGTCGCATTAGTGTCATCCACCACGCCACTGTTTTCCAGTATATTCTGTGTGTTCCTGGCATCCTCAATGGTAGCTTCGATCTGGGCCTGATAGGTGTCTCCGATAAGGTCGGAGATCTTCACACTGGCGGGAACCACGAAGGAGATTGCCAAGCCAAACACCACCAGTTTTGTTGCCAGTTTTCGCACGGTGGCATTTGCAAAAATCAGGTTGAATATCCACAAGCCACAGGCAATCGGAATCAGGTAGGTAAATGCCACATATCCGGTAATCGTCACAAGATATTTTTCCAGATAGATAGCGCAAAGGACCACCAGCAGGTATCCGCTGACATCTGCCATTTTCTCCGCGATGGGTGTTGCCGTGTCGCCCGGAAGCAGGGTGATCAGCGCAGAAGTCACCGTGGATGCCGCCGTCAGTTCCATGACCGTCTGTTTTTTCTCATCCAGAGAGGTGATGGTCTTCTGATGATTCTCCGGGGCAGAGGCGTATTTTCCGATAACGGTTATGGATAGAATAGCGACCAACAGCAAAATCACTGCCGTAATGCATTTTTGTTTGTTAAAGTTCATGTGATTACCTTCTTTCCTTCTCGATTTCTATATTATTTCACGCTAATATCCTGCTATTACATTTTTTCAGGACGTAATATGAACTATACGCTACACTTTTCAGGACGTAATCCAATGTTATCTTACACTTTTCAGGACATAACTTCTATTTTAGGATGACGTTACTTCAAAAATCTCCGTAACATCTTCTCTTTCATCTCATCATACCTCTGGTACCGTATCGGCAGATCCATCCATGTCTTTTTATCCACAATACTTCTATAATGGCTGAAAGTCTCGAATCCGGCGCGTCCATGGTAGCCGCCCATGCCGCTCTCACCTACGCCGCCGAAGGGCATGGCGCTGGTGGCCAGGTGGATGATGGTGTCGTTGATGCAGCCGCCGCCAAAATGGCAGTGATCCAGGATCCGTCTCTGGGCTTTTTTATCTTCACTGAAGAAATACAATGCCAGCGGATGAGGATGTTTCTCCACACAACGGATCGCCCAATCCACAAAATCTCCCGCGGCAGCGTGGGTTCCAGAAACCTCCCCGCTAAAATCATTTTGTGCAACACCTTTCTCTGCATCATGTGCATTATACGTCAGCACCGGCAGGATTGGTCCGAAGATTTCTTCTCCCATCACGGCATCTTCCCAGGTCACATCCGTCATCACTGTGGGAGCAATCCGCAAAGTCTTTTCGTCATACTGCCCGCCGCAGACGGTCTTTTCCGCATCCATCAGCCCCAGCAGTCTGTGAAAATGCTTTTCGTTGATGATTTTTCCATAATCCGGATTTTGCAGGGGATCTTCTCCAAACTGCCTCGCGATCTCCTCCCGGATAGCTTCCACCAATCGGTCGCGGATCCTGACATCACACAACACATAATCCGGTGCCACGCAGGTCTGCCCGCAATTCAGATATTTTCCGAACACGATCCGCCGGGCCGCCAGCGGGATCTTTGCCGTAGCATCCACGATGCAGGGGCTTTTCCCACCCAGCTCCAGCGTCACCGGGGTCAAATATTCCGCAGCGCTTCTAAGCACCTCCCGTCCCACGGTCTTGCCTCCGGTGAAAAATATCATATCAAACCGCTGCTGTAACAATGCCTGATTCTCCGTTCTGCCGCCGGTGATAACAGCCACGTATTCTATCGGAAAACATTCTTCCAGAATATTTTTCAGCACAGCTGCCGTCGCCGGAGCATATGCACTGGGCTTCACCACCGCCGTATTTCCGGCAGCTATGGCATCGATCAGCGGATCCAGCGTCAGTAACACCGGGTAATTCCAGGGGCTCATGATCAGCACGGTGCCATAGGGTGACGGAGAGCGAAAGCTTCTCGCTGCGAACTGTGACAGCGGTGTCGGCACTCTCTTTTCCTGCATCAGCCCCCGCAGATGTTTCTGCATCCAGGTCAGCTCCGAGAGCGTCAGTCCGATCTCGCACATATAGCTCTCCATCCGGCTTTTTCCCAGATCCTGTTGCAGTGTAGCATTCAGTTCCTCTTCATGGTGCTGCAGGGAGGCCTTTAATTTTCCCAGCTGTTCTGCCCGAAATTTCCGGGAAAGTGTGGCTCCCGTGGCAAAATATTCTCTTTGTCTGTTCAATATCGTCCGGATCTCCTGCTCTGTCATAGATGTCTCCTGATTTCTCTGCTCTTCTATTCTTTATACTACCCATTTTTTCATTTCAATGCAACGAAAAACGGCGGAGCTTTTCACTCCGCCGCCCGCCTATTTTTATTTACTTTATTTCCATGCAAAATTTACCATTCCGTACACATAGATGAACAGTACTGCCGCCGGCACAAAATATTTGAACACCGGCTTCATCCACGGCTGCACCTTTAAGCCTTTTCCGGCATTTGCTTCCTCCAGGAATTTGTCCCAGCCCCAACCGACCTTATAACAGCAAAATACTGCCAGCAGGATCGAACCTATGGGCATGATATTGTTGGACACCAGGAAATCCCAGAAGTCCAGCCAGGTCGTTCCCGCCGCAAAGGGCTGAAAATGGATCACGCTGAAGCCCAACGCCGTTGTCAATGCCAACAGAAACGTTCCCACACCGCAGACGATACATCCTACCGGTCTCGACCATCCGGTCAGTTCCCGGACCATGGCCAGAATATTTTCACACACACCCAGCACTGTAGACATGGCTGCAAACACCATGAACAGGAAAAATAAGGTTCCCCACCATCTGCCGCCTGCCATGTTGTTAAATACGGTCGCCATAGTATCGAACAGAAGGCTGGGACCCGCCGTCACTTCCACATCATAAGTAAAGCATGCCGGAAATATAATGATACCGGCGATCACTGCCACCAGTGTATCCAGGATAATAATATGGATAGACTCCCCCATGAGAGAACGGTCCTTGCCGATATAACTTCCGAAGATCGCCATACCGCCCATTCCCACGGACAAGGTGAAAAATGCCTGATTCATGGCGCCCACCACTACAGAACCGGTGATTTTGGAAAAATGAGGGATCAGATAGAAGCTCAATCCCTCTCCTGCTCCCGGAAGTGTAAAGCTGTGCACCGCCAGCACCAACATCAGCACGATCAAGGCTGACATCATATATTTGGTAATACGTTCCAGCCCACCCTGCAGATGGAAGCTTAAAATGACAAAAGCGATCAGTAAGGTGAACAACAGATATGTCACATTCACCGAGGGCGTCGTGATCATTTTTTCAAATCCGAAATCCTGATTCTGCCCTGTCAGAAATTTTACAAAATAATAGAGGATCCATCCGGACACCACCGCATAGAAAGCGATCAGCGCAATGTTTCCGATGAGACAGACGATGCCCCACAGATTCCATTTGCCCCTGCCGCCGGATAATTTCCGATACATATAAAGTGGACTCGTCTGCGCCGCACGCCCCACGGAGAATTCCATGATCATGGTAGGCAGGCCAAGCACAATCAGGCAGATCACGTAGATCAGCATGAAGCTTCCGCCACCGTTCTGCCCGCACATCCACGGGAATTTCCACACATTTCCGCAGCCGATGGCGCACCCCGCCGACAGCATGATAAATCCCAAACGACTCCCCAGTCTTTCTCTGTTTTCCATACCCATGATCCTTCCCAAAACTACTTATTCTAAACATGGGATACGACATATATTTTTGCTGTTTTCCCATATTTTCGCCATCTTTTCACATTGACAGCCTTATTTTCTCATTATATAATTTTCATAAATATTTGAAAAACGAATTATTTTTATCATATTGATCGAATAACTCAATCGAGAAGGTGCAATTATTTTATGGATGTCAAAAATCTGGAAACCTTTGTTATGGTGAACGAACTGAAGAGCTTTACGCTGGCGGCCGGACGTCTGGGTTATACCCAGTCCACCGTATCCTTTCAGATCAAACAGTTGGAAAAGGAGCTGTCCATCCCTCTGTTTGAGCGGATCGGGCATACCGTAACCCTGACCAACGAGGGGGAGAAGCTGTTACCCCTGGCCCAGCAGATCCTGCGTCTCGCCGCCGAAGCCACCCACATCAGCGGTAATACCGCCCCGGAGGGTCTGGTGCGGATCGCCATTGCAGAGTCCCTGGCCAGTTGGGAATTTCACAGCCGTTTTAAAGATTTTCATGAAAAATATCCGGGAATCCGGTTGAAGATCATTGCTACCAGCACCGATGAAATGTTCCAGATGCTGGGACAGAATCAGGTGGACATTGTATACACGCTGGACCGCCGCATTTTTAATCACAATTATGTAACTGCTTTCGAAGCTCCGGTGGATATTCACTTCGTCACCGGTGCCGGTCATCCCTTAGCCGGACAGACTCAGATTGCCCTGGAACAGATTCTGGAATATCCGCTGATCCTGACAGAGAAAAACATGAGTTACCGGGCTGCGTTGGATGATCTGCTCTCCCAAAACGGTAAGGAGACAATGCCCATCATGGAGGTGGGCGATACCCAGCTGATCCGCAATCTTCTGTGTCAGGGTCTCGGCATCTCCTATCTGCCGGAGTTCGTGATCGCAGAGGATCTGGCAAAAGGAAATCTCGTCAGTCTCCCCATGACAAAGATTCAGCCGGATATCTGGCGGCAGCTTTTATATCATAGGAACAAATGGATCTCACCGGAACTGAAATGCGTAATAAAATACCTGCAGGAGGAATAATCCCCTGCAGGTTTTCTATTATATATGGATGTCGGGGGCAAAAGCCCCACCTTTAATTCCTACGAATTGTTTCGTGCTGCGCACTCCCAGACTTCTATCCAATATTCGCTTATCGAGGAATTTTCATCCCAGAAGCATTCCGATACTGTGTACCAGGAAGGCTGCCACCCATGCCACAAAACACTGCCAGAGTACCACGGCGATGGCCCATTTTCCACCCAGTTCTCTGCGGACAGAAGCGATGGCAGCCACGCAGGGAGTATACAACAGACTGAATACCAGTAATGTAGCGGCTGTCAACGGGGTAAGTACCGTGGCAATGCTGCTGCCGAACAATACTTCCAGGGTTGCTACCACACTTTCTTTCGCCATGAATCCGCTGATCAGAGAGGTACAGATCCGCCAGTCACCCAGACCGAGCGGTCGAAACAGCGGTACCAGCAGACCGGATACCATAGCCAGCATACTGTTTGCCGAATCCTCAACGAGATTCAGTTTCAGATCAAAGCTCTGCAGGAACCACACCACGATGGTAGCAATGAAGATCACAGTGAATGCTTTCTGTAAAAAGTCTTTTGCCTTTTCCCACAACAGCTGCCCTACATTTTTGGCTCCCGGCAGACGGTAGTTCGGCAGTTCCATTACAAAAGGCACCGGTTCTCCTTTGAACAATGTTCCCCGGTATAAAAATGCTACCAGAATTCCCATCAGGATACCAAACAGATACAATGCCGACATGATCAGTCCGCCTTTTCCCGGGAAAAATACGCTCACGAAGAACGAATAGATCGGTAATTTTGCGGAGCAGCTCATAAATGGTGTCAGCAGAATCGTCATCTTACGGTCTCTCTCACTGGTCAGCGTTCTCGTAGCCATGACTGCCGGGACCGTACATCCGAACCCGATCAGCATCGGCACAATGCTTCGTCCGGACAGACCGATCTTTCGAAGCAGCTTATCCATAACGAACGCCACACGGGCAATATAGCCGCTGTCCTCCATCAGAGACAGGAAGAAAAACAGAGTGACCACGATGGGCAAGAAACTCAGTACACTGCCCACACCGGTAAAGATACCGTCTATTACAAGGCTTTGGACCGCACTGTTGACATGAGCTGCCGTCAATGCCGCATCGGTGATCTCCGTCAATTTTCCGATTCCCAGTTCCAGCAGTCCCTGGAGCCATGCTCCGATGACATTGAAAGTCAGATAGAATACCAGCACCATGATCAGGATAAAACAGGGAATTGCCGTATATTTTCCGGTGAGGATCCGGTCGATCTTCTCACTGCGGATCCGTTCCTTACTTTCTGTGGGTTTTACTACTGTCTGCTCACATAATCTCTCGATAAAATCAAAACGCATATCGGCAATGGCTGCACTTCTGTCCACGCCACGCTCCGCCTCCATCTGGCAGACAATGTGCTCCAGCATTTCTTTTTCATTTTCATCCAGCTGCAGCTTCTCCAGGATCAGATGGTCTCCTTCAATGGCTTTGTTGGCTGCGAAACGCAGGGGCAGCTTCGCAGTCTCCGCATGATCCTCGATCAGATGGCATACCGCATGGATGCAGCGGTGTACGGAACCGTCATGATCGTTTTTGTCGCAGAAATCCTGCCGCAGCGGCCGTTCCTGATATTTTGCCACATGGACTGCATGGCGGATCAACTCATCCACGCCTTCGTTTTTCGCAGCGGAAATGGGAATTACAGGTACTCCCAGGAACGCTTCCATGGCGTTCACATCAATGGAGCCGTGATTGCCGGTAACTTCATCCATCATGTTCAGGGCTACGACCATGGGAATGTTCATTTCCAACAACTGCATGGTCAGGTACAGATTACGCTCGATATTCGTGGCATCCACGATATTAATGATAGCTCTGGGTTTCTCATACAGGATAAAATTACGGGATACGATCTCTTCACTACTGTAAGGGGACATGGAATAAATACCGGGCAGGTCTGTTACCAAAGTATCCGGATACCCCTTGATGGAACCGTCCTTACGGTCTACGGTAACTCCGGGGAAATTTCCCACATGCTGATTCGAACCGGTGAGCTGATTGAACAGTGTCGTCTTGCCGCAGTTCTGATTTCCCGCCAGGGCGAACGTTAATGTCGTTCCCTCCGGCAGAGGATTCTCATCTTTTTTCGAATGGTATTTTCCATCCTCACCTAAGCCCGGGTGCTCCGCATCCGTCACCCGGTCCAGACCCTTATGTTCTCTTGTTCTCTTCGATATGGGTGCGATCTCGATCTGATCCGCTTCCGCCAGACGCAACGTAAGTTCATAGCCGTGCACCTGCAATTCCATGGGATCTCCCATCGGAGCCAGCTTTATCACCGTCACCTCTGCTCCCGGGATCATACCCATATCCAGGAAATGCTGTCTGAGTTCTCCGGAACCACCGACGGTTTCGATCACGGCACTTTTGCCGATTTCCAATTCTTTCAGTGTCATAACACTTCTGTGTCCTTTCGTATCTCAACATTTTAATGTTCTGTGTTGTAACAGAAGTATTATAGCGCATTTGGTATTGAAAATCAGTATCAATTTTCATTTTTATTTCCATAATTTTTTAAAAAAATGGAATAAAAATGTAGAAAAAATTGATGAAAGCAGTTACACTTAAAATAGTATCAATAGAAAAGGGAGGGAACTTATGAATATGAAAGAAAATAATAAATATCGTTATACAGATACCGCGGAACGCAATATCAGAATGAACCGGTTCTATATTATCGCTTCTTCGCTTTTGGCGCTCGTTTTCCTGTTTTATCTGTGGTTGAAACTGGTAAATCACAACATTGCGCCCATTGTTACATACGCAAATACCATTCTGATCGCTGTTTTCTGTGTGGTAAATGCTGTGACGCACCTTCGAAATAAGGCGACGCGACTGTTAAAAGTCTTCGCTACCATCGAGATCGGCATTGAGTATCTGTTGGTCGGTTTACAGACAGATGCAAGCTTCATTCACTATGCGCTGATCGCCATTTTCATATTACAGATTCCTTATTATGAGAAAAAATCTCTGAAGAAAACCGCTTTGGGATTATTCGTGCTCTACCTGATCGTCATGATCGTTCAGGCTACGAAGGGAATCTACGGTCAGGATGTGAATGCAGTCTGCTCTACCCTGCTGGTATTCCTGATCGGAATTATTATTCTGGAGACCGGTAAGATCACAATACTTTTTAATAATGACGCCATCGGTTCTTCCCGGGAAGAACATAACCATGTAAAAGAAGTACTGGATAATATTCTGGACGTATCCCAGACCGTACATCAGGAAACCACCAAAACCACAGATCTTATGAACCAGCTGGTACAAACTACGGAATCTGTAGCCAACAGTATGCAGGAGATCTCCTCCGCCACCAATATGACCGCCACCAGTATTGAAGAACAAAGCCAGATGACCGGCACGATTCAGCGTGCTATCGAGCAGACCAGTCATATCTCCGAACAGATGGTTCAGATTGCCGAGGATTCCAACGAAAGTATCCGTAAAAACATGGCTGCCATGGAAGACTTAAAACAACAGTCCGCTATGATCAAAGATACCAACCATTCCGTCACGGATGCCATGGAAAAGTTACAGGAAAAGACGAAAGAAGTGGAAGAGATCGCCGGAAGCATCATGGCAATCTCCGGTCAGACCAATCTTCTGGCATTGAACGCTTCCATTGAAAGTGCCCGTGCCGGGGAGGCCGGACGCGGTTTCGCCGTTGTTGCCCAGCAAATACGGCAGTTGGCAGAACAGACCAAGAGCTTTACCGAAGAGATTACGAAGATCACCAATGAGCTGAATGCCAATGCCAACATGGTAGTCAACACGATCAGCGGCTCCATTGAAGCTACCGAACAGCAGGGCGAAAAGATCCTGGCTGCTTCCGAGACTTTCGAACAGCTGAACAAAAATATGGAAGCACTGGCTTCCCAGGTGGAAGAAGTAAATCACCACATTCTGGGATTGTCAGAATCCAATAATAAGATTATGGAAAACATCTCCCAGCTGTCCGCTGTAACTGAAGAAGTTACCGCCAATGCCGAGCAGGTGCACACCATGAGCCAGAACAATCTGGATTATGCAGAACAAGTAAAAACGGCAGTAGAACATATCCGCTCTACCACCGATGAGATGGGGACGCAGGAGGGTTAAACCTCCTGCGTTCTTTGATCTTACTATTTCAATTTCAAACCGTCTTTAAAAGCATTTCCTACTTTATCTCCCATTGCAAGATAAGTATTATTCACAGGATCATAGCTGATTGGCTTCAATTTCTTCGGATCGATCTTGCCATCCGTCAGGATGCTTTCGTCCGCATTGACGTTGACGATATCGCCCACCAGAATGCCGTCTTCAAAACTTTTCACCTTACATTCCAGCGCCATGGGAAGTTCATCGATCAACGGTGCATTGACAAAATCACTCTTGGCTGCATGGAAACCGGACTTTGAGAATTTATCAGGTACTTTCTTCGCAGATTCCATGCCCACATAGTCGCAGGCTACCACGGTATCTTCGGTTCCGATACTTACGGTAAATGCTCCGGTCTTTGCCAGATTCTCCGTGGTCTTATGCTCTGACATACTGATGGAGATCTCATTCATGTCCGTAATGATTCCCCATGCTGCGTTCATGGCATCGGGTACTCCATTTTCGTCATACGTTGCAATGATCAGCACCGGCATGGGATACATTACCGGCTTTGCTCCAAAATTTACTCTGCTCATATTCGTCCTCCTTGTACTAAATTAATTTTTCCTTCCATTCTGCTTCCCGGAATCCGGTCAACACCAGATCCCCGTCCACGACAAACGGCCGCTTTACCAGCATTCCGTCCGTGGCCAGCAGCCGAAGTTGTTCCTCTTCCGTCATGTTCGGAAGCTTGTCCTCTCAATTAAATCTGCCTTGAAACAAAATGTACCGTTTCTTTTCTCTGCTCAAGTATGTAAGGTATCAGTTCCAATGGATATACCTTCGTGTCCTTCCTTAGTTCCTCCAGCGGAATCCAGCAGAAATCCAGATTGATTCTCTCATGATCCAATTCATCATATCCATGAAACACCCCATCCATAGGAATACTATCGTCCAGTAAATGAACATTATAATATAAGCAGATCTGGTGGCAGGGTCTCTTTCCCCATGGAAAATAAATTTCGCCTATAGCCAGCAGATTATCTACCTCTATCTCAGCGTGAAGTTCTTCTTCAAACTCCCGTTTCAGCGTTTCCATGCTGGTCTCCATAGCAGCAACATGCCCGCCGATGATAGCATAGTCATCATTTTTCGGACGTTGCAACAGGATCTTTTCATTATGGATCAATATACCGCCAACCCTGTAGGAAAATACAAAATCATCGTTTTTAAATAGAATGTCCATGTGATCTCCCTTCACGTCAGATATACTCATCCTGTTTTACCTAAACTTTAAAATCAAAACTGTTATTCCCACGGAAATCATCATAAGCCCAAGCAAAATGACCAGCGCAATAACCTTTGCATTTTTCTCCATAAATCGGATAGGTGTCCCATACTTTTCATCAATGTTTGCATCTCTTCGCTCATTCCTGATATTCTGCTCCCACTCCAGATCCTTCAGTTTCATATATTCGTCATAATGGCGTTTTTCCAGACGGTCTTCCTCTTCGCGTACCAATAATTCCAGGTTTTCTTTATAAGAAGCCCCACAATTACTACACCCCTTTTCGTCTGTGCTTTTTCCCCTTATCTTATTATCACAGTATTCACAGGTAAATTCATAATCACTTGCAGGTTTATAAACCGGAGGCTCGCCGATTTCAAAATTGTAGTATTTATGACGTATCAGCTTATATTTTTGAATTGCCTGCATTGTAGTACTTATATATTCCGTTTCCTGTGTAATGGCTTCTTCCTGGGATTTCATATACTCTAAATACCTTTGATGCATGGCCCGTTTCTTTAACTGATACTCCTTGTTCTTTCCAAAATTACCGCCACAGGTTGGACATTTTTCATCCGCAGAAGATACCTTGGATCCGCAAAACTCACAGGTAATTCAAAATTCTCCTGAAAATGATCCTTTTTGTAGGAAATGTACTTAACCGGTTTCAGGTCCTTACGTGCTCTAATGCCGGAAAAGAAAAACAAGTATATAAGTAATAACAGGCCAAAGGTAATTGCTATATTAAAAAATACTGTTGAAAACAAACTGAAAAATTCCATAATAATGTGTCATTCCTCTTTCGTATTAAATATAATTCTTAACTAATCATATCATAGTAAATCCTATTTTTCATCTAAATCCTAAGAATGTACTGATTACAACTCTTGATACTTCATGCATGGGAAATATCTTAGAAAAATCCAATTGCCATATCTCCATTTTCTGCTACAATTTGATCATAATAGTTGCGAAGCAACGTTAAGCACCGGAGGTGCGAATCATGATATATTATGATTATACCAATGTAAAAAATGAGGATAACACAAATGAGAAAAACAATTCTTCCCGTATTAATGGCAGCAACAATTTCTTTGAGCCTATTGGCCTGCGGATCAAACAAAGCAGGGGAATCCGAAACTATTCCCAATATTGCTGAAGCAGAGACAACGTCCACCGCTGCCGAGGCAGAAGAAATATCCACCACTGTCGAAGCAGAAAACACATCTACCGCCACAGAAGCAGAAGCTAGGCAGAATGAAACAACCACTGAAAACGAAAGCACCGAAACCACAGAAGTGATAACCAAAGATTCCACAGAGACTCCCGCAACGACGGAAGTGACTAAAGAAGCTGAGAATAACATCATTTCTCCTCTTTCCTATGAGGATTTCAATATCAATGGATTTGGCTATAGCAATTACATAGACTTATATGGAGCCGGAAATGGCTATGAAGATGTAGAACGTATTGCTATTATGGCTACAAATTGTACGGCATATACGGAATACCCCGCGCAAATGTCATCCGACACGGCGACCTCACGTGGTATAAAATTAGGTAACTCCAGGGAACAGGTAATTGCTGCTTATGGAGAGCCCCGAAACGAGGTTGTATATAAATCTAAGGCCTATAATCATGATGGTCTGGAAAGCCAGTATAATTTGTGCTATTCCTATCTTAATGAACGCTACCCGGAAGTCTTTTTCAATTTATCCTTCAGTATGGATCAAAATGATAATGTGCTGGATATTTGCTATGAAGCAATATTGATGAAATGGTATAAATAATTAGTCATTTATAAGTATACCCCTAGGAGATATTATCTCTCATATCCCCTGGGGGTGGTATATTAACCTTATAGTTTTATTTCCAATTCGAGGCAATTCCATTCTTCCCCCATCACATTATACTTTTCTATTTCATCCTGAGGTACATCTTCAAAGCCTATTGCCTTATAGCAATAATAAGCGGATTCATTATTTTCAAAAACTCCTAATGAAACCTTGTCTGCGGCAAATATTTCTTTGGCATATTTTAGGCCTAATTTCAGCATATTTTTCCCATATCCCTGTCCGCGTTTTTCCAGATTGACAATTACAAAACCAAACCGTAGCTCTTCAAAAGAATCACTCGGCTTTCTCATAGTAAAAAATCCTGCTATCTCATTATCATCAATAGCAGTAAATGCCATAAGATTACTTACCGTGTTGAACTGCTCCACAGAAATTGGATATTCCCCTAAAACTCCTGCTGTCCATTTATAAAAAGATTTCTCATCCTTTATCCATGACATAATTGTTTCCGCATCGTTTTTATTATAGGGTCTTAATCTTAACATACTTACCGCACTCTCTCATTCATCTAAAATTTTGTTTATCATATCCTGCTTGCCATTTGTGTACACAACCCTATCGTCTGCATACTTATTTTCCAAAAACTATTTGATTTCCCAGCGACCACTGTAACCACTTCCCACATATGCTTCATATTTCACCGCATCAATTCCATTCTGTCGAACATATCCTACGATATTATCCTGTTCTTTATACACCTCGGAACTAAGTATATAAAACCATGCTCTATTATTGCCACTCGCATTAACCAAGCCAGCTTCAACTAGTTTTTTCTATCCTCTAATTCCTAATTCTTTTGCTATCCTCTTTACCTGCAATATGAAACTATCATTCTTTCGATCTTCTGACATTTCTTTTGTCGCAGTCATCGCCCATCTATAAATTTGTTCTATACTTCCATAACCTCTTTTAAATAATCTAGCGTACTTCACACAATTTTCTTTTGTAGGTGCATCTGACAAAATTATTTTTAATTCTTCATCTGTCCATTTACCTCCCTTATTAGACGTATCACGCTTTTCTTCGTTATCTTTCTCATAATCCACTAATAAACTATGTACTAATATCATTTTCTCGTCATATGACATTCCATCCACAGGATTATTTAATGTAGCAAATAAATTTTCTTTAAATTCTTTCCGTTTCATAGATATCCTCTCTTTAATATTATTTTTCAATCTTGTTTAGTACACCCTCAAAATCCATTTCCTTTATGTCCATGATTTTGAACCTCCTCAGTCTCAGCTTTGGTGCGACTATTACATCCCTAATGTTTTTAAATACTTATATTAAGTTCAATAATGCCTGCACTTGTTCATAAGCATCCCTCTTGGTCATTTCTATACTTTCTTCATGAATCTCATATCCAAGATAGGGTTCATCAACTATTGCGTATTCAATATCCTTACCCTACCATTTGGCTTCATATAATTTTCAGCCATTGCCATTCCAAGCTCTATAACATCATCCGTAACATAACTATCGCTTACCAAACCGCATGCTGGACAATATACTTCAAATATTGAATCGTCTTTAAAATCACTTGGTTTTAATTTAAACAATTCGCCACACAAAGAACACTTCAATAACACATAGCCTTCTTCATCTGTTGGTATGCTAATTGAAAATGAAACTTCATCACTCATAATCAAGCCTCCTTCTTTATCGAGCAGTCTTATTATACACTATTCATTCGCTATTTTCATCATCACTACACCCTCTGTTTTTACACTGAAATATTGTCTTATAGTTTTCTTTATAATATGCAGTTCTACGTTCCACCATATTTTTCAACTCAGGATTTAACAGTTCAATCACATATCTGGCTATTAACTCCAAAACTATATTTACATTGTTAATATGAAGGTAATTCTTGTCATAATCATACTGCATATTTCTTTCTCCACGATTACCAGATGCACCATGAGCTGTAAAGTTCCTACCTGTCAAATAAATTATTTCTCCATAGGTTTTAGATGCAAGATAAGGAGCTGTACTCCATTCATTTAAAATACTTCTTGCCTCTTTCTTAAGCACCGTAAAATAATTGTACAATTTGGGTTTCCTCTTTCCAACACCAAAATCAATAAAATATAATGGATTAGGAGTATATGCCATAGCTAAAGGCAAATAATAATCAAGTGCATCTTCTGGTTTATAAGTTGTCGGCATAAACAACGGCTTATAGTGATATGCCGCCGCATATTCAAACACTCTGTATAAAAAAACACATCTTGGTAATGGTTCAAATTGTTTTAACGATGCATGGTATAAATCAAGAATTCCTTCATGGGACAATTTCTTAAATGCTATGATCTTATAACCTTTATCATTCTTAATTATCGGAAGTTCCAAGTGTATAGGTTTCTCCACATCTGATTTCAAATAATTAGGCTGTCGCAATCTAATATTATCTAGCAAATCAAAATTGCGGTATAATTCATCCAACTTTTGATTTACACTTCTATTACTCAAGAACTCGAAATTAGGACATCCATTCAAGTATGCTAAAATATTAAGTAAAGTTCTCTTATCACTCTCTTTGGTTCGGTCATTACAATACAAAAGAAAATGATGCATTCCATCCGACATTGCGTTTACTTTATCATATATTATTACTTCATCTTCATAGCGATAATTGAATTCTCCACCAATATAACCACTCTTTCTGTTGTAATATACCTCTGGATATTTTCTCAATATGTACAACTCTTGATTTGTGTCAAAAATCGTCTTTTTTAATCGTGTTTCTACGTATTGATACACATTCTCTCTGTTAGAAATATCATACTTATATTTCCATGTGTTCTTAGTATATTTCTTCATTTCATAAGGTGTAGGTTCTGGCTCAATCACAATCGTTCTTTTTTTTACTTTTTCAAGTATTTTCTTTAACTTTCTTCGTTGAGCAAGATATACTTTTCTATATAAAGGAATGAAATGCTCTCGTTCTTGTAGATCATTGTACTTATCCCTTTCATTATTTATGGCAACAATCAATTTGATATATGGCGTAGGCTCATAAAACATCAAACTCACAACACCATATTTCAAAAAAATCTCTGTTTCTGAATATTCATTGTCTATATGTAAAAGTTCATCATCAACATTTATCACCAAATATCACCTCTGATATACTTAATTTGCTTGAACTATATTCTGTATTGTCTTCTGATTCACTGCCATACAGCAACCAACCATATCCGTCCACGAATACATTTTCTGGTCACCGATAATTTCAGGAAGAAATTGTTCCACATCTTCCCGACACATCAAAGCATTCTTTTTTATTTTATCATTATATCGGCAAATTGTTTCTTGTTGTAAATCGCTGATAAATGAATTCTTAATCAGTAAACCCACTGCAACATTCTCTGGAATCAAGTCAATATGCTTTGGTGCTGCATCTTGAATGCTTTCCTTTTCATCATACAATTTTGCTAACGGGATCTGATATAAACAGCACAACTTCTTCAATATCTTTTTAGAAATCCCACAACCTGTTTCTGCTCTAGATAATGTTCTGATAGATATATCTAGCTGCCTTGCCACAAATGCCTGACTCCAATCTCTGATCCAACGTTCTCTTCTTAGATTATTACCCACAAGTCTGTTTGTATTATCATCCATCCTGGTTCTCCTTTCCGTAGACAGCTATATAGAAAATATTATTTTTTCTGTCTATCAAACAACATTCATTTAATATATAATATACCTACCATAACATAGGCTTTCTTAATGTTCAGAGGTAAACAGGATTATCGTTTTTTCCATCAAAAAAGCAAAGTAAATTATCCTCTCAAAAACAGCTTCCCAAAAATGAATAAACTCTCATAAATCTGGGAATTAAGAAAATAACCATTGATACTAAATACTCTCTAATGCCCGTATTTACAAGGTTCATCTCCTATACTATGAAGATGAAAAAAGACCTTTTTGGAGTCCCATAAATGGTTCCAAACAAGGCCTTATTCATCTTCATATTCAGTTTTTGGGGATAGTCCACTTTGCCCTTTTCAGGATAATTGACTTTGCCCTCGAACATGTGGATTATTCAAACTCGGCAATTTGTTGTTTTGTCTTAAACTATTTTGTTTAAGTTCTATTTGAAGTACGCCGATATTTTACTTTGTTTACATATTTTATTTTGGCTTACTGATTTTCTGTTGCCAAAGTGTTGCCACACTCTCATCATACCCTCATATACCTTAACTGTCAATTTTTTCTAGAATACAAATCAATCAACTGAATATACTATTTCAAAAACATAATCCGAGGTAACCATATATGCAAGAAAAAATATCGTATTCTCATCTATTTGTTTGTTTAGATGAAATTATATCATATCTGAAGTCTATAGGCTATTCTAACACCCATATTGAAGCACTTCAGCAAACCCAACAAGCATTAATTGCTCTAGAACTAATGAACATATCAGTACACCAATGATATCTACTTAAAAATCTCATCATACAACGGTTGATATCCTAAAGGCATATCATTTATTGCCTTATGTACACGCTCCTTTATAATTTGTGCACTTGCCTGTACTCCAACATAGTCACCATCAATTGTTACACTACCTGGAATCAAATTTGATAGTAATCCTAGCCACTCCCTCACCTGCATTTTAGAATAATCTTTCTTCATTTTTTCTTTTAATTTATATCTTATAATGCTTAATTCTGGAGCCTCAGAGTCTGTTTTTTGCAATTCATAAACTATATCTATCAATTCATAGTATGGTGGCTTCTCAACTTCCATTTTCTCCACATTCTCTATCCATTGGTGAACATCCTGTGGGGCATAACAAGTTTCAAATAATTCTCGCAATTTATCCAATCCAATTTGCTTCGGTGTTATTAAAAGCAACAGCTTTATTAAATCTTTTGCCGTCATCATCGTTACTTTTTCATTCTTTGCCTCAACAGAAATTGCACTCATTTCGTCATCTGAACCCTGATAATCAATTGCTACCTCTAAACTGAAATCTGCTTTATATGTCTCTCTATGCCTTCGTAAGCCTGACAAATGTGCCGTTGCAGCAGCAATTTTATTTTTGGCTGTACTTTTAGCGTCATACGTTAAGGAATAACTTTTATTTTTTCCTTCTTCATTAAATCCTAAGCAAGCCTCTGCTTTTCCGTCAGGCTCACCATTTCCACCTATAGGTGTTACCTCAAATCCAAAAACAGTCAATACGCGTGCAACTACCTCCTCCAAACCGCTAGGATTATCTAGAGAATCTTTTAAAAACATGGCAGCTGTAGGAATCCCCATTTTATCAGATAATGCTAATTGCCGAAGTGTACTATCTCTTCTTTTGATAATTTCATTTACCATACTCTCATCTAACGAAAGTTCATATAAATGTGATTCTGTCAACACTTCCGTTATCACCATACTCTCTAATGGTATTGGATTATTATTACTATCTATATAATTTGCAACATATGGATGAGATTTATTAATTGATAGAGTTCTTGTCAATAAATTCAGCTTTGCTATGGGTTCTTCTATCTGCTTATAATCATATTCTATTTTTTCAATAACCTGTTCTCCAGTTTCTAAATCTCTTTCATATAAATTTAATAGCTCGTCCTTCTTGTCACTATCAGGCTTTTCAATCAGCAAAGGATTAATTATCTTATCTTCATAATACTTCTGAATAAAATTATATACTGGTCTTTTAGATGTTGTGTAAGCTGTTTGGGCCATTCTGTACGAAACAGATTTTTCTTGATCTAGTTTCCTCTCTTGCTCAAAATAATACTTCCTTACTTCGTTATTAAACTTCTTCTTAATATACTCTTTTAACTGCGTAAACGGAATAGAATCTCTTACAGCTTCTCGAGTAGAGGTCAAATTATCATCTAACTCATCAGCATTAATAATAATTCTTGTTCTATTAAAAGCACCATGCGAAAATGCCTCCATCCCCAAAAGAGGATCATCTAAATTTATTAATCTTCCTCTTATACTCAAAAATATCCCATGACTTCTTCCAAGATTTGAAGATTTTCCATCTACCAAAGAATCTTCATATAAAATAAATTCCCCATTAATTCCTCGTAAATTTTGCAAATCAACAAAATATTTATCTTCTCCATCTGCATCTTTTTCTACTCTACTAATAGCACCATCTATTTTATCTAATGTTTCATCTTCTTTTCCGACAATCCATTTTTTCATTATTGGGGTTTTCACCTTTGATGATTCGACTTCTGCACCGTTAAATTTTAATTCAAATCCCGGATTTAAAGGTAATGCTGTGCTTAAAAGCCACTTTAATCTTCCAAGTTTAATTTCAGACGCTTTAGGTTTCAATTCTGTCATTAAACTTATCGTCCATGTTTTCGATGCCTTTTCTCCAAACAGCTCAAAATTTAATAATTCGGATTTTATATACTCATCTGCAATCTGCTTTACCTCTTCTTCTGTTACCTCTCTTTCATCGATTTTTATTCCGTTAACATCATCATTTATTAGATTATAGTCCATTGTTGCTAATATATATCGTTCATCCTTTTTGGATATATATGTTAGCTTTCTTGCTAAAATATACGTTGACAACTTTCCTATTCCAAATTGTCCAATTTGCAAACGCTTTTTATCCCTATCTTTATCCTTTCGTTTTAAAGATTCACCTATCTTCCATAATTGCTTTAATTCACCTGCATCCAACCCCTCTCCATTGTCGCACACCCAAATATATGCATTTGAAACTGTAGGATCATCTGGACTATAAACAGCAACTTTACTAGCAAAAGCATCATATGAATTGCAAATTAATTCCTCAAACGCCTTATTGGGACTTGAATACAACCCCGCTGAAAAAAGCTCAATAATTCTGCTACTAATTGTAACATCTATATCGTCGATTTTTTTCCCTACTGACTCAAGATTCATCTATGATACCTCCCACTGATAATAAATTCTTCATGGTAAATTTGTTTCTGAGATTTATCCTTTGAAAATTTACCATTACTATCCCTAAATGGTACACATATTCCCTTCGAAATCGTTCGCTTTCCTATTTTTATATCAGTAAATCCCTCTTCATACAACGTTTCAACCAAATGTTTGGAATTCAATATTTTAACTCCTTTATATTCCGTGTCACCTATAACAAAAAAAATCATTCCATCATTATTTAACATTAAAGAACTTCTTTTGACTGCATCTTGCATATCTAAGTAATATCTTGCAACTGACTTAACTTTTGACTTGGGGCAATCACTTTTCATTAATAAATCAACTATTTCTTTTGCTGTATTATTTAACTTGGCTACATCTATATCAGCTTCATTACTATAATAAATACTTCCAATTGATCCTTTTCTCAATTTCCTATAATCATCAGTATAATTTAACCATAAAGATGACAACTGATGCAAATCTGCATATTCATAAGATGTCACATAAGGAGGACTCGTTATTACCAAATCAACCTTCGGTAAGTCTTTACAAGTCAAAAAATTTTGGCACTTCACTTCTACTTTACTATCACTACCTTTTAGTTCCTTAATCGCTTTCAATAACTTTTTATATTGTCTCGCAAAACACTGTTCAACATCAACATCTTTTTTATTTGGATCAACTTGTGGTTTTATTGATTTCGTTAACCACCTAGAACATGCTTTTAAAATTGCAGAGAAAATACATTCAAAAGCATCTCTATATCTCTTATCATCAACAGTTAACTCTATGGCTTGATACAATTTTAGCAAATCTATATAACTCTTTTCTGTGAACCAATATCTTAATCTTTCATTTGCATTTTTATATTCATTTTCTCCAAATTGCATTGAAGAAACGGCTTTTTCTATCTTACCATAATATTCTTCTAACTTTTCAGTAATATAATCACAGCTTTTTGTTTTTGCAATTAACGTTGCTACTGGATTTATGTCGCATCCCCAAAAATCATAATTATGTATTTTAGATTCAAGTGCCACCGTTCCACATCCACAAAAAATGTCCGCTACTCTATTTATTTCTACACCTTCGTTTTTTGCATATTCAAATGCTTTTGACGCAATAAACGCAGGAAACTTCGCTGGATATGCATGAATAGTATGCATTGTCAATTCAGCTTTTTCACTGTCACTCCATTCTGCATCCACATTTATCATATCATAATCTATATCGTAACCCTCATTAATTGTAACCATATTTATTATTCCTCCTCTAAATTAATCTTGTGCAGAATGCAAAAATGCTCAAATGTATTCAATGCCATTTGTCGAGGTTCTGATTTACCATTTTCCCAACGATTTATTGTTGCAAAACTTACACCTAGTTCTCGTGCTAGTTGTTCTTGACTATATCCTATTTCAATCCTTACTTTCTTGACTTTTTCCCTAAAATTCATATCCATACCTCTCTCATTGGTACTATAAATGTTATAACATTTGTTATAACATTCCGTCAACTACCTTCTGATACGTTACCTCTTTAAAAAGTGAACATAGTGTATGCTAATTGTAACAATTCATTTTACCTATTTCCGATTTTTCTCGCACAACATTTGTCTTATCTCTATAAACTGAAACTTGGCATGTTTTGCCATGATATTAAATACCTAATAATTTCTTTGCATTCTCACAAAATACATTTCTCCGTTCTTGCTCATCACCGGTTGCTCTCAAAACAGAACGTATCGAAAATGCCTGTGTAACAAACGGATAATCTGTACCAAACATAATCCTCTCGTTGCCTATTTCGCTAATCATTTTTTTAATATTAACTGCCGGCTGAATACTAATATCCGTATATATATTCGGATACTTTTTCATTATGTCTATCACATGTTCAAAATCAAAATAGTCACTATGTGCCAAAATGAATGTTGTATTAGGAATACAATCCAACACTTTTTCAAACTTTGGCAAATGCTGTGTCATTACTTCCTTCTTTGTTTGCTTTGTAGGAACAGCAGAATTTAACATTTCCTTCGGTAAACCAATCCCACTACAACTCATAATAGGTAATTTTGTCTTTGCCAATTCTTTAAGCAAAGCGATAGACTCATCACAATCAATCGGCACCCCCCAGATATGCGGATTTAATTTCCATCCCTTAATATCCATCTTCATATAATTATCAATTTTTGCAAGAATATTATCATCAAAGGGATGTATCGAACCAAATGTATATAGACGGTCATTATTTTTTACAATGTTATCCATTACTTCAACACAGTTTTTATTTGGCGGGTTAATCTGCTGGACTACTGCTCTTTGAATATGATTAGCTTCCATATCCATTATCAACCTATCTACTGTTGCATAATTCAAAACCAATGCACCCGAAAACAACTTAATCCTTGTCGTTATTCCATCTACACGTAAATCTTCAACCACTCGTACCTTATAACACTACCACATTCATGAGATAATTACTCCAAATATTTTCGTGTCGATTGCGCGAATCGCGCAATCGAGCGATTACTTAAGGAGGACTCTCATGAACAACAAACAAAAACTTCATCAGCTTAAGCTTACACAGTGGGCCTCACGCTTTCAGGAACAGGCTGCCAGCGGGACTAACCGTAAAAGCCTGGTGTGCTGAAAACAATGTCACCATCCACACCTACAATTACTGGAAGCATAAATTAAAACTGGAATACATCGATTCCCTGCTTCCGGCTGAGCATGACATCGTAGCTCTCACACCGAATCTTTTGCAAACATTATTTACTCTGGTCTTGCCTATCACTGAATATACACAGATTGGCTTTATCTCATATTTTACTGCTCCTGTTTCTTCCTGGAGCTCCCTTTTAGCGGTTTCGAGAATATTTTCGCCTGTTTCCCTATGCCCTCCCGGCACTTCATAGGTATCTCTTTCTTTATGTTTGCAAAATACCCACTTTCCGTTACTCTGTGAGATAATTACTGCAAATTTCAATAGTTCATCATTAACTGTATCATAAAATTTTACTTCCATCACATTTTCCCTTCCCATTCTATCATAAACTCATTAAGAAATTCCTGCATTACAGCCTGTCTGTGTTCTGCCAGTTTCTTTCCCTCAGTCGTATTCATCATGTCTTTCAACAAAAGCAACTTTTCATAGAAATGATTAATGCTTGTAGAATCTTGATTATTCCGATACTCTTCTTTGTTCATTCCCATTTTAGGTTTTATTTCCGGATCATAAATCTTTCTTCCCCTACTACCACCATATGCAAGTGTTCTGGCAATTCCAATAGCTCCTATAGCATCAAGTCTGTCTGCATCCTGCACACATTTTCCTTCTATGGTATCAGGTACGACGGAATCAGTTCCTGCAAATGAAACCTCATCTATAATTTTACATACAACCTTTATTATTTCCTCATCTACCTTATTTGCCATCATAAAATCAACTGCATTTTTCTTGGCAGCATAAGTGTCCGGAGAAAGCTTAATATCGTCCACATCGTGTAACAGAGCTGCCAACTGCACTGTTTTAACATCTGCATTTTCCTGTTTTGCGATTTTAGTAGCCAGTTTATATACTCGTATCGTATGATAATAGTCATGACCACTACTGTCTCCCGAAAATATACTTTTTATAAATCTCTTTTCATTATCTGTCATCTTTTCTCCTAATCAACCTAGCAAAGCAATATATTGATTTACGAAAGTCATTACTTCACCCACAAATAGAGCCATTTGATAAAACAAATGCCGGAAACCCGCATAAATACAGGTTTTCGGCATTTTAATCCGTTATTCAAACTCGGCAAGTTGATGCTTTAACTTAAACTATTTTGTTTAGGTTTCGTTTAAAATCTGCCGATATTTTACCTCATTTGCACATTTTATTTTGGCTTACTGATTTTCTGTTGCCAAAGTGTTGCTATGAAGATATTATAGCATAGGACGTGATAAAATCAATCGACATTTCAATAAATGCAACTTAATCTAAAACCTTATCTCTCTTTTAGCAAAACATGGTTAACCAGCCCAAATGTCCCATATCCACTTAAAACACCAACCATATTAAGAATTATATCATCTATATCAAAACTTCCCAATCGTGTCATATACTGAAAGATTTCTATAAACAATACTGCAAACATTCCTACTAAAAATACTTTGAAAAATGCTTTAATTCGGGGATATGCAATAGGCAAAAGAAAACCAAAAGGAATAAATGGCAACAGATTTCCCAAAAGATTTTTTAATGCCCACCAAATCACTTTTTCTACTTGATTTTTATTCATAGTAATTTCTCCCGAAAAATCACATTCTATTTTTCAAGTAGCATTGCGCAAGTGCCTCTAACAGATTGTCATCAGCGTATATCTTATCATAATCGCTAATAGAAAGAGTCGTAATCTGCTCTCCACTCCAGAGACTCGCCTCACTTTTCTCATAAGTTTGGCGGTCCACCTTTTCTCCAATAATCTCTTTTACATAACCTGTGTTTTCATCTCGTATAATATCCGAAACATTGACATAATACTCAACATTAAATGTGGCGTCTGCATACTCTTCCTCAACATAATTATAAATAGCATGTAACATTTCAATATTAGCATTCGACGAGGTACAGGTCAAGGTATCCAAATCCCATACATCCATTTTAGACATGTGATCATTTACATTATCAATCATATCTGTCTCGCTATTATATGTTGTAAAATCATATATATAATAATAATCGCAATAAACCATACCCTTTCGTTCTACATAGCTAAAAGGTTTATTATATCCGTAGAAATCATCTATCGTTTCTGCACCCGGCGTCAGAAGTACCGCTTCTCCATTTTTATAAGTGTATAAGTAATTTCGCAAATTACATCTATCATCATAATCCAAATCAGTACATCCGTGACTAAATAACATTTCTGGAATTTCATCATCATTCAGATATATAAAACAGACATTTGCATAGTAACGTTCGGGATTTTCATAATAGGTACTATTTTCTCTATAATACTCCCTCAAAATATCCTCATAAGCTTTTAACCATTGCTGGGATAAGATTTCATCATCTACTTTTACATCGGAATCCAAGGTTATAATTCTTTCTCTTTCCACATATTCTATATAAGGCCAATCACTTCTTATCCCACGCTCTATCTCATCCTCTATTCTTTGTCTACAATAATCAACTTTTATTTGAAAATCAATTAGCTCTAAAAGCTGTTCATCGCTCAATTCATCATTCGGAAAATAAAAAGTACAATTATTAACACAAAACGCTATATCTTCCCCACTATATTCACTCTCCTTTTGAATGATAGGCATTGTGTTCTCCGGCTGCTTTTCTCCGCTTTTATAAAGCATTTTCAGAACTTTTCTTCTTCCCAATTCATCAAAGGATAACTCTCTATTGTAAAAGCTAGTCTCCGTATTGGCAGAACTATAATTTATGTATAATTCATCAACCTCCTGCATGGTCATTTGTTCTAAAGCATTCAAATAGTACAAAGGGTTGCTCGCTTTCACATATGCCTCATAATCAACATATCGTCCCAGCAGATTAAATACCACAAGCTGAAGGATTTCTTCGTCCGTCATTTCCTGCATAGGAAGGTTTAAGATACCCTCTTCTTTAGAAAACGCAATTCCCTCTCCATTGTATTCATCTTTTGAAGAAATAACAGCAACTTCTCCCTCCGGCTCTGCCATATCTCTACAATACAAATCATATAATTCGCTAAAACGTCTCTCCTCATCTGCAGACATAGATCTGGACATATATTTACTATCATACTGGAAGATATTCTCATACAAATCCATAACTTCTTCAGCTTCCATGTTTCTTATTTTTTCTAAATGACTTATATAGGCTTTTACAGATAAAAAAGTACCACCCGATAACAATACAACTGCCCCGAATACAACTGCAATTTTAGCAAGAGCATTCACATTTTTCCATTTAGAAATTTTCACAATATTTTTATCTGTTTCTTTTTCCATTTTAATTTGTTTAATAGCATTCTGATATCCTTCCCATACAACATCAGGCACCTGCACATTATCACTAATTTTTTTGTATTCATCTATTTTCATAAACAAACCTCCAACTAATCCATTGCTCTTGCCGTAAGAATCTGTTCCAGTTGCTTCCGCCCTCTGACCATTCTACTACGGACATTCACTTCTGTTATATGTAGCATCCTTGCAATTTCTTTTGTAGAAAACCCATCCACATAATACAGTTCCATAACAATCTGGTACTTTCCATTTAAATTACTTAATATTTTTCTCCATTCATTGGTAAAGTAATGATCCTCATGTATAAGTTCCGGAAATTCTTCAATTGGAACAACCTTTTTTCTTTCTTTCAAAATATCTTTGCATTGATTTATTAGTATTCTAGTGAGCCACGTTCCAAAATACTCTTCACTTTTCAGTTGTCCAATTTTTTGCCAGCATTTAAGAACCGTTTCCTGTATTGCATCTGCAGCATCTTCTTCATTATGCAACATAGAAATTGCAACACGATACATTCTTTGTAATTGTGGCTGTATAAGCTGTTCAAACGCATCCGGATTCTTATTTTTAGCATCTTCAATAAGACTCATCGCCCTCTCCTTTCCAAACTTGATAAGTACTAAAATATAATTCATATCAAGTTCTTTGTTTCTGTCTATTAGACACTTGAAACATGCATTATGTGACAAATAAATCAATTTATAATTACCAAAATTTTCAACAAATAAATTTTCACTACTTTATCCCTTATCAGCAGAGTTTTTCCACCTCAAAGCAGATTTTTTATATTTTTAAGTAACCAGACATGATATCGTTTGCAGTTATAATGGTAAATCAAATCACTAATTTGTAAAATATTCTCTCATGGACTTTTTTCGTCAAAACATATTCTCTGACGGACTTTTTTTCTTTAAGTACAATTAATCCATACTTAAACCAATAAATATGTCTCTACAAACACTGTCGGCGTCATCAGGTAACATTGTGGCAATACTGGCACATTGTGTGTTAAAAACTTTCTGTGCGATTAATTCTATAACCAACCCACAAATTACGGAAGTAACACCACTGGTGTATTTTCACTAATTTGCACCAGTTTTTGGTGCTTCATATAATTGG
>OOBP01000222.1_pt1 | contig 62117 bp, 39 predicted proteins | sample 1671681 | NCBI WGS metagenome assembly OOBP01 (sample SAMN06348181, study PRJEB24527) | human gut metagenome
ATACACTATTATAGCAGTAAAATTAAATCCCCGCATCGGATTTAGTCCTAAATGCAGGGATTTTTGGGGTATTTTAGGGGTTTTGGGATGGATACTTGATCGCCATTAAGCCCCTTATAAACTAGAGCATCGAGAGCTTGAGATACTATATCTAGTATTAGTGGTGCGGAGAGTCGGACTCGAACCGACACGCCTTTTACGGCGTCAGGACCTAAACCTGGTGCGTCTACCAATTTCGCCATCCCCGCGAGTGGCGCAATTGTACATGGTTTTTCAAGTTTTTGCCAAGAAAGTACAAATTATTGCGCGCTGTTTCGATCGGCTGTGTCATTGAAAATCGCGAGACGCTCCTGATTGTACTGTCCCCAGGTCATCGCGCCTTTCAAAAAACGCTCCTGTAGGCTATGGATGCGAGGCTGCACGTATTTTTCGGAATAGCGGGCATTTTCAATGTGTCGAGCGTTCCCTGAATTCAGCATGATCTGGCGAGTCGCATCGTTGAGCTGATCGAGCTCCTTAAAGAGCTTTGCTGCGACGGCTCGCTGTTCTTGTGTCGGGTAGGAGTCATCTTTGAGATACACATTTTTCATGCCAGCGGGCAGGCAAGGGGTTTTCTCAAAATAGGCTCGGTTCTTCGGGCTCACACAGAGGTTGCGCAAACTGCGACTCACTTTGTTGATGCGATCACGGTACTTTGGATTATCAAGGGCGGGCTTTTTCGGTTTGCTGCGCACCATCGGATCGATTTGTTCGTCGTCGGCAGCGGCTACGCGAGCGTGCTTGTGAGCGCGAGTTTGTTGTTGTGCAGAAGCGCTTGGGGCGTTGGTGGTCGGTTCCTCAGGTACAACAGTGCTACAGGCGCAAAGAACGAAGATGGTTGACAGGGCGGCAAGCACGGAGCAGCTAGCGCGCAGTTGCATGATAGAGACTCTCTTTATATAGGCTAAACGGAAGGGCTGGCCGAAATTGTACCAAAGGCTAAAGCCACGCTTTTTGAGCATTTGTTCCAAAAGCCCCCTAAATCGTGACGAGCTGTCAAGAAACAGGCGCCTTTTTTACATCATCAGAAGCGCTTAGGTATAATTATTCCTTTAGTTTGGCCGAGGGTGCGCCCGATAGGGGACAGCCTATGGGCCTCAAGAGATTGCTGATGGAGCCATTCACACTGCGTTGTGCGGGCTGCTATCAACCACCGCGCGTTCTGCCGATGAGAAGAACTGTTGGCGGAAGCATTTTCCATACTCCCGAGACGAGGCTCCCTCCTCAAGCTGAGAGAGAGGGGGCGGCGCTTGGGCAACTTTTGTAAAGATCGAAAAAATGACTGAACAAGAAACCGTCAAGACCGAGGAACAGGCCGCGGTCAACCCGCTCGAACGTTCGCTCGAACTCGTGGTCTCCGCCGCCGATATTGATGCCGCCGTCGAGAAGCAGCTGAAGGAATTTGGCAAGAACGCTCGTATGCCTGGCTTCCGCAAAGGACATGTTCCTGCGGCTCGTGTTCGCCAGATGTACGGCGCTGAGGCCTTTGACCGTGCCGTCAATGACCTCGTTGGCGCTGCTTGGGTGAAGGCTGCTGGCGAAAGTGGTCTGCGCATTGCTGGCTACCCCCGCATCGATGCAGTGCCTTCTGAAGATGAAGGCAATATGCACTTTAAGGCCGTTTTTGAGATTTTCCCTGAAGTTGAAGTTCCCTCTTTTGAAGCGGTTGAACTCAAGCGTTATGTCTGCCCGGTGACTGACGCTGAAGTTGACAAGACGATCGATGTGATGCGTCGTCAGCGTGCCGAGTACAACACGGTTGAACGTGCTGCTCAGAACGATGACAACGTCGTGATTGACTTCCGTGGTACCAAGGACGGTGAAGCCTTTGCGGGCGGCTCGGCTGAAGGTTACTCTTTCCTTCTCGGTCAGGGTCGTATGCTCCCTGAGTTTGAGGCGGCTGTGCTCGGTCTCTCGGCTGGTGAAAAGAAGACCTTCCCCCTCACGTTCCCCGCTGATTACGGCGTCAAGGACCTCGAAGGTCAGACGGTCGAATTCGAAGTTACGATGAAGGAAGTCAAGGAACCGAAGTATCCTGAAGTTGACGAAGAGTTCGCTCGCTCCCTCGGTGTTGAGGGTGGCGTTGAAGCCATGCGTGCGGAAATTCGTAACAACCTTGAACGTGAAGTTAAGGCTCGCCTTGAACTGCGTACGAAGTCCGAAGTGCTCGAAGCTGTTGCGAACACCGTGAAGTTTGCAGTGCCGACCGCGCTCGTGAACGACGAAGCTGAGAACCTCTCGCAGCAGATGCTCCGTGATCTGCAGGCTCGTGGTATCGATACGAAGAAGATTCCGCAGATGCCGATTGAAACGTTTAAAGCTCAGGCTGAACGCCGCGTGCGCCTTGGACTCTTTGTCGACGCGCTGATCCGCCAAGAAAACGTTGGTGGTACGGATGAACAGGTGAAGGCGCTGGCTGACGAAATCGCCGCTAGCTATGAAAATCCCGCTGAAGTCGCCGAATACTTCCTCAAGGATGCCGCTCGTGCTGCCAACCTGAAGAGCCAGGCGACGGAAACCAACGTCACGGAGTGGATTCTCAACCACGCCAAGACCACGGAAGAAACGGTTGATTTCGACCAACTGATGGCCGGTCAGATGGCCTAAGCGTTGGTGAGTTGATGCGCATAGTCTGAGCGCTGCTTCGATCGTGGCGCTCGGTGCGCTCACTCAAGCACCGTTACCTGCTAGTAGCACATAGACATCTCTCTCTGCTGAGAGCGAGTGAGCTCTTAGGCGTTGCAGAGCATCTTGTGACATGGTGGGGCGGTGCTTTTTTCACACTTTTTTTCAGCGCTATGCTTCTTTAAGCGTACGGCGCGGGTGGTGGCTGCGCTATACTTTTATGATCTTCTCGGGTGATGGTGTCTAACCAACACAAGCCCATAGGCAAAGAGACCTCAACCTTGACACCACGCGCAACAGGCGCTTGGTGGGTACGGCGCTCTTTGCATCGCTAACCTGTTTGTCTCTGCGTGCCGTTTGCCGAAGCGAACGCGTACGCCCACAGCATCCTACGGATATGAGTCTAGTTCCTATTGTTGTTGAAGATACTGGCCGCGGAGAACGCAGCTACGACCTTTATTCCCGCCTTCTTCGTGACCGCATTGTCTTTTTGACGGGTGAAGTCAACGATCATTCTGCAAGTTCCATCATTGGGCAGTTGCTCTTTCTTGAGAGTGAGAACCCCGATAAAGATATTTACCTCTATATCAATAGCCCTGGCGGTAGCGTCACGGCTGGCATGGGCATCTTTGATACGATGCGCTTCATTCGTCCGAAGGTCAATACGATTTGTGTGGGCTTGGCGGCCTCTATGGGCGCACTCCTATTGAGCTCTGGGGAAAAGGGCAAGCGCTTTGCGCTACCGCATTCTCGCGTGATGATTCATCAGCCATTGGGTGGTATGCAGGGTCAGGCGACGGAGCTGGAAATTGTTGCCCGCGAAATTCTCCGTACCAAGGCTGAACTCAACCAGATTTTGGCTGATAACACGGGGCGTACCCTCGAAGAGGTGGCGCGTGATACCGAGCGTGACTATTGGCTCACGGCTCAAGAAGCGCTCGACTATGGTCTCATCGATCGAATCTTCACAACACGTGAAGAAATGAGTAAAGCCCTGTAAGGCTCTGAGCTAATCGGGCGCACCGAGCTGCTCTCGGCGCGGGTATGCGCTCACGGCACGGTGCGCGAGTCACGTTCAGAGCGCTGAGCGCGTAGCGGCACGGTAGAGCGTGCTTTGTTGTTGCCCACCTGGTGGGCCGACGCTTCGCGCTCCATCTCACTTTCTTTGGAAGAATTTCATGCAATTTTGTGCTTTTTGTGGACGTTCCGACAAGGAATGCAACGAGCTCTTCAAAGGGCTCAAGGGTGAATTGCTCTGTGGCGACTGCATCCGTGAAATGGCTGCAGAACTTGAAAATCCCGAGTCTGCTCCCGCAGGAGCTGAAGGCCAAGCGGCGCCCGAGCCGAAACCCCTACCGAAACCTGCGGAACTCTATGCACTGCTCGATAGTTACGTCATTGGACAGGAGCGTGCAAAGCGCACGCTCTCCGTAGCGGTTTACAACCACTACAAACGTTTGCGCAATCATGATGACAAGACGAGCGAAGTCGAGCTACAAAAGTCCAATATTCTGCTCATTGGGCCAACGGGCTCAGGCAAGACGTTGCTCGCGCAGACCTTGGCGCGTGCGTTGGATGTGCCGTTTGCCATTGCTGATGCGACCACGCTCACTGAGGCAGGCTACGTGGGCGAAGACGTTGAGAACATTGTTGCCAAGCTGGTTCAGGCGGCCGATGGTGATATTGAACGCGCGCAACGCGGCATTATTTATTTGGATGAAATCGACAAAATCGCTCGCAAGTCTGAGAACCCCTCCATTACCCGAGACGTCTCAGGCGAGGGTGTGCAGCAGGCGCTATTGAAGTTAGTTGAAGGCACCATTGCGAGTATGCCAGCGCAGGGCGGGCGTAAAAACCCAGGTAAAGCGATGATAGAGGTGGATACCTCACAGATCCTCTTTATCTGTGGTGGGGCGTTTGATGGGATTCAACAGATTGTGGGTCGCCGTACCGAACGTACGGAAATGGGTTTTGGTGGCCGCGTCTTTAGCAAAGATCCCGAAAAGAAGAGTCTCACGGCGATTTATGAACAGATTGAATCGGGGGATCTTGTCAAATATGGCTTGATTCCTGAACTCGTGGGGCGCTTGCCGGTGATTGCTGCGCTACAAGAGCTTGACGAAGAGGCTCTTGTTAGCATCCTCACCGAACCCAAGAATGCGATTGTCCGCCAATTTCAGACTCTGCTCCAGATGGAGGGGGTTACGCTCGAGTTCACGCCCGAGGCACTTCGTGCTATTGCGCACAAAGCGATTGCTCGGAAGACGGGCGCTCGCGGTCTGCGCGCCATTGTTGAAGGGGCGCTACTTGACGCGATGTTTGAGATTCCAAGTGAAGGCAATGTCGTTCGAGCCACGGTGACGAAGGACACGATTGAAAAGGGCGCACCCGTGGAATTGGTGCGTGGTTGACACGCACGTCCGTGATTAGTTCAAAGGATGGAGTAAGGCTTAACATAGAGTCCTTTGCGCTACAATAGAAATCATTGATTACCGCATTCCTTTTGATATGCTCCATAAATAAACGCGGTTCTCCCTTGCGTGAGCGAGTAGCCACTAGCTCTCGCCACTGAGCAAGGGGGAGCGCGTTGCCAATAAGACTGCCGGAGAGATATTTCAAGCCTTTGTGCGCGCGGATTCTCTGCCGCCTTGCACCGCTGATGAGACGCTCCCACGTTTCCTCTCAGCCCTTGATCTCAGCGTGAGGTCACTCTTTCCGCTCAAAGCGTGGGAGAAGAGGAATGCACGCTTCAGTCCAGTTTGTTGATGGTTTGTGAAGAATGAGTAAAGAAGAACAGTACCCTGACAAGATCACGTTGCCGGCGTTGGCGATCCGAGACGTGATTGTGTTTCCCTATACCCGCTCGCCCATTTTCATGGGCCGCGAGAAGTCCATTCGCGCGGCAGAGCTTGCGCGCTCCACTTACGAGAGCCGTATTCTGCTGATTACGCAAAACGATGCCAAGGTTGATGATCCCACGCAGGAAAACCTCTACGGCGTGGCAACGCTTGCCCAGCTTGAGCAGCTTCTGCGCTTGCCTGATGGCACGGTCAAGGCGCTAGTCTATGGGGTAGAACGCTACCGTGTAGACAAAGTTTACGAAAAGGATGGTTCGCTTTTTGCTGACTGCACGCGCATCGTCATGCAGGAGCTCGGGGAGAACGAGCGCTCGGTCTTTCTGCGGACGATTAAAAATCTCTGGCAGAGCGCTGCCGAGATGGATCGCTCGCAGATGGAAGCGTTCACCAAGTATGGTGAGAGCGAGGATCTTGACAATATCATCGGTCTCATGGCTAGCACGGCCAAGTTCACCACGCAGGAAAAAGCTCAGATCCTCGAAGAGACGGATTGGGGTAAGCGTATTGAACTCTTGACGAGCTTCCTAGAGCGTGAGGTGCAGCTGCGAGATATGCAGCAACGCATTGACTCTCGTGTCAAGCGCCAGATGGAGAAGAACCAGCGCGAGTATTACTTGAACGAGCAGATCAAGGCGATTAAGCGTGAGCTCGGTGATGGCGACGAAGAAGGCAATGACGAGTTTGAAAATATCGCTGAGCGTATCAAGCAAGCGAAGTTGCCGGAAAACGTTGAAAAGACGCTCAATCAGGAGCTCAAACGCTTGCGTCAGATGCCACCGATGAGTTCTGAGGCGGCCGTTGTCCGTAGCTATTTGGATACGATGCTCGACATTCCTTGGAGCAACAAGACGCGCGTTTCCACGAATATCGATCGCGCACGTAAGGTGCTTGATGAGGATCATGCGGGGCTTGAAAAAGTCAAGGAACGTATTCTCGAGTACTTGGCCGTGCAGAAACGCGTCGGTAAGATGAAGAGCCCGATTCTGTGCTTGGTTGGCGCGCCTGGGGTGGGTAAAACCTCGCTCGGCGAGTCGATTGCGCGTGCAACGGGTCGCAAGTTTGTGCGCATGGCCTTGGGTGGCGTGCATGATGAAAGCGAAATTCGCGGTCATCGTCGTACTTACGTCGGGTCGATGCCGGGGCAAATTATCAAGGGCATGATTCGAGCTGGTGTGAAGAATCCGCTCTTTTTGCTCGATGAAATTGACAAACTGGGCATGGACTATCGAGGAGACCCTGCGAGCGCACTGCTTGAGGTGCTTGACCCCGAGCAGAACAATACCTTCCAGGATCACTACGTTGAGGTGGACTATGACCTCTCGGATGTGATGTTTGTGGCGACCTCCAATAGCTACAACATCCCTGGGCCGTTGCTTGACCGTATGGAAGTCATTGACCTCTCGGGCTATACCGAAGAGGAAAAGATGAATATCGCGCGCAAGCATCTGATTCCTAAACAGATGAAGCAGCACGGGCTCTCGGCAAAGGAAGTGAATTTCACGGACGATGCGCTCAAGAGCATCATTCGCTACTACACACGCGAGGCTGGTGTACGTGGACTCGAGCGCTCAATTGGCAAGGTAATGCGTAAGGTCGTTCTCAATAACGAAACCGCCGAGAAGCCGCAGCAAAAGGGCGCGCGCACAAAGCGCCGTATGGGCGGCTCTACGGTTGTGGTTTCGGCCGTGGAGATCACTGCTGAAAACTTGAACAAGTATCTCGGCGTGCAGCGCTACAGCGTGGAATACACGAAGAAGGAGCCGCGCGTTGGTGTGGTCAACGGTCTGGCCTGGACTGAGGTGGGTGGTGACCTTCTCAATATTGAGGCGCAGGTCTTCCCAGGTAAAGGTGCGATTCAGCGTACAGGTAGCTTGGGTGATGTGATGAAGGAGTCGGTGGAGGCTGCACGTAGCGTTGTGCGCTCCCGAGCTGCTGCCTTTGGCATTGCCGATGACAAGTTCTATTCGACTGACCTGCACGTGCACTTCCCTGATGGAGCCACCCCTAAGGATGGGCCATCGGCAGGTGCTGCTACCACCACCGCGATTATTTCTGCGATGACTGGGATTGCTGTGCGTAGCGACGTGGCGATGACGGGTGAAATTAACCTGCATGGCGAAGTGTTACAGATCGGCGGTCTCAAAGAGAAGATCCTAGCGGCAGTGCGTGCGGGTTGCACGAAAGTGCTGATCCCAGAGGAAAATGTCCGAGACCTCGAAGAGTTGCCGGCTTCGGCGCGTGAGGCCATTGAGATTGTTCCGGTGAAGACGATTGAGGACGTGCTCAAGCACGCGCTCGAACATGCCCCGAAGCCCCTTAAGGCGAAACCCAAAGCGGCGGAGGTCGGGGTATTCCGTGGACGTCGGGTTCGTCCTGCCGCGGGTATCGTTGCAGCACACCGCCGTCGCCGCAACCCCAAGGCTAATGTTGACGCTGTGAACTAAGTCGCAACGCGCTTAAGCTGTGGCCGCGACGCTACGAGCCCATGAGTGGGGGCGTGGTCCGCGGCCTTTTTCTCAGGCCGCTATCACTCGGCACTTCGCCAAGCTCAGCGTGGCATGGTGTAACGCCTTCCAAAAGGAGTTGACAAGAAAATGACTAAGAACGAATTGATTGAGCGCATTGCCATGCGCGCAGATTTGAGTAAAGCCAAAGCGGCATTGGCGCTCGAAGCGATGATCAAGGAAGTGGAAACTGCGCTGAGAAAGGGTGATAGTGTCAAACTCCCTGGGTTTGGTACGTTTTCTGTCACGACGGTGAAAGCACGTCGTTACATCAATCCGCAAGATGGCACCCCAGTTGAAGTACCTGAACACCGTAATCCCAAATTTAGGGTAGGACAGACGCTTAAGGATGCGGTAAAATAACCCTTCTGTTGACGCTTTTTGCAGAAACACTGGGTGCTTAGCTCAGTTGGTAGAGCGGCGCCTTTACACGGCGTAGGTCGGGAGTTCGAGACTCTCAGCACCCACCAACAAGATGAGCAAAAAACATCTTGACAAGGTTCTAGAGTTCTGTATAATTGCGTTTCTCAGTTGACACTGCTCACAGGATGGAGTGGTAGCTCAGTTGGTTAGAGTATCGGCCTGTCACGCCGAGGGTCGCGGGTTCGAGCCCCGTCCACTCCGCCAACACTTTTTCTCTCCTTGAGCCTATAATGGACTTAAGGTAGACAGATTTCAGCGTCTGTCAGACAATTTGTTTTGCGCTTGGAGTGGTAGCTCAGTTGGTTAGAGTATCGGCCTGTCACGCCGAGGGTCGCGGGTTCGAGCCCCGTCCACTCCGCCAAGCTTTTGATTGTGTCCTCAGGAGTTGCTCTTGCAGGACTTTTTTGTTATCGGCTCGAGCGCATCGATCGTCGCAATTAGTTTTTTGGCAATGCTTTGTGACGCTTGAGCGCACTGCGCTCAAAGGAAAAAGCCGCTCTATCCCTACAAAATTCGCTAAAATCTATCCCTATGTCTGTGCGTAGGCCCCTCTCTAAAGAAAGGGAACTGCGCGTAAAGCTTTCGCGCAAAGTACACACTTGCTTGCGGCAACCTCTGCGCTCGGTGGTGCCTGCCAGTTGTGCTTTGCTGCCCGGTCGGCTGTGTTTGCTTGCGCTCTCTGAGGAGCGCGCGATGCCGTCCAGAATCAACTTAGGGAAGACCATGCTTGACGCATTTCGAACTCATAAGCGCTGGCTGATGTTTATCGCCATGGTGCTGATTATTCCTAGTTTTATTGTTACGGGGATCTACAGCTATAACCGTATGCGGCAGGCTGATGATGCCATCGTCAAGGTTGGCAATGTCTCGATTACACCGCAGATGTTCGACCAGCAGAAGCGCCAGCAGCTTGAAGGCTTGCGTGAGCAGCTCGGGGATAATTTCAAGGCGTCGATTCTTGACAATAAAGCTGGCCGCGAAGGCATCATTGAGCAGCTTGCTAATCAGACGGCCGTTGAGCAGGCTGTCACGAATAACTTCATCAGCATCTCTGAGCAAGATGCGGTCAATGTGATTAAGAGCACGGCTGCTTTCCAGGAAAATGGCAAATTTATGCCTGCACGCTATGAGCAGTTCCTGCGTAGCCGCGGCACCTCCGATCAAGCGTTTGTGCAGGAGGTGCGTCAGGATCTCGCGCGCCAGACGCTGACAATGGGGATTTTCAACTCCTCCGTTGTGCCTGAAGGAGTGGTATTGAATCTGCATCGTGCACTCACGATGAAGAACGACCTGCGTACCCGTGTCTTCGATATCAACACCTACATGACTCAGGTGAAGGTTTCGGATGCTGATATCAAGGCCAACTACGACGCTAATCAGAAGCTCTATACAGCGCCTGAAGAAGTTTCTATTCAATACTTAACTCTTTCCCCCGACGATATCGTCATCAAAGCGCAGCCCTCGGAAGAGGAAATGCACACCTATTACGAGCAAAACAAGGCCCGTTGGGGAGTGCCCGAAGAGCGTCGTGCTAGCCACATTTTGATTGCCTTTGACGAGAAGAATAAAGACGTTGAAGCCACTCGAAAGAAGGCGGAAGAGGTACTTGCGAAAGTCAAGGCCGATCCTGAGAACTTTGCCAAGTACGCCAAGGAGTACTCCAATGACCCTGGTAGCGCTCAAGAAGGGGGCGATCTGAACTTCTTCGGCCGCGGGATGATGGTTGAGCCTTTTGAAAAGGCGGTTTTCTCCGCGAAGAAGGGTGACATTATTGGGCCTGTGCAAACCGAATACGGTATGCACATCATCGAAGTGACGGACATTCGTCCTTCGACGGTTAAGCCTTTCGAAGCAGTTCGTGCGGAAATCGAAAAGAATTACCGCCAACAGCAGGCTGTGCGTGAATTTGCTGAACGCGCTGAAGAGTTCACCAACATGTCCTACGAACGTCCTGAGTCCCTCGAGCCGATTGCAGAAAAGTTTGGTCTTAAGATTCAGACGGCCGAACAGATTACGCGTGACGGTCCGGTGAATCCCGCGCTACGTGCGATCATCAACGATCACGTGGTTGAGAGCCTGTTCTCGACGGAAGCGCTTAAGGATAAGCACAACATTGCTGCTGTCGAAGTGCGTCCCAATTTGCTTGTGACTGCGCGTGTGCTTAAGCACAGCCCTAAGCACCTGCGCCCGTTGGATGAGGTCAAGGGGGACATTGAACTGGCACTCAAGCAGACCGCTGCAGCCAAGCTCGCGGAGACCGATGGTGAAAAGCTGATGGCCGCTCTAGCGGGTAAGACGAGCGATGAGGGCTTCTCGCCCGTGGCTACGGTCTCGATCAACAATGCACAGAACATCTCACAGGATCTGATCCTTCGCGCTTCGATGATTCCTGATGCGAAGTTGCCGGCCTATACGGGTGCGCATCTCGCCGACGGCTCCTATGTCGTGGCGCAAGTGCTCAAGCACGAATATGTTGCACCAAAGGCGGGTGAGCTTGCTAGCATTCGTAACGAACTCACACAGCTCTATGGGAACACGGAAGTGCTCGCCTACATGCATGCCATGCGTAAGGAGCTTGGCGAGAAGGTCCTTCGCCCAAGCTTTATCGAAGGCAGTTCGGATAACCAAGACAACAACTAACGTTTGGTGATCTTGAGTTTCGAAGAGGGGGCAGTTTCGCCCCCTTTTCCTTATTGCGGCGAGCAGTTTCTGCAGCGACCGCACTTAAGGCGCCGACAAAATGGCCCGTCCTACGCAGCGCAGTAGACGGGCCAATAATCATTCAAGTGAGCGCTTTGCGCGAAAGTGTTATGCAAAGCGCCCAAGGTAAGCGCGCTTAGTGATGTTGTTGCGGCTCTCGCATCGATACGAGCCGCGAGAATGCAGCCTTCATATCTTCACGCACGAGCGTATTTCGCAGAGTGTAGAGTCGGCGATAGCGTGCTGTGAGGTTGGCCTCTGGTAGATACTCACCGTCTTGTGAGATGTTCGCAGCAAGCGTTGCTACAACATCCTTCTGGTCTCCGATGGCATAGGCACCGAGAATGCAATTGGTGAGGACCGCGCCGCCCGCGTTCTTGAAGCGAACGAGTTTTGCGCCTAGCATGTGACTCTTGATTTGGTTCCAAAGCGGGTCACGGCTACCGCCTTCGGTGACAGTGATGCGATCGAGCGCAACGCCCGCAGCGCGGTAGTTATCGGCAAGGCCAATGTAGTCATAGCCAATAGCCTCGAGCACACTACGCCACATAACGAACTGATCGTCATCCATGGTCATGTTCAAGAAGCACCCACTTGCCTCTTTCTCCTCACCAGAGCCCCCGGTGAGGTAGGGCAAAAAGAGCACGCCGTTACAACCAGCGGGAACTTTGGCCGCGCCAGCCGAGAGTTGCTGGTAGTACTCAGAGTCGCCGCTCTTTTGCGCAACATTATCTTTAAACCAGCGCAGCGAGAGGCCCCCTGTGCGTACGAAGCCCCAATAGAAATAGGTGTCTGGGAGCGTGCCAGAGTTAAAGATGAGGCCAGTTTCTGGACGCGAGAGCTCAGGGATAATACCATTTGTGGAGACGCAGAACATCGCGCACGTCCCCGCGACATCGACCCCCTGATTAGCCTTAAAAATCCCCGCTCCAAGCATACTTTGCATCGTATCACCCGCGCCTCCCAAAACCGGTGTACCTTCTTTGAGACCCGTATACTCAGCAAGCGCCTTGGTGAGACCGCCGATCTTATCCCAGGGCTTGACGATGCGTGGCATGTAGCGACGGTCAATGCCGAGAATGCTGAGCTGCTCATCGCTCCAAACCTTTTTCTGTACGTCATAGCCGAGCCCCCAGCCCGACATCGCGCCCCAGTCAATGAACGCTTCCTCGCCTTTGAGGCCAGCGAGATTCATGAGGATGTAAGGGGCGTTGTGTACAAACTTGACGCCGTGCGTGTTGAAGCCCTCATGGTTTTTGAGGAACCACCGTGCAAACATCGCTGGGAACATCGGAGAGGCTTGAGCATTACCTGTCTCACGTCCCCAGATATCAAGGCGCATCGCATTGATGCGCTCGACATCTTCGGTCGTGCGGCTATCTAGATAGTTGACGTAGGGCGTGATGGCCTTGCCATGCTGATTGACGCCAACAATACCGCAGATGATCCCGTCGCCCATGATGACGCTCACATCATGTGGGTCGTGCCCGAGCTCTCGAAGTGTCTCGGCGCAGGCTTTCATGTTTTCGACGGTGATTTTGAGAAACTCGTCCGCATCCATCTGCACCCAACCGGGCTGAGGATAGTTGAGTGTTGTGGGTAGGCTGTGGCTCGTCAGACAGTGAAATTCTTCATCATAGACGGCAACCTTGACGCTTTGTGTGCCTGCATCAAAGCCCATGTACAACTTGCCCATCAGCAATCTCCTTAATACTTGAAATATCGGCATAGTTTACCGATTTTTCAGCGAGATGGGCATGGGAGTAAAGTGCGGGATTTTTTGTTGGACGTTGTGAGCTAAGTCAGACGAAGAGCACAAAAAAGCCGCCTATGGCTTAGCTTGTACCAAGAGGGGCGGCTTTTTGCGGCGTGCGCATAAGGAGCGCACTTTTTTACGGTTTTGCGCTTAACGCGTTTACGCCACGCTCACGGGATGCGAGGCCATCCAGCTCAAGCGCATCGGCCAGTAAAACGGCCAGATGAGTGAACTGAGCACGCGCTGCGTGGTATCCACGGCTACACTCAGCGTCGACGGATCGACATGAGAGGGACCGCCGGTAAAAAAGGTAGCCAGCGCCCCAACGACATAGATGCAGGATAACCAAGAAACAGGATGGAACATAATGGCGCTTCAAGAAAAACAAATGGGCGTAGCAAGGCAGTCATTGGCCTTGAGCCAGTCATAGATAGTGAAATTTTAAAAAACGAAGCGCGCCTTGACCACAGTCGTTCGTCTAATCCCCGAAAAAAATTTAGTAGGACATCCATAGCTATTAGGGTGTAGTTAGCGTTAACCCAGTTAGCTAGAGGGGTGTAGTGGATGAACGGCGAAAAAACGACTTCCAGCTCAAAAAAGGATCGAGTTTTTACCGTCTCAGAAGGGGCATTTGCTACAATGCCTACACCATTTATCGCATACCTGTCAGAGTTTTAAGAAGTTATGGCCACAAAAGGGAAGCAGGAAGAGTACGGCGTCAATTCCATTAGGGTGTTGAAGGGACTAGAGCCCGTTAAGCAACGCCCTGGCATGTATACCCTCACAGACAATCCCCTGCACATTATTCAGGAAGTGATTGATAACGCGAGCGATGAAGTCCTCGCTGGCTATGGAACTCGCATCAGTGTGACGAAACATGCCGATGGTTCTGTGACAGTGGAGGATGACGGCCGCGGCATTCCTTTTGGTATTCACCCCGAAGAGGGCATTCCTGTGGTGGAACTGGTTTTCACGCAGTTGCACGCTGGCGGTAAGTTTTCCAAAAAAGACGGCTCAGGCCCATATTCCTTCGCGGGTGGTCTACATGGTGTTGGGGTCTCCGTGACCAATGCGCTTTCCTCGCGCATGGACGTGACGGTCTGGCGAGAGGGCAGTGAAGCGCACCTTGGCTTTGAACAAGGTGAGGTGAGCGAAGCGCTCACCGTCACGCCGAGCAAACGTGGTAAGACGCGAAGCGGCACGCGTGTGACAGCTTGGCCGAATCCTCGCTACTTTGATAGCGCAGAGATTCCTGAGGCGGCGCTTCTTCGGCTTCTGCGTAGCAAAGCCGTGCTTCTGCCCGGGTGCGAGGTCTCTTACACCAATGAGGTAACGGGACAGAGTAAAAATTGGAAGTACGAGGGCGGCCTGCGAGAGTATCTCCTCTCAGAGATTTCTGCTGAGCCGTTGATTCCGCCTTTTGAGGCGAGTGGCTATGCAGATGAGTCCACGGAAGGGTTTTCTGTGGGTGAAGGAGCGGCATGGGTCGTTATTTGGACGGCGGAGGGGCCAGTTGAGCGCGAGAGCTACGTCAACCTCATTCCTACCCCACAGGGTGGCACCCATGAGGCGGGACTCAAAGACGGTCTTTTCCAAGCGATGACGGCATTTATGCAGGCCTACGGGCTCGCGGCGAAAAACGTGAAGGTGCTCTCTGAGGACGTCTTCTCCCGTGCGAGTTTTGTGCTCTCCACCAAGAGTATTGATCCGCAGTTCCAAGGACAGACCAAGGAAAAGCTTACGAGTCGCGATGCGATGAAGCTTGTCAGTAGTTTCGTGCGGCCGCAATTTGAGTTTTGGCTCAACGACCATATCGAAGAAGGTAAAAAGCTTGCCGAACTGATTATCGCGCAGGCACAAGCTCGTCAGCGCCAGAGCGCACGCTATGAAAAGCGTAAGGCGTCGACGGTGGCGGTGCTCCCAGGTAAGCTCACGGACTGTGAGACTGACGATATCGCCCGTAATGAGCTTTTCATTGTGGAAGGGGACTCGGCGGGCGGCTCGGCGAAAAAAGGACGCGACAAAGAGTTTCAGGCGGTGCTACCTCTGCGCGGCAAGATTCTCAACACGTGGGAGGTCGAGGGTGGCGAGTTGTTCCGCTCCGATACGATTCACGATATTGCCGTAGCGATTGGTGTTGATCCGCATCCCAAGCAGGGAGATCCTGATCTCAAGGGGTTGCGATACGGCAAGATTTGCATCCTCTCGGACGCGGACGTGGACGGTAGCCACATTCAAGTGCTGCTCTTGACGCTCTTTTACCGGCACTTCCCCAAACTCATTGAACTTGGCCACGTCTATGTAGCGATGCCGCCGCTCTTTAGAGTCGATGTGCCGAAAAAGGGTCGTAAAGCCGAGCGTAAACTCTACTGCTTGGATGATCGCGAACTCACTCGTACGCTCGAGAGCTTGCGTAAAGAGGGCTTTACCGACGAACAGATTTCAATCTCCCGCTTTAAGGGCTTGGGTGAAATGGATGCTGATCAGTTGGCAGAAACCACGCTACATCCTGATACGCGTCGACTGTTGCCTGTGGCCCTTGGGGATATTTCTGAGGCGCTCACTGCGCAGGTGATGAATCTGCTGATGGGTGGCAATGAGGCCACGGATCGCCGTCGCTGGATGGAGACATTTGGCGATATTGTTGAAGCGGATGTGTAAGGCTACGGCAGAGAGAGAAAGATTATGGGACGCAAGCCAAAGACTGGACTAAATGATGCGAGCGTGATGACGCTTTTTGCCAATGACACGCTAGAAGATGAAAAGCCTGCTGCCGATAGTGCTAACGAAGAGCTGACCAAAGCGCATGCCACGCCTCGTGACATGGCGGCTGAGCCAGCAGATGCGCCAAAGCGCGATGAAGTAGCGCTGAGCGACGTTGCCAGTGATGAAGTCGGCGGCGAGGAAATGAGTCGTGATGATGAGCGCTTGAGGGAAGCGCTAGATGAGATCGCTGAGGCTGATGAAGATGATGACACCCACGCGAGCGAGGCGGCCTCGGACGATGATGCTGAGGCGCCCGCCGACGAGAGCCTTCATGCAGCGATTGGCGGCGTGATGAATGGCTCGCTAGAGGAAAACGGTGCGCTGACCTTGGCTCGCTATGCATCGCATGCCTATCTAGAGTATGCCATGAGTGTGGTGAAAAGCCGCGCGTTGCCCGAAGTCACGGACGGGCAGAAGCCCGTGCAGCGACGCATTCTCATTGACATGGATCGGATGGGACTCAAGGCGGGTAGCAAAGTCGTGAAAAGCGCTCGTGTCGTCGGTGATGTGCTTGGTAAATATCACCCCCACGGTGACCAGTCCGTCTATGACGCAATGGTTCGTATGGCGCAGGATTTCTCCCTGCGCTATCCGCTTGTTGACGGTAAGGGCAATTTTGGTAGTCGAGATGGTGACTCGCAAGCGGCCATGCGTTATACCGAAGCGCGCCTGATGCCGATTGCGGAACTATTGCTTGAAGAAGTGGATACGGGCGCGGTGGATTTCGTCCCCAATTACGATGGGAACTTCCGTGAACCTGTGGCGCTACCAGCGAAATTACCCTTTGTCCTGCTCAACGGTGCTTCAGGGATTGCGGTCGGTATGGCCACGGAGATCCCTTCGCACAACCTTAACGAAGTGGCGGCCGCCTGTGAGCACCTCATCGATCATCCCGATGCAACGCTCGACGAGATCATGGCGCATCTACCTGCGCCAGACTTTCCTTGCGGCGCACAGATCATTAGTCCACGTCAGACGCTCAAAGATATCTATCGTACTGGGCGCGGCAAGATCCGTGTCCGTGCGCTTTATCACTTTGAAGAGCTCGCGCGCGGACAGTGGCAGCTCGTGGTGGATGAACTCCCCCCTGATGCCTCGTCGTCGCTGGTGCTTAATCAAATTGAAGCCATAACAAATCCTAAGCTGCGAGCCAAGAAGAAAACGCTGACTGCGCAGCAGCAACAGGCCAAGGCGGCGATGCTCGCACTGCTGGATCGCGCGCGTGATGAAAGCGGTAGCGGTACACCTGTGCGATTGGTCTTTGAACCCAAGAGTCGTACCATTGACCGAGAAGAGTTTGTGCGTGCGCTCTTTGCGCAGACCTCGCTCGAGAGCAACGTCTCGGTCAACATGGTCATGATTGGCATTGATGGCAAGCCGCAACAGAAAAACCTGCTCTCGATCCTCTCGGAGTGGATCAGCTTCCGCACCGACGTGGTCCGTCGCCGCAGCCAGGCCCGCTTGGAAAAGGTCCTCGACAGAATGCATGTCTTACAGGGCCGCACGATTGCGCTCATTAACTTGGATCGCGTCATTTCCATTATTCGCGAGGAGGATGAACCTAAAGCGGTGCTGATGAGTGAATTCTCCCTCACAGATCGCCAAGCGGAAGATATTTTGGAAATTCGCCTGCGGCAGTTGGCCAAACTCGCGGCGATTGCGATTGAGCGCGAGCTCGCTGAGCTCGAGCGTGAAAAGGGCGGTCTCGAGCGGCTGCTTTCGAGCGAGACGGTTCTGCGCCGTCAGCTCGTCAAAGAAGTACGCCAAGCTGCCCAAGCCTATGGCGATGAACGTCGAACGTTGGTGCGCGAAGCCGAGACAATCGTCAATGAGCAGAAGGTGCTTGATGAACCCGTGACCGTGGTGCTCTCGCAAAAGGGCTTTATCTTGGTTCGTAAGGGACATGGGCACGATCCTGCTTCGATGAACTTCAAGGTGGGCGACGAGCTCTATGCTGCGATCGAGTGCCGCAGTGTGGATGACCTTTCGTTTTTGACGGAGTCTGGACGCGTCTACACGGTGAAGGTTTCCGCGCTACCCAATGGGCGTGGTGATGGTCTACCCATTTCCTCCTTTATTGATGTGGAAAAAGAAGTCTTTGTGAGCGTATTCGCCTGTGATGAGCAGACGCGGGTGTTGTTAGCAACCTCTGATGCGCTTGGCTTTGTTTGCCGCGTGGGAGATTTGCGCTCGCTACAGCGTGTGGGTAAAGCATTCGTCAAACTCAATGACGGTGCACGCTTGTTGCCGCCCGTGTTCTTTGGCGAGGATAAGACGCACTGTGCGGTGCTCTCTGAAAAAGGACGCCTCTTGGTCTTTTCGCTTGATGAATTGCGTGAGCTCAACCGCGGCGGTATGGGGGTTGCGCTCATGAAGCTTGAGTCAGGTGAGTCGCTCCGTACACTCAATGCGGTCGACGAGCGCGGTGTGATCCTCAAAGGCGTGGGCCGTGCAGGCAAGCCACGCGAAATTCTGATTTCTAAGAAGTCCTTTGGGGACTTTATGGGGCATCGTGCTCGTAAGGGGCGTACGGCGGGACTATCGTGGCGTCCTGAGGTGGTACTGCCGCTGCCAGCGCAAGTAGGCAGCTCGGATGAGTCGGGCTCAAGTGCGGCGAGCAGTACGGCGGACTTCATTATTGAACTTGAAGAACAGACGCCTCGGTTACTGTAGTCGGTACTGCTTTGCTTAGCGCGTGCGGTGTACGGAGGAGTTTAACGCACGCGCTCTGGACTTTTCGCGAGCCTTACACTCGCCGAAACTCCTCGCGTTTTTCTCTCCAGGACCAGGTATGAAAGGGACGATCCTGCGTTTTTTTAAGAGCCTTTCGGCTCGGTTGCTTTTGTTGACCTTCATTTGGGTAAGCTTCATCTCAGTGCTTGTTGGGTACACGATGCTACTCAACTGGCAGCTCGAAGCCTCTTCTGCCGCAACGAAGGCCATTAATAACATGCGCTACCACACGTTCCGTGTGGCAATCTTTACTGGTCCCATCTACACGGCGGATACCTTTGAGGAGGAAGTGCACAAGCTCAACCAAAGCTACGAAACCCTCAAAAAAGGGGATCCTTGGCAGCCCTTGATGTTACCGCCTGGGGAAAAAATCCAGACCGAATTTGAAGAAGTTCGCATCGAATGGTTTGATAAGCTACTGCCGCGTTTACGCCGTGCACGAGATGCACATGAGGCAGTCAGCATCGATAGTACCGATCGCATGGTCTCGTTGCTCTCGGATTTGACGCAGGCCGTCGAAGGTGATCGCGCGTACTATCTCTGGCAGCTGCGGTATCTGCAAATCTCGCTCATCATCATGGCGATTTGCTCGCTATTTGTGATTATGTTCCTTTTGTTGCGGTGGGTCATCCGCCCCGTGGATCGTTTGGGTAACGCGATTCATAAGCTGAGCTCGGGGGATTTAACAGCACGCGTTGAGGGCTGCCGTGAGGATGAGATTGGGCAGATTGCTCAGGGCTTTAATCTGATGGCCGAACGCCTCAAGGACAGTCACGATAACCTCGAGCAAAAGGTCGCAGAAAAGACAAAGAGCGTAGAGGAAAAAAATACCTACCTCGCCCAGCTCTATGAAATGACAGCGTTCTTTGCGCAGCAGCGCAGTCAAGAGGAAATCATCGAGGGCTTTGTCTCGCGCATTATCCATAACGCTAGTGCAGATGCTTGCACGGTGCACGTCATCGATGAAAGCTCTGGATTGACGCAACTAGCGGCCGCCGATGGCATCAGTGGCGATTTGCTCTATAAGCTCTCGCGCCTTAAAAAGGACGATGAGCTTGTGCGTGGGATTCTCGATAAAACCTATCCTGTGTGCCTGCATCTACGTGATGTGGATAATCCGCTTTCGGAGAGTGTGCGTGCGCAGGGCTTTAACGTGGTGTATTGCTTCCAGATTCGCTCCACCTCGGGCGACCTCGGGGTGTATTCACTCTTTTTCAAGTCGGGACCGCGGCTCACTACGCAGCTTGTGCGACTGCTTAAGAACTTTGCCTCGCATTTTGGTGCTGCGCTTGAAAACGCACGCCTCAACGAGCGTGACAGCCAGTTTGCTGTTATTCAAGAACGCCAGCTCCTTGCGCAAGGTTTGCACGACTCGATTGCACAGGCACTCTCCTACCTCAACTTGCAAGTGCAATTCCTCACTGAGGCCATTCAGCACAATGATACCGCGCTGCGCGACGACAGCCTCGCGTCGATTCGCAAAGGTGTGCAGGAGTGCTATGAGGATGTGCGCGAGCTGCTTTTGAATTTCCGTGAACGCCTGCATAAAGAAGACTTTATTGAGGGCGTGCAGACGGTGATTAAACGCTTTGAGGGTCAGGCGCACGTTAAGACGAAACTCTCGGTTACGGATCGCGGCATTGGATTGACGCCGAGACAGAAGCTACAGGTCATCTTCATCATTCAAGAAGCGCTCTCGAACGTGCGTAAACATGCGCATGCATCCAATGTGCTCATCACGATTCAGAATACGGAGGATTTGCGCGTCAACATTCTTGACGATGGTGTTGGGCTGGATGAGGCGCTCGTGGAGGCCCGTAAAGGTCAGCATGTGGGGCTCTCGATCATGGCTGAGCGTGCCAAGCGTATTGGCGCCACACTTAGTGTTGAGCGTGCGAGTCCAGAGGGTGGCACGATGGTCTCGCTCTTTTTGGATAGGGAAGCGCGCCACTAAGACGCCTGACGCACAACGCCCCACAGGTTCCGCTGACTTGTGGGGCGTTAGAATTTTTGCCGCCGCCCTTTGGGGCGGCTTTCAAAGGAGGTTGATATCGCTTTAGAGACCGCGCTCTGCAATGAGGGCGCTAAGCGCCTTGCCGAGCGACTCGACCCCTGCGCGGATCTTCGACGATGGCACCGTCACAAAAGAGAGTCGGCAGTGATTGACCTCGGGGTTACTGCTGTAGAACGCGGCTCCTGGGACAAAGCCCACGGGGACATCGCTATCCAAAACGCGCTTTAGCAGATCTGCACTATCTAACCCCTTGGGGAGGTTGAGCCAAATGAACATGCCGCCAGAGGGCTTGGTCCAACTCACTGCGGGGTGCTTTGGCATAAAGCGCTCAAGGCTTTCCAGCATGACTTGGGCCTTTTCGCGGTAGAGCTTGCGAACATTGGGTAGGTGCGTTTCCAAGAGCCCTGCGTTGATAACACGCGCCGTCAGCAACTGCGTATAGGTGCTTGTGTGCAAGTCCATGTTGGTTTTGAGTTGCTGCAGCGCCGCGAGCACGTGCTTCGGGCCACAGATGTAGCCAAGACGAAGCCCAGGAGAAAGGATCTTACTCATCGTGCCGAGTCGCAGAGTGCGCTCTGGCGCAAAGGCGCGAAGCGACTTTGGTGGCTCATCGCCATAGTAGAGCTCCCCATAGGGGTTGTCTTCAATGAGCCAAAAGTCATATTCACGCGCTTTCTCGGCGAGCGCTTCACGGCGCACTTCCGAGATCGTACGTCCCGACGGATTCTGGAAAGTAGGCATCACGTAAGCAAAACGCGCGCCACGAGCCTCTTCGCCAATGGATTCTGGCACCAAGCCTTCTGCGTCCGAAACCATATCGACAATCTCAGGACGGCAGAGTTCAAACGCTAAGAGCGCGCCGAGATAGGTGGGACGTTCGACCATGATTTTGTCGCCTGGATCAATAAAAGCACGAGCCACCAAGTCAAGGGCTTGCTGAGAACCGCTCACAATCATGACTTCGTCAGCGCTTGTAGGAACGCCAGCGCGCGTCTCATACGTTGCAATCGCGTTGCGTAGACTTGCCATGCCTGCCACAGCCGAGTACTGCAGTGCGGTCAGCGCCTCGCTTTCGAGCGTCTGGTCAGCAGCTTCCTGAATTGCCTTGACAGGGAAGCCTTCCGGCGAGGGAAGACCACCTGCGAAGCTAATGACTTCAGGGCGGTTGGCCAGTGCGAGGATCTGGGCAATCACAGACGTGGCTTTAGGTTGGCCGATCGTGCTATAGGTCGGCGTCACGCATTTTTGGCAGGACGAGTCGTTCATAAGCATATTCCCAGAAAAGGAGTTTGTTCGCGTCGCCATCGGGTCCTTGGGCGACAGGTGAAGCACCCTTTTTTCGAGGGTGGTCTATCCATTGTAGGCTTAGCAAACGCTTTATCCTTATGGGATTTCAAAGAATTTGTAGGGGTATCTGTAGTGGGTCAGACTTACTAGGCACAACCTGCTATTGGGTAGTGCCTAGCGAGCGAGTGTGAAGAGAGCAGTGCGGCTACGCTGTGAGTGTCTCTCTGTTAGCGTAAGCCGCCTGTGCAGGCGTCCGAGGCTAGCGAGGTTTAGGCCTTTTTCTTGGAGAGGACTGGCGGAATCAAATCTTTGAGGCGCTCGGCTTTTTCCGGCGCGTTACAGAAGTCGGCGATCACACAGCGTTCACACTCGGGGCTACGTGCTTTACAGACGTAACGGCCGTGTAAAAGAATCCAATGGTGGGCATTTTTTAGAAAGTCGCTTGGTACCGCTTTATAGAGAGCCTCTTCGACCTCATCAGGCGTTTTCCCTGGCGCAAATTGTGTGCGGTTTGCAACACGAAAGATGTGAGTATCAACCGCGATGCGTGGCTCCCCAAAGGCGACGTTGAGCACAACGTTGGCAGTCTTTCGTCCAACACCAGGAAGTTTGACGAGGCTATCAAAGTCTTGGGGCACTTCACCGCCATAGTCTCGTAGGAGCATTTCTGCCATGGCAATGATATGTTTGGCCTTGTTGCGATAAAGGCCTAGCGTTTGGATATAGGGGGTGATGCCTTCGACGCCGAGCGCGGCAATTTGTTGAGGGGTGTTGGCCACAGGGAAAAGTTTCGCGGTGGCAATATTGACTCCCTTGTCCGTGCTTTGCGCAGAAAGGGCAACCGCCACGAGTAGCTCGTAGGGCGTTTGCCAGTTGAGTTCGCTTTTTGGGTCAGGATGCGCTTCGGCAAGCCGTTTCATGAATTCGACGCGATCGGCTTTTTTCATCGGTATCTCCTTGATGTGTGGCGCGATTAGGGGGCGGTCTTTGTGTTGCGCGCTTTGGCCATGACGGCAGCAAGTAGGGCGCTTTTGGCGTTGGGGTTGGCTGCGCCAAGCGCTTCAAGTCTTGCGGCGTCAGCTCGCTCTTGCGCAGCAAGACGAGTGCGTCGTGCCCGAAAGGCATCGCGGGCACGATGCGCTTGTTCAGTGCCCCATTCAGCGCCATTTTCCACCATGTCAATGCAGTCGACAGGGCAGGCGGGTAAACAGAGTGAGCACCCCGTACAGCGAGGTTCAATCACACCGTGTAGATGCTTGGGAGCGCCAGCAATCGCATCCGTTGGACAGACTTTGATGCACCAGCTACAGCCGATACAGCGCTTGACATCGATGCGTGCGACCGCAAAAGGCAGTTCTACCCCAAACTCCGGATCGAGTGGCACAGCTGTTTTATGAAGCAGTGCAGCAAGTCGCTCAATGCCCGCTGCGCCCCCAGGGGCACAACGGTTAAAGGGGAGTTTATCCATGACAATGGCACGCGCGTAGGCCTCACAGCCCTCTGTGCCACACTGTCGGCATTGGGTCTGCGGAAGACAGTCGTCGATCGCAGCAATAAGTGCTTGCTCGTGGCGAGTGGGTTCCCTCACGCAAATTCCTCCTTACCAAAGCGACTCAACAAGGAGCTGCCCAGGTTTTCCGAATCGGGGACTGACAAGACCGCGCGTCTTGAGCAATGCACGCATGTCACGGATGAAGTCAGGGTTGCCGCAGAGAAGCACTCGGGAGCGCTCAGCATTCAGCGGCTCTGCTGTGAGCGCTTCGAGTGTGCCTGACTCAATGAGCGCGGGAATGCGTCCCACGAGCGCCGAGGGCTCACGTGTGGTGGCCGCTGTCACCTTGAGTCGCGGATGCGCGGTGGCAAGCGCTTCGGCCTTGAGGCCCTCTGCTTCAGAGAGCGTGCGCGCTGAGAGCACGAGTTCAATACGCGACCAAGGTGCGATGTCTTCAGGGCTTTTCAGCAACGCGAGAAAAGGCGCGAGCCCTGCGCCAGTGGCGAAAAACCATAATGTATCGCCGCCCGGGATGCGCTCGGGGAGAAGATTGCCTTGCGCTTCACCGTCAAGGAGGACGTCACTGCCTTTTGGTAGGGCACAGAGCTTCGGTGAAAGCGTGCCGCCCTCGACACACTTGATCAGAAAACTGAGCACCTTGTCATGAGGGGCACTCGAGAGGGAGTAGGCACGAAAAACAGCTTCCTTACCACCGAGATCTAGACCGAGTCGCGCAAATTGCCCAGCACGCCAATCCCAGCCCTCTGGACGAGAGAATGTGAGAGAGTAAAGCGTTTCGGTAATAGGCTTTTTATCAAGTAGAGTAATGCTCTTCATAGCGGAGTGTGCCGGTGGGAGAGGAGAAAACGTGGCAGAGACGAAAGAGCTCGACTGCTCTTGACGTGTGCGCTTGGAGTCACTCAAGGGCGATGTGCGGCAGACGTAGCTGTCGCACATGACTTGCCTCTTGGCTGGTTAGCGCTTCAAGTACTTAATCTTACCGACCATGCCTCGCCACTCGTCGGCATCATCGGGAGCGGGTTTACGGCGCGTGATGGAGGGCCATTCGCGAGCGAGTTCCGCATTGAGCTCGATGAATTCCTCCTGCCCCTCAGGGACATCCTCTTCGGCAAAAATTGCCGCTTCAGGACACTCAGGAATGCAGACCGCGCAGTCAATGCACTCGTCAGGGTCGATCACGAGGAAGTTGGGGCCTTCACGGAAGCAGTCCACCGGGCACACGTCCACACAGTCCGTGCGCTTGCAGCCGATGCAGGCTTCGCATACCACATGAGCCATTATTGTCTCCAGAGATAGATGGTTTGTTGTTTGAGTTCGGGCATAGCCGCCCGTTAGAGCGGGAGCGTAACTCTGCTGAGACGCCATCCTGCGAGCCGATGAATCCAGCGTCCAGGGCTTGGAAGCGTCTGCTAGAAGCCCAGTGTTCTCTGCGATGAGTTACCGCGTTGCGTGCCCTAGCTGTGATGCTAGCAAGTAAGCTGAACCCCTCCTCTTCGCTGAAGAGATAAGCGCCAGGGGCTTGCCAGCTCGTTTTTTGAGTAGAGGAGCATTTTAGACCTTTTTCCCGCCGCTTGTCAGTCTCTTAGCCAAAGGAGAGTGGCGTAGCGCGATGAAAATACGTCAAAATGAGTGGGTCAGACATTTTCCTGCTTGTAACGATCTTGAGTGACACAAAGACAAACGATTCCGGCGATAAATTGAGTTACGGTCTTGTGCGTGATACGTCTCGGCGTATTGTGCACGTGGATCTAGACAGCTTTTTTGCCTCTGTCGAACAACGTGATCATCCTGAGTTACGTGGGCTACCCATCGCTGTGGGTGGGCACGCGGACGGTCGTGGTGTGGTGGCTACGGCGAGCTACGAAGCACGCGCTTGGGGGGTGCGATCCGCGATGCCAGCACGGCAAGCGCGAGCGCTCTGCCCGTCAATCATTTTCGTGGAGCCGCGCATCAGCCACTACAAAGCCGTGAGTGAGCAGATTCACGAAATTTTTCATCGCTACACGGATCTCGTTGAAGGTATTAGCTTGGATGAGGCGTTTCTCGATGTCACAGTCAATAAGCGCGGGCTTGTGCTGGGCCTTGACGTTGCCCGTGCGATCAAAAGCGATATCCGCCGTGAACTCTCACTGGTGGCGAGTGCGGGCGTCTCTTATTGCAAATTTTTAGCCAAAATAGCCTCCGACTACCGTAAGCCTGACGGGCTTTGTGTGATACATCCCGATCGTGCGCAAGCCTTCATTGATCGGCTTCCTGTCGAAGACATTTGGGGCGTAGGGCCAGTGACGGCACAGCGCCTCAAAGGCCTCTCGGTGAGTACAGGGGCTGCGTTGCGTGCAATGCCGCTCTCACAACTTATTCAGCTTTTTGGCGAGCAAGGTGCGGATTTGTACCGATTTGCTCGGGGCATTGATGATCGGGAGGTTCGCCCATATCGTGAGCGTAAAAGCGTGAGCTGTGAGGAGACGGTGCAAAGCGATCTACACACGCCCGACGAGGTACGTGAACTGCTTGGCCTTGTGGCGCAAGAGCTGGTTCGAAGGCTCGCAAAAAGCGGTTTCGTCGGGCGAACGCTCACTCTCAAACTTCGTCATGCCGACTTTGTGACGGTAAGCCGCGCTATGCGTGGCACAACGCCCTATGGGGTGGATCTCGCGCGTATCACTGAAGATGCGCTGAAATTGTTGGCGGCTCTACCAATCCCCGTCAAAGGCATCCGATTGCTGGGGCTACGGGTTTCGAGCCCAGTGCAGGAGGACTCCCTCACGCCTGGGCTCTGGGATGAGCTTAGCGACGATTGAACGCGCGCACCTTGAAGCCGCCCGCTTCGCCAAAGATATCTCGGTACATGGGCCAGACGAGCGCCTGTCCGATAGCAGCCAAGAGGGTGACAAGCACTGGGGCAAAGATTAGTAGCGCGAGCGTACTACGCGCAGTTAGCACCCAAATGCCATAGAAGGCGCCAGCAGCGACGCCAGCTAGCGTAGCAAAGAGCACAAATGCGCTTCCCACTGCACGCCACTCGAGCACAACGCCGAGTAGCGATGACAAAAGAGCCTTGCCGCTAGATTGCGCTCGATCGACCACAAGGATCGGTGCAAACATCATCATGACCATGATGGGGACAAAGCCGAGCGTCATCTGAACGGAAAGCTCAGTCATATCAGCTAGCGTCGGCTCTACTGGGACATCTGGTAAAAGCGCCGAGGCGAGCAACGAATAGAGCGTCACGATGACGCAGTGCCAAACGCCAAGGTTGAGCAGGCGGTTACGGATGGGGGCTTCTGAGAGACTCTGAAAGAGAGGATCGTAGACGGGAAGCCGCGCGGCGAGCGCATTACGTGCCCCCCAAGCCAGCAATAGGCTACTAAATGGCTGCCAGAGTGAGGTAAGCAGCTCGCCAATAAAGGGAATGGATACCAAAAGCCCCGTTACCAGCGAGCTAAAAAGCACCATCCCCACATAGACGAGAGGATAGTCTTTGACAACCTTGAACGCCTCCCTTATCCAAAGTAGGCCGTCAGAGAAAGTTAACTTCGCGGAATGTGCCATCAGAACCCGAACTTCAAGAGCTTGGTTGTCCCAAGGGTGCCTTGGGCATTGCTACCTGGGGTGGTATTAATGGGCTGCTCAGCCTGATTTTCCATGCTGTAGGGGATATGCGTGGAGCCAGGCGTGACCACATACTCCGTGACGCGATTGTTTTCATCGCGTACCGCTTCGATCTTGGTCTGCTTTTCATTGTTGCGCGGTGGCACATGCCCGTGCTTACGGTCTTGCTGGGCTTTGGCCATATCGCTAGGGGTCGGCGCCAGAGACTCGGCATCCTGGGCCTGAGCGGCGGCCTGATCCGTCGTTTGGGGCACTTGGTCGGCGGCGAAGGCGGGTGCCATCGCGGCAGCGAGCAAAAGTGTGACGGGGATTGTGAGGTGAGGTTGACGCATAGCTAAGTGTCCTCAATGACGTGTGCGGTTTAGGAGGAGGGACGCCCTCCTCAGTGTTGAGTGTATTCTGCCACGGGCATGGTGAAAAGGGGGAGCTGAAGGCTTTTTGTAGCGCTTTTTTGCACCCTGCGATGGGAGCGAGTAGTGGAAGTTGTTAATATTCAGTAGGTCTAAACCCAATGGAACGATGTGACATGTCGAAAATTCTTCTTGTGGACGGCTCCAATTATCTTTTCCGAGCTTTTCATGGATTGCCTGATTTGCGTACAAGTGCGGGTGAGCCAACGGGGGCTATGCGTGGCTTTTTCAGTATGCTCGGCAAGGTTTGGTCGCTCGTCAAACCCTCACATGCGGTGATTGTGTTTGATGCGCCTGGGAAGAACTTCCGCCATGACATGTACCCTGACTACAAGGCAAATCGCCCGCCGATGCCAGAGGATCTGCGCGAGCAGATTGAGCCTCTCATGGCCGCTATCCAAGATTTTGGTTGGCCGCTTTTGCAGGTGGGGGGCGTGGAGGCTGATGATGTGATTGCAACGCTTGCTGCGGCCTCACGAGCTAAAGGATTGGAGGTCGTTATTGCCACGGGTGACAAGGACATGGCACAGCTTGTCGGTGACGGGGTTGTACTCATCAACACGATGAACACGCAGTTCTACGATCGAGAGGGGGTGCGGGAAAAGTACGGCGTCTATCCTGAGCGCATCATCGATTATCTCGCGCTCATGGGTGACAAAGTGGACAATGTGCCTGGCATTGAAAAGTGTGGTCCCAAGACCGCCGCTAAGTGGATTGACCAGTACGGTGACTTAGAAGGCATTAAGGCTCATGCTGCGGAAGTCAAGGGTAAGGCGGGTGAGTACCTGCGCGCTGGGCTTGAGTTTTTGGATCAAGCACGCGAGCTCGTTACCATTAAGCGTGATTGTGTCCTGCCTCAGACCTATGCCGATCCGCTTTCGCTTTGCGTGCGTGCGGCTGATGAAGAGGCGGTTGCGCAGTTTTGCCGTCGCTGGGAAATGTCACCTTCGACAGTGTTGCGTGCGGCGCCAGCTGGCACGAAAAAGCGTGAGGGGGTAAGCACAGAGGAGACTCAGGCGAGCGGAGCCGATGCGCAGGGCGAGCTCGGTGGGCTTTTTGCACAAGGGGCGACGCCCGCTCAGGCTCAGTCACAACCGCTCGTTAACGTAGAGCAGGCTCAGATTCCCCTTGATGAAAACGAGGAACTCTTGGCGCCCGATGCGGTGCCCTTTACCGTGGTGGACACAGAGTTTTCGCTTGCGCAATTGCTCACGGGGCTCGATGCACCGCGCTCGCAACCCGTTGCCATCACGGTGCTCAGCTCCGGCACTGTTTTGCAGGCTGAGATTGCCGGCGTCGGTATTGCGCTTTCTGCCAAAGAGGTTTATGTCTGGCATATCGGTAACGGCTATGCCCGCGAGGCGCTTCTGACGGCACTCAAACCGTGGCTGGAGAGTGAGGCGCCAAAAGTGGCGCACGACGCGAAAGCGTTGCGCCATGCCCTGCGCGCGCAGGGCATTGAACCCCAAGGCACCTGGGACGATACGATGCTCATGAGCTATGTGCTCGAGGCGCATCTCAAGCATGAATTGGAGGCCATTGCGCGTCGCTCGCTCAAGCGCGGCATCACCCCGATTGAGCAAATCTTGGGTAAGGGTGCCAAAGCCATTGCCCCAGATGCTGCGGCGCCAGAGATGGTGCAGGCGTGGCTTGCGGAGCAAGCTGCGGTGATTCGCGCGGCCTATGCCGCGCTCACCGCGCGACTTGAAGAGGACAAGCGCCTTGAGGGTATCTATGAGCGTATTGAGCGGCCGTTGCTCGTGGTCCTAGATCGCATGGAAGAGCGCGGTGTTGCGATCGATACGTTCTGCTTGGCGCAAGAAGCAGACGCGCTCAATGTGCGTCTCAATGAGCTGGAAAAAAAGGCTTATGAGCTCGCGACTCATCCATTTAAACTCTCCTCGCCCAAACAGCTCGGTGAGGTGCTTTTCACGGAGATGAAGCTGCCCGTCATTAAAAAGACAGCTTCGGGTGCGCCCTCCACCGATGAAGATGTACTCAATGAACTTGCGCTCGACTATCCGTTGCCGAAGGTGATTCTTGAGTACCGTATGCTCGCTAAGTTGCTTTCAACGTACTTGGAGAAATTGCCCCGTATGGTTGATGCTAGGGACGGTCGCGTGCACACGACCTTTGGTCAGGCCACTGCCGTGACGGGGCGTCTCGCTAGCTCGGAGCCAAATCTGCAAAACATCCCCGTGCGCACACCTGAGGGGCGTCGCATCCGCGAGGGGTTTGTGGCAGAAAAAGGTTTTCAGATTCTCTCAGCGGACTACTCTCAGATTGAGTTACGCATCATGGCCCATCTCTCAGCCGATGATGGGCTACTGAAAGCATTCTCGCAAGGGCGTGACGTGCATCGTGCAACAGCCGCTGAAGTCTTTAAAAAAGCGCCTGAAGCAGTGAGCGCCGATGAGCGTCGCATGGCCAAGGTGATCAACTTTGGGTTGATCTATGGGATGAGCGCTTTTGGTCTCGCACAGAATTTGGGGATCGACCGTAAGATTGCGCAGCACTACGTCGAAGAGTACTTTGATCGCTATCCTGGTGTTAAGCGCTATATGGAGCAGACGCGTGCGGATGCGCGAGACAATGGCTATGTGGAAACGTTTTTTGGTCGTCGGCTCTGGATTCCCGATATCCATAGCACACGCAAGCCCGTTCAGGCCGCGGCGGAGCGTGCCGCGATTAACGCGCCGATGCAGGGGACGGCCGCGGATCTCATCAAACTAGCCATGATTGCAGTTGAGGATTTCTTGCGGCAAGGCGGCTACAGATCTCGTCTTGTGCTGCAAGTGCACGACGAGTTGATTGTGGAGGTGGCCGATGCTGAGATCGAGCTGATGCGTGAGGCGATTCCCCGGCTCATGGCAGAGGTGGCCTCGCTATCGGTGCCGCTTATCGCGGAGGTGGGGGTTGGAGAGAATTGGGAGGTCGCGCACTAAGCGCTGTGTGAGCAGCATTGGCGGCTCATCAGCAAAACGCCCACACTCTTTGGGAGGTGGGCGTTTTGTTTGTGGAAAAGTGCTTTAGTCGCAGGAGCCTGGCTTCATGGGAACGAGCGTCATGAGCGTGGCTCCATTGCCGTCAGAGAGTATGACTTTGTCGCCATCAAAGAGCACGGTTTTGGCTGCGGTGAGCTTGCTCATGAAGCGGTTTTCTACTTCCATAAGCTTTGGACCGCAGGCACGCTTGGTGGTGACGGCCTTCGAGAAGTCAACTTTGTCACCCTGTTGCGTGAATTCGCCCGAGAGGGTGTTACAGGCGGTTGAGCCTGACATTTTGCCATCTGTGCTGAATTCAATTTCGGGTGGAATTTCGCAGTCCTTGCTGATGGCCTCAGCCCACATGAGGTAACGTCCGCCAAGTGTTGGCGTCTGAGAGGCATTCGAGGCGGCGATGGGAAGCATCGCAGCAAGGAGCATAAGCATTTTGGCTTGCATTTGTTGTCCTTTCGCTAAACGGAGAGCCCAGAGAGACGGTTGATGTCTGTAGTGCTCTAACTGTCAGCAAGTATAACAGGCGACTTTTACGTGGCTTTGTGTTGCCTTGAGTCATGAAACATTCGGTTTCGCTTCTCGCTTCTGCGGTGCGATGCTAGATCAAGTTAGTACGAATGAAAAACCCACCCGAGTCGCAATGCAGACTCGGATGGGCTAATCAGGAAGCGAGGTTAGTCTTAGAACAACGCTTAGAGCGTTTCACCCTCTTCATAGGGTTCGGAGTTCAGGTCGCCCTCCATGGCCGTGACGACCACTGCAGAGGCCGCGTCACCCACCACGTTGATGGAGGTGCGGATCATGTCAAGGATACGGTCGACACCAGCGATGAGCGCCACCGCTTCAAGCGGAATACCTACCTGCGTGAAGATGATGGTCGTCATAATGAGCCCAGCACCCGGCACCCCAGCCGTACCGACCGCAGCGAGCACGCCCATCAGCACAATCGTGACCTGCGTGGTGATGTCAAGAGGAATACCGTAGACCTCCGCAGCAAAGACCGCGCACACGCCCATGTAAATGGCCGTACCGTTCATGTTGATCGTGTTGCCGAGCGGAATCGAGAAGGAGGAGACGGCCTTCGTGGCACCGAGCTTGCGGGTCGCGTTCAGGTTGGCCGGTAGAGCTGCTGCGGACGAGCAGGTCGTAAAGGCCACAAGCCAAGGCTCAAAAATACCCTTGAGGAAGGTCTTCACAGGGATCTTCGTAAAGATGTAGACCATCGGGATCAGAATCACCACGACGAAGAACACCGTCGCGAGGAAGCTACTAAGGATGAGCGAGCCGAGCGGCAGCAACACCTTGAGACCATGGCGGCTAACCGTGAAGGCGATCAAGCCAAAGACGCCGATCGGCGCAAAGCGCATCACCGTACCGGTCACACGAATCATCGTGTCGCCCACGACTTCAAAGAAGTGCAACACGGGCTTGCCACGTTCGCCGATGCTAGAGAGTGCAAAGCCAAACATCACGGCAAAGAAAATGATCTGAAGCATCGAGCCATTGGCCATGGCTTCCATCGGATTGATCGGAACGATTTCAAGCAACGTCTTGACGAGCGGCGGCGGAACCACTTCCTTGGCCTTGAGTCCTTCGGTCGAGAGGTCAAGCCCAACGCCAGGCTGGATGAAGGAGGCAAAGAGCAGGCCGACAGCAACGGAGATGGCCGTTGTAATGGCATAAATCAGAAGAACCTTCAGCGCGACGCGGCCGAGCTTGGAGGTGTCCGTGATGCCCGCAGCACCAGCGATGATGGTGGCAATGACAAGCGGTACCACAACCATGCGAATCAGACGGATGAACAGATCGCCGAGCGGTTTGAACCACGTCTGCGCAAAGCCAGCATCCACAAAGGCGCCGACGATGATACCTAGAATCAGGCCGATTAACATCTGCCAGGCTAGGCCGAGTTTCTTTCCAGAGGACATTTTTTTCTCCACCCTATAGCTAAAATTGTCCGATTGAGGGGTACTCTTAAAGCAATAGTTATGCGTTAAGAATGTAAAGCAGGTTATCTTTCCTGCCTTTTCCGATTCTATTGCTTTGATCTTTACGTTCGCCTAGTGATTAACCCTAATAGATATGAGAAAAAGATAGGAAACTGCTAGTTGTTTAGGCACTAAGGTGGACTAAATTACTGCCCTTTGATGTCGGTCAAAGCGTCTAGGAGGCAACCTTGCTAACGCAGCGGAGCGAGCGCTTGGGCGCAAAGAGGCCAATATCGCATTTAGCGAGGCACTTTGGTTAGTTGTGCATCTTTCCTTTCGGAATCGAGTGATGGCGATTGGCGAGCGTTGCCCAAACGCCAGCCACTAAGATGGTGGCGATGCCCAGCGCACTTTGCCAAGGTAGCGATTCAGCGAAAAACAGCATGCCGATGAGCGTGGCAAACACAATGGCTGAATATTGAAAAACGGCGGTGAGCAAGACGTTTTCCCCACCCCAAGCACGCGTCATGGTGTACTGTGCAGCGGTTGCGGTCACGCCAATACCAAGAAGCGCGGGCACGTCAGAGAGCCTCACCGGTGTAAAGCCCCCGCCAAGGAGGAGTTGCCCGAGCGCGCCCCAGACAGTGCCAAAGAGTGTGAAATAGAACACAATTCGCCATTCGGGCTCTTTCATGTGCGCGAGCTCACGAATCTGATAGTAGGCCATCGCACCAAAAAGCCCAGAGGTCAGCCCGATGAGTGCAGGGAGTTCGTCGCCCGCGTGAACCTCGGGGCGAAGCACGAGCACCACGCCCAAAAAGCCGAGTAGTACCGCCGCAGCCTGAACCCATTTAACGGGGTGCTTGTGCCAAAACGACATCAGCACAACACCGCCTGCCATATAGAGCGGTGAGGTGTAATTGAGGGTCATGGCGGTTCCAAGCGGCAGATGCGCAATCGCATAAAACCAAATACTCATGCCGAGCGTGCCGAAAAAACTGCGCTTGATGTGCGAGAATGCGAGCGGTGTTTTGAGCGATCGGCCGCTTGCAGCCACCCCCGCAGCCATCACGATCACGCCAAAGAGTGAGCGATAGAAGATGAGCTCAGAGGTACCAAAATTCTGTGCGCCCACCTTTGTTAGAGCGGCCATGACTGAAAAGAAAAACGCTGCGACGAGCATCCAGACACTTTTTTGCATGATCTTGATCGGTTAGGTATACGTTAAAGGCGGTCGATGCGGGCCGCAGATGGCTAAAATGTTAGCAGTGTTCTAGTCGAGGCAGGTATACACAGCAGTGACTTGGCTAGATAAACGTGCTGTGAGTTTTGTTGGGAGTAGCTTATGTCGACAACTGAGAGCGTGAAGTCTGTAGAGCTAATGAGCTTTGAGGAGGCGCTCGATGAGCTTGATCGCCTCACGGATGGGCTTGTCACAGGGGGACTGACGCTGCGGGAAAGTGTTGAGGGCTATGAGCGCGCTGTCGCGCTGATGCGCCATTGCCGAGCATTGCTCACTGAGGCACGTGAAAAGATTGATGTGATCCGTGAAGATCAGAAAAAAACGGCCGAGCAGGTTTTGTCGGAAGAAGAGGTGGATTTCTGAGATGTTGAGCTTTCAGGATTGGCGCTGCGAACGGGCACAGGCCTTTGAGAGATTTGCTGAAAGGACACTTCCGCCAGAAGGGCGGGGCGCTCAAGAGCTTGTGGCCGCTATGCGCTACGCGGTACTCGATGGCGGAAAGCGCATCCGCGCGCTACTCGCCTATGCTGCAGGGGAAGTCACCGCAGCCGACGATGCGGTACTTGATCGGGCAGCGCTCGCGCTTGAATGCATCCACGCTTATTCCCTCGTGCATGATGATATGCCCGCCATGGATAACGACACGTTGCGTCGTGGTAAACCCACGGTTCATGTGCGTTTTGGCGAGGCAACGGCGTTGCTTGCAGGTGATGCGCTACAGTGTCAAGCCTTTGAAGTGCTCTCTCAAATTGAGGCTAACCCTGCGATTGCGCTACGCCTCATGAATACGCTCTCGCACGCTGCGGGGGTGCAGGGAATGTGTGGCGGACAGGCCTTGGATCTAGCGATGGTAGGTACTCGCCCCGGTCTAGAGGAACTCATTCGGATGCAGGCGCTTAAGACAGGGGCGCTCATTCAAGCTGCCGTGTTGATGGGAGCACAGTCGGGACGATGGGAAGCACTTGCCGATCGCACCAAGGCTGCGCTTGTGATGTATGCCGATCAGCTTGGCGTCGCGTTCCAAGTGGTTGATGACATCCTGGACTGCACCGAGGAGACGGCAACGCTTGGTAAGACGGCTGGCAAGGACGAAAAGGACGATAAGCCCACATGGGTGTCGCTACTTGGGCTTGACGGTGCACGCGAGCGTGCGGCTAACTTGCATAAAGAGGCGCTCGCTGCGCTCTCGATGATTGAGGCCGACCGTAGTGTGAATCCAACGGCCACGGTGCGACTACGTGAAATTGCGGACTACGTTGTGTTGAGGCATTCCTAAGCTTATTTTGGGGAAAACCCTCCCTTGGGGGGATTTTCATTTTTTTTAAAGTGTGCGACGATAAACGTTTGAGTACAAACTTGGCCCAGACACTGTGCTCAGACGCATAAGGAAAGAGATACCGTGACGCATTACCCGCTCCTAGAAAAGATCAACGATCCCAAAGATCTGCGTGCACTCCCAGAGGATGAGTTGCCAGCGCTTGCGCAAGAGCTACGCGACTTTATGGTCGAGTCTGTCTCCAAGACCGGCGGACATCTCTCGAGCTCGCTTGGGGCGGTGGAACTTTCCATCGCGCTGCATCGTGTCTTTAATACCCCAGAGGATCGTCTCATTTGGGATGTGGGCCATCAGGCCTATGCGCACAAAATTCTCACGGGACGACGTGATCAGATGGCCACGCTTCGTCAAAAGGATGGTCTTTCGGGCTTTCCTAAACGCTCGGAAAGCGACTATGACGAGTTTGGCACGGGACACTCTTCGACCTCGATTTCTGCCGCGCTCGGCATGGCTGTGGCGGCCAAACTTGAGGGTAAAACAGATCGTTGGCATGTCGCGGTGATTGGCGATGGGGCGCTCACGGGTGGGATGGCCATGGAGGCGCTCAACGATGCGGGCTTTTATAAGTCGGGCGTCAAGCTGCTGATTATTCTGAACGATAACGATTGTTCGATTTCTCCCCCCGTTGGGGCGATTTCCACGCATCTTGCGAAGATGGTGTCTACTCGTGCCTACATGGACATGCGTGAGATCTCAAAGAAGGTGCTTAAGCCCGTTCCACGGCTATGGGATTTAGCAAAACGCGTTGAGCAAGGCGCCATCTCCTTTATGAGTCCGCCTTCGAGCCTGTTCTCAAGCTTTGACCTCAACTACTATGGCCCCATTGATGGACATGACATTGCAGGGCTGATCGACGTGCTCACCAATTTGCGCCAAAATGACTGCCCCTGTGTGTTGCACATCGTCACACAGAAAGGGCATGGCTATGCCCGCGCGGAAATGGATCCCACGTCCTACCATGGTGTGAGCAAATTTGATCCGAGCGTGGGCCTAGTGAGCGGTGGCGGCGGTGCGCCTACCTATACAAAGGTCTTTAGCCAGTGGATTGAGGATAAGGCTGCGGCCGATCCGCGTCTATATGCCATTACGCCAGCGATGCGCGAGGGAAGCGGGTTGGTGAACTTTGAAAAGCGCTTCCCTGAGCGCTACCGTGACGTCTCCATCGCTGAGCAACATGCGGTGACGTTTGCTGCGGGGCTGGCGTGCGAGAGCATTCGCCCTGTGGTGGCGATCTACTCCACGTTTATGCAACGTGCGATGGACCAGATTATTCACGACGTGGCGCTACAGAATTTGCCCGTACTCTTTGCCGTGGATCGCGGCGGGCTCGTTGGGGCTGATGGGGCCACGCACCATGGCTTCTTTGATATGGCGCTACTGCGTAGTATCCCAAATATGACGGTGATGGTGCCCTCCGATGAAAATGAATGCCGCTTGATGCTCAATACGGGCTATGAGCTGGGCACGCCCGCTGCTGTGCGCTATCCGCGCGGCAAGGGGCCAGGGGTCTCGCCTGTGGCGGGGCTCGATGAAATGTTGCCGATAGGACGTGCTCGGCAGCTTCGGCACGGGCATCGTGTTGCGCTCTTGGGGTTTGGCACCATGGTGTCGCGCCTTGCAGAAGTAGCAGATGTGCTTGATGCAACGCTCTATGATATGCGTTTTGTTAAGCCCATTGATCGGGAAACGATTCTTGCCGCAGCGCGAGACTACGAGCTTTTAGTGACGGCCGAGGAAGGCGTGCTCATGGGGGGTGCAGGCTCTGCAGTGCTTGAAGTATTGTCAGAAGAGGGCGTGGTGGTGCCAGTGCTACGCTTAGGCTTACCCGATGAGTTCATCGAGCAAGGCACACAGGATGAGTTGCTTGCCCAGGCGGGCTTAAGCGTTGAGGGGATGTTGGGGAGTATTCGCGCTAGAATGCTCGCGCTCGGTATGCACTAAGCAGCACACGATACGTCGGGCGGCACGCGCGCCCCGCTCCGAAAGCCCGTTTGACAGCGATGTCGACGGGCTTTTCTTGTGCGTGGGCTAGACGCTCGATCGCTCACGAAATCACCGATGCGCGCATCGGAGTGCGGGCATGGGTGAGCATCGAGGTAAAATAGGTAGTAGTAATGAGGCGTTTGGCCTCGATTCCTAGGTGCACAACGAAGAGAGCAATCATGACAGAGATCCAGAACAACATTTCGCTCACTGAGCTCACCACGTTTGGATGTACCTCGACGGCTGAGCATTTTGCGCTTGTGCGCACGCTTGAAGACTTAAAACACGTGTGTGCGCTAGCACGCGCTCGCAATTTACGGGTGCGCTTGCTTGGGGGTGGGGCCAACACCATTGCTCGCTCGACGGTCAAGGGGCTGGTGCTCAAGATCGACCTTCGCGGCATTGATATTGTGGCCCATGGTGACGATGAAGCGCTTGTGACGGTGGGAGCGGGTGAGCGCTTTGATGACGTGATTGCTGCAACGATTGCCGCAGGCTATAGCGGACTTGAGAACCTCACGGCCATTCCTGGCACGGTTGGTGGTGCGGTAGTGCAAAATATCGGCGCCTACGGGGTGGAGTTGGCTGAACACTTTGTCAGTGTGCGTGTTTGGGATCGACAGCAGGAGGTGGAACGGGTATTGACGCTACCAGAGTGTGATTTTGCCTACCGCCATAGCGTCTTTAAGATGCCCAAAGCAGCGCAGTGGGTGATTCTATCTGCGGTGCTACGTGTTTCTCGCACGTTCCGTCCTGTGCTCGGCTACAAAGACGTGGAGCTTGCGCTTGAGCGCGAGGGTATTGAACGCTCGCAGCTAACCCCAGCACAACTCTCTGACATTATCCGTAGCATTCGCGCACGCAAGTTACCCAATCCGCTTGAGGTGGGTAATGCGGGGTCTTTCTTTAAGAACCCGATTGTCAACAAGGTACTCTGGCGCAAAATTTTGACGCAAGACCCACGCATTGTTTCTTATAAATTGGGAGGCGGTCGAATGAAATTTGCCGCTGCCTCACTCATTGAGGCAGCAGGCCTGAAAGGCTGCGCCAATGAGGCAGGGACGGTGGGCGTCTCGCCCAATCATGCGCTCATTTTGATCAATCGTGGTGGCGCAAGCGGTGAAGCGGTGCTCGATTTTGCGAAGTTGGTCGCTGATCGTGTCCAAGAAACCTTCGGTGTGCGTCTCGAGATGGAGCCCGTGGTGCTTTAGGTCTTGCTACGACGTCCATAAAAAAACGCGGTCTTAGCGGACCGCGTTTTTTGCTGTCAGCGCCCCTCAATGTGTGGAGCGTGACTGCCTGAGATTTCTGCTTTCGCCAGAATTAGGCCATGGCCTTGATGGCGGCGGACAGACGGCTCTTGTGGCGAGCAGCCGCATTGGCATGCAGAACACCCTTGCCCTTGAGCGTGTCGATCACAGATTCAGCACGCTTGAAGGCTTCCTGAGCGGCAGCCTTGTCACCAGCAACAACGAGCTTGCGCACAGCCTTGATGGCGGTACGGTACTGGCTACGCTGAGCGGAGAGATGGGAGTTACGAGCAACGTTCTGACGGGCGCGCTTGCGGGCTTGCTTGGTATTGGCCATTTGTAAAATTCCTTTTGCCTGAAAATGGTTAACAGTCGGCGTATTCGAGAATATGAGCAGTGTCTTGCCCAAATTGGGTGGACGAGCCGCCCATTTGTCCATCTCGGTGTTCCGATGGCCTGAGGATGCATCGGACGCCGCCTGCCGACTTTCTCTGCAGAGCAACGAGTGCAGAAAAGTTGGGCAACGCGGTTTTAGCTATGACACCAAAGACTTCGCTAGTGTTTTTCCGAGAATCATCTCTTTCGAAAGTAAGCCCAACCATGAGACCGGAATGGCGAGCTTGCCCTCTAATGAAAGAGCGTTTCCTCGAAAAGCAATAGACTATAACAGATTTCAAAGTGCGGTGGGGTGTTTGGGGTAGAATTTCGTTTTCTCCTTTTATGGCTCACCCGCAAATTTCTTCTGGAGCGCAACGGCATGTCCTTGCTTAAATCCTCAGCGACCGTCTCGGCGCTAACCCTCGTGAGTCGCATTACAGGTGTGATTCGCGATATGTTGATCGCTCGCTACTTTGGGGCGAGTGCGGAGACGGACGCCTTCTATGCTGCGTTTCGCTTGCCGAATATGTTGCGTAGACTGTTTGCCGAGGGAGCTTTCCAACAAGCCTTTGTGCCGATGCTTGCGGATGTGCGAGAGAGCAAGACGCCAGAGGAATGCGATCGCTTCATTCATCATGTGCTCACTACGCTAGCACTCGCGGTGTTTGCTGCGAGTGTACTTGGCGTACTGGCTGCCCCACTTCTTGTGTGGGCGATTGCAGGGGGACTCTCGGATAATACGCAAGCCTTTGAGCTCTCGGTTGCCCTTACGCGCTTCATGTTCCCTTACATCGCTTTCATGTCGCTTGTTGCATTTGCGGCAGCGATTCTTAATACGTGGAAGCGTTTTGCAATACCGGCAGTGACGCCAGTGCTGCTGAACCTCTCTTTTATCGTCTGTTCGACCCTTCTAGCGCCACATTTAGCTAAACCGATTTGGGCCTTGGCGATTGCGGTCATTTTGGGCGGGGTGTTGCAGCTACTGGTGCAAGTGATGGCCTTGCGGCGGCTTGGCATTGCGTTTCGATTTGCTTCGCCCCGGGCGGCTTTTGCCGACGGGAATGTTCGGCGCGTCATGAAGATGATGGTGCCAGCGCTTTTTGGAGTAGGCGTGGCGCAGCTCTCCATATTAATCAATACCAATATTGCGTCGCACCTAGAGCACGGTGCGGTGACTTGGCTTAATTATGCAGACCGGCTGATGGAGTTCCCAACGGCGCTACTCGGGGTGGCACTGGGTACGGTGTTGTTGCCAGGGCTGTCACGCTCGTATGCTCAGGGCGATACGGCTCGCTACAACGCGTTGCTCGATAAAGCGTTGAGGCTTGTGGTATTGGTGGGAATTCCTGCTGCGGTGGGCTTAGGGCTGACCGCTGAGGCGCTTGTTGCTTTTCTCTTTCAAGGGCGTGCGTTTTTGCCAGAAGATGTGCACCAAACAGCGCTCGCCGTTGTGGGCTATAGCGTTGGGCTACTAGGGCTGATTGCGCTCAAGATTGTGGCACCGGCCTTCTATGCGAGAAAAGATATCCGAACGCCAGTGCGCATTGCTTGTTGGAGTCTTTTGTGTGTGCAGTGTGTGAATTGCGTGACAGTGCCGCTCTTTCACCAAGCAGGCTTGGCGCTTTCGGTTGGTATTGGTAGTCTTTTTAATGCAGGCACGCTACTGTTGCTACTCAAAAAGCGCGGTATCTATCAGCCGCATGATGGCTGGATGAAGCACTTGGTGCGCATTGTGCTTGCTGCGGCTTTGATGGCGCTTGCGCTATGGTGGGGGCAGTTAGGGTGGCACTGGAGTGCAGAGCCATGGGCTGTTCGTGCCATGGGGGTCGCGGTTATGGTGGGCGCTGCGGCGGTGATTTATTTTGGCGTGCTGCTACTTTTGGGGTGGCGCGTCAAAGAGATTCGTGGCTGAGATCGGGAGCTCGCGCACACTTGTGCACACTCGCGAGCTCAACGCGATTGCCGAGCGGCTCGCGAGTGCAACGGACAGCACCTGCCGCAGGCTCTCTTTTAGTTCTTGCTATGGTTACCCGAGGCCGAGCTATCCGCATCGAGCGCGTCCTCATAGGCTTGCGCGTCGGGTTCATAGGTAAACGGCATCTCTTCTGGCCAAGCAATCAGTGCATCTTCTGGCAACGTCTCTAGCCCCGCTTCGCCCAAACGAGCCGTATTCACGGCGTAGTTGAGTTTGGCATAGACGTGTAGCAGTCGATTGTTGAGCACGTCCTCGGCGTCTTCAAGGTCGCCAGTTTCCAGCATTTCAACCGCCTCGCCTAGTGCTTCATACGCATCGGCTAAGGTAGCGGCAAACCATTCTTTTTGAATTTGCATGTTTGATGTTTCCCATGTCTCTTTGAAGGGCACCGCTGCCGTGAGCAGCAGGCCAATGGGAGGTATTTTGCTCAAAAAGCGCAGAGTGTGCCAGAAATTTTGAGATTTCTTCGTCTTGAGGAGCCCCAGCTCAGAAGCCTCGTTGAGTGAACTGATGGCGACTCGGGTCACGAATGGGAAGATTAATTGCGCCTCTCTTGTGCCAAGACGGATTTTCCAGTCCGTTTCTCCTAAGTGGAAACAGGTAGTTCCACACAAAGCGCGTGGCGGACTTCCTACAATCGACAGTGAGTCCTCTGGAGTCTGCAATATCCAGGTGATTCGGATCCCGGGATCAACTATCCCAACGGGACCCAGCCAAAACAATCCAGTACAAAACCAGGAAAAGGAACCTAAGGTATGTCTCCGAAAAAAATTGCAGCCGCACTCGCTTTGAGTGCCGTTTGTCTTGCGACGACGGCCACCGCTGAAATTCTGAAAATTGGTAGTGAAACAGTCTATCCACCCTTTGAATTTTTGGACTCTGCGAGCGGCAAATACGTGGGCTTTGACATTGACTTGCTAGAAGCCGTCAGCAAACGTGCGGGATTTGAACCGCACATCTACTCGATGGGACTCGATGGTCTCGTTCCCGCACTCCTCTCAGGCTCTATTGATGTGGCCGTCTCTGCGTTGACGATTACGCCCGAGCGTGCTGCCAAGGTTGCTTTCACCAAGCCCTACTACGATGCCGGCCTCACGATTATGACAAACAAAAAGCACGCCGACGAAATCAAGGGACCGAAGTCACTTGAAGGTAAGACGCTCTGTGCTGAGATCGGTAGTGCAGGCGCGCTTTACATGAGCAAACTCGCCGGCGTCAAAATTCGCACATTCAATTCCGCAGCTGAAGCGTTTCTTGAGATTTCTCAGGGCGGTTGCTACGCCATGGTCAACGATAAGCCTGTGAATGAATACTTCTTAAAGCAGAGCTCCGCCAAGGGGATGAACCTTGAAGAGGTGCCCGTGGTGCTTTCTCAAGATCAGTATGGCTTTGCGGTTAACAAGAACAACACCGCGCTTGTCGCCCGACTCAATAAGGCGCTTGACGAGGTCAAGGCCGATGGTACGTATCAGAAAATCTACGAAAAGTGGTTCAGCGTCAAATAGTCAAAAGACGTTGAGCGACTGAAGCGTCAAGAGGAGGGCGAATTGCAGCGCCCTCTTTTTGTTGCTCAAAGAAAAGCCGCCAAAATCGAGATTGATTCAGGCGGCGGGAGAGCGTAGGCAACGTGCGACTGCAAGGTGGATCGTGAACCAGAAGCATTTGTGTCGGTTGCGTGCCTAAGGCTCGAAAAACTCACAGCGTGCACACGGGTCACATGACATACACGCCGCGAGCTCAAAAAGGTTTGCGGGTTTTACCAAGTGGCACGTACAGCACCGTCGAAGGTCTTTTCGATGAACGCCTTCACTTCAGGCGAACGGTAGGCTTGCACAAACGCCTTGACCCCTTCGCTCTGCTCGTTGTCGGGGCGAGCTGCGATCACAATGAGTGCGTAGGGCGCCTTGAGCGACTCAAAATAGAAACCGTCCTTAGCCTTCAGACCCGAGGAGAGCACATAGTTCATCGGAATCACAGCCACTGCCGCGTCGTCGAGAGAGCGGGGCAACTGAGCGGCTTCAAGCTCGGTGATCTTGAGGTTCTTGGGATTTTCGACAATATCGGCTACGGTAGCCTTGCTGCCAAGACCGGGTTTGAGCTTGATAAGTCCAGCTGCTTCAATCAGCAGGAGCGCACGACCGGCATTGGAGGGGTCATTGGGGATCGTAAAGGTGAGTCCGTCTTTGACATCCTTGAGGTCGTGGATGCTCTTGGAGTAAAAGCCCATGGGCTGCACAACGGCGTCTGCCACGCGTGCAAGCTTCGTACCCTGCTGAGCATTGAAGTTGTCAAGGAAGGGTTGATGCTGATAGACGTCAGCGTCAAGGCTGCCTTCCGCAAGCGCGCGGTTCGGCGAGAGATAGTCGGTGAACTCTACAACCTTCACATCGAGGCCGCGTTTTTTAGCCACTTCCGCTGCCGCGTTGACGATGGCGGCATGTGGGCCCGCCGTCACCCCCACTCTGATGGTTTTGGACTCTTCTTTGCCGCAACCCGTGAGAATCAACGTGCTAGCGAGCGTTGCAGCTAGGACGGATTTTACGAAAAAGCGCTTGGAGATTGCCATGATGTATTCCTGCTTCGTCTTGAATTTCATAAGGGACTCGAGTGCTGAGGGCGCTGACTCAAGCAGCCGCGTGTCGAGCTCTCAATAGCAGCACATTAAGCGTGTTCTGCACTCGAAGGTGGTAGGGATATTTTGACTCAGTTGCATGCGTGCAGTGCTGGTAATACCTCAAGAGCAAGGCCGAAATATCAAGGCTCTAAGTGATCATGCCTAATGGGAATGTCGTAAAAGGGTGGTTTAAGGTTGGTGTGAGCGCAGGGCGCACGCGAGTCGGCGTGCGCCCGAGGTGCTTTTATTCGATGGCTTCGATTTGCTCAGAGAGTTCGAGCCAAGTCATTTCAAGCTCATCGATTTTAGGCTTCAGTTCACCATGCGCTTTGAGCACGCGCGTGACCTCTTCATTGGGGCGTGTGGTGTAGAAGTCTGGTTCTGCGAGCTGTGCGTCAAGCGCCGAGAGTTCCTCATTGGCCTGGGCGAGCTCCGCTTCAAGTGCACGGAGCTTCTTTAAAAGTGGCGCGCGCAACGCGGCAATGCGTTGGCGCTCTTGCGCTTCGAGCCGTCGAGCTTCGCGTTTGTTGAGCGCTGGCTCTTTCTGCGCGCGCGCAGCTTCTTTTTCCTCGCGCAGGGTCGTGCGTCGGTGTTCGATTACGAGCGCAGCGTAGTCATCGAGGTCGCCATCAAACGGGGTGACCTCTCCTTCGTGCACTAAGATAAGTCGGTCCGTTGTGGCACGCAGCAGATGACGGTCATGCGAGACAATCATGACGGCACCGCTGTAAGTTGAGAGCGCCATGGTGAGTGCTTCACGCGTTTCCATATCCAAGTGGTTGGTTGGCTCGTCAAGCACAAGTAGATTGGGCTTGCGCCAAGCAAGTAGCGCAAGGGCGAGTCTCGCTTTTTCTCCACCCGACATCGGACCAACAGCAGCAGTGGCAAAGTCTCCGCTAAAGCGGTAAATCCCTAGGAAATCTCTGAGCTCTTGCTCTCGAACGTCTGGAGCGAGCCTGCGCAAATGCTCAAGGGGCGAATCAGCAGGGCGCAGTTGGTCGAGCTGATGCTGGGCAAAGTAGCCAATCTCTAGTCCCTGACCGCGGCGCAACGTACCATGCAGCGGGGAGAGTTCGCCGACAATCCCCTTGACAAGCGTGGACTTCCCAGCGCCGTTGACACCGAGCACGCCAATACGTTCGCCAGAGCGGATGCTGAGGGTGACGTTCTGAATAATTGCCTGCTCGTCGTAACCGAGTGCGAGCGCTTCGGTATCGATAAGGTGTTCAGGTAGTCGCACAGGCTCAGCAAATTCAAAACGCCATTCGCGCTTGGCGCGCACGGGTTCAACGCTGCTGAGCTTTTCGAGCATCTTGATACGAGACTGAGCTTGGCGGGCCTTAGTGGCTTTGGCGCGGAATCGTTCGATAAAGGCATTCAGATGGGCGGCTTCACGCTCGTAGGCACGTGCCGCTGCATTTTGCTGGCGAAGCCGCTCAATGCGCTGCGCTTCGTAAGCAGTGTAGTTGCCGCTGTAGTGGCTAATGGTATTGTCTTCAACGGCCCAAATCGTGCTCACCGCACGATCGAGGAATTCTCGGTCATGGGAGATGATCACCACGGTGGCGCTCACGTGCTTTAGCCAGTTTTCGAGCCAAATGAGCGAATCGATGTCGAGATGGTTCGTTGGTTCGTCAAGTAGTAGCAAATCCGCTGGGCGCATCAGCGCTCGGGCTAGCGCGAGTCGATTACGCCAGCCGCCCGAGAAGTCCGAAACAGCACGTGTAGCATCGGTGTCACGAAAGCCAAGCCCAGCGAGAATAGTTTGGGCTTCGGCAACAATGGCCCCTTCGTTGAGTTCAGCTAAGTTAGCCATCGCTTGCGCAGCGGCAAGCTGTTCCGCTTCGGTTTGGGCGGGTTTTTCGGTGAGCGCCGCCACCCGAGCGCGGGCGCGCATCAGGGGCTCGTGCCCCGCGAGCACAAAGTCGAGCGTGCAGACATCCTCCACTCGAAAGCTTTGCGCAACGTGCGAGATGCGCTCGATTGGGGGATGTTCGATATCCCCCGCTTCTGTGGAGAGCTCGTCCAAGATTGCCGCAAAGAGCGTGGACTTGCCGCAACCATTGGGACCCACAAGGCCAATACGCTCGCCAGGGCTCGCAATGAGCGTGGCATCGCGGTAGAGTACACGGGTGCCGCGTGCGAGCGAAACATGATTGAGTCGCAGCATGGTACTCAACCGAAATAAGCGTTAAGGGCTTCGCACGTGACAAGGAACACTTGATCGTCGCCACCAGAGGTAACGAGCCAAGTGAGCTCGAGTCCTGGGAACGCGGCTTCGACGGCAGCCGCACCATCGCCCACTTCGACAATGAGTAGGCCGCCAGCGTTGAGGTGGTGGCGCGCTTCAGGAAGCATGCGACGGACAATATCCATTCCGTCCTCGCCTGCACCAAGCGCCATGGCGGGTTCATGTCTGTATTCCGCGGGCAGCGCTTGCATGGCAGCCTCGGTCACATAGGGAGGATTGGAGATAATCAAATCGAAACGGCGCCCTTCAAGCGAGGAGAAAAGGTCGGATTGCACCAACTCGAGCGTTTCCTCCAAGCCGTAGTCTCGGCGGTTGATTTTTGCGACTTCAAGCGCATCGGCAGAGAGGTCTGCACCGAGTACCTTAGCATTGGGGAAAATGCCCTGCGCCAAGATCGCTAGGCAACCTGAGCCCGTGCACATGTCGAGCACGCTATGAATGGCGTCAGGGTTTTCGATCCAAGGCGCAAAATCTTCCTCAATCAATTCAGCGATGTAGGAGCGCGGAATGAGTGCCCGCTCGTCGATGTAGAACATATGCTCGGTTAGCCACGCTTCTTTGAGCAGGTAGGGCACAGGGGTTTTCTCATGAACGCGTCGGTCAATGAGGTGCACGAGGCGAGAGAGTTCGCTCTGCGTGAGCGTGGCATCCATAAAGACATCGAAATGTTCAAAGGGCAGTTTCAGTCCGCGGCAGACGAGAAAGGAGGCTTCTTCCCAGGAGTTCGGGCAACCATGACCGTAGCTGAGTTGTGCAGACTCCATTTCGGAAATGGCCCAGCGAAAAACATCTCGAATGGTTTTGAGATTTCGAATCGGGTCGTCAAGTAGGGGAGTGATTTCGTACATAGCGTAAATCCAAACGAATGTGCAGAGCGCGCGCATGCGGCAAGCTCAACGTAACGTCGATGACGATACGGCGCACAAGTCAGCCAAAGCAGTCCCACAGCAGAGCTGTGCCACGGGGATGGGCGGCGTGCTCATGCAGGCTGTCGCGGCGAATGAATGAAAAAATTGCCCCTCATTATAGCTAGGCTATGTTTGTGCTCCTTTTAGAGGGTTGGGACTTTTTTCGATGTGCGCTGAAAAGCACTGTGCCCGCAGAGGCTGCGGGCACAGGTCAAAGGTTGAGACGCAGGTTGGTGCCGAAACACCAACCTTTGCGTTATCAGAAGCTAAAGCGGTAGCTTACGCTCGGCATGTGTTCCACAAAACCGTTCCTAAAGAGGAAGTCGTAGCCTGCGGTCAGCTCGGAAGCGGGGGTGAATTGGTAGTTCACATTAAATCCAACGTGTCCGGAAACACGTCCGTGCTGGGCACCTTCCGTTGTGAACTTATGTCCCTCGTAGCCTTCGAATTGAGCCGTGGTAGACGACTTTTCCGAAAGCATGTTGTAGCCGACGCTAGCGCTAGCGCCTGCACTGACGAGATTCGCCACGTGCAGTTTGAGTTTGACCCCCACCTGCGTGACGAGTGCATCGTAGTTGCCTGAATCAACATGCAGATTCAATGCCTTGGCGCCGCTTTCGTTGTAGCTGTTATTGTGAACACGTATATAGTCCATGCGAACGAAAGGACGTACCTGCAAGTGCTCGTTGCCAAATGCAAGCAGATTGAGCCCTGCGCCCGTATAGGTGATTACGTTGCCGTACTTGCCTCGCGCTTCAACTTGAGCAAACGGGAGGTCACGTCTCGTCGAGACATGGCTGTAACCCAAGCCTGCCTTGAGATCAACGTCGAGAATTTCACCCAAGGGAACGCTTGCGTAGACACCAGTCTGCACGGTATCAGCACGCAAAGTCTGTGTGCCGCCCGCATGATGGGTCTTAACATCGTCATAGCCATAACCGAATACGAAACCAACACGAGACTGATTGACACAGACATCGCTTCCGGCCGCAAGACCAAAGGCGTCACCATGATAGCCCGCGGAACCGCCATAGGTATCTTGGCTACTCCAAGCACCGTAGCTCTTTGCCCAGAGGCGATGGCCTGAGGCATCATGCATCGATGCACAAGGTGTATCCAAATCTCCCAAAGAGGATAGGCGTTGAGCGCTGTCAGAGAGAATTTGGCTGCCCGCACCAGAGAGCGTCGGTAGCGCCTGCAACAAAGCGTTGAGCGCTTCCTCGCCGCTGCTCGGGCTATAGAAATAAATTGAGAGCGGACTGCCAGGGTTCTCATCAAATAGCTCATCGAGTACCGTCGCAGCAGGCAACGCATTGGGTAAGTCCTTCTTTTTGACCAACTCTTTGAGGCTCTGTCCAGACCCAGCAGCATAGGGGATCAGGGTGAGGCTATTGCGCGCTTCATTAAGTGAAGGTCTAAAGGTAAAGAGCTCGCTGTTGTCAGAGAAGTTCGAGGTATTGGTAATTTGGCCATTTTGCGTTGTGAGAACACCCGCAAACGAGTTCCCTTCCAAGTCCTCTTCTCGAGCGCCTGTCACATCGATAAAGAGTTTGCCGCCAGAGAGGTCAGCAGACTCCGTTACCGGAATCTTGGTGTAGCCCTCTGAGGTGATGGAAACTGAGAGCGTTCCCCCATTCTCGAGCTTAAAATTCTTGAACGAGCTACCATCTTTGTCAACCGCAAGCGTGGTGTTTGGTCCCTTGACCGTAACGGGTGCGTTAGAGAAGTTGCCGCCTTGTTCGATCTCGGTTCTACCGTTTTCAAAGGTGACAGAGCCGCTAAACGGATTTTGAGCTTGCATGCGTAAGAGACCAGGCCCCGTCTTTTTAAGGCTACCACTGCCACTGAGCGCCTGATCCGGCGCTAGGGTTACCGTCGCAGCGTCGGGAACATTAATCTCAACGTCACCACCAAGGTCAATGGTGTCTTTACCGTTATTAACGGTCTTAAAGCCGTCAAAGAGTTTATCGCCGTCCAATGGGTTGAGCGTGAACTTACCGCCTGAGCCAACCTTGACCGTCGAGGCTTGTGCATCCTCCGTATCGGGCGAGGTGACATTGCGAACAGTTGCTTCCGAGCCCTGTTTGACTTCGAAGTTACCGCCGTCCATCGCCACGTTACCCGTTGCCTTGAGCGTGCCAGTGGGGCTGCCCAAATCGTTGCCAATGATCAAGCTACCATCGGGTTTAATATCAACGGTTTCAGTGTTAACCTCACCCTCAACTTTGACCGTAGAGTTGATGTTGTCGCTGTTACCCACTTGGAGCGATTTAACGTTGAGCTTGCTACCGTCAGCAATGATGAGCGTGCCATCATCGGACTGAGCACTCTTAAAGGTGTTCTCCGCTGTCAGCGTCAGTGTGCCAGTACCTGTCTTTGAGAAGGTCCCTTCACCCGTAATGCCCGCGGTAGAAGCTTGTGTTGCGCTAACGCCATCTGCAACATTGACTGTCAACGTACCATCAATGGCGAGTTGATCGCCCTTGCTTGTATCAAACCCACTAAAGAGGTTATCCCCAGAAGCGGGCGATAGGCTGAGATGCCCCGATTCGCCGATGATGATTTTGGCGTCGTCCACGTCGCCTGCCTGAGCGAGGTCTGAGGTCAGATTTTTCGCCGAAACCTCGCCGTCAATCGCGAGCTTGCCCGTATTAACAATGAGATCCTTTGCGCCGTCATCACCACCAACCGCGAGGCTACCACCATTTTTAACGGCGAGTTCGCCACCCTGAAGTTCAGCTTTTTCGCTGCTCTTAACGCTACCACCATTTTCCACACTGACGTGGCCATCAGACTGGACCGTAAGGGTCTTCCCTTCGAGATCGCCTGTGACGGTCAGATCCGCGCGATCGCTGTCACCATCACCGACGGTGACAGCATCGGAGGCGAGTTTACCCTCAGCACCAATATTGAAGCTCCCCTCATTGATGGCCGTGAGTGGCGTGGTTGTCGTGCCAGCCGTGATGTCGACCTTGCCGCCCTCAAGCGTGAGCGAGCTGGAAGCGTCAAGCTTTCCAGCGCTTGTAAGTGCGCCATCTTTCTTCACCGTAATGGTCTCGGATTCGGTTTCGCCCGTGTTGACAAAGCTCGCCGAGCCTGCATCACCCGTGCCGTCGCCGACCTTAATATCTTTGGATTTCAATTTGGCCCCTGCCTCATTGGTGAGGGTGCCATCCTGGATATCTGTAGTTTGCTTGACGGTCGTCTCTGAACCATTCTTAAGCGTGACTTCGCCGCCCTCAAGCGTGAGCGACTGATTGATCTGAGCTGTCTTGCTATTGGTGAAGTTGCCGTCTTTTTTGACGCTCATAGTGTCTGCTGTGAGCGCGCCTTCGTTCGTGAACGTTGCGGTGTTGTCCTCACCCGTGCCGTCGCCGACTTTGACATCTGTGGAGTTTAATTGAGCCCCTTGCTTGTTGGTAATGGTGCCATCCTTGATATCCGTAGTTTGCGTGACGGTCGTCACAGAGCCGTTCTCGAGCGTGACTTCGCCGCCCTCAAGCGTGAGCGACTGATTGATCTGAGCCGTCTTGCTATTAGTGAAGTTGCCGTCTTTTTTGACGCTCATCGTGTCTGCTGTGAGCGCACCTTCGTTCGTGAACGTTGCGGTGTTGTCCTCACCCGTGCCGTCGCCGACTTTGACATCTGTGGAGTTTAATTGAGCCCCTTGCTTGTTGGTAATGGTGCCATCCTTGATATCCGTAGTTTGCGTGACGGTCGTCACAGAGCCGTTCTCGAGCGTGACTTTGCCGCCCTCAAGCGTGAGCGACTGATCAATCTGAGCCGTCTTGCTATTAGTGAAGTTACCGTCCTTTTTGACGCTTACGGTTTTTGCCTGAAGTTGGCCTTCGTTCGTGAGCTTTGCTGTATTGGGCTCACCTGTGCCGTCGCCCACCAACACGTTATCGGAATTAAGCTTTGCTCCGTCACTGATACTAACCACGCCAGCATTGATTTTTGTGGTTGGGGATTTTGTCTCTCCCCCTATTATCTCGACGTTACCGCCGTTGAGTTCGATCTTCGTGGTGGCTTTTAGGGTGCCAGAGGTTGACACGTTGCCGTCCGAGTTAACCGTTAAGGTATCGGTCGTGGTTGTACCAGCGTTTGTGAATGTGGCCGCTGTGGAATCCCCATTACCTACGATAAGCGTGGTGGGGTCATATTCGGCACCTTCCTCAACACCAACCTTGCCATCATTGATGGTGGTTGTGGTACTCGTGGTCTTGCCTTGGGCGAGTTTGACTTCGCCGCCATCGAGCGTGACATTGCCAAGGTTCGTATCAACAGTTGTGTTGTTTTCAAAGTAGCCATCGTTCTGAAGGTGCATGCCATTGGTGAGGGTTAGTGTCCCCTTGTTGATGAGCTGAGCCGACTTCGGACCCCCATTGCCATCACCCACATTGAGTGTGTTTTCAGCATAATAGGTACCAGCGGGATCAACCAAGATCTTCCCATCGTTGAGCTGGGTGTTCCTGCTAAGGATCTTCCCAGCTTGAGCCTCGACAGTGCCTCCATCGACATTGAGGTTTTCGAACAGCATAGAGCCAGTAGCACTACGGTTAAGCAGTTTTCCGTCGGTGCGAACATATCCGTGTTGGAACGATATGGCGTTATTAGTGCTTACGTCTGTAGCGTCATTGTTGATGACGGCTGTATTAGGACCTCCCTTGTCATCACCCACATACAAGTTTTTTCCTGTCAATCGACCTTCTGCAGACATGTTGATCGTGCCGCTATTAAGGTTGAGGGCGTTCGACGCTGTCAACTTTTTCGTGGTATTGAGTGTGCCCCCGTCGACATTAACCGTATCTGCGGAAGCGTCGACATTATTAGTAAATTCACCGTCCTTGGCCACATTGAGGACGCTCACACTATAGCCACCATTGGCAGTGAATTTTGCTGAGCCTGCGTCACCCTCACCGTCACCGACATTGAGCGTGCCAGCCTCAAATTTGCTATGAGCGCCTAGTGTCACGTCACCTGCTTTGATATTGGCCTTTTCTGAGACTTTGACGGTTGTGTTGGCACCAAAATCAATATTGCCGCCATCGACCGTCAAGTCTTTGTTAACGGTAAACACAGAAGCGTTTTGTGGGGATGTTGCATCCTTGGTCCTCAGTAAACCATCACGATTAATGAGGATGGAGTTAACGGTGACATTTTGGTTGGCTTCCGTCTCAAAGATGGCAGATTTCTCGGCCCCGTTCTTGTCGCCTACGACAACATCGCCGCCCGAGAAGGAGGCACTGGCTTTTAGAGTACCATCGTCGATCAACGTTTTGCTGACAGTAACCGACTGGGTGAACGTTAGCGTGTACCCGTCTTTCTTATGGAGAATACCCGAGCCATCGACCAGATTTTGCAGGGCTGTGTCACCATTGTTGTTAATAGCCAGTGTGCCGGCGGCACTCACGTGAATGGGATTGGCGCCGATGCTACCGCTGTTACCGTTAGCGCTGTCACCAAGTTGTAGAGTGCCATTCTCGATTGTGGTGTCACCCAGAAAGCCATCATTAGCGTGGTCAATAATGACAGTGCCAGAACCTACCACCTTAAAGTGAGAGCCCTCCTCCCCCGCTAGGGTGTTCGATAGCGTCATCGTGTCAGAGCGGTTGACCGAGGCGGTTGCGCCAGCTTTGACAGTGACCGTCCCCGTGCCAAAGGTTCCTGATTCCCCACCATTGCCCGCTTGGACGGTGCCTTGCTCAACGGTGACACCACCAGTGAAGGTATTGTTTGCGGTCAGAATAAAAGTGCCTTCGCCTTTTTTGGCGATACCACCGTCGCCAGTGATGACGGCCGTCGACGCCTGCACGGTATTGCCCACGACGGTTGTCAAGTTGAGCGTACCAGTGGTCACTTGGATCACGTCTGCGCCAAGCGCATCGCCATGGGCATCACTGGTGTCAATGTTGGCAAAGAGCGTGCCAGCTCGAGTGAGCTCGACATTGGCGTTGCTGAAATAGAGTTCAGCATGGGTATTGGAATTGTCGGTTTTGATGGTACCCACTTTGAGTGTTGCGCCGTCCTGTACAAATAGCTTACCCGCGCCGTTTTGGCTATTTCCTGAGTCGCCTACGACAATATCCTTGCCAATGGTGGCTTTGGTGGAAGCTCCACTAAGTGTAAGGGACGAGAGCTGACTGGTGTCTCGAGGACGCCAAGCGCCGATACCCACATTACCTTGGTGATTGATGGTTGCTCCATTGCTTGCAACAAGATAGCCGTATTCGCTGCGACCAATATCCAACCAGTAGCCACCAGAGTTTGTCATGTCTAGTTTGCCACCATTCAAAATGAGCGCGGAGCCCTTGATTTGCTGGTAGCGAGAATTGCCGTAACTATACTGGGCATAGTGACCTGTGATCTGTAGGTTGGATCTGTCGAGTGTTATTGAGCCGCCTTGATTGACGGTGATGATGACATTGCCCTCGCTCTCATATTGTGGGTGGCCAATGCGGAAGTACCCACCCGTCCCATTTTTCGTGGTTGGGGTATTTATAGTTTCATTTACAGTGGCGTGTGCCAAGTTGCCAGAAAGACTAAGCGTAGCCATTAGTATTGCGCAGAGCAACGGCTTGCTCGTGAATTGCACGCCATAAGGCATTTCTGCTTGGTGCGCTACTCGAGGGGAGGCGTTGTGACTAGCGCGTTTTTTCTTGGCGCTAGAGAGTTCAGAGACGCATTGCCAGAGTGATAGTACGTCGTTCCAGATCACACGGAAGATCTTATTCATATACTTCTTCTACCTATATGAAGTGAAAAGTAGGGGTAGCGAGAAAACTCAAAGACAGATCAGCGAATGGGGGCCAGTAATCGCGGTGCGCGCATAGACATTCAAAAAGCCTAGTGGCACAAGTAACTCCGTGGGATTGGCTGTTCCTTGGACGTCGGGGAAGACGGGTCATGCCCAATAGGAAAAGTGATTGAATTTTCGATAATTGTTAGTATATCAACTTTTATTAGATTTATGTATATAGAAAGAATTGTGGTTGTGATTGTGAGGTCCCTTCTGTATGGGTTTTCTAATACGATTGGATGATATGAACTTACGCATCGGTTGTTTCTAAGACGATCTAAGCCCTTTACGAGGGGTGTGAAATTCTGATTTCTATGCGCTTTTTTGTGTCATAGTAATATTCTATCGTGCGTCGATATACCGAAAGGTTGCTGAGATAGAGACCTGCTCATTTTGAAAAGCGTAGGGTGAAGAGGTATGCGTTTTTTCTAGCATCCAGACAAAAATGGAAGTGAGATAACTTTCTGTTCATGTCCCAGTGTTTTGACCTAGAAATGGATCCCTCATTCCTAAGCAAGAGAGTCGTTGAGGAGGGGGAAAAGAAATTCCATGTCATGTTTGGTTGGTGTTTTGACTAGCAATTATTTGGGCCTAAAAAACTGATGTACGATGAGTAGAATATCGGAGAATTAATTTTATTTTTTATATTATTTTTTTTGTAATTTGTATTCAGAATACCATTCTGAAACAATGAATTGATAATACGTCATATCCTAACTTTTATTGTCGATATTCTCCGCAAAGAGCGCATAACGAGCAGAAGACACGCCTAGGTGCCCTCGGCGTCAAAAGCATTGTGCTTTTTGGGTAGAATGGTGCGCACTGAGACTGTTACGCTTAAGGAGCAACGGCCGCAAGCGTGATGCTACGGTCCCGTAGCTGTCCTTTTCCAATTCTGCAATCTGGTTGTCCCGAGGAGTTCGTCTTGCGGCTTCGTCATATCAAAATCGCTGGTTTCAAAAGTTTTGCTGACCCAGTGACGGTCAGCCTAGAGAAGCCCTTTACTGGTATTGTGGGACCCAATGGTTGCGGGAAAAGTAACATCATTGATGCAGTGCGCTGGGTGCTCGGGGAAGCTAGACTCTCAGAGCTGCGAGGGTCAAGCTCCATGAAAGAGCTCATTTTTTCTGGTTCGAGCGGTCGCAAACCGCTTGGTCGTGCCTCGGTTGAGTTACTGCTTACCAATGAGGATGCCCGTATCAAAGGCCCTTGGGGCGAATATGCTGAACTCACGATTAAGCGTGTTGTGATGGCAGACGGGCAGTCGCAATATTTCATCAATCAGCAGCAGGTACGTCGTCGTGACGTGCTGGACATCTTTCTGGGAACGGGGCTAGGGCCACGCAGTTACGCCATTATTTCTCAGGGCATGATTTCCTCCTTCATCAAAGCCAAGCCTGAAGAGTTGCGCGTTTATTTTGAAGAGGCGGCAGGGGTGTCACTTTACCGCGAACGCCGCCGTGAAACCGAGCAACTCATTGTGCAGACTCAAGGCAACTTGGAGCGCGTCAATGACGCACTTGCCATTAAAGAGCAAGAGCACGAACGGCTCAAAGGTGAAGCTGCAGTTGTTGATCGCTGGGAAGCGCTTAACGCGGAAAAACTTGCGGCTGAAGCGCTTTGGTACTTTATTCAGCATGAAGATGCGAGATGCGCCACAGATGAATTGGCAGCGAAACGCGCAAAAGCTGAAGCAGCGCTTGCAGAGTTGAAGCGGCGCATCGATTTGGCCAATACACAAATCAGAACCCTGCAGGAAGCGCTTCAGCCAGAGGAAGCGGCGCTCAACCTCGCAACGGCCAAACTACGTGAGGCGGAAAAGCGACTCACGCTTCAAGAAAGTGAAGAGCGTCAGCGTGCTGAACGGTTACGTGCGTTAGAAGCGGCCATTGCAGAAAGTGCTGCGGAACTTAAACTCAAGCAAGCTCGCCTTGCAGATCTTTCTTCGCAGGCTGAGAACGGTGCAGAGGAGATTGAAGGCGCGCAAGAGGCACTAGAAATGCTTGAAGACGAAGTCGCGGCTCGTGAGGATGCCTTTGAGCGTGCACAGGATAGTCTTGAGTCGGAGACGAGAGCGAGTGCTGAAGCCGCTCGATCTCGAGAGACGGTCTTACGTGAACTCGACGCCGCGAAGGCACGACTGAGCGAGTCGGAAAGACAAGCCGAGGCACTTGCTCAACGGCTTCTACGCTTAGAAGAAAACGCAAAACGCCTTAGCCCTCCTGATCAGGAGGTGCTCACTGAGGCACAAACCGCACATGAGGCGGCTCTCGAGGCGCTCGAGGAGCAGCGCGCGGCTGCTGAGCAGAGTCAATCGAGCCTTGTCGCCGCGCGAAGTGCTTCTGAAGCTGCGGCGGAAGCGTATTTTGCCGCGCTATCTCGACAAAAAGAAGCGCTCACCAAACTAGAGAGCTTAGAGGCTGCGGCGGAAAAGGCGCAGGCTGGTGAGCGGCTTGCTACGTTTGAGCAAGAGCAGGGACTGACTGGTCTGAAACGCTTGCACGAAGTCATCGATGTTGAGGATGAGTGGATTGGCGCTGTCGATGCCGTACTAGGCCATCGCACAAATGGCGTACTGTTACGTATGCTTCAGTCGGCGCTTTTCAACGAGAAACGCCCCCCAGCGCCACTAGCTTTTATCGACGCAACGCTTAGCGTGAGCTCACTCGGTGCGCTCTCAGCAGGTTCTGTGCGTCAAAGTCCGCCCGAGTGGGTGTCGCTACGTTCCCATATAAAAACGTCAGATGCTGCCGTTGGAGCGGCACTTGACGAGTGGTTGAGCGGGCTATGGTGTATTGGTTCCCTCAAGGAGGGCCTAGCTGCGCGAGCAGCGCTCCTTGAGGGAGAGCGTTTCATCACACCAGAGGGTGATAGCGTCAGTCGTGTGGGGATTGAATACTGGAGCCGCGAGACTACGGAACACCAAACACTGTTAGATCGATTAGCACTTGAAAAAGCTGAGCAGCATCTTGAAGAGACTGAGGATGAACTCGAGCGTTGTGCAAAAGCTCGAGCGGCGGCAGCCGAGCAACTCACGAGGCTTGAGAATCAATCGACGCTCGCTCAGCAACGGCTTGACGTAGTGCGTCGGGAAGAGGCACAGCGCCTGCTTGCCCTCAAAACGCTCGAGCAGCAAGATCAAGCGTGGCGTGAACGTCAGGCGGATTTGACGCGAGACCGAACAGAGCTCGAACGCGAGGCACATCTCGCCCAACAAGGTAAGGAGCAAGCGCTAGAGCTTGTTGATGAGCGGCAAGCCGTTTTTGATCGGCAGTCTCGTGTGGCCGCGGAGGTGCAGCACCGGCTTGAGCGAGCCCAAGAGACGTTTCGACTGGTCTCCGCGCAGCTCAATGATCGGCGGCGTGAGCTTGCTACCACACGCGTGCGGCTTGAGGCTGTACGCAAACAGCGCGCAGATGCCTCGCTCTCACTTGAGCATGTGCGCGGGGACTGTCAACGAGAGTTGGTGCGCCAAGAAAAACTTATGATGGAGTATCAGCAACTCAAAGTAGCCGTTTCAGAAACGAAGCTTGGGGAGGCACTCGAAGCGTTCAAGAAGACTGAGGCAGCGCACGCTGCGCAGCACCGTGTGCTTGAAGAAAAGAGGGCAGAGCTCAGTCGTTGGATAGACGCATTAAAGAGCGAGCAGGCGGAGATTTTGCCGCTCACGGATTCAATTAGCGCGATGCGTGTGGAGGAGGAAAATAAATCAGGGTTGCGAGAACAGTTTTCTGCCCGACTCACCGAGCTCGGCGCTGATCGTCTCGCGCTAGCGCATGAGCTACAGACGGATCGTACCAAGGCAACTGGGGCACGCAACCGAGTGCTTAAGCTCATGAGTGAAATCGAAGCGCTTGGTCCTATTAATCATGCTGCCAAAACCCATCTTCAGGCCATTGAAGAGACGCTTCGTACCACGCGCGAGCAAATTGCTGACTTAGAAGTGGCGATTTCCACGCTACAAGAGGCTATTCGCAAGATCGACCAAGAAACACGTATGACGATGCGAGAGACCTTTGAGGCGGTCAAGGGGCACTTTGCGAGCACATTTACCCATCTCTTTAGTGGCGGAAGCGCTAGTCTGGAGCTTGTAGGCGACGATATTTTGAACGCAGGCGTTGAGGTTCGTGCTCAGCCCCCTGGAAAGAAGAACTCCACCCTACGATTGCTCTCAGGAGGAGAGCAGGCGCTCACCGCAACCGCTCTCGTGTTTGCACTCTTTAAACTGAATCCTGCTCCCTTCTGCTTGTTAGACGAGGTGGATGCACCACTTGATGAGGCTAATCAGGCTCGACTCGCCAACATGTGTCGTGCACAGTCAGCAGAGACGCAGTTTCTGATGATTACACATCACCGAGTCACCATGGAATTCGCGCAGGCGCTCATTGGGGTCACCATGCGCGAGCCAGGGGTTAGCCGTGTGGTGAGCGTAGACATTGAGGAGGCGAGCAAAATGGCCGCTTGATGGTGCGGGGAATCGCAATTTTTTACGCCCCGCTAAGTTTTCCCGCCCTGCGCGCGATGCGCCATTTGGTACAATGCTCGTTTGAGCGCTCCCCTCTGATAGAGAGGGCGTTTGTCAATTCGAGAGCATCAGCATTCTTAGCACAGAAGAGATTTTCCATGGGTCAGACTGTGATAGTTTTAATCGTCGCCGCCTTGGTGGTGATAGCCATATTTTTCTGGCGGTCGAAAAGCGAGGAAAAAAAGATTCGCGATCGTGAGAAGGCTCGAGATCAAGTACCCGATGTACTAATGGGCGAAGACCGCCAAGAGCCACCACTTGACCCCGAGCGTCTCAATGCTGGCTTCCCCTCCAAGGATCCACCCGTCTACGCACTGCTCGAAAAAGAAAATGAGAATGGTGATGCGAGTGCTTCTGCTGCTGATCTTAAGGGCTGGGAGAAGGCGCCTGTTGACAATGGTGTTCAGTGGACGCTAGAGATGGTGCCGCAAGAGGGCAAGGTATTTTCCATTGGCGGGATTCAGTCGCTTTGGCTTGAGCTCTGCCAGCTTAATTTGCCCCTGCAAATCAACCTCTGGGCTAAGAGCCGTCGTGACCATCTTTACTACTCGCCGAAGCATCTGCCCATTGAGGCCGAGCATATTGTGGTCGCCGTGGTGATGGCCAATCGTGTGGGGCAGCTCGAGCCTGTTGCGGCCTCTAAAGTGTTGCAGGCGCTTGAGCAGGCAGCAACGCACAACGACGTGGATGTGCGCCTCTCTGCGGATATTGAACGGGTGCCGATGCTTGCCGAACAAACGGTTCGCTTTGTGCGCTACTTCGATACTGCTGTTGAATTTTTGATTGTGCCCCAGGATCCTGAAAATGGGGCCTTCACTGCGGAACAGATTGGGTCTGTTGCAAAAGAAGCGGGCTTCCGTAGTGCAGGTGCTCTCTGGGAATACCGCATCGATCCGCTTGCTCGTGAGCCCGCGATGGTGCTCAGCACAGTGGATGCGCATACCCTAAAGTTCACGCTTGATGTGCCGATGGCAAATTTCGGTCGTGGCGACTTGCAGCGATTCTTTAGCTTGGCTAACCACTTGGCCAATCACCTCAATGCCGTGTGGCTTGACGCCAAGAAAAATCCCGTCGATGCGCTTGCGGCTATGCAGCTCGAGCAGCACCTTAAAGAGCGTATGAAAACCATGCATCAGCACGGGGTGGACGCGGGTAGTGAACGTGCTGCGCGCATCTTTGCGCGTGGTGCCTGAGAGACGATATTGCTGAGCGCTTGTTGCGCTCGGGTGATAGATTTGATGAGGCCGGGCTTTCTAGAGCAGGAAGCGCCGGCCTTTTTTTGGAAAAGACAATGACGCAAGACGATATTCTCGATTTTGATGGTGTTGCGCAAGCACAGGCTACGAGCCGGCAAGAGGCTGCGCAATTAATGCGTAAGCTCGAGGACGATCTTGAGCGATGGAGCTACGAGTACTACGTGCTCGACGCACCGAGTGTGCCCGATGCGGAATATGACCGTGCATTTAATTTGCTGGTGGCGCTTGAGAAGCGCTATCCCGACTTAAAGAGCCCTGCTTCACCCACGGAGCGTGTGGGCGGCGCAGTGCGTAGCGATTTGGGCAAGATTCAGCATGCTCGCCCGATGTTGAGTATTCATACGGAAACGGACTTTTCCGCCGAAGGTGCACGTGAGTTTGACCGCCGCGTCCGTAGTGAGTTGGGATTGAGTGCAGGGGATCCACCGCTTGAGTATGACGTGGAGCTTAAGTTTGATGGTCTTGCGATGAATTTGCGCTACGAGCACGGTGTGCTTGTTAGTGGCGCGACGCGAGGTGACGGGACTCAAGGCGAAGATGTTACGGCGAATGTCAAGACGATTCGCTCGATCCCGCTACGACTCAAAGGGGATGTGCCTGAGGTTCTCGAGGTGCGTGGTGAAGTGATCATGCATCGAGAGGATTTTGAGGAACTTAATCGGCGTCAGTTGGCGCAGTCTCAGAAAACCTTTGTTAATCCGCGTAACGCTGCAGCGGGTAGTCTGCGGCAGTTGGACCCAAATATCACCGCTGCGCGTCGGTTGCACTTTTACGCCTACGCGCTTGGCGAGGTGTCGGGCGAAGAATTTGCGCCCACGCAGAGCGCAGCGCTGAATCGACTTGAGCAGCTGGGATTCCCTGTTGCGCACCTGCGGCGTGTAGTCAAGGGAGCCGAGGCGCTTGCTGCGTTTCACGATGAGGTCGCAGAAAAACGCGCTTCACTGCCCTTTGATATTGATGGTGTTGTCTACAAGGTCAATGATTTCGAGCTGCAACGCCAGTTGGGCTTTATTGCTCGAGAGCCGCGTTGGGCTTGTGCACACAAGTATCCCCCCGAAGAGGCGATGACAGTTTGCGAAGCGATCGACATTCAAGTGGGCCGCACGGGCAAACTCACGCCTGTGGCGCGCCTTAAACCCGTGTTTGTCGGTGGTGTGACCGTCTCTAACGCCACGCTACATAACGAGGATCGCATTGCGGAGCTTGGGTTGATGATTGGCGATACGGTAGTTGTGCGTCGCGCAGGGGACGTGATCCCCGAAGTGCTTCGCGTGATACCAGAGCGCCGCCCCGAGAACGCTCTGCGTTTCACGATGCCAACGCATTGCCCCGTGTGTGGCTCTGCGGTCATTCGCGATGAGCAAGAGGCCGATACCCGCTGCACGGGCGGACTCTTCTGTGAAGCGCAGCGTAAATTGGCGATCGTACATTTTGCGTCGCGCCGCGCAATGGGTATCGATGGCCTCGGTGAGAAGATCGTGACGATGCTCGTGGACGAGGGGCTACTAGAGAGCCCCGCAGACCTCTTTTCTCTAACGCTCGAAGCGTTAACGGCGCCTCTGCGTAGTGCGCCCACGGCGGAACTCGCGCTTGAATCAGAGCCTGTGGCAGGAGCGCAGAGCGCAAGCAAGAAGAGAGCCAAAGTGACGCGCCGTATGGGCCCCAAGGCAGCTCAAAACTTGCTGGAGAGCTTAGAGAAGGCACGTCATACCACACTTGGCCGCTTCCTATACGCGCTCGGTTGCCGTCACGTGGGTGAATCGACAGCGCTTGCGCTCGCCGATCACTTTCATACACTCGCGGCAATTGAAGCGGCCGCACTTGAGGAAATCATGCAAGTGGAAGACGTCGGTGAAGTGGTCGCGCAGAGTATCCGAGCTTTTTTCGATGAGCCGCACAATCAAAAAGTCATTGATGCGCTGATCGCTGCGGGTATCACATGGCCGGAGAGTGGAACTCAGGTTGTGACGACAGATAGCGCTGTCGCGGGGCTGACGTTTGTTATTACTGGGACACTACCGCACTTTGGGCGCGATGAGATAAAGGATCGATTGATTGCACTCGGGGCGAAAGTTGCCAGTGCGGTGAGTAAAAACACGGACTATTTGGTTGCTGGCGCAAACCCTAAGAGCAAACTTGCCAAAGCGCTTTCGCTCGGTATCCCTGTCATTGATGAAGAAAAACTGCTCGCTATGATGGGTGAGGCGTCTTCTACTGAGACTAGCCAAGAAGTGGAAACGGCACCGAGCCTCTTCGACTAAAAGTGGGAAAAGCAAGGAGAAAACGGGAAATGACCTACGCGATTATTGGGGGCACCGGCTTTTTGGATAACCCCGATTTTGAAATTACCGATGAGGTGCAGGTAGAAACCCCCTATGGCAGCCCAGCCGCGCCATTGCTTTATGGGAAACTCTTCGGAGAAGAGGCAATCTTACTGCGCCGCCATGGGGCAAAACATGAGTATGCTCCGCACCGCGTCCCGTATCGAGCCAATATTGCAGCGCTTAAGCTCGCGCAGGTCCAAGGCATTATTGCCGTGGCGACCGTTGGCGGCATCGACGAACAACTTGCCGCGGGCGAGCTTGCCATTCCCGATCAGCTCATTGACTATACCTGGGGGCGTGAGGTCACGTTCTACGATGATTTCCGTGTGAGTGGCGTACAGCATGTCGATATGACAAACCCCTTTGACAATGGGCTACGAAATGCACTGCGCCAAAGTGCCAAGAGCCTTGATGTGAGCCTCATGTGGGGCGGCACCTACGCATGCACACAGGGACCGAGACTTGAGACGGCTGCAGAAATCCGACGCTTCGCACGCGACGGGGCGAATATGGTGGGGATGACGCTCTATCCAGAATGCGCACTCGCTAGGGAAATTGCGCTACCTTATGCCGCGCTCTGCGTATCCGTTAACCATGCGGCAGGCGTTGCAAGCAGTGAGAAGGGCATTGACTTTGCTAGCCTCGATGCAATGATCGCATCAGGGATCTCCTCGGCAGTCAAACTGGTTGCTGGGGCATTGAAGCGCCTGCATTGATCGCCACGCTCACGGCTAATCGAATGTGGCAGTACGCCTTGGGCGCAGCCCCCCCCTTGAAGCCACAAAATTCCGTGCCGAGGCTCAAAAATAGGAGGTAATACCGCGTATGCGGTATTTTTCTCCAAAATCTTGACAGACGGCCAAAAAGGGTGTTTAATTCCAATCCGCGCTGATCACAACATGATCAACGCAAAAAAGATCGCGAAAGTGATCTTTTTAATTTGACAAATGGTTTTTAATCTGATAAGATTAAAAATCTACGCCTCTCGAAGGCGATGTTCTTAAAAAATCTGAATTCAACGAACCGATAAGTGTGAACATCGGCAGGTTGAGGGTCTCAATAAGAGGGCTCAAAAAACTTACGAAGTTCGCACTTTGAAGGAAAGCCG
>OOBP01000225.1_pt1 | contig 61354 bp, 41 predicted proteins | sample 1671681 | NCBI WGS metagenome assembly OOBP01 (sample SAMN06348181, study PRJEB24527) | human gut metagenome
AAACATATTTTAAATCATATTATTATAGATATACTCTACAGTGTACCCGTTCGGGTATGCATCATTAACCTCCTAAACGCTTCTCTCATCAATGGATGGTTCACAAAGCCGAGGTTATGTTCCGGATCGAAATAATAAGAATAAATTTAAAATTTTTAGCAATATTTAGTATTATATAACTTCACTATCTTATGTTATTTTTTGGTATTTATTTCATTTCAATAAAATTTGAACATTGTTTTATAACATAATCAATAGTGTTTACTAGTACTTATAGTACTATTGACTTTTAGGTATTATTTTGGATACCATTGTTGAAAATAGATTTTGTCGCTCTCTTGGAGTCCATGAGACTCAAAAAATCGCGAAAATTTAGTCGCACCTTTCCGTTGAGTGGAAAATCGTTTGTTCAGCTCCCCTATTCGCTCTCTAGCTAGGTTTAATTCTTGGCGATAAATGCTTGAAATTTCAGGAATTTTTCTTGATTGGTCGGGCTAAAGTCTTTTGCTCAAAACGGTATCATGCACGGCTTGGGAGAGCTCAGAACTGGTAGGAAGGAAGGTGCGGTGTAGAGTGGACGGTTGAACCAACAGAGAGTGCACGGGATCTAAGGTGCCCGACTGCGTGCACCAATAAAAAAACCAGCCTCACACGTAGCAAGACTGGTTCGCCTCGGCAGTGGCCATCACCTGTATGGCCACACCCTACCGAGATTAGTATTCAAGTACCGTCGGTAGCTCTTTGGCTTCAGCGACGAACTTCTGAATTTCCTTGAGTGCTGGAACACGGTTCACAAGGTTGTACTTCTCGTTAGTTTCCTCAATCTTCTTGTGAAGATTTTCTGGAACGCGATGAGCAAGTTCCTTGACCGTGTCCACACCAGCGCGTTCGAGCAATTCAGCAAACTGCGGCCCCACTCCGTGGATGCGGTAGAGATCGCAATGATTGGCCCACTTGAGAATTAGCTTGTCAGAAATGCCAGTCTGTGCAGCTAGAGCCTTGCGCTGGGCAGGCTTGGTGGTCGCAGCTAGATATTGGTCAGCTGTCTGAATACCAGCTTCGATGAGTTTTGCTGCGTAGGTTTCACCGACGCCTTCGATAGCAATTACTTTATAGGTCATAGTCTTGTCACCATTGTGAGTTGGTAGAAGCCGCGTCGCAGGTCGCTCGGGGATGAGCACCAAACTTGGCGTCCTGATTCAGTTGGGGAAAGTACTGTCTCCTCACCAAACCTTGGAATCAGTATAACAGTCGCACCTTGCTTTTGCACGGGCGTTTTCTACGAAGAAACCCCGTTATCTCAGAGGGTTTTCCCTAATATAGGCGCTAATTTCACATGATAAAAACGCCCCCTGTCGAATGACTGGGGGCGCACTGTTGTAGCTCGCTACTGACTTGATGTTTTGACGATTACTCTTTAGCTCTTTAGAGGGGGTACATACTTTTGTCGCTTGACACATTGAGATCTATTTCCGAAAAAAGCGCTCAATGAGCTCTTGAATCCGATCGTAGCGAAAGGAGACGGCAGTATACTTTGATAGCAGTTGTGCCCCTGACATTAGCCGATTCCAGCATCATGCAGAAGATTGTCAGCATCCGCTATCAGTTTGTGCCTGAATTCGATGAGCGCTATGGCGGCACAGCCTCCATTGGGAAGCTCTGGTCGTAGCGCTCGGATGAAGAGATTGCGTCTGAGATCTTCTCAAAAACAAACGAGCTGAGTGCTATCGCCAATGATTCGAACGGACGGTTGAAGGTGTCACACTTGCAAAAACCTATATGTATGACACCACTGCTTTATTTAGGAGTGAGTATGACCGATTCCTCAGCGAACACGAAGCCCAAGCTGGTGTGGGAGCACAACAAGGAGACTTACTACAGACTTCTGGACAAGGGACTGGATCCTAACAGTCTGGTAATGCAGTCTCTGCGTCAGTCGTTCGAGTCGGCGGAACGCGAGCAACGTTTGGACAAGCTGGCGAAGGAAGAGCCGGAGCGCTATCAGTTTCTGATGAGTGGCGTCAATATCAACGAGTAATCACCGACAGCCTATAGCCTGTGTCGCAGTTCCTCTTCCTATCGATGAGGAGTCGAATAACCTAGGGGGCCGCTCGCAAAAAAGCGCAGACTTTTTCACTAAACAGAACGGAAATCTGCTGCTATCCCGTGCGGGAGTAGCAATTCTCGCAAGGCTCAGGTTCATTTTTGTTTATGACAAATCACTCAACTGAGTTGGCTGGATCGGGGGTTGTTTTGACGAAAAAGTTGGAAAAGAAGAGCGACTGAGCGCAGCACAACACGGAAACGCCCTGCCGTCATGAAGATAGCAGGGCGCAGGAGGAAAGAAAAAGGGTCGTTGGGGAGCGGCGGCAGCCCGCCGGTTGACCATGATGAACCTGAGGAGAGCGACGGGCATCGCTCCCCCGACCCATAAAGACGTTAGTCTTCGATGATGATGTAGTTGGCGGTCACGGGGCCGTGCACGCCCACCACCTTGATCAACTCAATGTCAGCCGTCGAGGACGGACCGCCAATGATGTTGATGCAGCTCGGCATACGTTCGCCAGCCTGTGCACGTTGGTGCAGGATTTCAGCGAGCTGTGCCACGCGCGGCAGAATCGTCGAGCGGCGGATCACCACAATGCTGTTTTCCGGCAGCAGCGAGACGCTACGCGCACGATCCTTCGAGCTAAAGAGCACGGCAAAGCCGCAGTCTGCGATGGCATAGTCGGCAAACACAACCCCCACCTTGGCGCGCTCGGCGGCGGCAATATTCGCCTCACCCTGCGCATAGTCCCAAACGGTGACGTCACTAAATGCCTGCTTGAGCGCGTTCATGACGCCCGTTTCCTCGAGACGCACGTCATTGGTCATGACGATGCCGTCCCCATACTCACGCGCGACTTCGATCACCTTCGCAGGAAGGTTCTCGGGGAGCACGGCCACATTCTTCGAGAGCATCTGGTTAGCACGTTCGATGAAGAGACTTTCAAGACCGACGGTGTCAAGGTCGGTAAAGTCCTTCGTGGCGTAGTCGTTCACGGGGGTGGGCATCGGCGCAGGTTCTGTGCGCAAGCTACGTCCCATCTTTTCGGTGAGCGTTTTCAAAAAGGATTCGCGGTTCTGAATCATGATGTATTTCTCCTCGTCTACTCTTTACTGGGCGTTTTCCTTGGCACGAACTTCGCGTTCATGCTCCTCGAACCAGGAGCGGAACGCCTGACCGTCGGAGACTGGGAGGTCACGAGCGGTGTACCACTTGCCGAGTTCACCCGGCGCAAACGGCACCTTACCGGACTTGCTCACCGCGCCCATCTTGGCGGCGGCCTTCATGCCCATGGCCCAGAGGCCAGGCTTGCCGTTGACCCAACCGAAGAGTTCGGTGGCGAGCTTCTCGCCCGAAGGACGAAGGTCTTGTTCGACTTCGCTCTTGCGGTGCTTGAGGATGAGTTTGGAGAGCGGAATTTCCACCGGGCAGACACTGTCGCAAGCCGTGCAGAGCGTGCAGACGTACGGCAGATCCTTGTACTGCTCGTAACCACCGAGCAGCGGAGTGATCACCGCGCCCAAGGGACCCGGATAGATCGAGCCGTAGCCGTGGCCGCCGATTTCGCGGTAGCACGGACACGTATTCATACAGGCACCGCAGCGGATGCAGCGGAGAATTTCCTTAAAGGCAGAGCCGAGAATATCCGAGCGACCATTGTCGAGAATGACGAGGTGGAATTCTTCCGGACCGTCGACATTGTCGGCTTCACGCGGCCCAGTGAGCCACGTGTTGTAGCCCGTCAGACGAGCCCCCACGGCGCTACGAGCGAGCATCGTGATAAGCACATCGACTTCTTTGAAGGTCGGCGCAATACGTTCCATCCCCATCACTGCGATATGCGTCTTCGGGAGCGTGGTCGTCAAACGAGCGTTACCTTCGTTCGTGACCAAGCACACCGAGCCCGTTTCCGCCACGGCAAAGTTACAGCCCGACACACCCACTTCAGCGGTGAGGAAGTCGTTACGCATCTTGCGGCGGATGAACGCAGTCATTTCTTCCGGCGTATCCGGACCGTCGTAGCCCAACTTTTCGTGCAGGCTCTTACGGATGGCAACGCGATCCAAGTGAATCGCAGGCACCACCACGTGCGAGGGCTTATCGCCCGCGACCTGAAGGATGTACTCGCCCAAGTCGGTTTCAAAGACGTCGATGCCAGCATCCATGAGCACATGATTCATGCCGATTTCTTCGGTGACCATGGACTTGGACTTCACCACTTTCTTAGCGTTCTTCTTCTTGCAGACCTCGAGAATGTACTGCGAGGCTTCTTCCTTGGTCTTAGCGAAGAAGACGTGACCACCGTTGCTTTCCACCTTCTCGGAGAGTTGGAAGAGGAGCGCATCGAGGTTTTCGAGCACGTAGTCGCGGATCTGCGCGGCGCGATCACGCCAGCCATCGCTGTCGCCCAACTCCGCCATGATCTTGGCACGATTCGTGCCGATGATGTTCTGAGCTTTGGCCACGGCGCGACGCATGACCTCATCGTCGATCTGTTTGGCGGCACGATCGTGGAACGGCAACGGATTCGTCGAGAGGAACTTGTTCGGATCCGGCACCTTCACAACCAAGCGCTTTTCTTCCTGGGCCTTCTTAAACTGAACGCGAATATCTTGCATGATGATTTTCTCCCTAACTCGTTAGCGGCTCATGAGCACTTCAGCGATGTGCATCACCTTGACGGGGTGGCCTTCACGGGCCATACGACCGCCGATGTTGAGCAAGCAGCTCGAGTCGGCGCCAATCAGGTACTGCGGCGAGACGGTCATCATGTCGGCGACCTTTTCCTTGACGAGGGCGCCGGAGATTTCGCTCATCTTCGTGGCGAACGTACCACCGAAGCCGCAGCAGCGATCCATGTGGGGGAATTCCACGAGCTCAAGGCCCTTGACGTGCTTCAAAAGCTCAAGCGGCTCTTTCGTCACACCGAGCTTGCGCGAGAGCGAGCAAGACGGGTGGTAGACCGCGCGACCTTCGAGGCGAGCACCGACATCGACGACGCCGAGCTCATTGACGATGAAACTCGTCAGATCGTGCACACGTTCGGCGAGCTTGATCGCGCGCTCGGCCCATTCTGGCTCGTTCACGAGGTGCAGCGCGTAGCTCATGATGGCGTACGTGCAGGAACCCGCAGGCGAGACGATCGGGTAGTCGTTTTCTTCAAAGGCACGGATGTTGTTCTTAATGCCGGCCATGGCTTCCTTGATGTAGCCAGAGTTGAGCGCGGGCTGGCCGCAGCAGGTTTGGTTGCGCGGATAGTGCACGCGGCAGCCAAGCTCTTCGAGCAGCAACACCGAGCAACGAGCGGCATTGGCCTTGACGGCATCGCCGATACAAGTTGAGAAGAAGTTAACGTTCATCATGGTTTTATCTCCAGTTTGAATATTTGGGGGATCTTGTTTTCTTTGTTACACCGCGTAGAACGGGCTCATGAAACCCACCACCAACACGAGGATGGCGAGGTAGAGCACAGCCCAGGGTGCAGTCCCCTTCATCAGCGTGCTGTCAGCGTTGGTGAGACCAGCGGAGGAGACAGCAATCGTGATACTTTGCGGCGCGAGCATCTTCGTGGCAGTAGCACCCGCAGCGTTCGCCGCAACAAGCCAGGTCGGATCGAGGCTCAGGTGGTTTGCAGCAATGGTCTGCAAGTTACCAAAGAGCACGTCAGCGTTCGTCACAGAGCCGGTCACAAAGGTACCCACCGCGCCAATCAACGGCGCCAAGAACGGATAGTACTTGCCCGAGGCATCAAAGAGCGGCTGCGCCACCACAGCGATCAAGCCCGTGAAGTCCATCACCGTGGCCATCGCAACGATCACCGAGATCGCAAGCGCGGAGTACTTGAGCTGGTTGAGCGTGGAGACCACGGTCGAGGCGATCATCTTCGGCGTGGCACGCTGAAAGAGCACCCCACCAATGAGCGTGGCGAACACAATGAGCATGCCCGGCGTGGAAATCCAGTTAAAGGTCGCCTTGAGCGTCTTGACACCCACGTCAAAGCTAAACGTAGTGGAAACCGTGTTGAGCGTCTTCACAACACCCGGGAAGAGCGGCGAGGCAATCAAGATAAAGAGGAACATCATCGCGTAGATACTCACCGCACGGAGCACCTCACCGCGCGTGGGCTGCGGCGCATTGGCCTCATCCTTGTGCTCGATCTTGTACTCAGCGGGCGTCGGGCTCTTGCGGCTCTTAAAGAGCACAATCATCGTCGCCAAGCTCACCAAGCTACCACCAAAGGCCGTGAGTTCAGGACCCACGAACGCAGCGATAACGAGCTCGGGGATGAGCGTCATCACACCCGTGATCAAGGTGATGAAGAAGATACCCTTGAGCGCCTTGACGCTACCTTCCATGATCACCACGATAAAGAACGGTAGGAGGATGTTGAGAATCGCGAGCTGCGAGACCACCATAAAGGAGACGCCGTTAAAGCCCACCGTCGGGATGTGCAGCATGTCACCCATGACCGTGAGCGGAATACCCACTGCGCCAAAGGCGGTTGCGGCCGTATCCGCCACGAGCGCAGCGATCGCGGCGCGAATCGGGTGGAAACCGAGCGCCATCAGAATACCGAGCGGAATCGCCACCGCGGTCGAAAAACCCGCAGCCGCTTCCAAGAACGCGCCAAAGCCCCAAGCAATCAGCAGCAGAAGCAGACGACGGTCGTCAGTGACGCGCGAGAGCTGATCGCGGATGATGCCAATGGCACCGGTCTTTTGCATGAGGTTATAAGCGAAGATCGCGCCAAAAATCACGATCGCGATCGGCCAAAGCCCCTTAAGCGCACCATAGATGACGCCGTTTGCCAATGCGGAGGCCGGGGTATCAAAAGCAAAGTAGGTAATGCCGAGCACCAACGCGAGCGTAATCAGCACGGCCTTATAGACCGGCATCTTCACGTTGATGATGAGTACTACCAGCACCACAAGCGGGAACAGGCCAAGAAAGAAGGGTAGATTAAACATGTTATTTCCTCAGACGAACACGCACAGCGAGCGCTCCACTTTGAGCCCTCCGGTATGCGTGCCCGGGTTCTTTTCATTGGGTAAGCTGTGCCGCCGCCATAAGCCATGTCCCCCTGGGGGTGCCTACGTTCCCAGCAAGGTGGCGCAAGACGTGCACACGATTGAGGCCTCTGCCGCAGATGGCCCACCGTTGTGTTTGTTTTCTCGGGTGTTAACCGCTTCGCTCACCGCCGCTCTCCCCTACGCGCCTTTAGCAACCGTCATCCTCTTCGCTAAATATGGTTGGGCGCTTGATGCTCACGCTCTGCGCTGAGCGTCAAACGCACCCTCGAGGGATATGGGGTGATCGTAGAAAAAGGCCATTCTTTGTGGCCTATTTATCGTTGTCAACTCCTTGATTTATATGGGGCACTTGTCCGTTGATGACATCGTGCTTCAATCGTTGAGCGCATTCTATCAACGGCTATTAGGGTTTCCCATTATTCCATTGGTGTATAGGAGTAACCTTTTGACTAGTGCACATCAATAGTTTTTGTCAACTCCGTCGAGATGGATGGCACAAATGTGACACTAGGGCATACCCTATTAGGGTAAACCCTGTACATAAAGTCATTGATATTTTTGGATTTTTCAGTTTCGCCGCACGACCAAGTGCTAGCCCTAGGGCGTAAAAACTTCCCCACCCTAAGGATTAGTAAGGATGGGGCAAGTCGTCCACCCAATAGGGCTAATGGTTAACCCTTGTGAATTTGTAAATATTTGTTTCAATTGTACTACCCCTAGCGCCCCCGACCGTCTCAGCGCGCTTAGCGTGCTAAGGATCCGCGAGTGCGCGAGAGTATGTGCAACCGCGAGAACTGCGCGATAATCAAAAGCGTTGACCACGCACCTTAGGAGAAACAATCATGACGAAACCCGCCGCAAGTCCCGCCCTACGCAAAGAGCTCGAGAACCTTGTGAGGGAGCGGTTCGCGCCGAGCACCTCGCCCAAAAGTCTCGCGCGCCTCGCGCAACTCATTCCTCCTGGGGGCGAGCCGCACTATCAGGACGAGATGTTTCTCAAACTCGTGGTCACGGGCCTTGCTGCGCAGCAGCGCTTTCTGACGATCGCGCGCCTCAAGCCCACGATTCAGTCCGCTGCGCTCTTAGACGCAATCGCGCGAGCCGAGGCCATGCGTGAAAAATTCGGCCCGCTCGTCCTCCACCCCTTCATCGATCGACTCTGGCACACGGTGCTTGCGCTGCACCGTGCGACCAATATTGCGTCAAGCCCACACGCCCGTGAAACGCACGTCGCGGCTGCGATGTCGCTTTACTTTTCTCGGGTACGTTACACGTTGAGCACACCGGCGGTGGGCTTGCCCACGCTCGCGCTTGACGCGCCATCGGATCCCTACGAGCGCGTGCTCGTTGAGCAGCTCGTGCGCCTTGCGCCTGCACTACTCGGTCGTGCGCTCGAGGTAACGCTCACAACGCCCATGGAAAACTTTTCGCGCAAAGCACCGCTCGCACATGTGCCTGCGCCGAGCAGAGAAGCACTCGAATCGATGGAGCTGATGGGCGTGCGCGTGGCGCGCCTCACGATTGCGCAGGGCACACGCCTCTGTGAAGCGGAGCTGAGCGCGCGCTATGCGGCGCTCGCCGCTGACATCAACGGCGACCTCACTCGCAGCGCTTTCGCTCGCGTGCTTGGGCGACTCGCTGATGATGAGCGCGATGGCCTGCTCATTCTTGACTTTAGCAACTACACCGCAGCGCTCATCCAAGAGCTTGCCATTACCCATCAACTCATGCTCACGTTCAGTGTCTATGGGTTCTTTGAGTCGGTAGAGACCTATGATGGGGCTCGTATCGATCTACCCTGGGCGCAAGCCGATGAGCCCATGGCCTATGAGCGTGCGGAAACAACGCCCGAGGCAGAGGCGCTCCTTGACAAATGGACGGATGAGAACGAGCACCGTCGTGTTGTTGAAGCCATGGAAAGTATTCCACCCGCGGCACGAAGCGCGGATGCGCGCACGTGGCTTGCGCGCGGGATACAGAATCTTGCGATTTTGGGTCCTGATGAAGGCGGGCTCAATAGTGAGGACGACGAGGATGATGAGGATGACTTTGGCTTCCTCGCTCAAGCGCTACTCCTTTTGATCTCTTACCGCGCCCTGGGCGGCGAAGATGCCGAGACGCGCACACACTACGGCTGGATCTGGCGTCAGATCTACGCTCATCAATATCTAGAAGCGACCGAGTTTCTCGCGCTTCCTTACTTAGCGCGAGCCGTGGAGCTCAGATGCGACGATAGCGACATTGAGCTCGTCACAAAAGAGATTTTTGGTGATGTTGGACGCCGCATTCAGCGCTGCGTCGGAGAGCTCTATCCTGCTGAGAAGAGCACCGTCAACAAACAAACGGCGCACTAGCTCAACAATGCGCACGCCCAACGATTAATTCTCTCGGGCGTGCGCGCGCTTTACGTACTTTGTGCGTCGCCTCCTCTCAAGACAGTCCGGCGTGGGCTGTGCTCACGACCCAAGAAGCGCAACGCTCCCGAGCGCTTCACTCGCGCGCCACCACGGGACTCGGCTCAAAATCCTCTATTTCGGCGTTCCAGACGTTAAGCTCTGCGCGTTCAATGTCGTAGTAAAGCGCATGTAAATGCAGTGCCCCCTGCTCTACCTTCTCACGCACCCACTCGTAGGAGAGCAGATTTTCAATGCTCTGCAGCACGGCGCCCTCTTCGCAGCGGCGCGCAAGCTCTGGAGGCGTGCGCCAGAGTGGGCACTTACGGGGCTCACGTTCTTCCGCGACCACGCCGCTCGCGAGCTGCACCCAACCAAAGATAAACGGTTCGTTCGCGACGCTCTCGGGCGCAATCGCCGCAGCAATCCCGCCACAGTGGCTGTGACCCATCACGATGATGTTTTCAACGTCCAAATGCTTGACACCATACTCCACGGCCGCCATCACGGCATCGGCTTCTGAGGCCGTGTCGGCCGATGGCACGAGCGCGGCAATGGAACGCACCACAAAGAGGTCGCCCGGACGCACGCCCATCAAAATCGCCGGATCGACTCGCGAGTCACAGCAAGCGATGACGAGCGTCTTCGGGCACTGTCCTTGTGCAAGCTCACGGAAAAAGTCGCGCTCTTTTTCCAAAATTCCCTCGCGGAAATTGTGAAACCGTGCAATCAAATCATGAAAGCCTGGCATAGAAGCTCCTTGTGATAGGACGAAACGAAAAAAATGAGGCACCTCACGCACAAAGGGCTCGCGCTGCGCCGCGAGGTCGTAAAAAATCATAGCAAGTTGCGAGCACTGCGGCAAAGCTCGCCCTAGGAGGCGCGATGCTTTGCGCGCGCCTTCGCCCCTCGCGCGTCAGCGACTCGAGCCCACACTAGCGCTAGAGAGGAGCAGAATACACGTTGTATCCCGCAGCAGTATTAATGGAGAAGCATCCATGTTACGCACAAAAGTCGCTAGCGCCATGCTGGCAGGCTCTCTTCTTTTCTCGGCAGGCGCGCTCGCTGCCTCCGCCGCCCTCACGCAAAATGCGCCCGCCCTCATGGGTGAGGTGCCGGGCGCAGAGAAAATCCAAGTAAATATCACCGATGGGCAAATCGATACCATCACGGGCGTCATCTACCGTCAGGTGAAGTCGCTTAGAAACATGGCGCAATTGCGTATGACACTCATGATTCCACGTAACGCCGCGAAAAAACCCGCGATTGTCTATTTGCCGGGCGGCGGCTTTACGAGCGCAGATTGGGATAAGTTCACCGAGATGCGCTACGCGCTTACGCGCGCAGGCTTTGTCGTCGCCGCGGCCGAATATCGCCCGGTGCCCGTGAAGTTCCCGGGGCTCGTGGAAGACGCCCGCGCAGCGGTGCGCTACATCAAAGCCCATGCCGATGAGCTAGGCGTCGATCCCACACGCGTCGGAGTGCTCGGCGACTCCGCGGGTGGGTACCTCGCCGAGATGCTCGCGATGATCAAGGGGGAGAGCGGCTGGGACAAGGGAGAGAATCTCAACGTCTCGGGTGACGTCGCCGCCGCGGTCTCGCTCTATGGGCTCTCGGACCTTACAAGCATTGGCGAGGGGCTCTCTGAGAACGCGCAGCGCGTGCACGAGTCGCCCGCCGTCACCGAGGCGCTTCTTGTGAACGGCGTGGCGTTTCGCGATTACCCAGGCGCAAGCATCTTCAGCGATAAAGAAAAAGCGCTCGCCGCCTCCCCGATTGGCCATGTCGACGGAAACGAAAGTCCGATTCTGCTCATGCACGGGAGTGCCGACGCGCTAGTGAGCCCCTGGCAGAGCGCACATCTTTTTGAGGCGCTCAAAAAGAAAAACGCCAACGTCGAGTACGTGCTCGTTGAAGGTGCGGGACACGGAGACCTCACGTGGTATCAAGCGAGCATCATTGAGCGCGTCGTGACGTATTTCAAAAAGACGCTAGGCGCACCCACACCGGCCAAGGCTGAAAAGCCCAACGCTAACGGCAATCTCTAAGCCGCGCGGACGCGCAAACTCAACGCAAGCGCCGCTCGCTAGGGCAACGCGCTTTTGCAGAGTGTACAAAGTCTCTTTGCAAAGACTTGCCTTCTCAAGGGCGGCACTTGCGCTTATGGTGGGTCGTGCGAGGGATGGCAGCGCCGTGCGCGCAACGCCCTCCCTCAGCACGATGACAACAAAAGCAAAAGGAAACCACCCTATGTCCGCGTCCAAGCATCCTCTAGAAAACCATCCTCATCACGCGTTTACCGCCTTGGTGGCTGCGCTTGCTACGCTCCTCTCGAGCACCGCCGCTGCCGCGCCCGCCGTCAAAGTCTACGGTCGCATCGATAATTCCATCTCGATCACGAAATATCACGACTCGGGCGATGTCACCCAACGTCTCAATTCGGGCTACATTGGCGGCAGTCGCTTTGGCATTCGCGCGACCGAGCGGCTCAGTAGCGACACGAAAGTGGAGGTCGTTCTCGAAAATGGCTTTAATGCCGATGACGGCACGTTTGTCACCGATGGGACGCTCTTTTCGCGCCAGAGCACCCTTGCGCTCGAGAACAAGACGTGGGGCGAAATCGCCTTTGGGCGCTCGGGCAAAGTAATGTCTGGAAGCAACGCCTATACGCGCATCAACGGTTTTACGCCCTTTGCCGTGCTCTGGGGCGATGCGGGGCTGCTTTTTTACGGGAAAGGCGCGCGCATCAATAACGGCATCTACTATCAGTCGCCCGAGCTCTCGAACTTTACGCTGACCGCCTCGGGCTCGCTATCCACCTCTGACGACGAGGTTGCGCCCTGGAGCGCCAACGAGCGCTATTTTGGCGCAACGCTTGACTACAAGCGCGAGCATTGGGGCGTGCTCCTCGGGGCGGACCGTACCGTGCTTGCCGCCGAGGATCGAGCCGCAGGAAGTGACAATCCCACCACCACGCTCTTGATGGGCTATGTGGATGCGGGCGAGGTGCGACTCTACGCGGCATGGCAGCACGCCGAGAACCTCTCGAGGCTCTCCGCACTCAAAACGCAGAAAACCGAAACGGGCACCACGATCAAAGTTGTGAACGCCAGCGCCAACAACTTTATGCTTGGTGCGAAAGCGCCGCTCTTGGGGGGCACGCTGCGGCTTTCAGCACTCTACTCCGCTAACCGCAACGAAGGAAACTTTCGGCGGCTCAGCACCAACCGCGCGGACTACTGGGCGCTTGGCCTTGGGTACGAGTATCCGTTGAGCAAATCTACGCGGCTCTATGGGGCGCTCACGCATATTGAAGGGCGCCACGCGCTCAAACACGCTACAAGCGCCTCTGAGGGGGATCTTAACCGCTCGAGCATGACGTTTGGGCTCTCGCACACGTTCTAAAGGAAATCGGAAGGAATAAAACATGACAACACTCACTCGCACAATGCGCCAGATGGTGCTCATGGGCGTCGCGGCACTCGCCTGCACGGGCACGATCGCAAGCGCAGCCGAGCCCATCAAAACCTTCGCTTGGCCGGTGCCCACCGAACGCTCGCCGCTCGCGAAAACCCCAAAGGTCGCGCTACTCATTGGCAATAGCTACTCCTTTTACAACTGCGGCGTGCACGGCGCGTTGCGCGGCTTTATGCAGGCCACAAACCCGGCAATTTCCATGAAGACTCGGCTACTGACGATTAGCTCGGGCTCGCTCTCCTTTCATGACGTTGCGCACTACCTTGCGCCGCACGAGCTCGATCCCTATGCAAAACTTGAAAACGGCAAACTCGCCCATCCCATGTTTGACGTGGTGCTACTGCAGGAAAATAGCGCCGGGGCGCTATCTAAAAAGCGCATCGATGCGTTTATGCGCTATAGCGCCGAGCACGCCAAGACCATTCGCGATGCGGGCAGTACACCGATGCTGATCATGACCTGGGCCAAAGAAGGTAAGCCCGACGATATTAAGGTCATTGCGGAAAATACGGTCGCCGCGGCAAATGCCGCTCGGATGCGCGTAGTGCCAGTGGGGCTTGCGTTTGACCTCGTTCGCAAGCGCGCGCCAGACATTCGTCTCACCATGACGGAAGACAATCACCACCCGAACGCCGCAGGTACCTATCTCTATGCTGCCGTGCTCTACGCGGTGCTTTTCAACCGTAGTCCTGAGGGTCTTGACTTTGTGGGTGGCTGCGAGAAGCCCCTCGATAAAGCGGTGGCCGAGCAGCTCGAGCGCTTTGCCTGGGAAACCGTGCAGGCCTTTGAAGGAAAATAGCCTTGGGCTCCATGCACAAGGAGCCTCAAACCGAAGCGAGGGCGTGCCACGCTGAGGGCCGCCCTCGCCTTATTTATGCGCACGCGCGCTGCGCCCCCCTCCAGAGGCGTGGCTACGCGCCAATGAGCACGCTTGTCATCGCAAGCGACCCCAACGTGCAGGTTTCGTTAAAGATCTCCACGGGCTCTTTGCGCGCCGCCCCGAGCGCATAAAGTAGCGGCAAGTAGTGCTCGGGGGTGGGAACCGCATACTTGGCAAAGGGAAGTGCCTCGTAGTGGATGAGCGTTTCGTCGTCTCGACGCTTGAGTGCATCGACCACCCTGTCGTTAAAGGCAAACGCCATAGGCGAGCCCGAGGCGTTAGCGTGCTCAATGCGATAGAGGTTGTGCACAATATTGCCACTACCCATGATGAGTACACCCTCCTCGCGTAACCCTGCGAGCTTCTCACCCACAGCGTAGTGTTGCGCGGCAGTTAGGTACCCGTTAATCGAGAGCTCAAGCACTGGGATGTCGGCCGCGGGAAACATATGGTGCAGCACGGTCCACGTTCCGTGGTCAATCCCCCAAGTGTTATCCACGGCGACCGCCTCGCCCAAAAGCGACTCAATGCGTGCGGCAACGGCGGGCGAGCCCGCTGCTGGGTACTTGAGCGCGTAGAGCTCATCGGGAAACCCGTACATATCGTAGATCTGCTCAGGGTGCTCGGTGTCGTTCACCAGCGACCCACGGGTATACCAGTGTGCCGAGATCGCCAATATCGCCTTGGGGCGCGGATACGCTTTGAGAAGACGCTCGCCCATCACCGAAAAGCCCTTGGTGAGTTCGTTGCTCTGCAGTGCGAGCATCGGTGAGCCGTGTCCAACAAAGAGGACCGGCATGCGCTTGATGGTCATGATCATTTTTCCAAAAAATACTTCGTTAAAAGCGATTCTACGTCGAAGGGAGCCGCGCGGCGCGTACTGCACATAGCGCGATACAATCAGGAGAAGCTAACGCGCTACAATCTGACAAAACTTCTGAAAAACCACCTTTAGTGAGCGCAAACGAGCGCAAAACGTAATTTTTTGTTTCTACCTAGGACCTTTTCTCAAAAAATCACGTCGCTCTTGTGCGTACTGCGCCCATCTAAAAAAAACATGACCGCAGAACACGCCTCACCACTACTCTCCATCATCGTGCCGATCTTTCGCGTAGAACGCTACCTCGGTGAAACACTCCGTAGTATTCTCGCCGAGCAAGCCACACCCATTGAGCTCATCCTCGTCGATGACGGCAGCGACGATCAGTCGCTTGCGATCGCGTTTGCGGCGCTTAGCGACGCTCGGGTACGGCTCATTAGCGCAAAAAACGGCGGACTCTCGGTTGCGCGCAACCGCGGGATTGCCGCCGCACGCGGGCGCTACCTCATGTTCTGCGATAGCGACGACTGGTATTCGAGCGGCATGATCGCTGCGCTTGTTGGCGCGCTCGAAGCCAACGAAACGGTCGACATCGGCATCACCCGCTTTAGCTCAGTCACCGATTCGAGGGGTACGCCGAGCGCAGAATACGCGAACTACTGCGAGCGTGCTGCAGCAGGAGTCTATGCGCGCGGCACGCTCGGTGACTGTTGCGAGATTGTGGGCAACAAGATCTTTCGCGCCACGCTTCTTGAGCGCTACGGACTGCGCTTTCTCGAGGCAACACTGCACGAGGATGTGTACTTTACGTTTTGCGCGCTTTTTGCCGCGCGAGCCGTGGCGGTGATCGATGGGCCGCACTTTTACTACCGCGTGCGTGAAGGCTCCATCATGCAAACCGATACGCGCGCCTTGGAGCGCCTCGACGGACTGTTCCAAAACGTCTTGGGAATCGTGCAATTCTTACGTGCGCACCCAGAACTCTCAGAAGGCAATATTGATGTCTTGCGCAAAAGCATCGCCGTGACCGCCGCTCGGCTGCGTGAGCTCCCGACAGCCGCCGCTCGCAAGAAGGCTCGCGCGCTCGCCGAGCAACGCCTCGCCAAGGAACCCGAACTCTTTTCACTACTTTTTACCGAGCAGCGTCGACTGCTCCCGGGGCTCTGGCGCGAGCGCACGTTGAGCGTTGAGCCCAATCGTATCCACGAGCGTATTGTGTTCCGACTGGGTAAGAGGAAGCTTTTTTCGCGCAGCACTTATCGCAATGCGCTGGAAGTGAGACTCGGCCTATCCGCTGCACACTGACGCTAACACGGCGTGCGACGCGCACAGGCTGCGCCTCAAGCGGCGATTGTAAGCCTCTACGCACAGCGTGCGCCCTTCCTTGCGCCACTCGGTCAAACAGACGCTCCATAACGCAGAACACCATGTGGTGCTGCCCTGCTTCTGACCTTCGATATCAAGTCGCCACAGCTTGCGAGCCATCTACGGGCGTTATTCTCCTAAGCGCCTCCTGCCTTTGACACAAGAACACTTTTTTCAAAACGACCTAAAATTAAGTAATTCATAAATCAAATTTCAATATTTTTTATTTGTTGAGATGTGAACAAATATTAGTTAGAATAATTAAACGTCACTGTCCAAGGTTGTTGAACAAAACAAGCGAAAGCACTCCACTTTCAAGGCGGTGACTGTCTAATATCAAGGACCAAATAATGTTCATAAAATCTCAGATTTCACGAAATATATCTAGCGCTATTGCTGTAATAGTTTTTATGTCTGGGGGGGGGTATAGCTCAGTTGCGTTAGCTGACACCGTCACGCTTGAAAACCAACAAATCAGCCGCACACGAGGCAATGGAGACGGATCTCGCTACGCGACAGAATTCAATCACCCCGATGAAGACCTTGTGATTCGTTGGCAAAACAACAGGACCCTTCCTAGCGACGGCAATCCTATCCGCGATGGCAACGTCAACGTGCGTAACCTCACGATTGATGCCAACTTCTTCGAAGACATCAACACAGATGCCCCCGATCCGCGAGACCACTACTATCTAGAAATCCGCAATAAAGGCGTCTACGCCAATTCGGGACTCACACACATCCAAGCCTCAGACACCATCAGCATCAAAGCTCGAAACGACGGCATCTATACCGAATCGAGCGGCAGTGTGCGCATTGAAGGCTTCAAAAAGCTCGATGTGCAGGGGCTCGGTTATTCGTCATTTGATTTCAATACCTACGTCCCATCTTTCCCGGCAGAGGAACGTCCACAAGCCTTTACAACGGGCTCTCACGGCATCGTCGACAATGGTGAAGGCATTACCATCCATGGCGGCACAGGTAGTGAAATCAATGTTGTTGCCATGGGTTTTGCTGTGATGAATGGTCTCGGCAACCGCTTAGGCACGATGAGTTCCGATCCTCGTCACCCCGAAGATATCGCTGTTGGCCGCGGCATTGAAGTGCGCACAGACAAACTCACGGTGCAGTCTCGCGGCAACGCCATTGGCGCAGCTATGGGTAAAGATGGGCAGCAATTCAAAGTGAATGTCGAAAGCGCTGAAATCGCACTCACGGGCGCGTTCGCTAGCGCAATGGCTGGAGGTTATGCGCGCATCGATATCAATCAACACACAAGAGGACTCGTCCAACTCACTGGCAGAGTCGCAGCAATGAACCGAGGCGAGGTGTACATCAATTTTGATGCAGATGGCTCCTACCTCAAGGATGGCGCTCCCGAAACAAGCAACGAAGAGGCCATTGTTGTCGGAGGACTTAGAGAAGATGCGCATCCTGACGCTGATAATGGGCATGCTGTGCTCAATTTCCGCGGAAACAATCAACTCATCAAAGGCTACAGCCGTGTGCAAGGCGCGCGTGCGCTTTTGGAAATCACGAGCACGGGTGAGGGTTTCAGCGCCAAAACCAAAACGGGTGGCCGCTACGACAAGCCGCTTTTCATTGCAGAAAAAGCGGGCACCGTGAAACTGAGCAGTTCAGGCGCAAGCGCCACCTTTGTTGGTGAGCTCAAAGCGCAAGAAGCTGGCGTCATTGACATGCGTGTGACGGGCGCGAACGCCCGCATGCAAGGCGCCATCACCACGAGTGAAGCCGTGGCGGGCTCTCAAATTAAAACGGTATTTTCTGGTGAGGGCGCTCAACTAGAAGGCAATATTGAGGCGAACTCCCAGGAAAGCCTCATTGAGCTCACGTTGAGCGGCGCACATAGCTCACTCAAAGGCATGGTGAGCTCTTTTGGTAGCTCGGGCTCCTCTAGTTCTGAAGGCGACTATTCACGTAGCGGCAACGACGTGCGTATCGTGAGCACTGGGGCTGCGATGAAGTACGAGGGGCAGCTCAGCGCTCGGCGTGAGAACAAGCTCACTGCGCGCTTTAGTGGTGAGGGCGCAGAGCTCAAAGCCAACAGTTCAGGCAAGCTCATTCGCAATAGTGGCACACTCAAGCTCACGGTCGAGAACCGTGGCTCGCTCACAGGTGCGATGGAGAATTTCTCTGAGCGCATCCAGCGTGGCAAACGAAATCAGGATGGCTACGAAGACTACCAAGCGGCGGGTGAGCTCGACGTGCAACTCGCCAACCAAACCACCTATCAAGGAGACCTCACCAATCGCGCTGGCAGCGCCGCACTCACGCTCGATGCGAGCCAGTGGCAGGGAAACCTCACGGCGGCTGCCGAAGCGCAACGCACGGCCATCACGCTTAAGCGCGTCTCCACGTGGTCAGGGCAAGCCACGGGTAGCGGCGCGGTCGATCTCTCAGGCAATTCGCTCTGGAGTGCCACAGCCGACAGCACGCTCGATACGCTCACAATGGACGCGGGTAGCATCACGTCGCTCGCAGGGAGCGCGCAGCGCTTGAGCACCGAGACGCTCAATGGGACGGGAACCTTTGTGCTCGATCTCACCTATCAGAATGATTCGCTGGCGACCTATCACGATGGAACCATGAGCGACTACCTCTTTGTTAACGCCGAGGGTGACGGGGGCGCGCACCGTATTGCACTCACAGGTGAGACAAACATCGAGACGATGACGCCAGATAGCAAACTTTACTTTGCCACCGCCCCCGAGGGCGCCGTGACGTTTGTGGCAGCGCCCGACGGGGCGGTGCTCAGAAACCATCAAGGGCTCTTTAACAAATTGCGCCACTACCAAGTGCTGAGCGAATCCGCGACAGCGCCCGTGGATAACGCAGATCCGAGCGAGCCCGCGTCTGCGGAGGCATCTGCCGCTGCGCGCAGAGTCATGCGCGACGTAACGCCTGCCATGCAAAACTGGTACCTCACCTACACGGGTAGCGAAGACGTCGTCAACGAAAATGGCCTCACGCCTGCCGATCTCTATACGGCAACCGTGGCGCTTTGGCGCGATAACGATACGCTTTTGAAGCGCTTGGGGGATCTGCATACGCTGCGCGCAGATACCGGGAGCTGGGTGCGCCTCATTGCTCGTAAACTCGATCGCTCGGGCGAGCACGCCTTTGAGTCGAAACTCAATACGGTGCAGCTCGGACTCGATCGCGCCCGCGTCGATGAGCGTGGCACGTGGTACTTTGGCGTAGCGTACGCCTATCACGATGGAAAGTCGACCATCGATTCAGGCAAGGGCGACGTTAACGGGCATGAGCTCACGCTCTACGCGAGTCGCGCAGATGAAGCACGTCGCCATCTCGATCTTGTGGCACGCTTGGGGCAGCTCAACACGAGCTACGAGAGCCACTACGGCGACAAGGCCACGTTCCGTAACCTCGCCGCGAGCCTCTCGGCGGAGTTTGGTTGGCAGTTGCCGCTTGGCACCGCGTGGCAGATCGAGCCACAGGCACAACTCACAGTCAGCAACGTCTGGGGCGACAACTTTGAAACCCAAAACGCAATCAAGGTCGAGCAAGATGATGCCAAGAGCGTTGTAGGACGCTTGGGGTTGCGGCTTGCGCGTGAGTTGCCACTCTCGGGCGAGAACACGGGACACTTCTATGCGAAGGCAAGCCTCTTGCATGAGTTTGCAGGTAAGACCCGTAGTACGCTCAGTGACGGTGCGCGCTACATTGCCGAGGATCGCCTGCGCGATACGTGGGGTGTGCTGGGCATCGGAACCACGGTGCGGCACGGCAAGAACCTGCACCTCTATCTCGATGCGGAAACAAGCGTCGGCGCATCGGTCCGTATGCAGTATCGGCTAAACGCCGGAATGCGCTACACGTTCTAAAGCGTCAAGCGCTTGCGTAGCAAAGCACGGGCACTGCCACCCAAAAGGGGCGGTGCCCGTTTTGCTACGTAGCGCAACGAGCTGCATTAGGCAAGCCAAAGCCGCGCCCAGCCCATTCGTTATTCGCCAGCCTCTGCGAAGAGGAAACTCGTCATGGCGAGCGCTTCCATATCAACGCGGTGGTTGAAAACCTGCGCGCGCCCGCCCGCCGCGGCCCCCAATACGGTCGCTAGCGGCAGGAGCGGTGCGACCTCTGGCATAGCAACGGGGGCAGCTTCTAGCGCCGCATACTCAAGCACCGCTACGTCGTCGCGCAGAGCAACCGCTTCAACCATCTTTGAGGCAAAGCCCTCAATCGCAGCATTGCCACTTGTGCTTAATACGTCAACGAGCGGCCCATTAAAGCCCACGTTGCCCACGCCAAGCAGCAATATTCCCGCCTCTCGCAGCGCGCGCAATTCCATCCCCCACTCGTAAGCTGCGCGCATCCCAAGCGCTGGAACCACCGACATGGGAAGCACTGGTACATTAGCAGCTGGGAAAAGTCGCGCGAGCACTGGGTAGAGCGCCGTATCAAGGCCCCGATCGTGCACGATCGAGACGCCCGACTCACGCGCGAGATAGTCGGCTAAGCCAGGGGCACCAGGGGCCCGATACGACACGCTCTCGGTATAGAACTCAAAGGCGGGCACTTCTGAGCGCGGGCGATGCTGGGCGCTCGCATCCACGCTCGTTGCCGAGCTCGCCCAGCGGCCACTCACAGCGAGAATCGCCGCGGGCTCACCCCACCCTTCTCGCAGCATCGCCCCCACACGCTCGATCATGCGCGAGAGGTCACTTTCTTCGGAAAGAAGAAACGGCGTGCCCGCGCCCACAAAGAGAGCAGGATAAGGCGTGCGCGGCGCAGCGTTGAGAGAATCTTCTGGTGCAGTGTGCATGAGTACGGAAAGACGAACGAATAAGGGGGTGACGGGTGGCGGTAGCTGAGCGCTCTGCCCACCCTGCACCAAGCTCAACCATTATGCGCGCAACTGCGCCTTGCTGCACGGCTGCTTTTAAATAGAAATAAGCGCACGCCTTTGGCGAAAAGCAAAGAGGCCAGCAACACCATGGCTGCCAGCCTCTTAACGTATCAGGGCGCGAAGCGTGTGCAAGACTTACTTCGAGAGGTCAAGCTCTTTGACGTCCTCCTCATTTTTTTCGCCCATCTGCATGAGGGCATTCAGGATGATGGCGCCAAACGTAGCCGTCCCAATGCCGCCCAACTGGAAGAATCCAAGGTTGAGCGTGAAGTCGCCCGCACCCAAAATGAGTGTCACCGCAGCGACGATAAGGTTGCGGGAGTTACCAAAGTCCACATGGTTAACGACCCAGACGCGAGCGCCAGCCACGGCAATAAGACCAAAGACCACGATCGAGCAGCCGCCCAAGACGGGCTGCGGAATCGTACTAATCAAGGCACCAAACTTCGGCGAAAAGCCCAAGATGATCGCAAAGATCGCAGCCACCGGGAAGAGCAGCGTCGAGTAGACGCGCGTAGCAGCCATCACGCCAATGTTTTCACCGTAGGTCGTCACGCCCGTGCCGCCAAAAGCACCCGAAACCATCGTGGCAATCCCGTCACCCAAGAACGCGCGTCCCATATAGGGGTCGAGGTTGCGTCCCGTCATAGCGGTCACGGCTTTAACGTGCCCCAAGTTTTCACCGACGAGGATGATCACCACCGGCACAATCAGCATGATCGCGTGCAGGTCAAAGACCGGCGTGGTAATTTGTGGCACCCCAAACCAAGGGGCCGCCGCAATCTTACTAAAGTCAATGGGCGCGCCCATTCCGAGGCCGTTCGTGAGAATCGCGTAGATGATGTACGCAAGCGTCAATCCCACCAAAATCAAGAGCTTCTGAATAAAACCGCGGGTGTAGACCGCAACGCCCCCGACACAGAGCACCGTAAAGAGCCCCATCCAGTGCTGGAAGTCGCTCTCACCAACGCTCGAGACCGCCACACGCGCGAGGTTCAAACCAATGATGGCCACCACAGCACCCGTGACCGCTGGCGGCATCAAGCGCTCAATCCACTTCACACCCGTGGCCATGACGATTAGCCCCACGAGCGCATAGACCAAGCCGCAGACGATAATGCCGCCCAAGGCAACCCCCATATTGAGGTTGGCACCAGAGCCTGACGCGTAGCCCGTGGCAGCAATCACCACACCGATAAAGGCAAAGGAACTACCCAAGTAACTTGGGACGTGGCCACCCACAACGGCAAAAAAAATGAGTGTCCCAATGCCACTCATTAAAACTGCCATATTGGGGTCAAACCCCATCAAAAGCGGTGCCAGCACTGTGGAACCAAACATTGCCACCACGTGCTGAATACCCATTGCAATGGTCTGCCCTGCGGGAAGACGTTCATCGGGGGCAATCACTGTGCCCTGCTCTTTGAGTTTCCAAGTAGGAAAGTATCCCATTTTTCTCTCACATCCTAAGTTTTTCCCGCCTCGTAGAGGGTGGGTCCATTTGTCAAGTGTGTTCGCGAGGGGGTGAACACAGAGCGCGTTTTCAGCGCTTAAACTTGCTCATTATATCTCTTTACTTAGGACTTTTGTAGGGGAAATTTTCGCCCTCGAAACCCTTAAGGAAAAGTGCTTAGCGCGGCCCACCCCATCGTTCTAGAGACTCGCGGCCGAGGTCGTCACGGGCTCCGAAGCGCGGCACCCTCTCCTCACCACTAGGGCGCGTGCAGTTCACCGCCGCGAGAAAGCATCAGATTAAGGAGCACGAGCGCGGCGAGCGGCACGAGCGCAAGTACCCCTGTGATGGCCGCTGGTAGCAGCATGAGGATGGCGCAAATCCAGCCGAGCGCATGAAGCGCCACGGCTGACGCAGCCCAAACCCAGGGCTGCGCGTTTTTCATAATCGAGAGTCGCGCGCGACGCTCAAGCCGTGCGTTAAGGATGGTGAGCGCAAGTAACGGCGCGAGCACAAGACTTTCGTAGAAAAGCCCCACGGCTCGCAGCACCGTGAGGTTAACGAGCGCAAAAGCGCTCTGTGCGTAGGGTAGCGTGAGCGTGCGCTCGGCTGCTCGGCCAATTGCGCGAAAGTGATCCCCCTGCCCCCAGACGGGTGGCTCGTGCCTGCTTTGCGAGCTTTGCGCAGCGATCGCGGCGTCGCGCTTGGGACCTAGGGCATTGACGGGCAGCTCCCCGCGATTAAGGTAAACCACAGGCGCGATGAGTAGCGCACGCACGCGTGGCGCGAGCGCGATCACGCTTTCTTCGTGAAGCAGTGCGACGGGCGCGGCGGTGCCATAAAAGTGCCGCCAGCGCGCAATCTCATCAAAGAGCGTGCTCTGCACACGCTCGAGAGAGCAGGTAGCGGGAAGCAGCATGGCGGTCGCCACCCACCCAAGAAACCCAAAAAGTGCGACACCCTTTTGTAGCGACATGCGCTTAATCCTCCTTCTCTTCGTGCACGGGCTCTTCTGCGGTGTTGGTGACAATTGGCATACGCGCTTTGAGAATGCGCCCACCTGCGATCGAAGCAAAGAACTCCCCATTGGGAAGGCGCCCCAAGAGCTCTTGCGGGATCAAATCTTCCCGTGCGGTTGAAGCGCTTTTGGAGAGCGAGGCGCGAAAGTTTGGGGCGACTTCGGCAGCTGCGGCCGTTCCGATCGAAAAGCCCTCTCGCCAGACCTCGGCACGACCAAACGCTTCGAGCACAAAGCGCTGTGTTTCCGAGTCTTTCGTTCGTAGCGCGATCAAATTATTGAAGTTCGCAAGCGCCTGGTGCGCGCGGGCTTCGTTCCCAAGCGCCGCGGTCAAGTCCGCCACCGTCTGCATAGCCGCCGTGACATGCACCCCGGCTTCCATCCCTTTATTGAGGAGCTCAATGAGCGGGCGGTTAATCACGTTAGCCGTCTCATCGACAAAGAGCGAAATGCGCCCCACCGACACCCCCGAGCGCCCAAGGTTATAGCGCTTGCCGGCGTAGGCGGTCAGGTCTGCAAGAAGGAGACTACCTAGCGCGCGAGCAACCGTGCTGTCGGGCAGCGCATCGAGCCCCAAATAGAGCACATCGCCCGCTTCGAGCACGCGCTCAAGCGTCACGATCATGCGAGGGTCCGTGAGATCGTTCGCATCGGGCGAAAGCGTCTGCGCGAGCGTTCCACTCGTGAGCATCGCGAGCACGGGCATGAGCGAGGCGGTAATCTTGGCGTAGTGCTCGGGATTGTGCCAATAGACCGAGAGCAACGGATGAATCGCCGCGGGGCCCGCCCCATACAAGTCTTTGCCGATCCCGCTCTCCCAAAAGGCCGCAAGTCGCCGCACCCGAGGTATTGGCTCGCCGAACCGATTTTCACGCGGGATGTCCTTGCTCTCCATCTCATCGCGCCACGCGTCTCCCGCTCGCTCATCAAGGTCTTTTTCTATCGCGCGCTCGAGAATCTCTTCAATGCCCGCCTCCAGAAGATGGCGGATTTTAAGTAGCGTGGGCTTTTCTTCCAAATAGAGGAGCCCCTCAACAATCACGTTGACAGCGCTCCACGCAAAATCATTAAAGATATCGCTCTCCGCAGGGAGTAGCGCCGTGATGCGAGAGGCCAGTTCCGTGGCACGACTCCAGCTCCCGAGCGGGTCGAGTCGCACGCCCTCTCGGGGAAAGGCGGGGTGAAACTCCAAGGGCGCAGCGCGCCCCGCCGTGCGGCAGGCCTCTCGAATGGCGTTTTTAAGTCGTGGACTACTCTTAGGGTCAATCACAATAACGGGCTCTCCGCGGTAGATAGCCTGCGCCACCAGGTTTGTGAGCACCACGCCCTTACCGCTTTGTGTCGTGCCCACAATAAGCGTGCCGCCCCCCATCGCCGAGAGCGGCACCATGATGGGCGTTTCATCCGCGAGCCCCACCCCATGCATCATCGCAATCCCCACGGCATCGTCCTGAAGTGCGTCGGGGTAGCCAAAGAGGCGTCGCACGGTGTTACTCACCCGAAGGCGCGCTTCGGGCAATTCCATAAGTGTATAAAGGCGCTGTGTGCGGGTCGCATCCCACTGAAACCCTTCGCCCAAATAAAGCATCGAGATGGGAGGGAGCGCGAGGCGCGTGGCGAGCGCAGCACCCGTCGCTCTCGCGCGCGGGGAAAGGGCCGAGAGGCGCTTCATTGCCCCCTCGCCCGCTAAGCGCTCAAGAAGCGCCTCAAAGCGAATAAAGGTCATGGGCATGCCGGCGAGTGGCGCACGTAGTGCCCAGCCGCGCAGCATGCTACGCGCGCGTGAGAGCCCAAAGGATGCTGAGAGCGCCGCCGCCACCGTCCCCCATGGGGTGAGGAGCGTGAGAAACCCCATCGAGAGACCGAGCGCCGCCAGGGCGAGCCGCGCATCTTCGTGCGGCTCCGAGAGAAACCGCTCCTTTTCTGCCCAAGAGCGCGCGTGTAGCGTGCGCTCAGCGCTCGTGAGCGGACCGCGCAGTGCACGCTGCAGGCGATAAAGCGCATCGCTGCGAGGCGTAACGAGCTCAAAGTGTTTTTCGGACTCACTCATGGCGAATCTCCACGATAACTTAAGACGAAAGGGGCTCGGTGCCCGTTGCTGCGCGCTCTGGCTGAGCCTCATCAAGGAGCGCTAGGGGCGCAGCGGGCCAAGGGAGTGCCACAAGCCGCCCCTCGCTCAAAACGCGCACAGCGCGTAGCGTGGGCAGCTTGAGCCGTATGCCCTCAAGCGTCAGAGAAAGCCCCACGTGCGCGGCTCCCTCGCCATCGAGCGCGAGCCCCGCAGCAGCCGCGCTCCGAGCTTCCGCCTTAACGCGCCAATAGGGCACGCGCCGCGCAGTGCGTAAGCCAAAGGTGGCAGGAAGGTCGCGCATCTGCAGCACCCCCGCTTCGCTAAGCCTCTCTATGACTTCATCGTCAACGCCCGCTAAAAGCGCCTCAGGGATAAAAAGCTCAGCGGGGCCAAGCGTAAAAAAGAATGGATCAGCCGTGTTGTTAATCAGCGTGATGAGGGAGGCGACCTCGTCAGAGGGTGACTCGCCCACCATCACCCACGCTCTGCGCCCGCTCTCGCTCTCACGCGCACCAAGCGCCTCACAAAGTGGCTTTGCGTCGTCTACAGTTGCCCTCGCGCGTGCGGGCTCGCTCTCAGAGGGTTGCGCATCGTTCGTAGGGGCGGGCCCCAGATCCTTTTCGCTCGCAACGAGCGCGACACGCTCAAAAAGCGCAGGCATTAACGCGAGCGAGCCGCCCTGCGCTAGCTCTTCGTGTAGCGCAGGACGACACGCGCGCTCGGTGCGCGCTTGCGCAGCGGCAAGCAGCGCCTCAATGAGCGCTTTGCGCGCAAGTCGCACCACGCGCACGCCCGAGAGTGGATGCGCCCCTTCCACCGTGCGCACCACAACGCCGAGCGCATCACGCGCAAGTACCCCAGCTGAGGCGAGCGCTTCCGCGACAAGCGCACCCTCAGAAATGGCCTCTTTGTCGAGCGCACTCTCAGCGCTCTCAGCAAGTAGCGCCTCAAGCGCCTCGGGCCAGCGTAGGAAAAACCCGTCGCGCGCGGCGATCAAAAGCGACCGATCGCCCTTTGCGCTCATCTCCCCAAGCAACACCCGATCGTAGAGCCGCGATTCAAGCGTTTTGATGTAACCCGTGAGCACCGGGGTTGCGCCCTCAATGCGAGCGCGCACCAGCGTCTCGCGATCTACTGCGCGAGCGCTCCCAGCAGCAAGGAGCTCACTAAAGGTGCGCGCAGCGCCCGACTCTGCCGCATGAAAAAGCAGCACTTGCTCCAAAATTCCTAGGAGCGCAGGCGCTTCGGCAATCGACGCTGAGAGCCATCGGCGCGTTGCGGGCGGTAGCGTCACCGCGAGAAGCGCCAAGGGCAACGTTGTTAAGGTGGGGGCGTCTGCCTCGGCGATAAAGCTCAACATAAAGCGCGCCCCGCGCTGCGAGAGGCCAAACGCATAGGCGCTCTCAACACTAGGCTCCCAGCGTACCAAGGGGCGCTTGCCGTCGCGCTTCGCAAGTAGGCGCATGCGCGCGAGACTGCTCCCTTCGCGAATCGCTGCGCCAATCACAAGCGCAACACGCACGCGCGAGAGCCACGCGTCCCGATCCATCGGAGCCATCTGCGCGCCAAGCACACGCGCATCCAGCGCGCGTAGCGCTTCGGTGGCGCTACTTAATCCCGCAGCGAGCATCCCATCTTCGTTACGCCAGAGGCCCTGCGCTGCCGCAGGTAACCCCTGCACCATCGCAGCCCACTGAAAGAGAAAGGGCAGGACGTGGCTCTCAAAGAGCGCTTGACTTCCAAACGCTAGACGCAGCGCCATGAGACGCTCTTCGTGCCGCGCCAGAATCACCATTGGATCGTGCGGCAGCAGTATCCCGCAGCCCGTCGGATCCGTCGCCCAAAGCGCAGGCGCGCGAGTGCACTCGAGCTTCATCGGTGCGGCCGCCTCGCTCGGCGCGGCCTCACCGCTACGCCAGCTGCGCGACACCCCTGCGATATCGTCAACGAGCGCGCTCGCAACAAGCGCGGGAGCGCGAGCTGGCTCTGCCGCACGAGGCGCTTGCGTGCGCGACGCTTCTGCTGAGGCGATGTCGGCGGCGAGTTCAAAAGGCGCGGGCTCGGCTTTCTTTGCGACGCACTCGGCAAGGAGCGTGCAGAGCGACGCGTCGTTTTCGGGCTCCTCGGCTTGCGCTTCTTTAAGCGAGAGCGCCTCTTGGTCGCTCCCTGAGCGTTGCGCATTGGCGAGTTGCGCCCAGTGCGCAAAGCGCGCGGAGAGCGCCGTTAAGAGTGCGGCAGTGGAAATCATGCGAAGTAAAAAAGGTTGATAAGCGCGGACGGTGCGCAGAGTTCAGTGCACCTAAGGCCGCTGCTAGGCTATGGGTTAAGAGGAGCGCGACTGCGCTGCCCCTAACCCATGGCGAGCAAGAAAACGCTCTGCGGCTCGAAAAATCGTAAGCGCGTAAAAAAAAGAAAAAGACGCGCCACGCCAAGCGCCCCTCGTAGCAAGCGCAGAGCACCGAAGCAATAGCTATTACGAAAGAGCAGTCATCCGGAGATACCATCTGCGGCGCGCACCGCCCCACTGGGTTAACTGCCTCTTCTAAAGACCTTGTGCGTTTGGAGACAGGGCGTCCACGCACAAGTTTCAGAGGAGCGTTTCCAGGGGGCAGCAACGTGCGTACCGTTTTCGTTTTAGCGTGCTTCAAAAGAAGCCTAGCGCGCCGATCCTCCCCAAAGATGGGCAGCAAGGGCGTTGGCGTGGGATTGCGTCAAAAGACACACTTTCAGGCTGAAGGATCCTTAGGCGCGACGGGGCGCTGCGTTCGCCGCGTTTTGCGCGGTGAGCGCTGCGAGGATCGAGGCGATCGCGCGTGGCAGTTCGTTCACGCTTGGAACGCGCTCGACGATTCTGCCCACGGGCGTGGAGTCCTCACCAATGCCAAGCATCACCGTCGTGATATCCAACGCGCTAAGGTTTGAGAGCAACGTGCGGATGCGAGACTCCTCAAAGCGCCCATCGGTAATCACGAAGATCACCTTGCGCGCCTCAGAGCGAGGCATGAGCTTGGTTGCCGCCCAAAAGAGCGCATTCGCGATGGGCGTCGGACCAATGCTCGCCACTGGGGCGAGCCGCTCGATGAGCTTGCCGAGCGACTCCGCTTGACGCGCCACGCGCCCTACCCCTTCGCCATTGGGTCCAGGGAAGAGCGCGAGCGCCGCGGTTGTGCGGCGCTGCGCGTTAAGCGCTTGGTAGAGCCTTGCGGCCGCCACCTTTGCGAGGGTGAACGGCTCATCGAGCATGCTGCCCGATGCGTCAAGCAGGATCTGCACTGCCGTGTTTTTCTCCCGAATGGGAATTTCACGGCAAAAGAGTCGATCCTCCTTCACAAAGCTCTCCCAGAGTCGTGCGTCATCAAGCTCCCAGCCCACCTCAGCGGGGACTGTCGGGAGCGTGATGCGGCTTTCAAGCGCTTGCTGAAAAAGCACAGCGAGATTCGTCGTACTTTTCCAAAGCGCCAAAAAGCGCTTCTCCATCGCTTCAAGCATCGGACGCCAGGCGGCGTTGCGCATGAGGGTGTCGCGCTCAATCGGCTGCTCAAGGTCCGTGACACTCGTGGGCGCCCCAGTTTCATGGGTCGTGATCAAGTGTCGCATCGCTGTTGCAGCCGCTTCGTTGGGCGCAGTACGCCCCACTTCGCGAAACTCCGCATAGGCCTCGGCCATGCGGTTAGCGATGTCAAAGCCCGGCAGGAGCTTGGAGGGCACCGCTTCAAGGAGCACCTCGCCCGCGCCGTCAAAGAGCGAGCGCTGTGCCGCTGCACTCGGTAAGAGGCTTCGTGCGAGCGGCAGCTTCTTACCCGCGTTGAGCTCCAGAGCGAGCGCGCGTTCAAGCTCCGCGCGACGCCGTAGCGCCGCGTTGCCCGCTTGCGAGATGAGTGCGTGCACATCACGCGCAAGCGCGTACGCGTCCTCGCTCGTGCCTAGCGGGAAGCGCGCCGCGACCATCTCCTTGAGCTCAGCGAGGAGCACCTCGGAGAAGCCACGTGCGGCTTCCGCATAAAGCACGGGCAAAACGCTCTCAAAGCGCGTGAGCCCGAGCTCAGAGACCTCTAGCGAAAGAAGTACCCAGAGCTCAAGCGCCTCGGTAGCGCTACGCGCCCTTGCGCGTCCCCAAGGGGCGACGCCCGCGGCCTCATACGCTTCAAAGAGCGTATCGCGCCAGAGCAAGTACCCTTCGTACTCGGCAGCCCCCAGCGCATCCACGCGCACGTCTTCAAACATATTGAAGAGCCGGCGCAGAGCGCCAGCGGGACAGCTTTTCACGGTCGTAAAGTCCGTGTGTACGATGTGGTGCCGTTCGTGGCATCCGTGCCCATAGACGTAGACCGCAGCAAGCGGACTCGTCACGTCGATTTCGCCGAGCCAAATGGTTCGGCCATCGGTCTTTGGGGTTTCGGAAAAATCCACACAGATGCCCTCACGGCGGCACATGGCAGAGAAGACAAGCGGTGCGGCCTCACGGACTGTCGCTCCCGGGATTGCGCCCGAGAGCTTTGCCCATGTGGCGCTCGCAGCGCGTTGACGACTCTCGCTTTCAGCGGCGAGTTGCGCGATGCGTTCGGACGCCTCGCTTCCGCGTTTCGTCTTTTTGCTGCGAGTGCGCATCATGCCTCCTTTGCGCCAAAGCGCGCTTGCCAAGCCTGATCGGTTGCGACCTGGGCTTTCGCTGCTAAGAGCTTAAGGTCCAAGCGCCCGAGGCTCGTGAGCAGAAGCGTCTCGAGCGCTTGACGGCTTACGCCATCAAGTGCCTCGGTAAAGGCCATTCGTGCCGCGGCGAGCACACCGCCCTCCGTCAGAATGGTCATATCCGAGCAACGAGCGAGGATGATCAGCATCAAGCGCCGCAGCACGCGGTGCGAGAGCGCAATGTTGCGCGTCTCGTAACCGAGCTGTTGATTCTCGGCGCGACTGCGGCTATCGAGCCCAGCACGCGCAAGAATTTCTGCTAAACGCTTGAGCATCTCAGCGCCAAACTCGTTGACGAACTGCTCTGGCACTTCCTTCATAAGAAGTGCCGCCTCTTCAGCTTCGCTGAGCCCTTCAAGCCGCAGGTGCCAGAAGCGATCAATGACGCTTCTGTCTTGGACCTGTCGACCAAAGAGCCCCTCCTCAATATCCGCGTGACCACGGGTATTGTCCGTGATGATCACGCGCGTGTCGGGGTGCGGCGCAATGCGCTCGGCAGTGGCGTCGCAATCAAGCGGCGCACCTTCGAGCAGATCGTTGCAGCTTACCCAGAGATCGGCGGGCGCGGCAGAGAACTCGTTAATCACAAGTACCCAACCGTGACGCCACGCGAGCATCGCTGGGCCGTCGCACCAGTGGGTCTCACCGTTGGTGATGGCTCAGTGCCCGAGCAGTTCACGGCGATCAAGCCGAGCGCGTCCCATGACGGTGACGACCGGACGGTTGAGTCTGGCGCAGAACTGCATCACGCTCGAAGTCTTGCCGCTGCCGGCAGGACCCGAGATGTAGAGGGGCTCCGCGCCGCCCGCTCTGAACCAGAGCGTAAACGCGCGGTAGAACTCCGCTGAAAAGTAGTGGTGGGGATTGAGCGCGGGAATGCGTGAGCATTCCTCGCGACTAAGGCTTTCAGACTGAAAGCCCGGGCAGGCGGGAAGATCGCACTCAGTGCGTCCAAAAGCCGTTGCCGGCACATCAAAGGGGGTGTGGGTGGTTTGCATAACTCGCGGACTCCTTAAAAAGAAGCCCCGCGAAGGACGGCAACCCACGCTGCACCGATTGGTGCCTGAGGGCTATCGCCCTCACGGGGTTGGATAAATTGACGGTTGTGTGTTGGGGTAAGCATTCAACCGTCAGAGACGTCACGCTACCCAACGCACAATGCGCCGGGCAGGGAAAACCTGAGTTGAGTGCTGCCCGCACACTGCTTTGATAAGCAGTTTCGATTCTAGCGCGCAGCGCGTTGCCGCGCAATAGCCCGCTTTCACATGACGCCGCAACCAAGTTGAGCAGAGTCGCACGGGCAGAGACTTGGTTAACGAAATAAAACCGTACCAGTCAAATTTTTATAACATCTCCTAACAAACCAATTTACAGAATTCAAGCACTGAACAAACGTTCACTATAAGTTGCAACAATTTGTTTAGAGGATACCGCCGCAAGGGATGCGCTGCTTTTAGAGCAATATCAACGATTTGTCAGCAAAATTGCTGATAGCGGCTGAAACAGTTTGCAACGAGCTGGCATGAAGACTTTCAACTCTCTCAAGCGCTTTGTAGCGTCTCTACAACAAAACCCTAACAAAAAAATATTGACTACGAAATAATCGATTGCAGTCGCAGATGCAACAGAAATGGTGCAATGCATGCGACGAGTAAAAATTCAGTCCTTTTACTCAGTAAACCCATTTTTTTTGGATAACGACTATGAAGAAGACTTTGATTGCGCTCGCGACACTCGGCGCGATGGTGGGCGGCGCTTCGGCCGCCAATGTCACGCTCTACGGTACAGTGGATGAAGGCTTGGCCTACAAGTACCAGAAGAGCGTTGCTGGTGACGGCAGCCACGAAACCACCCACTCCTATGGGATGGACAGCGGTAACCTCTTTGCCAACCGCTTTGGCATCAAGGGCACCGAAGAGCTCGGTAACGGCTACAGCGTGGGCTTCAAGCTTGAGAGCGGTTTTGACGCGGACTCGGGCAAGTTGGCTAAGGACAACACGATCTTCTCGCGTGAATCTGCCCTCACCCTCACCACGCCCGCTGGTAGCATCGCCGCTGGCCGCATGGGTGCGCTCACCGCTGGCACTGGCAGCTACGACATCTTCCAGGCGAACGCTGACGTCTTTGACGGCGGTGTTGGCATCATTGGCACGGGCTACTGGCACGATACGGGTCGCTGGAGCAACACGCTTGCTTACACGACGCCGGACCTCGCGGGTCTCAAGCTCTACGGCCAGTACTCCTTTGCTAAGGATGACGAAGGCAGCAACGAACGTGTTGACGACCGCTACTGGGGCGTCGGTGCCACGTACGACGTGGGTGCTCTGAGCTTGGTGGCTGTGGTTGACAGCGTGATGTATAAGAGCGGCACGGGTCTCTCGGATAACTACACCGTGAGCTTGGGCGGTCACTACAACCTCGGCATGGCCACCCCGTTCGTGGGCGTGCAGTACGGCCGTCACATGAACCAGTTTGGCTTCATCAATAGCGACAGCACGCTCTTTGCGGACAAATTCTCGCACGCAGACTTGAAGGGCTACGCCGCCACCATCGGCAGCGCCTTTGATCTGCCCACCGGTACGCTCTCTGCCTCCGTCTTCTACTCGCACGCCACAGGTGATGTGGTTACGAGCGTCACGGAGAACCAAACCACCAGCTACACTAACAACAGCCTCGACAAGGCCGACACCATTGGCTTTGGCCTCGTGAACGCCTATCCGCTTAGCAAGCGCACCAACATCTACGCGGGTGTTGGCTACTCCTACACGAAGGCAAGCTGGACGGATACCACCACGAAGGAACACAACGCCGAGGCTGTTGTGGGTCTCTCGCACTCCTTCTAATCCTTGGGCGTATTAGCAACGCAGTTCTGCGTAGCGTGCGCCTAAATCAAGTACCCTGTTGCCCTGCTCGAGGACGCTCGAGCGGGGCAATTTTATTTGACGCGCGAAGGACTGAAGTTTCAATTGCGAAGGTGAGGGCACGCAACGCCGCTCTCAGCGGCGATTTGCGCGCCGATTAGCTGGCCTCACGCTCGAGGTTGCGCGCGGCAGCCAAGCGCGCTAAGCGCCAGACGCTACCCTGCGGTCGATCGAGCAAGTCTTGGTGTCCCGCAGCAAGCGCATTTTCGAGCACATACGTCTCAAAGCTCTGTGCATCCCAAGGATCCCCCTTGGACCAATCATCCATGAGCGTTTCTGGGGCGGTGCAATAGAGCTCAAGTAGCCACGCGCGGCTTACCTCGGGCAAACTTTTGTTGCGAGAGCTCGGCAGCCCTTCGATCGCATGCCGGTAGCCCTTTTCTACACAACGCTTAATGACGAGTGCACAGGTGTTGGTGGAAGTGCCAATCGCGGCACAGATCTCCGCAATAGTAAGACCGCGCATGCGCAGTAGCAGAATGGCGGCTCGCCGCCGCTTCACTTCGGAGTAAAAGGGTGATTCTTTAATTTGTGTGAGCTGCTTACACTCCCAGGGGGTGAGCCTGAGGTTGTAGAGATTAGGTCGTCCAGCCACGAAAGCCTCCTATATACGTAGGAATCGGGACTCTTCATGGGGAAACGACGAGGACGTCGAGCGGTCCAATTCAAATAGATTACTGTCCTCAATTAATCTCTAGTTTACATAAAAAATCCGTCAAACGCCTAATTTTTAAACGTTTTTATTCTTAGCCGCCACTTGCGCACGCCTATTTACGAGCGCTTGCGGCCTGCTCTCGAAGGGCCACTTTTCTCCAAACAGAGGCGCTCAAATTTACGTCCTATTTGAAATATGGCGCTAAATGTCCGCGCCAGAACGGCAAAAATAATTCAATAACGCACACATTATCCACGACCACACTATCCATTTATTTTCGCAGAGCCCGAGCGCATGCAAAGCCTTGTTCCCACTGGATATTAGGGTTTCTACCTAGAAACCTTGTCGACCGAACAATTTTGAATCGTCGACATATAGGGATTAACCCTTAAAAGCATTATTTTTCAGCAGAAACATGCTGTTGTATATTTGCAACTACTCAACACAATTACAAAACTCGTGATTCAATAACCCTCAGCGCATCGACGTGGGTTTCCCCCTCAACCTGATGCAATGCACCCCGGCACGGGGAAAGAATTCCTAATCTCAAAAGGACTGAAAGATGAAAAAGACACTGCTTGCTTTGGCGACGCTTGCCGCTACCGCTGGCTTCGCGCAGGCCGCGAACGTGACGCTCTATGGCGCCGCGGATATGGCTCTCACCTATAACTACTCTCAGGTCAAGGCCGACGGTGCTAAGACTTCTGAACAGAGCTATGGCCTCTCCTCTGGCAACTTCGGTGCCTCCAAGTTCGGCCTCAAGGGCGTTGAAGAACTTGGCAACGGCTACTCCGTTGGCTTCAAGCTCGAAAACGGTTTTGACGCCGACACGGGTAAGCTCGGTCAGGATGGTCGCCTCTTCGGTCGTGAAGCAACCCTGACGGTTTACACCCCGTTTGGTAATGTTTCCGCTGGCCGCATGGGTGCGCTCTCCTCGGGTGCTGGCACCTACGACATCTTCCAGGCTTATGGTGACGTCTTTGACGGTGGCGTTGGCGACATCGGCGCTGGCTACTGGAACGGTACCGGCCGCTATGACAACATGCTCGCTTATGTGACGCCGGATCTCTCTGGTCTCAAGCTCTACGCTCAGTATGGCTTCCAGAATGATGGCACCGAAAAGGATTCCGCTCGCGACAACAATCGCTACTGGGGTGTTGGTGCCACGTTTGACCATGGCCCCCTCGGCTTGGTCGCTGTGGTTGACTCCGTGCAGGCTGCTCACGTCAAGGATGGCAAGAACCAGGACGAATACACCCTTAGCCTCGGTGGTAACTACGACTTCGGCTCCTTCAAGCCCTTCGTTGGCGTTCAGTACGGTGAACACCTGAACTCCTTCGGCTTTAGCGACAAGGCTGTTTACGATGGCGCTGCTGCTAAAATGTCTGACCTCAAGGGTTATGCTCTGAGCGTTGGCTCCCAGTTCTCCCTGCCCTGTGGCACGCTCTCGGCGGTGCTCTTCTACGCTCACACCAAGGGCGATCTGAAGTATGCAAACACTGAGGAAGGTGAATCTGTGACTGCTGACCTCAAGAAGGGCAATGTCTACGGTGTTGGTCTTGTCCACGGCTATCCGCTCAGCAAGCGCACCACGCTCTACACGGGTGTCGGTTACACCTACGGCAAGTTCCAGAGCGACGTGACCGTTGGCGACGAAGATGCTGTCGGCAGCACGGTCAAGACCAAGAATGCTCAGGTTCTCTTCGGTCTGAACCACACCTTCTAATCTCAGCGACTCGCTGACTTAGAATCCTTGGGCCCTAGTTCGATGAACTGGGGCCTTTGCTTTTTCTCGTCTCTAATTCTCGCTCTATGAGAAGTGACTCAGTCTCTACCATCGACAAGCATGACCTTTATGGCACCACCTTGGTCCCGCTCAGTGCCCGAACAACTCTCTATAGCGGTTTTCTCTACCTCTATCTGTCAAAAGACAGACTTTACGAGGCTACGCTACGCGTGAAGCAGAACGACATCCTCGCTGGCATCGGTCTGAGCCATACCTTCTAATCGGAAGCACACGCCTCCGCTCGCTTTATACGAAAGGCTCCGCCTGACTGGACTGGAGCCTTTCGTTTTTTGGGGGTGCCGCTCGCTCGGCAGCTCTTCAAACATCCTATCTATTCCGCACTCGTTTTTCAGACAATCTTGCAAAAATTTCAAAATAGTTCAGTGAAAACGCCTACCATAGTGTGATTTTGAATGAATGTCTTTATGTTGTATTCATACAACAAACACTAGCCTGCGTCAAAAACGTGTTCTAATCGCCACTGCGTATCACCACTGATACTCAACTTTTGGCCGCTTTCTGCGTGGGCGTGGGATGCTCTCCCTGCCTGCCGATTGACCCGAGAGAGCACTGCGAGAGACCGCTCGTTGCTCTCACAAAAAGCGGCTTATCACCACTTCCTCACAAGGACTCAGTAATGAAAAAATCTCTTCTCGTCCTCGCGACGCTTGCCGCGACCGCTGGTTTTGCTCAGGCCGCCTCGGTTTCGCTCTACGGTGCTGCTGACCTCGGTTTGGTCTACAAGTACAACAAGGACACGGGCATGGACGCCTCCCATAGCTACCAGATGAAGAGCGGCAACCTTGGCAGCTCGAAGTTCGGCTTCAAGGGTAGCGAAGACCTTGGCAATGGCTACAGCGTGGGCTTCAAGCTCGAAAACGGCTTCATGGCCGATACGGGCACGCTCAAGGGTGCGAAGGACGGCCGCATTTTTGACCGTGAAGCGTCTCTGACGCTCACCACCCCGTTTGGTTCTCTGAGCGCGGGTCGTATGGGTGCGCTCTCTTCGGGTGCTGGCACCTACGATATCTTCCTGAGCTATGCGGACGTCTTCGACGGCGGCGTGGCTGACATCGGGGCTGGCTACTGGCACGGTACGGCGCGCTACGACAATATGTTCACGTACGTGACGCCCGATATGAACGGCCTCAAGGTCTATCTGCAGTACGGTCTGCAAAATAGCGGCACGGAAAACGCTTCCGTGCGTGACAACGACCGTTACTGGGGTTTGGGCGTGACGTTTGATCACGGCCCGCTCGGCCTCGTTGCGGTGGTCGACAGCGTGATGCCCCAGCACAAAAAGGCTTCCCTCAATCAGGATGCCTTTACGGTGAGCCTCGGTGGTCACTATGACTTGGGTGGCGTCACCCCGTTTGTCGGCGTGCAGTACGGCAAGCACATGCAGAGCTTTGGCTTTGTCAACAGCGACCTCGAGGTTGGCAAGTACAAGGTCAATAGCGCTTACGTCAAGGGCTATGCCCTCTCGCTTGGTTCGAGCTTTGACCTCCCCGCGGGTACCTTGCGCGGCGTGATCTACTACTCGCAGGCCAAGGGGCTGATGGATGTGCAAGTTGGAAATGACCACGACATCTATAACCTTAAGAAGGGTTCAGTCCTCGGTGTTGGCGCTGTGTACTCCTACCCCTTGAGCAAACGCACGAAGCTCTACACGGGTGCGGGTTTCAACCATCAGAAGTACACGGCTCAGCTCTTCCGTGGCACGATGAGCGACTCTGTTAAGTCGAAGAATGCCGAAGTGGTCTTTGGTATCAACCACGCGTTCTAAGGCGAGAAGTTTTGCGTCAAAGCCCATGGGCTGACGCAGAAAATCTCGAAACCTCGCATCGCGCCGCAGTCCTCTCCTGAGGATTGCGGCGCTCGGTTTTTTGCCCCCAACTCGCGTCTTATTTAGCTGTGTTAGTAGCAGGAAGTAATTCCTGTGCCTTCAACCAAAATGTCGATTAACCCCGTGTAGCTATAGATTCGCCAGCGTCGTTGCCCAGTGAGCTCCTTAACGATTCCCTCGCGAATTAAACTCGAGAGCGCCTTATTCACCGTCATAGGCATAAGGCCCGTGAGCGCTGAGAGCTCTGTTCCCGTGGTAATGGGGTGCTTGGCAAACGCCGAAAGGACTGCGAGCATGCTCGTGGCTTGACGACCGTTTTTCCCAACCGCAAGTTGATCATCTTTGAGCTTTTGCTGAAGCGCTGTCGCCACACGTGCACCATGCTGCGCCCCCGCAGCGAGTGCCTTGGCAATAAAGGAGAGGCACAACTCCCAGTCACCCTGCACAGGCACATTTTTGAGTACCTGCCGGTAGGCCTCACGGTGCTGATAGAGGTAGTAAGAGAGCGGCAGTGAGCGCGCACTCTTCATGCCACGCTCTCCAAGAAGCAAACTGGTGACTGCGCGGCACATACGGCCCGATCCCACCGAAAACGGTTGAATCACATCAAACTGCAAATGCGCTAGCCCCACCGTTGGAATGGTCGAAAACGACCCACAGGTCGAATGCACAAAGCCCTCCCACTCGTTCATTAAGCGTGGGACTTCTGCGGCGGGTGGCGGCAGAAGCGCGCCTCCTTCCCCAAGCGCCTCAGCCTCGTCGCTCAGGGAAAAGCCGGTGCGCCACCGCGCGGCATCTAGCGGGCGCTGCTCGGGGGTAAAAAGTCCACCATGAAGTTGAAGGATCGACTCAAGGAGCGCAGCGCGATCGCTGAGGCGTTCAAACGCGGCGCTGAGACTTTCTTCATAGCACTGCACCAACTCCGCTTGCGGCATCTCGCCGCAGAGCGTGCAGCCCAACTCCAAAAGATACAAGTCGCCCAACTCGACCGTGATCCCGTCAAGCGCGCAGGAGAGCTGCGCCTCAACGCGTGCCATATGCGCCGCAATGGTGTCACGATCCTCAAGCGTCGCCAGTACACCGCTAAAGTGCCCAAGCGACAGCATCGCCTCATCAAACTGCGCGGCGAGGTCGGTGCTAACGCGCACGGGCGGCTCTGGCGGAAGCGCATTGGGAATAAAAGCGCTACGAGCGTGGTTCAGAATCTGAAGCGAGACGGTGCGTCCTTGAGAGGTTCTCTGCATAGGCTAAACGAAATGAATCAATCAGCTAATTCTACAGAAGCACCACCTCGTTAAGCGCTAATCTAAGGTATCGAGGCAGTATCAACTTACGTCATCAGCATGGATACCATGCTCTCGCAAGCCCGTCGATCAGAAGTTGTCTGCACAAAGCGCGCAAAAAAAGACACCCAGCACCGATCAAAGTCACAGACTCTGAGCACTGGGCGTCAAGGAGCGAATCGAGGCGCTCGCCCGAACCGAGCGGTAGAGCAAGCGCTCACGCTTCGTTAGCTCTTCATCACCTCCATCCCAGCCACACGGCCAAAGACCAAGCAGTCCAAAATGGCCACTGTGCCGAGGCGTACCGCGCCATGCACGAGTGCGCAGGCTTCACCCGCCGCGAATAGATGCGGAATCGGTTTGTCGGTACGCACATCGAGCACACGCGTCTTTTCATCGGTGACGAGTCCGCCCATGCAGTGATGCACCTTGGGCTGGAGCTCACCCGCAAACCAAGGCCCCTCGGTGAGCGGCACCTGATCATTATTGATATAGCGACTCCAGACGGGGTCTTTCTTGCTCTTTACCACCTCGTTGAATTCCGTGATGGTCTTTTTGAGCGCGGCTTCATCAATGCCCATTCCTTTGGCAAGCGCTTCGAGCGTATCGAACCGCTCGATGCATTTACGGTTCATCAGGTCTTCCAAGCGACCAGGACGCTCCTTACGGAAGATCTTCAAGTTCGCTTCGTTGCAAATTGCGTAGCAGCGCTTACCGTTTTGCTGCTCAATAGTGATCGCATCCGCGCGCACCTTACGGTTAGCGAGCTCGTTGACAAAGCGCAGCCCTGCGGCATTAACCCAGAGACCATGCTCAGCGGCCGCTTGCTGGTTAAATTGCCACCCCGTACCCATGCCTTTTTCATGGGGATTGCCCCAAGGACCGCACTGAATCCAGTCGTTTTGCACCTGTAGCGCCCCAATGGCACTTGTTTCGCGCCAGAGCTCTGCGGTTGCGCCAGGTTGATTCGTTGTATCGAGCTTTTCGTTGAGCTTGGGATCTTGCCACATACGGTATGCAAGGTCCGCGCCGAACCCGCCATACGCAAGCACCACACCTTTGGTGGCTTTCAGGTATTTCACACGGCCCGATTGAGCATCGGGGAATTTGTAGCCTTCTCTGACCATCAAGCCTTCTACCACGCCGGTCTTGGGATTACGGAGAATACGCTCCACAAAGACGCGGTTGCGTAACACGACGCCCAGCGCCTTGCACTTCTCGAGCTCCTTAATCACAATGCCCGCACCCGTCCCCTCTTTCGTCGTGACATAGCGCGGCACCGAGTGACCGCCCTCCTGACCAATGGCGTCAGGAAGGAACTCAACGCCAAGCTCGTTAACACACCACTCGTAATTGGAGAGCGCCTTCTCAGCCATGAACCGCACCTTAGCGGTGGAGTTCATGTAGTTGCCCGCCTTGAGGATGTCCTTGGTAAGAAGTTCCACACTATCTTCAATGCCCGCTTTCTTCTGCTGAGGGCAGCCCGTAGCCACCATGAGGCCGCCATTGATCACGGAGTTGCCACCGTAGGTGCGCATCTTTTCGAGTACAACCACATCTGCACCGAGCTTTTTCGCTTCAATCGCAGCAGCCAAGCCCGCAAAGCCCGAACCGATGACGAGCACATCGTGGGTCTCATCCCACTTCGCTGGCATTTCGGTCACTTCAGCAGCGGCAACGCCCGAGAGCATCGCAGCACTGCTTGCGATCGTGGTCCCTAAAAAACGACGACGAGAAATTTCTGACATAGTCAACTCCTTCGAAGCTCAAACACGGTGTCTCGCAGGAGATTCTGCGAGTAAACCTCTGAGTCTCCATTACCTAGACTAAGTCTTTTTGATTCACCCACATTGATTAATATCAAGGTATTAACCAACAGATTATGTAGGGTTTTCACTATGTGCGCTAAACGCAACTCGCAGTGGCGTTCGCAGTGAGATAAAAGAATTTGGGTTTTATGTGCTGTCAGCAAAAAGTATGCGTCGCGCTTGCATCCTCACCAAGTGCGCAAAGAAAAAGCGCCCAAGCCGGGGGCGGCACTTCGTGAGCGGCGCGGAGACAACATGCTTAACCTGTACAAACAGGCAGATCTTGGGAGGACAAGGAGCGCAAACGCATCACGCAGAAAGCACTCTCTCGTCAGAATATCGGGGGCTCCCAAAAAAAGAACCGCTACGAAGTTTGCCGCACACCCGGCCCGTGCGCAGAGGGTAATGCATGAGGGTGTTTCGCACGAGGCACTCCATCCCAAGTACGCCTCTAGTGTGCGCTTACCTCTGCATTCCGAAGACAGCCTGACCAAAGCTCCCATTGCTAGCAAAAAAACGTAAAGGTAGGCAGAAGGAGACGAACGCCGCGACCAACTGGCGAAAGCCTGCCTTTGTGAGCAACGGGAAAACTGCCTTCAGTATTGAAGTCTACTGAGCGCAACGCCTGCTATCTACCTCCCGATGGAGGTAATAAGAGCAGGTGCGGCTTGGAAAAGCGTGAAAAAAGCCGTGTTGACGAAGTTTCAAAACCCCTAGTTCGTAATGTAAATTTTGTTCACCGAAAGTCGTTAGGATAGACGCTTGCTAGTAGAATTAGCCACAACTTGGCGCTAGTGTGCACAGTCGTCAAGCGGTTTCCCCAATGCCTCCCTTCTCCGCGCCCACTTGGTAAGCAGGGCAGCAGGAGGGTTTGTGACAACGACTATCGATTCTCAGAAAGGACGTCAATGTCTTTAACCACGTACACGCCATTAGTGTCCGTTATCGTGCCCACGTATAACTGTGAGCACTACATTAGAGAGGCGTTAACCTCGCTCATTGGGCAAACTTACCGTCACCTAGAAATTCTGGTTGTTGATGATGGCAGCCATGACGGCTCGCTTGCGAGCATGCTCGCGTTCGCAGCGCAGGACCGTCGAATTCGCATCATTTCTCATGCCAATAAAGGGGTTTCTGGTGCGCGCAACGCCGCGCTTGATGCGGCGAGCGGCGAATTCATTATGTTTTTGGATTCAGACGACACCTTCAAGGTCGAGGCGGTGGAAAAGCTTGTTGCTGCAATGCTGGCACGCGACACGTCGGAGACGGCTATTGATCTAGCGCTCATGGGCCGTCATTCTGTTGCAGCGGGCCGCTCGCTGCCCAAAAATGATGGTGATTTTATTGATCGACTCCCCTACGGGGCGACTTCACTCACCGCAAAGCTTCTCGCTGCGCTACCCTTTGCAGTGCAGCACTACATCTATCGTCGCGCCACACTCACTCGCCATCACATTCGTTTTCTCGAAGGTGTCTTGAACGAGGACGTGGGTTTTGGGGACAAGTGTCTGCTCGTCTCTCAGCGCATCAGCGTTGTGCATGAACGGCTTTTCAACTACCGGCTGCTTGCCAATTCCATCACCGCCGAGCTCGATCAACATCGGGAGCGACATATTGAGAGTCTTTTGGCCAACCTGCTTGAGGTACTCGCTTGGCTGAGAAACGTACCCGAGAGCGAGCGCAACCAAGCACTGATTAGACCGCTACTCGAAGTCCGAACCGATGTGATCTTTACTAAACTTGCGGCTCTCCCCAAAGAGATGCACGACGCGCTCAGCGAGCGCATCTGTCGCGAACTCTCTACGGAGCCGATGCTCAAGCGTATGCTTCCCGTGCGCTATGGTTTTGGCGGTCTGAGAATCGACGTACGGCGCACCTTTAAGCATGAGCAGCCGAGCGTGCTTCTCACCGTCTCACTATTTGGACAGAAGCTCTTTAAACACAACTCTCCGCGCCTCAGTCGCCTCAAAGTATTTGGAGGCGAGCGATGACCTCAGCCAAACCGCTCATCTCTGTGATCATGCCGCTTTTCAACAAAGCGCCATATGTGGGTGAGGCAATTGAAAGTGTGCTCGCGCAGACTTATGAAAACTGGGAGCTCATCATCGTTGATGATGCAAGCTATGACCGCTCACGCACTGTGGCGCAGCGCTACACGAGCAATCGCATCCGCATCGAGGCGCTTGCGACCAACTCGGGTAGCCCCTCACGACCGCGTAACGTCGCGCTCTCGCTTGCGAGCGGAAAATACTTTCTTCCGCTTGACGCGGATGATCTATTAACACCAGATTGTCTGAGCCGCATGGTAGACGCCGCTGAAAGGGGGTTGGGTGACGTGATCACCTGCCAAGCCACCTATTTTGGGGAGGCGTCCCCACCCACTAAGCATCCGCCCATTGCGTCTCGCGAGCAGATGCGCCATGGCAACGTGGTCTACAACACCTCACTCTGCCGCGTGAGCGACTGGCAGCGCTACGGCGGCTATGACGAGTCACTGCTCACGTTCGAAGAAGATTGGGCATACTTTCTCAACTATGTCGATGAGGAGCGGTTTTTCTACCATATCCCTGAGCCGCTCTTTTACTATCGGCAACTTGCCAATAGCCGCAATCATCAAATTACCCACAATCGAGCGGCACGACGCCAGTCCTTGGAGCGCATTCGAGCCAAACACCCCGCGCTCTTTGCGGAAGCGCCTTGGTTTGAGGTTAGCCTCCCAGATCGACTCCGCGTGGCGATCTACGCGCTTTTTCATAGCAAGGTCTCGACACGCAAGCGGCTTCTCGAGTGCGCCGAACCCAAGCTCCCCATGACATCTGCGTCGCGCATTGCGCTCGCTGTAGCCGCTGGCAATGGCACGCCCGAAGCGCTCTGTGGACTCACGGCAATGCTCGATGAGCTCCCAACGCTTGGTTTTGCGGCGCTTGTGCTCTCGGGTACGGCTGAAACCGAACACACAGCAGCATTATTAGAGAAAGCCACGGCATTGGGGCTCGATGCTCGCTTTGCGCAGCTCGCAGCACGTGCGAGCAACCCGCTTCATGAGGGCGCAGTGCTAGCAAAGCAATGCCTCGCCGCAGACTGGATTCTGCTTCTTGATGGGCGCGAAACACTCTGTGCTCCGCCAAACGCCCTCAAGAGCGTGACGGCCAATTCGCGCGCTGCGCTCCTTTGGATTGCTCCAGCCACAGAAAGCGCTGTGAGCGCGCGGCCCCTCATTCGTGCAACGGACTACGTTGGGATTGACGCTTACAATAACGTGGTCTATGTGCATCATCCACATCGCACACTCACTGTGGATCAGCTCTCTGTGAGAGCGATTGCCGCTGAACATTAAAGGGCTTCTCATGACGACCGCCAACTCACCACGTTTTGGTATTGTGATTCCGATTTACAACACCGCCCCCTATATCGCTGAATGCATCCGTTCGCTCAAAGCGCAGCAGTACAAAGATTTTCTCGCTGTCTGCGTCGACGATGGCTCTACTGACGGCAGCCACGAGGCGCTCAACGAGGCGGTTGCAGGAGATGAGCGTTTCCTGATTTTAGAGAACCCCCACCTGGGCGTTTCCGCAGCACGTAACCGCGCGCTCGAAGAAATTAAGCAACGGCGCCTTGACTATGTCGCCTTTCTCGATAGTGACGACATTGTTGAACCCACGTGGCTCTCCGACTATGCGGTAGCCATCCAAGCAGCGATGAAGGTGGGCGTTGCGCTTGATTATGGTGTTTGTGGTGCAAAAAAACTACTACGCACAGGCTACCAACAGGTCTATCAGGATTGCGCCCAGCATGCGCTCGGGCGTGACGAGGCCATCCGTGAGTTTGTCAAAACTGATGAAGCGTTCAACTTTCGCACGAATCAAACGAGCTTTCTCGGTGGAAAAGTCTTTCGTCTCGCTGCGCTGGGTGACGTTTACTTCCAAAGTCCCGTTGACGGCGTCGAAGATCAGGCCTTCGTGCTCGAGATGTTGCTACGCATTGAGCGCGGCGTGATGCTTGAGCAGCAGAACTACATTTACCGCAGGCGGCGCTCTTCGCTCAGTATGGAACACGCTCACAATACGCAGTTAGGATGGCTCTACCTTAAGTTTACGCAACGACTCCCTTGCACAGGGTCACTGGCTAGGGGGGTATTCACCCGTACGCACGAACTTTGGTGGGCGCAGATGCGTACGCTTTCGATGCAAAAAAGCCCGTTTTATGCCGAATGGGCGCGGTTTGGCCTTGCCTTGGAAAACTTAGGTCGATCAACCAGCATGAATATGCAACAGAGAAAGCGCCACCTTCTCAATCGGCTTCATCTGCTCAGAGGGTTTCTCGCACTAAAGCGCCGCTTCGGCGATGGCGATTACCGAATTGACCGTATCAGTGAGCCGCTTAACGAAGACGCCCTCTTCCCATAAAGCCGTGCAAGCGCGGTGAGAGCAAGATTTGCTATAGACTCTGCTACGCAGCATAACTCAGCCTAGCGCAGCGCCACAACGAGGAGAACGACTCCGATGAATACTTACCAAGCCCCCCTGATTCGAATCATCGACGATGACGCATCATTGCGCGAAAGCACACGACTGCTTCTCGAGACTTTGGGTTGGGAAGTGCAGACCTATGAAAGCGCGGTGGAGTTTCTCGCGAGCGATCGGCTCCTGCGCCCAGGTTGCCTCATCCTTGACGTACGCATGCCCGAGATGACGGGGCTCGAACTTCAGCAAACACTCGTACGCCGTGGGTGCTCACATCTTGCGATCATCTTTCTTTCTGCGCACGGCGATATTCAAATGGCTGTACAGACCATGCGGCACGGTGCGGTGGACTTTTTAGAAAAGCCCGTTGAACCTCATCAACTGCTGCAACGCGTCACCATGGCCGTGGCCAAGACACTTCAAGAAAGCGCCCGCGCTGATGAGCTCGCGCAGCTTAAAGCGCGCGTGGAGAAACTCTCTGCGCGTGAGCGCGAGGTGGCTGAGCTCATTGCCAATGGGTTGAGGAATAAGCAAATTGCGCGTGAGCTCAACATCGAAGAGAGTACCGTGAAAATGCACCGCGCTAACGCCATGGCGAAACTCGCGGTCAGCACCCCAGCTGAGTTAACCCGCATCTTTACCACGCTCGAAATTTTGGCCGAGAACGCATAGGCTAGCGCCGCCAAAACACTAACGTGATTCATCAAACTGGCTGACTAGCGGCAAAAGATCAAAAAGCTCCTCAGAGAATTCCTCGGGATCAGCACTCGCCATAAACGCCTCAAAACTTGGCAGAGACTCGACCGCAATATCTGGGGCGCGCCAGCGTTTCTCAAAAGGAAAGTGCAGTGAACTGCACTCGGGCTTTTGTATTCGCCGCGTGCGAAACGGGATACAAAGTTTTTCCCAAGCGCAATATTCTCCCGCCTCGTCCGTGCCAGCAACATTCTCAAACGAGAGCCCTTCATTGCAAATGAGCCAATGATCATAGGGACGTATGTAGGAGAGACAACGACACTCACCGCTCGGTGTGCGCACGAGATTGAGCCGAGCGTAAGAGACCACATCGTGCTTTGAGCGAGGAAGGCTAAAGGAGTGCCGCAGAATGTGCGGCACATAGAGCTGATCCACATCAATTTTGATGAGCCACTCGCCTTGAGGGATCTCTGCGAGCACAGCGTTGTAATAGGCAGCGAGGGTATTTTCATAGGCGAGCTCCCCTGTTTGGTAGCGTGGACTCATCGCTGGCTCCACCTCGTAGGGGTAGCAAACAGGGCGAAAGCCAGGGTGCACACGGCAGAAGTCGTGCACAAAGGCAACGGTACCGTCATCCTCTTCACTAGGCGCGAGGTTGTAGCCAATCACACCGCGATCGATCGCTGGCAGAATACTCTCAAGCGAAGCGGCAATCGTGCGAATCTCGTTTTTCACTCGGATAAACGCCCAAGGACGAACAGGCCGAAATACCCGCTCAAGCCCAAGCGATTGCTCAAAGCGACGCGAAGAAACAGAAACAACGTCATTCGAGGCTTTGATCTTTTCTCGAGTCGCATGGAAAATGAACTTGGGCCAGAAGAGTTTAACAATGGGCAGTAGGCGAAAATACATGGGTGAGCATCCTGGGTAGCGGCAGTCTAGTCGGGCTTGCGTGAGGTGTAAGCCCCGCGTCTCGCGCACTTTAGCAAATGCGCGCTAATAGTACAAAGTGCGTCCATCCAGCCAACAAGATCTACGCTTTTAAACCTCACGCAGACAAGGACGAAGCAAAACGCGAGTGCGAGACTCAGCGCTTGACGCGTCGAAGAAAAGCGCTACCTCGCTGCCCCCTGCAATAGAAAAAGGATAATCCCAAGAGCATGACCCGCCGCCAATTCATACACTTACGGCGACTAAAGCGCTCTTTGCGCGCCACGTCGCGCAGCAGCGGCGCAAAGCGACTTGCATAGGGTGTTTTGCGTAAGTACTCGTAGTAGAACACATCCGTAAAATTGGGCGTGCTGTACGCCGCTTCCCATGGCTTATGGGAACCCGTATAGTGGATGATCTTCGCCTCGCGAAGCCCCAGCTTCGGGTCAGCGATCGCATCGATACTCATCAAGTTATAGCGCTTATCCACCGTCTTGATCCGTCCTTTCATCACGATGTTTAGCGCATCCTGATCTTGGAAAGTGAGATTTTCGCCAAACAACTGAGTCGTCTCAAAGAGCTTCGCAGTGATGCCCTCACGGCGCATTCCTTCGGTGTCAAAGAGCAAGACACCCGCATTGACGTAAGGCTCATCCTGCGTCAAGCCTAGCGCAGGACGCGGACCCATGCCGTGCATAAAGTTGTCATGCACGCCCGCCATCAGCGCCCCCTCCATATTCAGCTGCCAGAGCTCTCCCAAATCTCCAACAACCACCGTATCGGCGTCTAGATAGAGCACGCGCGCCACATGCGGGAGGAGCTCTGCTACGAGGTAGCGAAAATAGGTCTCCACAGAAATCCGCTCGATCACGCGAGTGAAGTGAGAAAACTTATCGGCATCCACCGTCAGAAATGTTAGCATCGCATTCGGATGCTCATTGAGCAGTCCACGCAACATCTCCCGATCCTGGGAGCTCAAATCGTTGCAAACGACATGCACACGCAGAGGGTGCAACGGGTTGTTGAAGAGAAGTGAACAGAGTGATACGGCAAGGTGTGGCACATAGCATGCGTTCACACAATACAAAATTTCCATCGATTTATTACAAGGTTATACAGCGTTTGTTGGCGCGTCATTATAGCGATAACCGCCTATCGTTTCTGCGTTTTTTATAAAAATTCGCGCTGAAACCACCCCCCCCCCGAGCTCACTATCACCACACATCCCCGCTCTCATCGAACATCACAACCGTTTGACTCAACTTAAAATCATGTCTTGATCTTGAGGACGCAATCTGTCATGATTAAATCGCCTCAAAAATTGATCCATCAAGAGCCTCCAATCGCTTTTGGAGAAGCTCAGTCATGCCTCGCTTTGCGCTCATCGACGGAAATTCGTTCTACGCCTCGGTTGAACGGATCTTTCGCCCCGATCTCGCTAACCGTCCCGTCATCGTGCTCTCAAACAATGACGGTTGTATTGTTGCGCTCACCCGTGAAGCTAAAGCGCTAGGCTTTGCGCGGGGGCAGCCGTTTTTCAAAATTGAAGCTCAAGTGCGCCGCGCGGGTGTTGCGGTTTTCTCAAGCAATATGCCGCTCTATGAGCGGATTTCCGCGCAGATGATGGCGACCATTGCTCAGGAGGTTCCCGCCATCGAGGTCTACTCCATTGATGAGTGCTTTGCGGATCTCACCGGCGTCTATGGGCTGTCGCCCACGGAACATGGCACGCGCATTCGAAATCGCGTACTCGCCGAAGTGGGCATCCCCACCTGTGTTGGGATTGCACCCACCAAGACGCTTGCCAAACTTGCCAACCATCTGGCGAAAAAGTTTTCGTCCTTCCACGGGGTGCTAGATTGGGAGGCGCTTGGCGCAGAGAGCCAGCACAAAGCGCTCGCTTGGGCGAGCATCGATGAAGTCTGGGGCATTGGGGGCGCGATGAGTACGCGGCTAAAAGCCATGGGCATTCAGCACATTCTTGACTTTGTGCAGATGGACACGATTGCTGTGCGAAAGGCCTTTGGCGTGGTCGGCACACGGCTGCAGCGTGAACTCATGGGAGAGGCGTGCCTGCCTTTTGTGTCCGTAGCGCCCAAACAAAAGCGCATTGGACGCTCGAGAACGTTTGGTGCGCCCGTGCGTGAGCGCGACGCACTCATTGCCGCAGCAGCCACCCACGTGGCCGATACCTGCCAGCACCTCCGAAAAGAAGGCTCTGCCGCGACACGCTTGACACTAACCTACCAAACCAACCCATACCGAGCCGATGAACCTCAGCACTCGGTGCTACGCACAAGGACACTTGCGCGCCCGACACAAGATACGTGCGAGCTCACGGGCGTGGCCACGGAGCTGATTGCGGAGAGTTTTCTCTCTGGGCACGCCTATCGGCGGCTCGGCATCGAGCTCGACGGGCTTGTTGACTTCGATCCGCTAGCAGAAACCACAGCGACATCGCTTTTTGATGACCCGCACGTGCTCGCTGAACGCGCTAGGCGACAGACCCTCATGCGCGTCATAGATACGATCAATGCCCGATATGGCGAAGGGAAATTAGCGAGCGCCGCCACAGCGCTCTCCTCTGCGTGGCGTATGCGCCAAGCGCATCTGAGCCCGTACCACGATCTCAGCGACCGAGATTCGGTGGCGCAACTCACGCTCGCGTTTTAGGTCGCGAGCAGCGGTGAAAAGCTAGTGCCCCTCTACCACCAAGTCTGAATTGAGCGTATCAAATCGAGAGATGTCGTCTTCGATAGCAAAAATGAGCGATTCGCTTGCGTCCGAGGGGTGGAGTTCGTGCCACTTCATGGCGTACTTAAGCGCTTCGCGCGGGCGGCCAAGGAACCGTAGTGGATAGGTAATCACGTGGTTCCATTCAATATTCTCTTTGCCCTCTTCTTCGACACTTTTGAGAATATCGATCTCAGCGAGCGCAAGCTCACGGCTATTGTGGTCGAGCGTGCGCTTTGAAAGAATCGCTTCATAGGCTGCGGCCACAGTAAGCGCGTAGTAGAGATCTTTGTTGCGGCGAGGATGGTGATGAAAGGCGTGAAGGAGTTGCTCCCCGGCCTTGGCCGTAACCGCATGGCGAGACTCGACAATGATGGCATAGGCATCCTCGGGCTGCCCTGCGCGCACATACCATTCAATCGCGTAAGGGAGCGCACGGCCGTCGTAACCGATGACATGATAGGCAAAGGCCATGCGGCGCAACCAAAGCGGATCCTCTTTGCCCGCGTCTTTTTGCGCAAGCAAAATGGCCACAGCGTCCAGCACCCCTGCCTTATCCACGAGCCCTGAATGCGAAACGCCCCCTTCGCCAAAAATGCCAATCAGCCCGCGAACAAGCGCCCGAGTGAGCATCACGCGGTAGTCTTTTTCCTCGTCGGGGAGCTCATCCAAGCGGTTTAGCGCTTCCTTATAGCGATCCTCAGCAATCAGGCGATCAATCTGCTCGAAAAACTCCTCTCTCTCGTCCTCCGTCAGCGGAACCGGATCTGGCGTTGTATTAAGCGTACGCTCTAGGCCGCTCGGGCGACGATTGTCATATGGGTTGGTCATAGGAAATGGGTGTTGGGCGTGATATCGAGTGTAAAGCGAAAGCGCTGAGTCGGTGCACATAAGGGCGCACAGCTCAAGCGGGTGCGTCTCTGCGCACTAGTGGCAATAAGTATACTCATTTTCAAGCGCCAAAAACCTGCTCCTTAATTCCCATAGCGCATGCAGACAAAACGCAGAAAAATAGCGGCGCGTGCTACGCCCTAAAAATCCGGTAATTGTCAGGATTTCAACAAATGTACTGGCCTTATTGATAGAGCGTGATGCTAAATACCGCGGCGCTCGATGCTGCGCCCCGTCAGCGGATTTTCTTCAGCACGTAGTGCTCAGCCAACTCATCCGTGACGGCGGAACCATCTGCGTCAAGCAGCCGCAACTGACCGAGCTCAGCGCGGATCATGTAGGGTTGCGGATCGGTGTCGTCAGTCAGAATCAGAATGCCCTTCTTGTAAACCCAACGCCCTGAGCTCTTGAAAACGTCTTTGGTTCCTTGGTAACGGTCGACCGTTGTGAAGGTTCCGTCCGCATGAATGTGGTAAGTCGTATCAATACCCTCGCAGTCCGCGCAGGGCAGCACCCCTTCGTAGGTGCCTGGCACTTCTTCGAGCGTCGCTAACTGAACCTTACTCGCGGTAATAGCAGCCGCAGTCGCTTGCAAGACGTTACCCGAATCTTTTATGGCACCGCTCTCGACCGTTTTGCATCCTGCTAGAACCAAGAGTGCCCCCATTAGGGTTGCGGCCAGTGCGGTTTTAGACGACGTCAACGCAAAATTCGGCATGAGTTGCTCCTCGGAAGATTGATGAGAGATGGGCGTAATCCGAAAGGAATACTCTCAGAGTGGCGCGCACTTCGCAAGGCGCGAAACACATTGTTTCCTCTTTCGCGATTTGTCGAAGAAAGATGGGGGTCAAAAGGACAAGCCGAGGGATGGGAGATGGGGCTGTTGGGGAAAGTAGCGCCGCCAGGAAAAACAGTGGGCGGATAGTTTCCTATCCACCCACTGGATCACAGGAGGGTAAAAAAGCTCCCTGCCCTCCTGCGATCTTAGCCGAGCGCTTTACGCGCGTTGAAGAACATTCTCATCCAGCCAGAGAGCATGCTCCAGTCTGAGGGAATCCAGCTGAGCTGGTTAACCAAGTGACTGCGCTCCGGATGAGGCATCATAATTGTATACCTTCCGTCATCTGTCGTAAAGGCCGTCAAGCCGCCAGCGGAACCATTGGGGTTAAACGGATAGGTTTCGGCGGGCGAGCCGTCTGGCATGACGTAGCGCGCTGCGGCACGCGCGAAGGTCGCGTCCGACGGGGAGAGGAACGAAACGCGTCCCTCACCGTGAGCATTGACGATCGGCATGACGCTACCGGCCATCCCCGTAAAGAAGATCGAGGGGCTCTCGAGGATCTCTACGTTAACCAGGCGCGCTTCGAACTGCTCACTTTCGTTACGCAGGAACTGCGGCCAATGCGAGGCTCCAGGAATCAAATCCCGTAGCTGACTCATCATCTGGCAGCCGTTACAGATCCCAAGCCCAAACGTATCGGGCCGCGCAAAGAACGTCTGGAACATCTCTAAAAGTCGTTCGTTATAGAGCACGGTCTTGGCCCAACCGCCGCCTGCACCAAGCACGTCCCCATAGGAGAAGCCCCCTGCGCACGCAATACCCTTAAAGCCCGATAGGTCACTGCGGCCCGAGAGCAAATCCGTCATGTGCAAGTCGTAGACATCAAAACCTGCACGCGTAAAGGCCGCGGCCATTTCGTGCTGGCTATTGACACCCTCTTCGCGCAAAACAGCCATCACGGGGCGAGCGCCCGTCGCAATGTAAGGGGCCGCTGGATTTTCGTTCACATCAAAGCTGAGATGATGGAAGAGCCCATGGTCTGTGGGATCGGCAATACGGGCAAACTCCTGGTCTGCGCACTTGGGATTATCGCGGCGGCGCGCAATGGCGTGCGAAACCCGCGTCCAAGCCTCTTGCATCTCTACGCGCGAGAGATTGAGGATCTCGTCGCCAAAGCTACTCACGACGAGATCGTCGTTCGGCGTCACACTACCGATGAAGTAACTATTGTCGCCCAAGCCATACTCGTGCATCACACGGTTGACTTCACGCAACTGCTCAAAGGGCACCGTCATCAACATACCGAGCTCTTCATTAAAGAGCAGTCGGACGACATCCTTTTCCTTAAGCGCCATCGAGGTGATGTCAAGCTTGAGCCCGCGGTGCGAGCACATGACCATTTCCGCGGCAGCGGCAAGCAAGCCCCCGTCCGAGCGATCATGGTAGGCATAGAGAAGTCCTGCCGCCTTGAGTTGACGAACTGCCGTGAACGCTCGCATGAGCATATCGGGGTGCTCAACGTCAGGGGCCTCATCCCCAAAGGACTGAACCACTTGCGCGAGAATCGAGCCACCCATGCGGCAGCGGCTACGCCCAAGGTCCAAGAAAATCACCACTTGCTGCCCGGGCGGAATCTCGGGCGTGAGGCTCTTGGTGACATCGTTCACAGGGCCCGCAGCCGAAACAATGAGGCTCACGGGCGAGGTCACGGATTTTTGCGTCTCACCATCGCGCCACGTGGTGCGCATCGAGAGACTATCTTTACCCACCGGGATGGAAATCCCAAGCGCTTGACAGAAGTCGCTTGCCGCTTTGACCGCGTCAAAAAGTCGGGCGTCTTCGCCGGGTGCTCCACACGCAGCCATCCAGTTGGCCGAAAGTTTAATCGATGGGAGCGGCACGTCCGCCGCGCAGATATTGGTAATCGCCTCCCCAATAGCCATACGCGAGGCGGCTGCGGAATTAATGATAGAGAGCGGCGTACGTTCCCCCATCGCCATCGCTTCACCGCGATTCGTCTCAAAGCCCAAGGCGGTCACCGCGCAGTCTGCTACAGGGAGCTGCCAGGGACCGACCATCTGGTCGCGCACGGTGAGCCCCCCCACGGCTCTATCGCCAATCGTAATCAGGAACTGTTTACTCGCCACAGTCGGATGCTCGAGTACTTTGAGCGCAGCCTCCCTCACACTCAACGTCTCGGGCATGACAAAGGGGGCAAGCGCCACAGTCTCATGCGTGACGGTGCGATGCATGCGCGGGGTCTTCCCAAGCAGCACGCTCATCGGCATATTCACCGCGTCGGTCTCGCCCTCACGGGTAAGCTTGAGCCGATCTTCCTCGGTGATTTCACCGAGCACCGCAAAGGGGCAACGCTCACGCTCGCAGTACGCACGGAACGTTTCGAGCCCAGCGGGGTCGAGTGCAATCACGTAGCGCTCTTGGCTTTCGTTACACCAGATTTCGAGCGGGCTCATGCCACTCTCTTCGACGGGGATTTTCCCCATGTCAAACGTGGCCCCGCGCCCTGAGAGATCCGCGAGCTCGGGCATGGCGTTGGAGAGGCCGCCCGCGCCCACGTCGTGAATCGCCAGAATGGGATTCTCTTTACCCATGCTTGCACAACGGTCAATGACTTCCTGCGCGCGACGCTCCATCTCTGGGTTGCCACGCTGCACGCTATCGAAGTCGAGCGCCTCGGCGTTTGCGCCCGTGGCCATCGAGGAGGCAGCGCCGCCGCCAAGGCCAATACGCATCCCTGGCCCCCCCAGCACAATGAGCAAGCTGCCCACGGGAGGCACCGCTTTTTTCGTTTGATCGTCGCGGATATTGCCAATCCCCCCAGCAATCATGATGGGCTTATGGTAGCCGTAACGGGTACCCGCGACATTGGCTTCGAACGCACGCCAGTAGCCGAGAATATTGGGGCGGCCAAACTCGTTATTAAAGGCTGCACCACCGAGCGGACCCTCGACCATAATCGAGAGCGGCGTAGCAATGCGCCCAGGCGCCCCATAGCGCGCACTCGACTTCTCGCCCGTCACCACATCGGTGTCGTTCTCATAGGGCTCAGGGAGCTCCTCCAAGTTAATGGCCGAGGTGGTAAAGCCCGTCAGACCCGCCTTCGGGCGCGCACCGCGCCCCGTAGCACCCTCGTCACGAATTTCGCCACCAGAGCCAGTAGAGGCACCAGGGAACGGCGAAATTGCGGTGGGATGGTTGTGCGTTTCAACTTTAAAGACCGTATGCGTGAGCTCTTCACGCGGCTCAAAAAAGCCTGGCGTGAGGTCAAATTCACGCGCGCGAGCGTAGAGGCGCTTCACTGGCGCACCCTCAAAAATCGCAGCATTATCCGCGTAGGCCGTAATCGTCCCTTGCGGAGCGGCCTTGTGCGTTGCGCGAATCATGCCAAAGAGCGTCTCGTCTTGCGCTTTCCCGTCGATCGTCCAGCTCGCATTGAAAATCTTGTGTCGGCAGTGCTCCGAGTTCGCTTGCGCAAACATCATGAGTTCGACGTCAGTCGGGTTACGCTTAGCGCGCACAAAGGCCGCGACCAAATAGTCGATCTCATCGTCCGAGAGAGCAAGCCCCATCTCTGCGTTTGCCACGACGAGCGCGTCGCGCCCGCCCGCGAGCACATCCACAGAACTCATAGGTTTACCCGCCAGGTCGCGGAAAAGGATTTCCGCATCAAGGTCACCGACGGGCATCACCGATTCGGTCATACGGTCATGCAAAAGCGCGGCGAGTGCATCGACCTCCGTCTGCGAGAGCGCTCGGTTGGCGCTCACGCGATAGATCGTCCCACGCTCAAGACGCACCACACTCGCAATGCCGCAGTTGTGCACGATATCGGTGGCCTTACTTGCCCAGGGCGAAATAGTTCCCAGGCGCGGCACCACCACAAGTTCAACGATAAAAGGCGCCGCTTGAGCAGGCGCCTCGGCCGCATCCCCGTAGGAAAGGAGTGACGTGAGACGCGTATGCTCCTCAGTGCTCAACTCAGAAGAGAGCTTCACATAATGCACAAACGTCGCGGAGAGATCGGTCACGACCGAGACGGTCTTCTGAAGGTTTGTGAGCAGTCGATCCTTACGAAAGCTCGAGAGGGCCGAAGGGCCATAGATAGGCAGAACTGACATGGTGCCGGCAATTCCTTATGTGAGACGCACAGCTGCCGCTGCGCGCTCGAAAATGAAAAAAAGAAAGGCTGAAAACTCGTCGCTTTGACGTCGTAAGCCAAAGCAGAAAGAGGAGACGATGGAGGCACACAATCGGCTTCTCTTTCAACTCTGGTCGTATCACTATGGCAACCGGCGTGAGTCTGAAGCACCTCCAGTAAGGAAAGGGAAAAAGGGGTGAAGCGGGATGGCGGACTTCGAATGAAGCTCCCTCCCCCGCCGCGCAGGAGCGTGCCTGCGATTATACAAGGTCAGCCGTAGCGTGCGTGTCGCACCCCGCCAAAAAACATCGGGCTGCTCACCCTCAGCACTGAGAGCTAGCAGCCCGAATGGTTCAGAGGCGCATCGACTTACGCAACGACCTGACGCTCACGGCGCATGAAATGTAGCACCGTGGTGAGCACTAAGAGCGAGCCCACTGCCGCAGCTAGCGAAAGTATGAGGTTACCGTGTGTGAAGCCCGCCACGGCGTAGCCGATAAACGAGCAGAACGCCACAAGCAAACTATAGGGTAGCTGCGTTGAGACGTGCTCCATGTGGGTACAGCCTGAGCCAGCTGAAGAGAGAATGGTCGTATCCGAAATGGGCGAGCAGTGGTCACCAAAAACCGAGCCCGCGAGCGTGGCCGAAAGGCCCACGATCGTGAGCGCCGGGTCGATATGCTGCACAACCGGCACAACGATCGGCAGCAGAATACCGAACGTGCCCCAAGCGGTCCCCGTCGAGAACGAGAGGAACGCGGCGATCACGAAAATCATCGCCGGCAGGAACACGGACCAGTCCGCACCGCCACTCGTTACCAAGCTCTGCACAAAAAGCGGCGTCTGAAGCAGATCGCGGCACACACCCGAAAGCGTCCACGCAAGCACCAAAATGATGTTAGCGGGCAGCATCAGCTTCATACCTTCCACGAGACCCGTCATAAAGTCAGCAAAGGGCACCAAGCCGCGCGGCACATAAAGTAGGAACGCCACCACAAGCGCCCCAAACGACGCCCAAACGAGCGCAGGTGCAGCAGAGGCGTTACCCATTGCGCCACCGAAGGTGTGATGCGCAGGGTCCGTTCCCCAGTAGCCGCCCGAGTAAAGGAGCGCCAGCACCGCAAGCACAATCAGCGCAAAGATAGGCACCAACATGTCCATGACACGACCACGCGGATTGGACTTCGGGGGCTCAGCCGAGGTGCTCATCGCGGTGGACTCTTCGCCACGCAGGGCACGCTCTTCGCTCTCGCGCATCGGACCAAAGTCGTAGCCCGTCAACACGATAAAGAACACCATGAGGATGCCCAAGAGCGCGTAGAAGTTCCAAGGGATTGAGGCTACAAAGGCGGCCATATCGCTTTCAAAAACCGACGCACCCTTAAGTGACGAACCCACCGCAGCGGCCCAAGAGCTCACTGGAGCCACAATGCAGATCGGCGCAGCGGTTGAGTCAATAATGTATGCGAGCTTGGCGCGGCTAATCTTGTACTGGTCGCAGATCGGGCGCATGACCGTGCCGACCGTGAGGCAGTTAAAGTAGTCGTCAATAAAGATGAGCACCCCGAGCCCCGCGGTGGCCCCAAGCGCACTACGGCGTCCCTTGATCTTACCCACGGCCCATTTTCCGTAGGCTTTCGTGCCGCCCGACATCGCGACCACGTAGACCAAAGCACCCAACAAAGAGCAGAAGATGAGGATATTGAAGTCTACCTTATTGCCCATGGTGGTAAAGGCAGTCTCCAGTGTTCCCATGAGCACGTTACCACCCGTGCCGATTGTATAAATCAATGTGCCTGTGAGAATGCCCAGTACGAGCGAGGATAGAACCTCCTTCGTAATGAGCGCGAGCGTAATGGCGACGATCGGCGGAATGATCGATAGCCACCCTGCGTTAAACGGTTCCATGAATATGATCCTTTTTTGGAATGGCGGAGCATCTCAGCTTGATGTCGGGAATCGAATCCTTGTGGCACATCCAATAAGTCCACTTCATCGGAGAGGAAGGCGTAGCGCCAACCCTCCCCTTCTGGATCCAAGCACCATTTGCTACCACGAGAAAGGACGGAAACGTCAAAGGGATAGAGCAGATGGGTTGAACTGAAGGGCACGGGTGTACAGCAAGTCTCGAATTCCCCCGCCGCGTCCAGATAGCGACGGGTCTGATTGGGCTGAAACCACCGCAAAAACAAAGTTGCTAGTGAAAAGGCCGCAGACTAAGAAATGGGATGTCTTAGAGAGAATCACCTGAACCCAGACGATTTGCACCAAGACAGTGCGGCATTTTCGTTTTGGAGTTTACCAAGAGTTATTGAAACGTAACGAGACTTTTCGCTGGCACAACGAGAAAAAGAAGCGGGTATGGGGCGGAGACGCAAGAGAGCTAGAGGAAAACCCTTAAAGGCAATATTGCTGAGAGTGTCGTAAGGCTAAAATCGAGTGAGCAAGACAATGGCTGTTGTCCAAAAGCTTAGGGAATCTTTGGTTGGTTCCATTTCATAAGAAAGATTGAAGCAGAAGCGCTAGACCATATAACCGAGACAATGCAATGTAATTATCCTCAATAACTTTGCTGACGCTCCATCAGCTGAGATTGATTTCGTTTTTTTGTAATTGGCTTACTGAATTTCCTTGTAAAAATCTTACATTAGCGCAAGATTATTGTTCCACTCATAGGGCTTATTTACCCTCTATATAAGGTTGGGGCATATGTATCTCGATTGCATCATCCCGATCCCCGAAGCCAAAGGCCTAATTTCGGTGCATCATCAGAAGAAAATGACGGTCGTTTCGTACAAGGTTGAGCGGGTTTATAACCCCAAGACCCAGATGAGCGAACCGAAGCGTGTCATGATTGGTAAGGTGGTGGATGAGGAGAAGAGACTCATGGTGCCCAATGAAAATTTTTCCAAGTACTTCCCTGACATACCCTTGGATACGGCCAAAGAAGAGCCTGCTGAGCGCAGTAGTGCCATCAAGGCGGGGACGTTTCTGCTCTATGAGAAGATCATTCAAGACCTGCAGCTACACAAGCTGACGAAGAAGCACTTCGGCGATGACACTGGGCTTATGTTCGACTTGGTGTCGTACATGATCACGTGCGAGAGTAATGTCGCACAGCACTACCCAGACTACGCTTTCAATCACCCGCTCTGGACCGCTGGAATGCAGATCAAGAGCGACTCGACCGTGTCGCGGCTGCTGCAGAACATCAGCAAGGACCAGATCATGGCGTGGTTGGATGACTGGAATGCTTTGAGAGGACCGCAGGAGCGTGTCTACATTTCTTACGACTCCACGAACAAAAACAGCCAATCCGGCGACATCGATCTCGTTGAGTTTGGTCACCCCAAAGAAGATAAGGGCCTGCCAATTTTCAATACGGCCATTGCCTACGACCAAGACAACCGCATGCCGCTTTGGTATGACGTGTACCCTGGCTCGCTCAATGATGTTAGCCAGTTAACATCCGTCATCGACCAGATGCGGGAATACAACTACCGACACATTGGCATCATTTTGGATCGTGGGTTTGTCAGCCGCAAAAACATTGAGTACATGGATCAGCACGGCTTCAACTTCCTCATCATGATGAAGGGACCAAAGCAGGCGGCAGCAACCGTGATCAATCAAGTGCGAGGCTCGTTTGAGAACGACTTCGACAGCTACATTGAGGCCTACAAGGTCTATGCAACGACGATTCGGCACACCCTATACGAAGGAGATGCTGAGCTACGGTATTTCCACGTCTGCTACGACGAAGAAAAACGCTTCAAAGAACGCCGTAAGTTGGAGGAAGATGTCACGGCTCTACGCAAACTGCTCGAACAGCGTATCGGCACGCATTGGACGCTTGATGCTGTGTGCTCGCACTATTTCTCTCCGACCTACAGCACTCTGGAGGATTCCCCAAACCGAGTTCTCCTAGGCGTGACGCCAAAGAAGGATGTGATTGCACGGGAACTTGAACTTTGTGGCTACTTCTGCCTGATTTCGTCTGAGGAAATGACGGCGCGAGATGTTGTACATCTCTACAAAGGACGAGATGCAACCGAGAAGCTCTTTATGATGATGAAGACGTTTTTAGGTTCGGATTCTGAGCGTGTGCATTCGGCAGAAGCCCTTGAAGCAAAGGTGTTTTTGGAGTTTATCGGTCTTATTATCCGAAACCGAATTTACAACCTTCTTAAGGAGCACATGCAGCGATTGAACTTGAAGAAGAACTTCCTAACAGTGCCTGCGGCTATCCGTGAATTAGACAAACTGGAGCTGGTTCTCCATAACGGTGGAAGCTATCGACAGGCCTACGCAGTGACGAAAAATCAGCGGGAGATTTTCCAAGCTGTAGGCCTGAGCGAAGACGAGGTAAAGTGCCGCGCGCAGAATGTTGCCCAGCGCCTGACCGATGGCACGAGCCCCGAGCAGGCTGATGCAGAGGAGGATTTCGAATGACAAGTCGCTAGACCATCCGGGAACTGCGGAATAACGATCAGCGGCAGAGAGAGGCGCTTAAGCAGTTCGGCGCTACTAAAGCTGAATTCGACCGATTGACAAAGAGGCGGGAGGAGATCCTAAGGAATGCCCTGTTTGATGCGTTTCAGAAAAGTAGAAAATCCCTAGATGAGGTGCTTACATTCCAAGCTAAAGAGCGATACCCCTCATGGTGAAAGCTTCGTTTTCGACACGAGGGTAACGCCTAATGGAAAATTCAGGATTAATAGGTTTCATATGTTAATTACAGAATTAAACTTAAGTAGAAAAGGTGCTTTTTCAGATAAAACAAAACCCCTAACTGACTTTGGGGATATTAATATTTTCTTGGGACATAACGGAACAGGAAAAACCACTATTAGTCGCGAGATCGCTAATGCCACAACTCAAAACCAAGTTTTTAACTCCGATTACATAAAATTAAACATTCAGCAAAATCTTAGCGGAGTTGTTGTTATTGGTCATGAGAACATTGAACTAAAAAACCAAAAGGATAAACTAGAAGGTGAAAAATCTAAGATAATAAATGAATTAACAGAAAAACAAAAATTATTGGAAGATACAAAAATTAAATTGGAAAAGACAATCCAACAACTGCATAATGAGGTATGGAGTCATGTGGTTGATTATAAGAAGGATGACAGGTGGATCAACTATTTTCGGCCTAATTGGAGCAATAAAAGTTCAATGTATCAGTTTTATTGTGAGAAAAGACCTAAAGGAGAAGTGTCGATCACTTATACAGATTTAGAAAATCGACAAAAGTCCTTATTCTCAAAAAATTTACAACTTAGAGCACTAATTACACTACCAATCCCCCCCTTCCCTATCCGAAGAAGATTTTAATATTCTCGATAAAGTTATCGTGGGCGGCTCCGAAAAAAGTTCCTTTTCTGCTTTTATTGATAAATTAAATAATGGAGATTGGATACATCGAGGTTTAAGTTATTTGGATGCCTCAGTAGATATATGTCCATTTTGTCAGAGCAAAATCTCAGATAAAATTATATCCGAAATAAAAAACTACTTCAATAAAGAATATCAATCAGATATCACAACATTAAATCATCTGTATAATAATTTTACAATCTACGTTAAAGAATATGCAGAAGATTTAAATTCAATCAATAAAAATTACTCTGAGTTTCTGAAGAATACTCAGTTTGAATTAAAGGCTAACCTATCGCTTTCATACTTAAATGAATCCATAAATAAAATTCGTAAAAAAATAGAATCTCCAAGCACAACTGTTACTAAGGATGAATTTAATTCCTATGCAAGCTATTGCGATGAAATTTCTCAAATTTTGAATAATGTAAATATTCTGATTACGAAAGATAATAAATTATTCAACAATATATCAGATGAAAAAGAGAAATTAAAATCAGATTTCATTAGGTATGCCTTTTCTAATGTAAATGTTGATTTTATTGAAAAAGATATAGATATACTAAAATCAGAAGTCAAATCATTGACAAAAGACGTTTTAGACTTAGAAAAGAGAGAGCGCGAAATAGATGAAAGCTTGGACAAGATAAATAACAAATTTCAAAACACAGAGATTGTGTGCAAATGTATCAATAGATATTTACATGATTATGGATATAGTTCTTTTTTATTAAAATATAATTCCGAGTCAACCTACAGCATCATCAGAGAAGATGGGGAGGAAGCCTTAAAAACTTTGAGTGAAGGCGAGAAGAATTTTCTAGCATTTCTATATTTTTACTTCACTATAAAAAACAGTGAAAATTATATCGCTTTAAACAATTATGACGTT